>Ga0255054_10000005_pt1 | contig 97632 bp, 94 predicted proteins | sample JV7_2_23_MG_FD_188634 | JGI IMG/M metagenome (GOLD analysis project Ga0255054, IMG submission 188634) | Seawater microbial communities from Jervis Inlet, British Columbia, Canada - JV7_2_23 | ecosystem: Environmental > Aquatic > Marine > Inlet | place: Canada: British Columbia | collected... | reverse complement strand
AGCCAATCCCGCGGGATAAGCCCCGGTGTCGCAGGTCGAGTCGAGGCCGCAGTCGGGCATGTCGTCTTCCTGAGCGGCGAATCTGCTTCGCCGTTGCTCGTGGCCAGCGTCGCCAGTTCTCGGTGGCCCAACGAGGAGAATCGCTTTCTGCACTGGTCGTTTCCCTTCCGCATTCTCCCTAAACACCACGCCAGAGTCAGGCGGTTGAAAGCAATCGCCCTCGACCTGCGAGCGGCTCGAAGACCTCGGGTCCTGGAGGATCACGCCCAGGATCGAACCTCCAGCACCAAATCGACCCGACCAGAAGAGGGGTCAAATTCGGGCGGTGAAGGGGTCAGTATTCACACGGGGGTCACATCGTGGTGGAGCAGGTGCGTCCGAAGGAATGGAGCGGGTTGGGAGTGGGTGCCGTCACAACGCCTGGCAGATTCGCGTGTTCATCGATCGTCTGTCGGTGCAAGGGTCCCGATCCACCAGCGCAGCCTGGGTGAGTGTTTTCTCGCCGGGCCAGCCCCGACCCGATGGGTCTTGATGGGTTCATGCTTTTCTGTCCCTCACCTGTCCCTCACGACGACCAGAAGCAGTGGGTAATGATGGGTACGGACGAGGACTGCGCGGGGTGCGAATCACCAGGTCAGACCGCATTTCCCCAGGTAGACGGCTTGCTACGATAACCTGCCGTGCCGGCCTCTCAAGCCGGAAACGCCAGTTCGAATCTGGTCGGGACTGCTGCCTAGAAGCCCTGGTCAACAGGGCTTCGCTGCGTTTCGGCGCTTGCGAACGTTGGCAGGCCCTGCCCCTCGTCCGTCCCTCACCAGGCGTCGCTTCACCAGCCGTTCCTGCTGTCTCTATCTCATCGGTTCCCCTTATCCGATCAGAGAACCCAGACGTAACCAGTGCCCCCGTCAGTTCTTGGTCATGAATCATTCCATGAAGATCGCGGCCATCATTGGAGCGCAATGAGGACCCGGTGCGTGTTGTTGCCAGCTGGAAAAGGGGCATTTCTGGGCGGGCACCCGAGAGGGGATCGTCCAACGGCGCGTCAGGCGCATTGCCTGCACCATCCTGTCGAAGGCAACGCATCGAGACGGTCGAGCGAGATCCGTTCTCCGCAAGCTTCGCAAACTCCGTAGATACCTATATCGAGCCGTTCCAGGGCTTTGTCGGATTCCGCCAAACGGCGCTCTACAACTTGAATCTGCGCCGCGAGCTCAAACTCGGTGACCAACTCGCGGCCGTCAAGAGTTTCATGCTTGCGAGCGTCGCGCAGTTCGTCCCACAACTTCAGCCAGAGTCGGCGCTGCTCGATCAATCGCTTGTGGAGCGTCTCGTTCGATGGGTCCGCCGTAAGTGCCATTGGCTCTTCTCCGTCGAGATTACATGCTATCAGATACACGATACAGACAACACGACAATAATATCATGCGACTGGGGAGCGTTGGTTCAACTCACAAGCAGTTGGGTGATGTTGACCTACGGATTGATCACTCGAAGGGCGGCAATCACCGCCGCAACTGTCGACCTCCGAACTCTCCGCGTTGGCGCTGGTAGCCTCCCCGAAGCCAGACACCAAACATGTTCACCACCTTCATCGATACTCAGGCGACTAGTAGCTAATGGACGAAACCTGGACCTTCCTCACTAACCACGCACGAGTCCTGATCTTGATCGCAAACGACCCCGGAGTCAGAACACGCGACGTTGCAGCGCAGATCGGAATCACCGAACGAGCGGCCCAGCGGATCATCGCCAGTCTGGAGCAGGCCGGCTACATATCCCACGAGAAGATTGGGAGACGGAACCGATACGCTCTCCAACCGGACGCGCACTTCCGTCACCCGCTCGAGCGCAGCGTTGAAGTGCGACACCTGATCGATCTCCTAACCACCCACTCCCACGAAGACTGAACAACCAGTCGAAATGGGAGCCACCTAGGACGACTGGCACTCGACTACTCGGCCCCACTTCTCATTTCGGATCTTCTGTCTGTGCCGGAAATCTGAAAGAGGTCGGGTTGCGTCTTTCCTCCACTCGGTTCTACGGACGCGATCTAGTTCGCCTGAGTCATTCTGACGAGGACCGGTTGACGAAGAAGTCGAGTAGCTGTCCGATCTCGATGTCCTCTTCAAGCGGATGACGGAGATGAGCGTCGGGTCGAACGTGATAGTGATTCCGACGCCCCTTTTTTATGTGAGACAGGTACCCGGCTGACTCGAGCTCGGCGACGATCCGCTGCGCCGCGCGTTCGGTAATGCCAATTCGATCTGCGATGTCACGGAGCCGGATCCCTGGGGCTTCGGCGATTGAGATGAGAACCCGGGCGTGATTAGTCAGAAAGGTCCATGTTTGATGCTGATCGCTTGTCACTCCTGGTCTCCGTCAAATCGACACCCGACTGTAATTGCATGATAACAGTGTCCGGTGTCTCTCGTTACTGGGTAGCGTGCTTCTCCGTGCTCACTGACTCCGTGGTGTATACATCCGACATGATATTGACGAAACTAATCATGTGCTATTAGTGTCATGTAACGAATGAGGAGTCTGTTCGCGCGAATCTCTGTGATCTTCCCTAGCCGGTTGCGACCGTTCGACAACTGGCCTCAACCGTTGAGAGTCCGGCGACTTTCGATCCGAGCGGCGATCGCTGCAAACTGCAGACCTCTCCAGTTCCTTGCCGACGGTTCCGGTTTTTGGCCGAAGGTGGACGCACGGTCGTACTACGCGCCACCTATGCCCCCCGATAAGGACTGGCGCAACGTCGGCTCTTCCCGTGGCCACCTCGGGCGAGCATTGTCAATCATCCCCTGTCCTTTTGACCGATCGATATGACGAATGAGGCGCATCAGCACCCCCTGCCGGGCGCGGTCGATCCGACGGCCCAGGCGAACAACGACAACCCCTTCCGAGACATGTCTGCAAGGGTCCTCTGGACGGGCAATGCCCAAGCGAGGCACCTAGCCGAGATAATCAGCGGCGAATCCGCCCGCCAAGCCTTTGCCGACCTTGCTACGGCATGCATAGGCAGCAGAGCGACATTGCTCGTCGCGCGGGGTCTCCTCTCTTTCGACCTCTGCAACCTGGCCGTGCCTCACGGATTCTCGTCATCGACCACCCGTTCTGTTGTTGCCGCCGTTGGAGGCGGACCGCACTCTCTCCTGGCTGCCACGTTGGCTTATCGCCTGTCACAGCAACTCAGAATCCCCGCCCGCGCCGTGTACGGTCATAGCCCACCCGACCTCGGTACCGAGGCGGCAGACGTCCTCGCCGACGTCAGCGCGCACCTCCCGAACCTCGCCGTCGAGGTTATCGAGACTCCCAGCCCCGCCACCATGGTTGAAGAAATGCCTGCCGGAACACTCCTCGTCGTCGGTGCTCCCGGAGGTTCGTGGTTCCACCGCCAATTCTTCGGCCCCGGAGCACGCATGAAGGCAAACGCGCCCAGCGGAACAATCATCGTCAGATCAACCGCTGCTCGGGTCTACCAGGTCATGAAACCTGCAATCGCGTTCGGACCCGACATGCGTGTGTCCGATGCTCTGCGACTTTCGCAGGGCCGCCAGGTGGTCGTTGCGCTGGATGGTCAACTTCTCGGAGTTGCTTCGATTGGGGCCTTACGGGCAGGCCCACCCGATCGTGAGCTTCGCGTCGTGATGGAAGAACCAGTATTCCTTGCTGCCGACGAACACATCGAGCACGCCACCGAATTGATCAACCAGTACCAAGGAAACCCAGTCCCTGTAGTTGATTCTCGCGGTCGCCTAGTCGGAACTGTTGCCGCAACGGACCTCACTCGGCGACGAGAAACCTGATCCAGCGAACCCGGTAAATGTCGCGCCGAACCCAGCTTCGCCTGCTGGTGGCGCTCAGTATCGTCTGGGCCGGGTGGGCTGGATGGTCTCTGCTCGACGGAGCCACCCCGTATACATTGCGTGTGCTCGACGACGTCGGCGTCTCGGTTGCTGTCGCGTCGGTGGACGTCGGCGGTAGCCAGGTCGGGACCACCACCGATGATGGCTTGCTCGAAATGGAATGGAGCCGGTCGTCGTCGGTTCTCGAAGTGAGCGCACAAGGTTATGTACCACTGATGCTCACCATCGGTGAGCGACCTGAGGGGGTCGTTGACGTCGTTCTCAAGGCACGTGTCCTCCGTGGCCGCGTTGTCGACCATGAGGGTGTGCCTGTCGAGTCGGCTCTCGTTTCGGCGGGCGATGCGTCCGGGACCACAGGTGAAGAGGGACACTTCCATATTCGCGAGGCCGAGCTTGGCCCTGTCGTTGTCGAGCGCCCCGCGTGGCTGACTAGTTCATTCCAATGGGACGGCGGATCCGGTGACACTCTCGTGGAACTCACTCCGTTTGTGGCCCGGGCCGTCCACATCGTCGGAGAGGCCGTAGCCAACAACCTCGACACCTTCATCGAGATGGCGAAGTCCACCGAACTGAACGCCCTCATGATCGACCTGAAAGAGGAGCACGGAGTCGTCTGGTACAACAGTCAGAACAGCACGGCCATCGAGATCGGATCAGTTCGCGCTCTCTACGACCTTGGGGTGGTCACGGCCCGGGCGCACGCTGAAGACCTGTATGTGATCGGCCGTGTGGTGGCGTTCAACGACCCCATCGCCGCGCAGGCGATCCCGGAGATGGCCGTGTGGGATACCGTCAACAACGAGCCGCTCAACGCACGGGGACAGTGGTTCCTCGATCCCACCGACCCGACCGCTCGCTCCTACGCATTGTCCATTGCCGAAGAGGCTTGTTCCATGGGTGTCGACGAAGTCCAGTTCGACTATGTCCGGTTTCCCGACGTAGGTCAGGATGTCTCACGATTCGACGGAGGGGCCGAGGAAGGAGTGATGGTTGCGACCATCAGCTCTTTCCTCAGCGAAGCGGTGGACATATTGCATCCCCTGGGATGTGCGGTAGCCGCCGACATCTTTGGTTTCCTAACTACAGCGCAGGGTGACGGAGGAATCGGTCAGCGATGGGAAGACATGGCCCAGGTCGTAGACGTGGCATCGCCGATGGTCTACCCCTCCCACTACGACGATGGTTGGTATGGATTCGACGAGCCCAACGACAATCCTGGAGCGATGGTTCGAAACGCGCTCGGCGACGGTGTGGAGAGGTTGCCGAGAAGCGTCATCGTCCGTCCCTGGCTCCAGGACTTCGGGTACACCGCGGCCCAGGTACGGGCTCAGATCGACTCGGCGGAGGAGTACGGACTGGGTTGGATGCTGTGGAATGCCACTTCGGAGGTCACCACCGGAGCCATCAAACCGGCCCGATAATCAGCACTATCCAGACAGAACAACCACCTCCGATAGAGACCCAGGCGCAACTGCGTTCGTTGGTGGAGAGCCAGTCGCGGTGTGCAGCCACATCGGCTCGCGAAGACGAGATGTACTCGTAGGCACAAGCGGTGACGACGTCATACTTGTCTCGATCTGGCTTCCACCAAACAGCTTTTGCAGACCTCAGCTGTGTCTGGGCAGCTCAGAAGCGAGGGTTCAATTACTGCGCCCTTCTTTCAGTACCGGACGCCGAACCATGGTCTCAGCTTCAACCGTGCAGGGTGGTAGTTGCCGTAGATGGGGACTCCGGTTCCTGTGTCGGCGCGTCGGAGGGCAGCGGTGGGCGCAAGGGGTGGGTGTCGTGTGGATTTGGTGGTGCTCTCCTTTCCATTTGCGCCCGGGAGGTGACTCTCCCAAATCGAAGAAGTCGCGTACCAAGAAGAATGAGCCACCACGCCGGCTCCCGCCTCTAACGCAACTTCGTGGTGTTGCTCAGGCGGTTGTCTGGCGTCACATGCAACCTCGCCTCAACCACTCGGCCGACGTACTCCAGCGATGGCCGCAGGAGTTGTCGACTACGAGCGGACCGTGTGGGGAATCGCAGCGCTTCTCGACGACCACTGCCAGAGAGTCAAAGCCATTGACCCTCGTCGACCAAACCCGTTCCTCCACAAGGGCCGCAACGTCCAGTCCCATTACAGCTCGGGCATCTTCCAGTCCCCGAGCAACGCCGACAGTCTCGAAAGCTGCTAATTCTTATGAAAGGGAGAAGTCTTTCTCTCCCACGACCCTCGCAGCGGGGACAGTGTGTTTCTCCTTTGCAGGAAGGACACCGACCCGGCGCCGGCTTACAGTGGCGACATCGCTCTTGTCTCGGGATGGGTGGCATTGTGGTCCACTCTATTTGCCAGACGTTCAAACTGACCCACGACAAACTTGGCTCCGTTGTTTGACGGCCGGGCGGTGCCGAGGACGAGGTGGGTGCCGGGTTTGCATCACGCTCATTCGTGTGGTTGAGGGGGCCACCCAGACCGCTTCCCTAGTCCGAGGATCCAGGCTCGAGGAGGTCGCTGGCGTCGTCGGCGAGGCCTTGTCCGGCTTCTTCGTACAGGTTCCTGGCGACGTCGACGCCGGCCGCTTGAAGTTCCATTACCTCGTCCGGGTAGGTTGCAGTGGCGGCGATTGGAATGTCGGGGAGGAAGTCTTTGACTTGACGGGCTGCCTCGAGGTTGGCGTCATGGTCGTTCATGGCGAGTACCGCTAGTCCGAGGTCGGGGTGGAGGCGGAGGCGCTCCCAGAAGTCCCGGTCGAGCGCGTCGCCGCGGACCACGTTTCGGCCTGCTTGGAGGTTGGAGGCGACGGTTTCGTCGCGGCGGTCGACGCCCAAGACGACGCTGCCATTGCGGTGAACGAGCTCGTCGTAGACGCCTTGACCCACACGCCCCATCCCGAACACCACGATGCGGGCTGTGGTGGGTTCCACGAGGGCGTCTTCGGCCTGTATGGGGTGGCGTTCCAGGCGGACCAACCACCGCGACCAACGGCCGTATAGGGCGTACCGCGCCTTGTTAACGGTCGCGGCCACGGCAAACGATGCGGCCACGGCGACGGCTATTCCGGAGAGCCACTGCTGGTCGAGGAAGCCCTGGTCGACGCCCACTGCGGCGGCGATGAGGCCGAATTCGCTATAGGTGGCCAAGGTGAGCGAGGTGTGCAGGGACGTGCGGGCGCGGAGCCGAAATCGGGATAGGAGCACCAGAAAACCCGCGGACTTGAGGGCCACCAACGCCAGTGCGATCACCGCTATCACGATTGCGGGTGACTCCGGCGCGCCTCCGAGGCCGATAGAAAGGAAGAACCCGACGAGAAGCACGTCTTTGAAGCCGAGCAATCGGTCGGACAACTCGTTCGCCTTGGGGTGGCTGGCCAGCGCCATTCCGACGACGAGCGCGCCCAGATCAGGTTTGAGGCCGACCCGTTCGAAGGCTCCCGCGCCGACCCCGACCGCCAGCACCAAACCGAGCAACACCAAGAGCTCTCCATGGCCGCTATGTCGGAGCAGCCACCCGAGGAAGGGCCGGGCTGCGACGATGCCGACGACGAGGGGGATCGCCCACAGCGAAGGGGCCTTGCCCAGTGAGAGCGTGAGAAAGACGACTGCGAACAGGTCTTGCAAGATGAGGATGCCGATGGCGAGACGGCCCGAGAGTGAAGCCGCTTCGTTGCGCTCCTCCAGCGCCTTTACCGCAAAGACGGTGCTGGAGAACGAGAAGGCGAAACCGACGAGCGCAGCCTTGGCAGGGGTGAGAGCTGCAGCGAGGGGAAGTCCGAGGGCACCCAGGGCGAGAAACAACGCCCCGATGACCGCCGTCGTCACCGTCATGTGGACCCCGGCAACAGCCCACACCTCTTTGCGCACCAGCATCGAGGGGCGTAGCTTGAGGCCGATACCGAACAGCAGCAGGAATACCCCCAGCTCGGCGATCAATTCGATAGGCCCACTGGCCTCGTAGCCGAGGGCGTGGAGAGCGAACCCGGCGCCGAGGTAACCGACGAGCGGCGGGAGGCCGATACGAACCGCACCAAAGCCAAGGACGAAGGTCACCAGGATGATCCCTAGGTCCAAACGATGAATCTCCTCTCTCTTGGGCCGGGGTCTACCCCGAGCCTCCCCGGTGCCGGCGGCTGACACCGTCCATGACGCTTTCGCCGCCGATGATCGACGCCAGTCTTTCCTTTTCTTGAAGGTGTCGTCCCGTAGCTTGGTCGACAGCGTCGCAGCCACCGTCGACGACCGTGACGATCTCACCGTGTGCAGCTGGATTTCCGGCGAGGTACGGGGCGTCGAGGATGCCAGAGCGTACGAGTGAGCCAAGCTGGTCTGGGTCTCCGTCGAGGGCTCCCGGGTGGTGAGCGGCGATTTGGGAGAGCAAGAACTCGGCCTCAGCGATCAGGAGGTCGCGTCGCGCGGCCACTTTTGCGTCGGCTGGCGGGTCGGGAAGTCCGAGGAGCGCGTCGTCGATCACTTGATGAACGAGTGAGCAGGCGGTGATCAGCTCTGACGCCTCGATGGCGTGGTCGGCTTCGGTGTGACCGACGACGTGGACGATGTCGGGCGACAGCAACATGGCGGTGCGTGTCGCCGAGGCAAGTTGACCGAGGGCTCGAACCGGGTCGGGAGGAAGCGAGAACAGCCCAGCGCGGACCTCTCGCAGCACAGTCATGTCGGGCCCGACGACGCGTTTGACCAACGTTTCCATTGCCAGCATCTTGGCGACGTCCATTGCGGGTGATATGCCGGCTGGGTTGTTGAGCATCATCTGAAGGACATAGCTGGTTGTGCCCGCATTGGCCGAGAGGCGTGCGGCCAGGGCAGCGGCAGCCACCTGTAGGGTGTCGTGGGCGGCCCGCAGCCCCCACTGGTTCTGGTCGTTGCGTTCGACCGGGATGCCACGCTCGGCGTGCCATTCGACGAGCCGCTGGTTCTCGGCGACCGCGGCTTCGAGTGTCCTGGTTGATCGTCCGTCGAGTTCGGAGTACCAGAACACCGGGACCGCGCACCAGGCGTTGTGAATCGTGTCGGCGAGTATCTCGGCCATGCTGACCAGGTCGTTGGTGCCCGCATAGCAGCGCATCAGTGGACGGTTGCCCGATTGGGCGGCGTCGTGGAGCCTTCTGAAGTCATCGGGAGTCCTGACGGGGACTCCACCTGCGCCATCCTGGGCGGGGTCCATTCTCTCGGGATGGAAGAAGTGCTCCTGGGCGTTCTGATCCGGCCCGATCGAGATCACGTCGACAAGCCCGGACTCGGCGATGTCACGGACGCCCAGCTCTGTCCGTTCTAGGGTGGGGAGCCCGAAATGGTGGCGGATCAGAGGCCGCGGCCCCCGAGCCTGCCACCTCGAAACGAGGTCCCCGCCAGCGTCCGCAAAGTCGCTTGAGGCTTGGGCAGCGCTCCCAGAGAGCCACTCTTCAACGTCGGGGCTGTCCGGGTCCCCGAAGCAGGCCTCAAAGAGGTGGGACTGCCGCGCTACTGCCGCCACCGGCGGAGGGCCGCCGAACACCGCCCGGATTCCTCCCAGACCTCGACGTTCGAGTGTCACCGATAGTTCTGTGAGCAGTCGCTGCGCGGCTTCGGGGGTGAGCCGGTAGCTGACCGCCACCAGATCCGGCCGTTGCGCTGCGACCTCCTCGACCAGACGGTCAACCGGGATTGCCGGGCCGAGGAATTCGGTGCGGTATCCGTGCCGGCGGCACGCTGCGAGGAAGTTGAGCACTCCCGCGACGTGGACGCAGTCGCCGAGGGCGGCGCCGAGGACGAGCGGCCCCGTCATTGGGGATACCCTTCGCTGGCCACCCGCCGGATCTCGGGAGGGCTCAGCCCATCCAGGCCGAGCCGATCAAGGGTCCTGCCCCGGGTCCAGAAGTTCGTCTGGTGCATGAGTCCGGCCAGGTCGATCACCGATTCGATGGCGCGAGGCTTGAGTCCGAACCCCCTGCCGGCGGATGCCATGGGCACCATGCTCATCGGCACATCTTCGAGTGTGTATCGGTTCTCCATCGTCGGTGGCGCCGTGATCCCGCGGTACCCCTCGTTGGCTTGGATCGCCTCATACAAGTCACGGCCCTCGGCACGATACGCCGACACCAGCCACTCTCTCATCGACCGCACCGACACCCCGAGGAGTTGAGCGACGGCAAGCCGCTCCCGGTCGACTGCCTCGAGCACCCGGGCCACGCCGGGGCTCACCCCATCGATGTAGAAGTCGAACCGGCCGTGGGTATTCTCGATCCGGGCCGAGTTCAGCAGGGTGATCGCCGGATGCACCACCGCCCCGACGTTGGCGAAACTCGTGTCCAATGTGCACTCAGCAGCAGTGAATTGTCCATACCACGGTCTGAGGCAGGCGATCACGTCGTTGGTCCTGGTGTGTGGGATGGCAGCCACCGGAACAGCGTGCTTGATCCTCATGATCAGGGACTGCGCCGGGCCCGAACTTCGAGACGCGAAGATGAACGTGGCAGCCTCGGCGACGGTGACGTCGGCCGGACAGTCCTGGCTCCGGAGTTCATGGAGGAACTCGAGTGCACCGAACGTCCTCCCGGGGTTGAGGACCACAACCTGGCCGTCCCGCAGATACGGCGCACATTCTCGGGCGACGTCGCGGTGGCCGAATGCAGGCACACACACCATCACCAGGTCGGCGCCGGTGACCGCTTCGCCCAGGTCGGACGTGATCAGCTTCAGCTTGCCGAAGCCGCTGACCTCCCCTTCCAGGTCGACGCCACCATGAAGGGCGATTTCGGCGACATGGTCGGGGGTCCGGTTCCACAGAGCCACCTGAGCCCCCAAGCGTCCCATGTCGCCAGCCAAGGCCCGGCCGGCGTTACCCGCCCCGAGGACCGCCACCGACGGAGAATGGGCCGAGCCGGTCATGTCGCGAACCAGGCGGCCTCGCGGACCATGACCGTGGCGACGACCGGGAAGAATTCGAAGGCTTGTGCGAGGTTCAACCTTGACTCCGGTGATTCCTTGATTCGATGCGCCGCCGGACTGCCTTCTCCAACTCCACCGCAAAAAAGACGATGGTGGATGCCGCCAGCACGATGAAAAGGTCGGAGATGGTGAGTGCCTCGGTGTTGAGGAGGTTCTGGAACGGCCCCCAGTAGATGACCAGCAGCTGCAAGACCAGCGTTCCGGTGACTGCGGCGAGGAGGGGGCGGTTGGTCCCGAGGCCCAGGGTGCGGAGCGAATCGAGTTCGGAACGGACGGCGAGAGCGTGGCCGAGTTGGAGCAGCGCCAGCGAGGTGAACACCATTGTCTGCCAGGGTCGTCCTGTGGCGTGTCCCCAGACTCCGAGTGCGAGCGGGATGATCCCCATCAGCAGCCCGACGAGGAGGAGGTGTTGCCATAGCCCGCGGGCGAACACGCTTTCCTCGGGAGGGCGAGGAGGTCGTCGCATCACGTTGCGCTCGGCGGGCTCGACACCCAGGGCGAGGCCGGGCAGGCCGTCGGTTACGAGGTTTATCCAAAGGATGTGGACGGGGAGAAGTGGGAGAGGCAGACCGACGAAGGGTCCGAGAAACATCACCCAGATCTCCCCTGAGTTCGAGGTGAGGGTGTAGCGGACGAATCGTCTGATGTTGTCGTAGATTCGCCTTCCTTCGCCGACTGCGGTGACGATGGTGGCGAAGTTGTCGTCGGTGAGCACCATGTCGGCGGCTTCTTTGGCAACTTCGGTACCGGAGATTCCCATGGCCACGCCGATGTCTGAAGCCCGGAGGGCGGGGGCGTCGTTGACGCCGTCTCCGGTCATGGCGACGAAGTCGCCTCGCGTCTTCCAGGCTTGAACGATGTCGAGTTTCTGTTCCGGGGAGGTGCGGGCATACACGGCCACCTGATCAACGTGTTCGGCGAGACCCTCGGCGTCCGCTGCGGCGAGTTGGACGCCGGTCATAACCTGTTTGCCGTCGTGGAAGCCGAGGCGCTTAGCGATGGCCTGTCCAGTGGCGGGATGGTCTCCGGTGATCATGACTGGGGTGATGCCCGCCGTGATGCAGGCATCGACCGCAGCCTTCGACTCCACCCGGGGCGGGTCGGCCATTGCGACCAGTCCGTAGAGGACGAGCCCGCGCTCGGCGTTGACAAGGTCGTGGACGTCGCTGCCGCCGGTGACACGCCCGGCGACGGCCAGCACCCGGTATCCCTCGATGGCATATCGGGACGCCTGTTCGGCGATCGCCGCCCCGAGATCATCGGTGATGTCTTGATCGAGGCTGGCAGCGGCAACAGTCGTGACAGCATCGACCACCACCTCAAGCGCACCCTTGGTGGCGATGAGCCCAGCGGCACGGTCTCCGCGACGGTGAAGTGTTGTCATCCGTTTGCGGTCGGAGTCGAAAGGGATCTCAGCGGTGCGTGGATACAGGGAGCGAAGCTCGTCGGCTTCGAACCCGGCTTTGCCCGCCAACGCCAGCAGAGCGGCTTCGGTGGGGTCACCGGCCGCCGACCAGCCACCTCCGGCCTCAGCCGGTGCGATCAAAGAGGAGTCGTTGCAGAGCACCGCAGCGGTGAAGAGCCGGCCAAACGAGCTATCTGGCGTGACACCCAGCGGGAGTCCATCAGCTGTGAGTTCACCGGACGGTGCGAACCCGACCCCGGTCACCTCGACCTCGCCATCCAGAGTCCACACTCGCTCGACCAGCATGCGGCCCTCGGTCAACGTGCCTGTCTTGTCGGTGCAAATAACCGTGACCGATCCCAGCGTTTCCACTGCTGGCAGCTTGCGGACCAGGGCGTTCTGGCTGACCATGCGCTGGGCACCGAGGGCCAACGATATTGTCACCACCGCCGGCAGGGCCTCGGGGATCGCCGCCACCGCCAGACTTACCGCAACGAGGAACATGAGCGTCACGTCCTCTCCACGCAACACCCCAACGGCGAACACCACGACGCAGACCACCAGGGCGGCGGCGGCGAGTCTTCTGCCGAGCACGGCGAGTCGCTTCTGAAGCGGAGTGCGTGGCGCCTGGTGTGCCTTGAGCAAACCGGCGATCCGACCCAGGGCAGTGTTCATCCCGGTGCCGACCACTACCCCTCGGGCCCTGCCGTACACAACCGCGGTTCCCTTAAACACCATGTTGCGACGGTCGGCGATCAGCTCCCCGGCATCCTCGTCGATGGTGTCGGGTGTCTTGTCCACCGGGACCGATTCGCCTGTTAGTGGCGCCTCGTTGACCCGGAGGTTGGGGCACTCGACAAGGCGGGCATCGGAAGGAACGACGTCGCCCGCCTCGAGGACGATGACGTCTCCCGGCACGAGATCGGTCGAAGGGATTGTGGCTTCGGTCCCTCCCCGTATCACACGAGCGTTGGGGGCGGCCATGGTCTTCAGAGCGGCCATGGCCCGTTCCGCACGGTATTCCTGGACGAACCCGATCGCGGCGTTCAACACGACGATGGCACTGATCACGATGGCGTCTGTGATGTCTCCTATCGCGACGGTGACCGCTGCGGCTATCAGCAACACCACGATCATCGTGTTGGCGAACTGTGCACCGAATAAGAGCCAAGGCGACCGTGGAGGTTTCGCACTCAGCTCGTTTCGTCCGAACTCGGCGAGGCGGCTCGCCGCTTCTTCAGAGTCGAGACCCTCTCGGTTAGTGCGTAACTCGGCAATGACCGTGTCCGCGTCATCCGCCCACCACGACTGGTCTTGGTGGGCCGGTGTCGTTGTGGTCAAGAGATCTCCTCAGTACTGGTCGAGCCGCCGGACAACTCCGCCGCTGTCAGGCCCTTGCGCGACTCGAGAGGCTCCGGCTCGGCCGGGCGAATCGTCTCGGGGAATCAGCTTTCACCTCCCAAGAAACAGGTCTTGGCAGGTCGCGCGGGCTTGACCGGCGTGACGAACCCTTGCGGTTTGACCGCCAGCACCGAACAGCGCACCGAACCCAGAATGGTTTCGGCGGTGTTGCCCATGATCAGGCCGCTCAGCCCGGTGCGGGCCACGTGGTGGGTCAGTGACGTCGCCAGCTCCAAGACGAGATCGTTCAGCCTGTTCCGCACCGGATCCTCCGGGTCGGGGTCGACCAACGCCAGGATGCGGAGTTTTCGGGCCTGGGACGGGCGCATCATCCACACCGGCACCGGGCATTTGCGCAGCAGATGCATCACGCCGCTGTCTGGCACCGGCACCTCAGCCTCGCTGCAACCAGAATCTTCTTGAACCGATCCATCACTCCACAATCCCTTCATTGTCGGTTATGCCCTGACGGCCTCGTCACCCAAGGCCTCCACCCAGCACGAAATCGAGTCTTGGCGCGCGACCGGCACATGCACCAGGCCGGCCAGCGTCCTCAGCGCGAATCAGGTAGCTGTAACGGGCATAACGTGTTGCAAAGATTCGTAACGTGTGTTATCCGTTGACGGATTATACACTATCGTATAAGATACAATCTGGAATCTAGTCCTGTCAAGGAATATCTGTTTTGAGCCGTGTCGATCTGATCCGAAGGCAGACCTCAGCATGGGCCGAGGAGTATCCGGACGTCGACGAAGAGGCGGTTCGGATCATCCTGACCCTGGTGTGGGCGGCGAGGAACATCGAAGCTCGACTTAACGACGTCGCGCATCGACATGGCCTTGGCGTGCGAGGCGACTACGAGACCCTCGGTCTGCTCCACCACGCAGCGGACCTAGCCGTGTCGCCGGTAGATGTGGCCCAAGAGCTCTCGGTGTCGACGTCGGCAGTGACCGGGCGCCTCGACAGACTCGAACGGGCAGGTCTGTTGGAACGGCATCCGGATTCCCGTGATCGGCGCGGAATCAGACTCTCTATCACCGACCACGGGCGCGAGGTGGTGCGACAAGTGTTCGAGGCCAATCAGGCCGTAAAAAGCGACTTGGTCGCCGCTTTGGAACCGGCTCAGCGCGAGGCCCTCGAGGAACCCCTGGTGGCGTTGTTAGAAGGGCTCGAGAGTTGAATGAGCCACCTGACCCCCTCGCCTAGTCACTTTCCCATGAGGGCGCATCCGTCGGTCCAAGTTGCGCCAGAGGGACGGGTGATTCCGACACATGCGGGCCGCGCCGGCCAGACGGTTGGTGGTATGGCCATGTGGCTCAGGTCGCGTAAAGATGGAACTCCAATCAGATGGCTACCCGCTACCTCTTTCTCATAGCCGCGACTTGGGCGGTGATTGGAATCCTGTTGGCGGTCGTCATGCGCCGCAAGGGTTACGACTTCTTTCAGTGGTTAGTAGTGGGCGTGGTTCTTGGCCCCCTTGCAGTGCCGCTCGCAATCGAGCGGTCCCTCGTCCACGGGCGAGCCCTACGCCAGTCCAAACACACTCCGACAGGTGACTCAGTGGGCTTCGATGTGTTGGCTGGTCTCGACGGAACTGCCGACGCCGTCAACGCACTCGACTCAGCCCTGGGGCTCTTTGGTGGTCTCGTAACCAGCGTGACCATCGCGACCGTCCTCAATTACGACTCACAGTCGAGTCTCACCGGGCTGGCTGACCAGACGGAAGCGCAACTCGCCTTGGACTCTGTAGCCGATCGTCTCACTGTGAGTCCGGTGACCACCACCCTTCTTTACGGCAGACCTGACCAAGCTCTTGCCGAGTTCGCGAGGACCGCGGGAATAGAGCTGATCGTTATTGGTGCGAGGAGACGCGATGCCTCCCATGCCATGTTTGGCAGCGCAACCGCCCGGCTCGCAGATGGATGTCAGATCCCCCTCTTCGTCGGCCCCACGACCGAATCATCCGGATAGGCGAAAGCGATGCCGGCCGACGTTCCGCTGATCATCGTATTCTTGTCCGCCTTTGCCGCTGCGGTGTTTCTGGCAGCAGCAGAAACGTCACTGCTGCGGGTCAGCTCGGTCCGGGCACAAACGCTTGCCGAGAAGAATGGCCGGCGGGGAGAGCGGCTTGCCCAGCTGATCGGTAGGCTGCCCCGCGTCCTCAACACGATCCTCCTGACGGCTCTGCTTTCGCAGATCGTGGCGGCCACGGTGGTGGGAATCCTCGCCGAGCGTTGGTTTGGGTCGTTGGGAGTGACCCTGGCCTCAGTCGTTCTGACGATCGTGTTGTTCATTTATGCCGAGGCGATCCCCAAGACCTACGCGGTGCGTCACGCCGACCGGGTTGGCCTGGTGGTGTCGGGCCCGGTGGCCGTGCTCGAGTTGGTGCTGCGGCCAGTCGTCTCCCTACTAGTCGCCATCGCCGACCTCCAGGCGCCCGGCAAAGGGATCACGACCTCTCCAACGGTGACCGAGGGCGAGCTTCGCCTCCTCGCCGGCCGCGCCGCTGCCGAGGGTGAGATCGAAGCCAACGATATGGAGCTGATCGAGCGGGCCTTCCGATTCGGCGACCGGAGGACAGATGACATCATGGTCCCTCGCACCGAGGTGGTCGGCGTTTCGTCCGATACGCCAGTTGAGAAAGCGATCGAGGTTGCCCTCGAGGCGGGGCATCGCCGTCTGGTGGTCTATGAGACCGGTCTCGACGATTTCACCGGGATCGTCCGATTACGTGATCTGGTCGCCATTCCGCCTGATCGGGCCGGGATCCCGGTCGGACATCTCAGCGAGGAGCCGTTGGTGGTTCTGGAGGCCAAGCGCATCGTGATGCTTCTCAGAGAGATGCAGGAGACCGGTACCCACCTGGCCGTGGTCGTCGACGAGTACGGGGGAATGGCCGGACTGGTCACCGTCGAGGACATCGCGGAGGAGCTTCTAGGGTCTATCTCCGAAGACGCGGTCGACGAGGACATCGTCCAGATCGGCGAGGCGAGCTGGTCGGTGAATGGCCTCCTCCCCATCGAAGACCTCGAAGCCACGGTGGGAATCGAGTTCGGCCAAGGCGAATGGAACACGGTCGCCGGCTTGGTCGTCAGCCACCTCGGGCACCTGCCGGCTGTTGGCGACCAGGTCACGGTGTCGGGTTGCATCATGCGGGTGACCGCGATCCGCGGCCACCGGGCTCTCCGCGTCAGAATGACGGTGCTGAGCTCATAGCTCAGGAAGCAAGCCGGCCGGCTCGGTTAAGTGTGGTGGCGAGCGGGCTTGACCGGTGTCACGAACCCTTCAGGTTTCACGGCTAGCACCGAACACTCCACAGAACGCAGGATGTCCTCGGCGGTGTTGCCCATGATCAAACCGCTCAACCCCGTACGGGCCACTGTGCCCATGACGATGAGCCCGATGTTGAGCTGACTAGCCATGCGAGGCAACACAACACGCGGATCCCCCGCCACCATATGATCCGAGCCCCCTATATCGGCCACCTGATGACGCTCCATCAACGCGGCGAGGTGCTCACGACTCGTCGCCTCCACAGTCTCCACCATGACATCCACTATCTCGCCGCTTATGCCAACAAATGGAGACGAGCGCAACGTGGTTTCGCCGGTCAGCGTCCACGCGTGTCCCACATGGAGTTCAGCGTGTTCACGTCGCGTCATCGACGTGGCCAACTCCAGGACCAGATCGTTCAATCCATCACGCACTGGATCATCCGGATCGGGGTCGACCAACGCCAGGATCCGTAGTTTACGGGCCCGTGAGGGCCGCATCACCCAAACCGGAACAGGGCACTTCCGGAGCAAATGCATTACTCCGCTGCTTAGTTGGCCGGCCGGCCCACTCTCCGATCGAGGTTCACCCACCATCACAAGGTCATGACCATTCGCCATGACCTGGCGGATCACTTCGAGGAACGGCTCGCCGACCTTGACCAGCACATCGGTGTTCGGTCCATCACGCTTGGTCTTCACCAGACGCTGGAGTAACTCCTCTCGGTCGCGCAGCAAAGCTGCTTCGACATCGATGACCTGGCCTTCCAGGGTCATTTTCTTGCGCCATGCCGGCAGCGGCGCAATCACGTCCATCACCGTCAACTGCGCATCGTCGGTCTCAGCGAGTTTGGCGGCATCTCGAAACGTCGTCGTCTCCAGGCGGCCTGGAGACGCCGCGACCAGAATGTTTTTGAATCGGCCCATTACTCCATCCTTTCTCGGTCTTCAGCTCGTTCCCGACTTCCGGTCATGGTCCGGCCTCACAGCGCCGCCGCGGTCGGTCCTCGAGCCGATCACGGGAGATCCACAAGTTCGAGGATCCGGGCGGTCTCTTCGGGGTCGACGATGCGGATCGCGTAGCCAGAATGGACGATCACATGATCTCCGACGTTCGCGTCGGGCACCATCACCAGATCAACATTTCGTGTTTGTTCCCCAAAGGAGACCATCCCCGGGATGGAGCCGGTTGCTCCCTCGCCGATCCACTCGATCCGTCCGGGCAATGCAAGACACATGGCTATTCGCCCTCGAAAGTCATCGAGTCGATTCGCACAGAGCCGGCACCGGGGTCTGTGATGTGGTCGGAGCCCTCGACGACCACTTCCGCCCCGGCAAGGGGGGAGTCGTTTCGAGTTAGGAGGCTCACGTACTCGGAGATATGGCGCGGATCGACACCCGATAGTGCTCCCACAGTGAGATACACGCGCAGGGCCCGACCGGGCTGTTCGGCACAAAGTGCCTCGGCGTGACGGATCAGGTCCTCCACTATGCCGCGCTCATGCATGATCGATCTCCGCAACAACACGCGTCACTGCCTCCACGACTTCGGGTGACAAGGGAGCGCCAAGATCAACACTGCCGGCTTCGATGCCGAACACCGTCAACTTGGGTGGCAACCTGCCCAACACACGTGCCAGTTCGATCGCCTCGCCTGTCGCCAGAGTGTGGGTGGTGACGAAAGACGAAGTCGGAAGTCGATCATGCAGACCATCGAATCGCTTGACCGTCCCCGGCGGAGATCCGGACTTCATCGCATCGATGATCACCACGTCAGACCACCCCTCCCAGACGTCGATCACACCGAGAGATCCCTCGAGATAGGTGACCGCGTCAACATTCTTCAGGCTCTTCGCGACCTCGATACCGGCGGCGTCGTCACCCCGGTCTTCGGCTCCGATGCCGATGACCAGCCGGCTCATGATTCCCCTCGCTCCACAGTCAGGTCGAGGAAATGGGTAGCGCATGAGATGCACGGGTCGTAGTTGCGAATAGCCTGCTCTAACTCCCATTGCAGGCGCTCGTCGTCGAGATGTGTGTGCTGCGGCACATAGGCGCGGAGATCGTCCTCAATGCTGAGCTGGTTCTGGCTCGTTGGTGGGACGATATGGGCGTCGGCAATCAGGCCCTGCTCGTCGATCTCGTATCGGTGATAGAGGAGACCACGCGGCGCCTCGGAGACACCGTGGCCCGTTGATGCGACCGGTGCAACAGGCACAGAGGGCTCGTCCGGCCTGACGTAGCCATCGATCACCTCGAGGGCACTCTCACAGGCGTGCACCATCTCGACTGCCCGGACGATGATGCTCTTGAAGGGGTTGTGGCAAGTCCGGCCAAGGCCGGCGTCATGAGCCGCCACCAGTGCCTTGGTTGAAAGCTGGGCGTGATTGAGGCTGTAGCGAGCCATCGGGCCGACGTGATACGAACCACCCCCGATCCGATGCGCATGGAGGGCATTTGACCATTCGACCTGGGTCTCCTCGAAGTGCTCCGGCCACAGCTCGGAAGAGATGTCGAGCCCGCGATTGGAGACTATGCGGCCACTGAGGATCCCGTATTCGTCGGGATGATGAGTCGCGACAAACTCGTAGTCGCGTTCGAAGTCGGGGAAAGAGAAACCGGCGACCCAGCTGACAGTCTCCAAGGCCTCTTCCAGTCCCCACTCCAGATCGTCGACCAGTGTGTCAAGCTCGCCTCGGGTCGGCACCCGGTAGAACCCGCCGAGCTTCACGTTGATCGGATGGACCTCCCGTCCTCCCAAGACCCTCATTATCTCGTTGCCCAGCCTTTTCAATCTGAGCCCGCTGGCCACCCGATAGCCGTGTTCATTTGCCATATCTATGGCGCTGTCATATCCCAGGAAGTCGGGAGCGTGCAAGAAGAAGATATGGAGCGCGTGACTCTCCAGCCACTCTCCGTAGTAGATGAGCTTGCGCAGCTGGCGAAGCTGGCCTCCCACGCTCACTCCGGCTGCCGCCTCCATGGCGTTGCATGAGCTCATCTGATACGCGATCGGGCAGATGCCGCAGATTCGTGCCGTGATATCCGGTGCTTCGGAGGGCTTCCTTCCCCTGAGGAGGGCCTCGAAGAATCGCGGTGGCTCAAAGATCTTGAACTTGAGATCTTGCACCTCGTCACCTCGCAGCCTCAGGTGCATCGCACCTTCGCCCTCGACCCGGGCCAGATAGTCGACTTTGATCTCGCGGTCACCGGTCATAGGCGGCGCTCGCATCCCGGTACTCGGCGGCGTTGGCATTGAAGGTGCGCAGTGCATGTAGGACATCGCGGTCGTCGACGCCGAGGCCTTGCCAGTGTTCGATCAGCGACGTCACGTTGGCCGTTTCCGACGGGCCGAAGCAGCCGTAGCAACCCCGGTTGAAAGACGGGCAAATAGCCCCACACCCTGCCTGGGTGATCGGGCCCATGCACGGCGTCCGGTGGGCCACCATCACGCAGGACGTGCCGCGGAGCTTGCATTCGACGCAAACCGAATGGCGGGGAGTGTTGGGCTTGCGACCGCTGAGGTAGGCGTCGATGACTTCGATCAGTTGCCCCTCCGAGATCGGGCAACCCCGCAGTTCGAAATCGACGTCGATGTGGTCGGAGATCGGTGTTGACCTGTCGAGCGTTGTGATGTAGGCCGGGTTGGCATAGACGATTGACGTGAACTCGTTGATGTCGGAGAAGTTGCGCAACGCTTGAATCCCCCCGGATGTGGCGCAGGCTCCAATCGTGATCAGGGTCTCCGACATGGCGCGGATCTCGAGAATCCGCTGGGCGTCGTGCTCGGTAGTCACGGATCCTTCAACAAGGGAGAGGTCGTAGGGGCCGTTGATGTCACCCTTCGTGGCTTCGGGGAAGTAGGCGATGTCGATCTGCGCGGCGATGTCGAGAAACTGGTCCTCACAGTTGAGGAGCGTGAGCTGACAGCCATCGCATGAAGCAAATTTCCAGACGGCAAGCCTTGGACGCGATTTGTCCATGCTCATAGCTCGGGGACCCCGAGACGGGCCGCGACTGAGGCGTATGAGATGACCGGGCCGTCGAGGCAGATGAAATCGGCGCCAAACTGGCAGTGGCCACAGAAGCCGATGGCACACTTCATGTTGCGCTCGATGCTCACGAAGATGTCCTCCGGACTCACTCCGAGAGCTGACAGTTCGCGGGCAACCACTTTCATCATGATCTCCGGTCCACACACCAGAGCGATCGTCTTCGAAGGATCGAACGAGACACGGGGGAGGAGGGTGGTAACGACACCCACATCTCCCCGCCAGGGTCGTGTCGACCGATCCACGGTCACTTCGACTTCGATGTCGAAGCGGCCCCTCCAGGAGTGCAGGTCTTCTTCGAAGAGAAGATCCTGCGGTGTCCCGACTCCGTACAGGACCGACGCAGAGCCAAACCGGTCGCGATTGGCCAGGATGTCGAAGACCGCCGGTCTCAAGGGCGCCAGGCCAATACCACCTGCGATGATCAGAATGTCTTTCTCTTCCGCTTGGCCCGTCGGCCAACTCGTGCCGAAAGGCCCCCGGACTCCGATCTCACTGTCGACTTCGAGGTCACAGAGGGCGTTGGTGACCGCACCCACCCGACGCACGGTGTGCTGGCGAACGCGACCCTGACCGGGATCACCGGAAAGTCCAATCGGGACCTCACCGACACCTAAGACATAAAGCATCGTGAACTGCCCGGGTTCGAAGGACGACTCGCCATCACCGTGGGCTGCCACCAGTGACAGGGTCACCGTGTCGGCAGCCTCGGGATGGACCTCAACGACGCGATAGGGCCGAGGCAACATCGGGTTTGCCTCTGCAATCGCGACCGTGCCCGCCGGGGTGCTCACTTCACCTCGACTCGTAGAGATCCATCAACTGGACCCGGGTTGAGTGGAGTCTCTTCACCGCCTGGTCCGCCACCATCTGGAGAACCACAAGCTCGAGCTCGGGGTCTTCCTCGCACTGGGCGCGGACGCCAACGGCATCGAAGACAAGTAGCTGAGAGTCCTTTATCGCACGTGCCGTCCATTTCCACTTGTAAGGAGGGAACATCCAGCTGATCCCCACCAGTTCGGACGGGCCCAGCGACACAATGACCATCGGCTCGATTCCCGGTGTGATCAGCTCCAGGCTGACCAGCCCTTTCTCGACGATGAAGAATTCCTCGGCGGTCTGGTCCTCCCTGAAGAGGAATTCAGATGCCGGATAGGTGACTTCGCCTACGACAGGCGTGAGCACGCCCAGTTGTTCGTCGGAGAGTGATGCGAGCAGCTCTGCCTTATCGCGAAGTTCGTCTACGTCCATTGCGGCTCCTTCGAGGTGGTCCGTATCGCAGCCACCTCCTCGGTTATGTCGATGCCAACCGGGCACCAGGTGATACATCGCCCACATCCGACACACCCCGATGATCCGAACTGGTCGTACCAGGTAGAGAGTTTGTGCGTCAGCCACTGCCGGTAGCGGGCTCTCGTCGACTCACGAACGGGCCGTCCGTGAAGTGCGCTGAAGTCGAGGCTGAAACAGCTGTCCCAGCTACGAGTCCTTGATGCCTGGCCTGTTTTCAGGTCGGTCACATCCTCGGTCGTCGAGCAGAAACAGGTCGGGCACACCAGTGTGCAGTTGGCGCATGCAAGACAGCGTGTGGCAACCTCTTCCCATCTGGGATGCTCCAGAGACCGGGCCAGAAGCTCCTTCACGTCTGAGTTGTCCATCGACCGGCCCATAGAGGCAGCGGTGCCGTTCACGATGGAGTTGGCCAATGCGATGTCTACTTCCGACGCATTGCTGGTGGGGATTTCGGCTAAAACGGCCGTCCCCTTCTCGGTGGCGGATTCGACAAGGAACCTGTGCCCCTTTGCGTCGATCATCTCGGTGAGCACCAGATCGAAGCCTGATGTGCACCTTGGGCCGGTTCCCATGGATGCGCAGAAACATGTCCCACCTGCAACGGCGCAGTTCACACCGACGGTGAATACCTGGGCCCCGGTTTGCGCGTAGGAGGGGTCGACGTAGTCGCCCGATGTGAACACCCTGTCCTGAATGGCGATGGCAGCCAGGTCACAGGCTCGCACCCCGAGAAAGGCGTACTTGGGCGGGTCCGGCTCGTTCTCGATGAACCGGAGTGACCCGTTCACCACATCGGCGTGCCACAACGTCTCTCGAGACGGGTACCGGTACTTCTTCCAGGACTGCGGTCCCACCGCGTATCCAAAGAATGCTCCGTCGTCTCGTTCGACCAGCCGGTATTCGGCTGCCTCTTGTCGAGTAGTGAGGCCAATCGGCAAGTCGTCGACCGAGTCGATCTCGTCGAGGACGATTGTCTGTTCGTGGACTGTGGGACCCACGACCATGTAACCGGCGCCGGCGAGCCATTTGATCAGAACACCGAAGTTCTGGCGGTCGATGACTTGGGGCTCCATCTCACCGACAAGGTATGGAGAGGGGTCCCTGGGCGATAGGGACAGTCGGCCCTATCCACACTCCCATTGGTTGGTATCTTCGATGGTGAGCCTATGGAGCGTGTCACCGGATCTAGTTCGCGCAGAGCTCAGGGGATACTCCTGGCCGCAGCAACCGCGTTGATTAGTGGATTCGCAGTGTTTGCGAACGGCTATGGGGTTCGGGCGTGGGTCGAGATCTCCGATCCGACGACCTACACGACCCTGAAGAACGGAGTCGCAGCTCTGATTCTCTTGGTGGTGTTCGCCACGGCTCGCCTCCGCCATCGGACCCCGCTCACCAGGAGACCGGAGCGTCCCGGGCACTGGGTTGGTCTGGCTGTCGTCGCGTTGGTCGGAGGCGCACTGCCCTTTGTTCTATTCTTCGAGGGCCTGGCCATGGCTTCTTCGGTCCAGAGCGCGTTTATCCATAAGACGCTGGTGGTGTGGGTCGCCATCCTCGCCGTGATCATTCTGCGCGAGAAAGTCGGCTCGCTTCAATTGGTGGCGATTGGGCTGCTGGTTGTCGGACATACAGTCCTTACCGGAGGTTTTGGAGAAATCGAATTGGGGTTGGGTGAGATGCTGATCCTCGCCGCGACACTTCTCTGGTCGGTCGAGGTCGTCATCGCCAAGAAACTCCTGTTCGACATCTCCTCCCACACCCTTGCTGTGGCCCGGATGGGCGGCGGTTCAGCCCTGCTCATCGGGTACACGCTGCTACGCGGCGGATTCAGCGACATGTCAGGCATCGGATGGGAGCACGTGCTTTGGATCCTCGCAACTGGCCTGATCCTGGCCGGCTACGTAGGGACATGGTTCGCAGCGCTTGCCCGGGCGCCTGCGGTGGACGTGACGGCTGTATTGGTCGGTGGAGCCTTCGTCACTGCCTTGCTCCGTGGGATGGTTGCAGGGTCAGCCCTGCCTTCGCCGCTGGGGCTCGGTCTCATCGGAGTGGGTGTCCTTGTTGTCTTTCTGGGCAACTACCGCTTTCGACATCCCGGGCTGAGCTCGTCATGAGCGACGGGGTCACGCTGTTCAGCAGATACGCATTCCCGCCCAACTCACTCGGCTATTGCGGGCCTGAGGATTCAGGCCTCCTCCTGGATCTCATGGCCGAAGCACCCATGGTGGCCGGCGATGAGCTCCGCCATGTCGCCCAGGGTTTCGCCGGGGCGTGGCCGTACCTCACCCTGATTGGCGGTCTTGCCGGGCGTGACCCTCTCGACACAAGAGTGGTGGAGGCGTACTGGATCGGGAATTCACTTCTGGATCGGGTGGATCTGGCGGTGTGGGGCAACTCCCTCGACGACCGCTTCGCACGACGCGCAGGCGCCGATGCAGCGATCATCACCGATGCCGCAGCCAGGGGTGGGGTGCCTACCCACGCTTTCCACGTGTTCTGTGTCTACCCGTGGGTGGGTCTCCTCCGGGGAGGCGCGACCGAGCAGGCCCTGGCGGTTATCGACAGCTGTCGTATCCGATGGGGAACAATCCGGAACGCAGCCGGCGATGATCGGTTTGTCGTCAGTTCGCAACCTCTCACCTGGGACGGGCGCATTCTCGGCTTGGGTCAACCGGAGGAACAGTATGTTCATGCTCCCGTTGACAGGAGTGTGGCGGTGGAAGTTGGCGACACTGTTTCTCTGCATTGGGACTACGTGTGCGATCGGCTCACACGGCCGAAGCTTGCCGAGTTACAGAGTCGTCACAACAACCACCTGGCGCTGGTCAATGCAGAAACCCGTCGTCTCGACAGGGCGCTGGCCGGCTGATCTACATGAGACTGAGTAACAGGGCGTAGACGAGCAGGAACACTCCGATCAAGGTCACCCCGGACAACCAGTCGTGTCGCTTCTTCACCGAGAGGATCAACATGGCGAACCCGATTGCTGCGGCGGCGATGATGGAGCCGGTCACCGCAATGTCGGCAGTGACCGCGATCGGAACGAGTAGGGGGCCGACACCCAAGGAGAGCGTCGAGTCGATGAAGCTCGCTCCGAGGATATTTCCCATGGCCAGGTCCGACTGACCTCGTCTCACTGCAGTCACGGACACCGTCAGTTCAGGGAGCGAGGTTCCCACTGAGGCGAGAAGGAAAGCGACCAGATACTCAGGGAACTCCAGAACCTCGGCAAGACGCGTTAAACCTTGAATGGCCGTGATCGCGCCGAGGCCTACTACCAAGAGGCCTCCGATCGTGGGCCACAAGTGCTTGAGGTTTCTCTCTCCTGACGCTTTCCTGTCCGGCAGAGCCTCTTTCGGCATGTCCCGCGCTACGACGACGGTGCCGAGGATCCAACCTCCGACCAAGACGGCTCCATCGAGACGGCTGAGCTCACCATCTGCCATCAGTGCTGCCCCGAGCAACAAGGCTCCAACGGTGGCCGCCCCGATCTTGGCCACTCGACCTTTGGCAATCGGGAAGGAGCCGGCGATAAGTGGAAGAAGGCCGAGAATCAGTGTCGATTGAACAGTTGCCGAACCGATGGAATCGCCCACATTGACGTCGCCGCGACCCATGACGGAAGCGACGATCGAATTCGCGATTTCTGGGAGGTCGGTACCAATTGCCACAAGCGTTATGCCGACAATGAAAGGCGGGATCCTGGTGCCTGAGGCCAACTTGGTGACATGCTCGACCGAATAGCGGCTGGCGTAGACGGTGACGAGAAACCCTGTCGCCATGACTGCCGTCCACAGGACAATCTCAAAGGGCATCTGCGCCTACCCAATGGGTCGTTTCGGCGTCGAATGTGGAGACCGTCGACACTTCGAGGACACTATCGAGCGAAACAAGGAAGGTACGCACTGGCCCTACGACACGCTTTGAAACGCATGATGCTCGCCTGTCCCTCAAGAGGTTGAGAAGCAGTGGGTAGTGATGGCTGAAAAGCGTACGGATGGGGATCAGCATCAGATAGAGGCGAACGGCCCGACCCTGGTTGACTCGATTCGGCTTCCCGCTAGATCCCCACCCGCTGAGCAATCAGTGCCGCGGTCTGGTCGTTCCAGGCAACAAAGACCCTCCCGTGTGATGGGGTCTGCCAGTGCTCCCGATGATGAACAAGGTGATGAGCGACTTCGTGTGCAACGGTACCGACGCTTGCCGGATTGCCCAATCGGATCACGCCAAGCTCGCTGAAGGCCTTGCCGCGCTTCTTCTCGAAGGCGAGCACGATCTCGGTGCCATTCATCATCACTTTTTGGCTTCTCGGAGTCTCATACATCCCGTTGTGGACCTTGCGGCGACGGTTGAACGCGAACTCCGGCATCGGTACCTGAAAAGCCTCGCACACTCCGGTCACCAGTCTCTCGGCTCCGTCGGGCTCAAGTGAGAACTCACGGAGCTTCACGATCAGGGCGAAGTCTCCCGAGAACCTCCGCTGCCAGTGCTCATTGCGCATCCGAACCGGAGGAGGGATCCGATTGAAGGTGATCACGTCGCTGAAGGGCACCCCACACATAACAAGATATGTCGGAGCGGTGTCTGTTGGAAGTCTTCTAAGCCGTCTCAGTCTTCTACCGTTGTGACTGCTCGGTCAGGAACTCAATGTCTTTCGAAAACCTCCAGTTCTACAACACCCTCGTCGCGTTACTTTCGCTTGTGGCGATTGCTGCTGCGATCGGGCTTACCGCATACCGTCTGGTCAAGGGCCCCGATGCTGCCGATCTCCTCAATGGAAAGGGCACCTGGCTGGCATGGATCGTGGCCGTCGTCGCCACGGCCGGATCGTTGATCTACTCCGAGGTCGTCCACTTCGTCCCGTGTCGCTTGTGTTGGTTCCAGCGCATAGCCATGTACCCGCTTTCGATCATCCTCCTCGTCGGGGCGATTCGGCGAGAGGCCCTGGTCAAGTACTACGCACTTCCCCTCTCCCTCGGGGGTGCACTGATCTCCACCTGGCACTACCTGACCCAGGTCTTCCCGAGTCTGGAGGGCGGGTCCTGTGACGCCACCAATCCGTGTTCGGCCCGCTACGTGGAGGTTTTCGGCTTCATCTCGATCCCGTTTATGGCCGGAGCCGGGTTTATTCTCGTCTCCGTCCTACTTGCCTTCTATGTGAGAGCCACCCATGACTAGACCTGTTCTTTGGATTATCGGCGGAATCGTCGGCCTCGGTCTGATCGTTCTGCTTGCGGCATCAATCGCCAGCGAAGAGGCGATCGACCCCTCGATCGCTTTCGGTGTGGTCGAAATCGATGGCGATCCGCTTCCGGTCCTTGGCGACCAAGGCGATGCGGCCATCGGGCTGCAAGCTCCTTCCACGGTCGGCGCCGACTGGAATGGCGTAGAGAGCAAGATCGAGCAGGACGGCCGGCCCAAAATCGTGATCTTCCTCGCCCACTGGTGCCAGTTCTGCCAGGCCGAAGTTCCGGTGGTTCAAGATTGGATCGACGCCGGGAATCTTCCCGATAGCGTCGACATGTACTCGGTGACTGTTCTGTCAGATCATCTCCGGCCTGAGTGGCCGCCACAAGACTGGCTGGAGGATGAGGGCTGGACTGTCCCGACCATCATGGACGATGAGCTCAACTCGGTCGCTATCGCGTACGGCTTGCGCGGAACGCCGTTCTATGCGGTGCTCGATGGGGACAACGTAAACCTGCAGCGTATTGACGGCGAGATCGGGATCGCCGGGCTCAACGCTCTGGTCGACATCGCCCTGAACAGCACCAGCTGATTCTCGGGGCTCTTCTAGGCCTCCAGGGACCTGATCTTTTCCAACCTGCGGACGTGGCGGTCCTCACGACTGAATTCAGCATCGAGAAATGTCTTCACCAGATCCTCGGCGAGGGCTACCCCGATAACCCGGGCCCCGAGTGACAGGACGTTGACGTCGTCGTGCTCAACCATCTGATGGGCCGAGTAGGCGTCGTGGGCGACACCCGCCCTGATACCGCTGAGTTTGTTGGCCGCGATGGCGGCACCGGCGCCCGAACCGCAGACGACGATGCCCCGATCGGCTCGTCCGTCCAGAACCGCTTGGGCGACTGCCGCGGCATAGTCGGGGTAGTCGACGGGGTCGGCCGAGTGCGTCCCCAGGTCATAAACCGCATATCCCGACTCCGCCAGCCAGGAGGCGAGGCTCTCCTTCAGGGCGTAGCCGGCGTGGTCTGATCCGAGTGCGACTCTCATTCCGAGCCGCAGGGTAGCCACCGCGAGTGCTCGTTTTGGCTCCCTTCACAACTACCGTCGCCCCGATGTCTCGAATCGTTGTCGAAGGGGGAACGCCGCTCCAGGGCACCGTGGGTGTGCTCGGGGCCAAGAATGCGGTCCTCAAGGAGATGGTCGCGGCATTGCTCGCTCCCGGTCGGCATCGGTTGTCCAACGTGCCGTCGATCCTCGATGTCGAGCTCATGTGCCAGGTGCTCCAGCACACCGGCTGTCATGTCGAGCAGGGAGATCACCGGCTCTCCATTGTGGTGCCAGAGAACCTCAATCCGGAGGCTCCTATCGAGCTTGTCCGCCAGATGCGGGCTTCGATTGTCGTGCTCGGCCCGCTTCTGGCCCGGTCGGGGATTGCTCGGGTCGCGTTACCCGGTGGTGACGACCTCGGAGCTAGACCGATCGACATGCACCTGGGCGGTCTCGAGGATTTGGGGGCCGAGTTCGAACTCGTTCATGGAAACCTGGTGGGCACTGTCGACGGGAAGTTGAAGGGAAACGAGATAGAGCTCCCGTTTCCGTCTGTGGGCGCAACCGAGAACCTGCTCTTCGCCGGTGCCCTGGCCGAGGGCGAGACGGTGATAGTCAACGCAGCCCGGGAGCCGGAGATACAGGATCTCATCGCCCATCTGACCGAGATGGGCGCCGACATCGACGGTGGCGGCACGTCGCTGGTCAGGGTGCGCGGCGTCGATCGGCTCTCGCCGGTGGAGCACCGGGTCATTCCCGACCGTCTCGAAGCCGGCACCTACGCCATTGCGGCCGCGATCACTGGAGGTGATGTCACTGTCACCGGGTGTGCCCCGGACAGTCTGCGAATGGAGCTCAAGAAGCTGGAGGAGGCCGGCAGCACTGTCGAGCGTGGTGACGGCTGGCTCCGCATCATCGGCCCCGAGCGACCCGAGCCGGTCGACTTCTCGACGCTTCCCTTCCCGGGCTTCCACACCGACATGCACCCACAGATGGTTGCCCTGCTTTCCATAGCCTCTGGCACCTCGGTGATAACCGAGAATCTCTACGACTCCAGATTCCGGTATGTAGGTGAACTGGCCCGGATGGGCGCAGACATCACGACCGAGGCACAGCACGCCATTATTCGCGGTGTGGATCAGCTTTCCGGCTGCCCCGTGCTGGCACCTGATATCCGTGCCGGCGCCGCACTGGTCATCGCGGGGCTTCGTGCCGACGGAACCACATCTGTTGGCGATATCTCCCATATAGACCGTGGCTACGAGGACTTTGCCGGTCGGCTCGCCTCCCTCGGGGCGAATATCGAGCGCACATAAGCGGATAGACTGAGGAACAAGCCGGACCCGATACGGGTTTTGAGGAGAGATGACACAAACCACCCCTGTTTCGATTTCGTCGAGCGTCGTCTCGGACGGCCCCATTGATGAGGCCAAGCTCCAAGAAGCGCTCGACTACATCCGCCCTGCCGTTCAGGCCGATGGCGGCGACCTGGTCCTGCTGGGGACCGAGGGTGGGACGGTCAACATCCAGATGGTGGGAGCTTGTGGTGGCTGCCCGCTTTCGATGATGACCCTCAAGGCAGGCATCGAGCGGATCCTGGTCGACCGCGTGCCAGGCGTGGGTGAGGTTCATGCCACGGCCGATGCCCCCAGCCTTGGCGACGCCGACGCCGCCGGCACCATTCAGATTCCTGCTCTCTGACCATTCCCGGCCCGGTCAACTCACCTTCTTAGGCTTGTGGATATGAGTGACCGCCGGACCCTGGCAAAGCTGCTCACTGCTATCGAATCGGGTGATCCCGACGCGGTTGCCGCCGCGAGCCTGATGGCCCGTGCCGACGGAGCCCGCCGCATCGGGATCACCGGGCCTCCAGGGGTTGGGAAGTCCACCCTGGTCAACGCCTTGATCACCGAGTTCCGATCCAGGGATGAGACAGTCGCCGTTCTGGCAGTCGACCCTTCCAGTCCGATCACGGGTGGGGCTTTGCTCGGTGATCGCATCCGGATGCAGGATCACGTCGACGACAAGGGGGTCTACGTCAGGTCGATGGCCAGTCGCGGGCACCTCGGTGGGTTGGCCGAAGCATCGGGTCCCATCATCGAGACCCTCTCCCACTCCGGGTTCGATTACGTTCTCGTCGAGACAGTTGGAGTGGGCCAATCAGAAGTGGAGGTCATGGATCTCGTCGACGTCGTCGTCCTGGTCGTCGCTCCCGGCTGGGGTGACCAGGTTCAGGCGGAGAAGGCCGGCATCGTCGAGATCTCCAATCTCTTCGTCATCAACAAAGGCGATCGCCCAGGTGCCAACGACGTGCAGAGAGCCCTGCGGAGCAGTGTCCGCAAGGACGCTCAGATACTGATAACGACAGCAACCACCGGCGAAGGGGTGGCCGAGTTGGTCGATGCCCTCGCTATTGCCTAGCTGAGCACGGCTGCCTGGGCGGCGGCGAGACGGGCGCCTTCGAGTCGTGGCGGGCTACAGGACACGTAGTCAAGCCCTAGCTCGTGGACAAATGCGATGGACGCCGGATCGCCGCCGTGCTCACCGCACAGACCCAGTATCAGATCAGGGTTGGCCTCCGAGCCCTCTCTATATGCGAGCCTCACCAGACGGCCCACTCCTTCCTGGTCCAGCGTTTGGAAAGGATCTGACTCGAGGATCCCGCGCTCGAGGTATTCACGGAGGAACAGTCCCTCAGCATCGTCACGGCTGAGCCCGTAGGTCATCTGGGTCAGGTCGTTGGTGCCGAATGAGAAAAAGTCGGCCACCTGTGCGATGTCGCCGGCGGTCATTGCTGCCCTCGGCAACTCGATCATCGTCCCGACCGGCACGTCCAAGTCGAGTCCGGATGTCTCTCTTGCCGCAGTGAGCTCATCTTCGATCTCGCGCCGCATGCGACGCAGTTCCTCCACGGCGGACACGAGCGGAACCATTATCTCCAGGCGCGGATCGCCACCAGCCTTGAGACGACGAACAAGAGCCACAATCGCGGCTCTTGCCTGCATTCGGTACAGCTCGTCGATTATCAGGCCAAGTCGCACACCTCGCAGCCCAAGCATTGGGTTGACTTCTTCCCAGCGGGCCACCTGTTCGGACATGGTCTGGAGATCGTCGATCGGACGACCCGCTCGAACCCGGATCAGGGCCTCCTGCTCGAGCTCCAGCCGGGACGGGAGAAACTCGTGGAGCGGAGGGTCGAGAAGTCTGATCACGACCGGCAGACCGTCCATGGCCTCGAGAAGCCCCTCGAAGTCCCCAATCTGGAGCTGTTCCAGGTTCATGATCGCGTCGTGTCTTTCTTCCTTGGATTGGGCCAGGATGATCTGCTGGACTACTTCGATCCGCTCGCCCATGAACATGTGCTCGGTGCGGGCGAGCCCGATCCCCTCGGCGCCGCGGGACCGGGCGGCTGCCGCGTCCTCGGCGGTGTCTGCGTTGGCCCTCACGCCCAAGGTCCTTCGGGCGTCTGCCCAATCGAGCAACTGATGCAGCTCGGGAAGTTCCTCAGGCTCTACCAACTCGACAACTCCGGCGTAGACCTGTCCCGTGGTCCCGTCGAGAGTGATCAGGTCACCGAGTTCGATGTCGGTCTCTGCTGCATGTGCCACGCCGTTGGCGACGTCAACGATCATCGCCGAAGCACCGGTTACGGCCGGCTTACCCATGCCCCGGGCCACGACTGCGGCATGGGAGGTTTTTCCACCCTGGCTGGTCAGGATGCCCTGTGCTGCCACCATCCCGTGAAGGTCGTCTGGGGTTGTCTCCGGAGTGATCAGGATCACCGGCTCACCTGCCTTGGCCATCTCCACCGCAGAATCTGCGTCGAATACCGCATTGCCGACGGCGGCGCCGGGCGACGCCGCTACACCCTCAACAATTGGCCTTTCGGTGACGGTGGGGGAGATACGGGGTCGATGAAGCTGTTCGAGGGAAGCAGGTGATACCCGGGTGAGGGCAGTGTCTCTATCGATGGTGCCGTCGGATTCCATCGCCACAGCGATACGGACCGCGGCCTCGGCTGTCCTCTTGCCTGCTCTTGTTTGGAGGATGTAGAGAGTGTTCTTCTCGATTGTGAACTCGATGTCGCACATGTCCTGATAGTGCTTTTCGAGTCGGTCCATGATCCCGATCAGATCTTGGTGACACACAGGATGAGCTTCGGCGAGGTCGTCGAGCGTGAGCGGGGTGCGGAGGCCGGCGACGACGTCCTCGCCTTGAGCTCTCGGCAGGTAGTCGCCATATGTGACCCTGGCTCCCGTCGCCGGGTCTCGTGTGAAGCAGACACCGGTGCCCGAGTCGTCGCCCATGTCGCCGAAGACCATCATCTGGACGTTGGCCGCCGTGCCAAGGTCGTCCGGTATTCCGTGGACGCGCCTGTACTCGTGTGCGCGCTTGTTGCTCCATGAGTCGAAGACGGCCGTCACCGCGCCCTTGACTTGCTCGAAGGGGTCGGATGGCAACTGGCCAGGCCGATGCTCTTCGACAATCGCCTGGAACCTGCTTGTCGCCTGTTCGAGGTCCTCGGCGGTCAGTTCGGAGTTGTTGGCTGCACCCCTTTCGGAGCGCAGATCGGCCAGGACATCTTTGAAAAGGCGCAGATCCAGCCCCAGCACAACGTCGCCGTACATCTGGACAAAGCGGCGGTATGCGTCCCAGGCGAACGCTGGATCGCCGGACCACCGGGCTAGAGCCTCCACCACTTCGTCGTTGATTCCCAGATTGAGGACAGTGTCCATCATCCCGGGCATGGAGATCTTCGCTCCGGACCTCACCGAAAGCAGGATCGGAATTGGTCCGCTTCCGAAGGTTCGGCCGGTGGTCGCTTCGAGCCGCTCGATCGCCGCGGCGACCTCGGTCCACAATTCAGGGTGAAGCTCCCCACTTTCCATCGTGTCTCGGCACACGTCGGTTGCGATGGTGAACCCTGGTGGAACCGGCAGGCCGAGACTGGTCATCCGGGCGAGACCGGCCCCCTTTCCTCCCAGTAGGTCCCGGTCGGTGCCGTCGGTCGCGGAAAAGTCGTATAGAAGCGGCAAGGTTTTCCCTCTCTTCGGTGCCCAACACCAAGAATCTACCGAAATTCTCCCAACTAGCCACAGGGCCGAAAGAGTAAGACGGAAGGGTCTTTGGTCGGTGACTGCCGGCGCTCTGCTAGCGGTCTCCGCTATTCCGGCGACCCGTCTACGTCTTCACGTTCCTCTAACACCTCGAGGATGCGAGTTGTTCGTTCTTTGATCTCTTCCAGGTCGGCCATCATCCGATTCGGGGGGAACGAGTCCGGCATGTTGTCAAGAAAACGATCACACACTTCCGAACACCGTTCTCCGACGGTTGGGCCGGCTCCTCCGGCGACCATCTTCACGGCCATGACCATCCCGGCTGCAAGCACAGCGCCGATGACAAGACGCTTCATCTCTACCAACCCTTCATTCTGGGGCACGTCTGCGACAAAGCCTCAACAGGACGGTATGTGACCAGTAAGCAACCCGGTAGGGCCAAACGGCCCTGGCTCGCCGAAACGGCTCATGTAGCGTCCATGCAATGACAAACGGTCGGTCAGACACGGCAACGGGGATGCTTCGCGACGAACATCAGCTCATCCTGAGTGTCGTCGACGTTCTCGATGAGACATTGAACAAGTCAACTCTCGACTTCGATGTGATCGATCGCTGTATCTCGTTCTTCCGACTTTTTGCCGACGCCTGTCATCACGGGAAGGAGGAGGATCTCCTCTTCCCCGAGCTCATCGAGCAGGGTATGCCGGGCGACGCGGGTCCGATTGCGGTCATGCTTGCCGAGCATGTCCAGGGAAGGTTGTTCGTTCGTGGAATGGCCGAGGCAATGGCCGGCGCCAGAGCGGGAGACGAGACGGCAGCTACCAGCCTTCGCGACAGCGCCCACGACTACATCGATCTCATCAGGCCCCACATCGGCAAGGAAGACAACATCCTCTTTGAAATGGCCGACGGCATGGTTGTCGGCGACGCCTGCCGGTTGCTCTGCGACCGCTACGACGTGGTATGCCAGCGCCGATTCGAGGGCAAGACCAAGGACGACCTGGAGGCAATCGCCGCTTCGCTCATGGCCGGCTAGGGGAGAAGCGCGGCGTTAGCGCCCGTTGCGCAGAGCCAGCGCCACTGCTTCGGTCCTGCTGTGCACCTCGAGCTTCTTGAGGATGTGCTGGATGTGATTGCGCACAGTCGCAGGCGACAGAAAGAGTGTCTGGGCGATGGCTGCGCCATCGAGACCCTCGGTCAGCAGACGTAGAATCTCGTTCTCTCGAGGGGTGAGACGGTCGAGGACACCTGGCTCCTCCTCGGTGGCGAGACTCCACCCCTGAAGCCGTTCGACGACCAGACGCTCCAGTTCGGGAGGCAGGGCTACTTCCCGAACCAAATGGACGAGCCGGCATTGAGAGCGGAGCTCAGCCGGCGGAATGACCGTGGTTGCGCTCAGCCACAGAGTCTTTCCGTTCGCGGAGCGCCCTATGACCTCGCGTGTCGGCATCAACTCGTCGTTATTCCCTGGAGGGTCGGTTATGCACTCTTCGCAGACCTGGTCGCCACAGCGATCCCGCCAGCAAAGGACAGAGTGACAGGGCAGGCCCAGCGCCTCTTCGGCGGTGAGGCCAAACATCTCGGTGGCGGCATCGTTCCAGGCGATAATCGTCATGCCTGCTCCGACGGCGACCATCGCGTCGGTGGTTCGACCGAGAGTGGCGAGCAGGTCGGCGAGCGACTGATCAACCGCTGCCGTCTCTACCACTGGAGAAGCCGTCACAAAAGTTGACTGTACGGTCAGTTTTGCGTTTAGTCAATGACTTCGTTGAAAAACCGGGGTTTCAGAACGTCTATTCCTCCTGGATCACGGCGATGGCCGTGATTTCGACCAGTGCTCCGATGTCAGCGAGCTCGGTCACTCCATAGAGGCCCATCGCCGGGAAATGGCGGCCGAGATGACGCCGATAAACCGGGCCCAGGTCAGATCGGGCGGATCGGTAGGCAGGGACGTCGACAGTGAAGATCTGCATCCAGACCAGGTCCTCGGGCTCTCCACCTGCCTCCCTGAGTGCTTTAACAAGGTTGGACAGCGCCAGGTCGAACTGGTCGATCCAGGTTGTGCCGACTATCTGGGCTTCGCTGTCGAACGCGATCTGGCCGGCGAGATATACCGTGCGTCCCGAAGAGGCGAGAACGGCGTGCGAGAAGCCGATGGCCGGTGCCAATTCGTCGGGGTTGATGAGAAGATTGCGGTCGTTCAATGTCCCTCCTTGTTCCAGCCTGATCGTGCCCCGGGGCGCTGGTTGCTCGTACAGACACGAAGGGTATCCGACCGAATAGTGGCCCCGGACACGGTCACCGTGTTCTCGATCGTCTTGCTCCGATCCAGGAACTCCGGAGACCCTGGCCGGGTCGTTTGTGTCGGCAAAATGAAGCAGTTGGCCCACGATCGAAACCAATCTCTCGGGTCAGGTGAAGCGTCTTCGGTATACACTCGCCGCAGGCAGAGGGTCTGCGACTAAGGAGAGATAATGGCTGATTTCGCACGGGTCACACTCGACGAGTCTGAGATCCCCACTCAGTGGTACAACATCATCCCGGATCTTCCGGAGCCTCCGCCACCGGTGCTCCATCCGGGGACACATGAGCCTGTTGGGCCGGATGACCTCTCGCCGCTCTTTCCGATGGCACTCATCGGCCAGGAGGTGAGCACCGACAGCTATATCGATATCCCTGGCCCGGTGATGGATATCTACAAGACATGGCGGGCGACACCTCTCCATCGTGCCCGGCGTCTCGAGAAGTACCTCGATACGCCTGCCCGGATCTACTACAAGTACGAGGGTGGGAGCCCCGCAGGCTCTCACAAGCCAAACACCGCTGTGCCTCAGGCTTACTACAACGCTCAGGAGGGTGTGACGAAGCTCACGACCGAGACCGGCGCCGGTCAGTGGGGATCGGCCCTCGCTCTGGCCACAGCCCTCTTCGGCCTCGAATGCGAGGTCTGGATGGTTGGGGCCTCGTTCGAGCAGAAGCCCTACCGCAAGGCGATGATGGAGGTTTGGGGCGCCAACGTGCACTCGAGCCCATCGGATGTCACCGAGGCCGGCCGCAAGATCCTCTCCGAGGACCCCGACAGCCCGGGCAGTCTCGGGATAGCAATTTCCGAGGCAGTGGAGATGGCTGCCGGAGATCCGAACACCAAGTACTCGCTGGGCAGTGTGCTCAACCACGTCCTTCTTCACCAGACAGTGATCGGTGAGGAGGCGCTTCTGCAGCTCGCAAAGGTCGGCGAGACGCCAGACGTGCTGGTGGGGTGCACAGGTGGCGGGTCCAATTTCTCCGGTCTCTCCTTCCCCTTCCTTCGTGAGAAGCTGGCAGGCAGGATGAACCCCACGATCCGCTGTGTGGAGCCGGCGGCGTGCCCATCGCTGACCAAGGGTGAGTATCGCTACGACTTCGGCGACGCGATCGGGATGACGCCATTGGTGAAGATGCACACTCTCGGCCACGGCTTTGTGCCCGACCCCATCCATGCCGGTGGCCTTCGCTACCACGGCATGGCGCCGCTCGTGTCGCACATCTACGAGCTTGGTCTGGCAGAGGCTGAAGCCATCCACCAGAATGAGTGCTTCGAAGCTGCGATCACGTTTGCGAGGACGGAAGGGATCCTCCCTGCACCGGAGCCCACCCATGCCATCGCCGCAGCGATTCGGGAAGCCAACCTGGCCAAGGAATCGGGTGAGGAGAAGGTCATTCTCATTGCCGTCTGCGGGCATGGTCACTTTGACCTCGCTGCCTACGAGTCCTATCTCGCCGGAGAGATGGTCGACTACGACTACCCCGAGGAGAAGGTCGCCGCGGCAATGGAGGAAGTGCCGGTTCTCACCGAAGTCTGATACCGAACTTCGAATGCTGGGGCTCGAGCGGGGGAAGCCTTAGCTGACTTTCAGCACGATGGACATCGCGGAGTCACCTCCGGCGCAACCTGAGAACAATCCATATCCGCCGCCCTCGAGCACCAGTTCCTCGACCAGTTCGATGATCGCACGCATGCCTGTTGGCGCCTGCGGGTGACCCCAGATGAGCGGGGAACCGTAGTTGTTGACATTCTCGGGGGAAACACCCATCTCCCGGCTGAAGTAGGCGTCAGCGACGGCAAAAGGGTTGTGGGTCTTGATCGCTGCGCACTGCTCGACGCCGATGGCGGCGCGCTCCAGAGCGTTGCGGGCGGCCGGGACCACCGCTTTGGGCATGAAGCCCTTCTCGGTTCGCGCCTCGCCGTAGCTGAGGATCTGGATGGTCACGTTCTCATCTCGAGACAGCTCGGCCGCCCGTTCTTCGGTACTTACGATCATGCCGGCGTTGCCGTCTGCCGGGTGGGTCTGTGAGCCGTACGTGACTGTCCCGCCATCCAGGACGGGCCGGAGTTGGGCCAGACCGTCGGCCGTGCTCGGGCGGACGCCTTCGTCCGCGTCGAGGACCCCGGCAGACTTCTTGCCGTTCTTGAGCTTCACCGGGAACATGTATCGCTTCTGAAAGGCCCGGTCGGCGGCGAGGGCATCCTCGTACTGCTCGAAGCGCATCAGGGTCACGGTGTCCTGCTCTTCCTTGCTGATCCCCGCCTCCGCAGCGAGGTTCTCGGCCGTCTTGGTCATGGCCTGACCGGCATAGGGATCCATGTTCATGTTCCCCAGGACCGGGTCTTCCGGTTTTCCATGGCCTCCCGGGCCACCCGGGCTGGGGTAGTAGATATGGGGGCCATTGCTGGTGCGGTCACAGACGGCCGTAAGAACACAATCGCGGGAACCGGCCTCGATCTCCAGGGCGGCAGTGGCCAGGCTTCGAGCCGAAGTGGCACAAGCCTGAGAGAGGGTCGGCCCGGTGATATCCGGAACTCCCGCAAGCGCAGCAAACCACGGGCCCGCATAGAACGCGTAACGCTGGGGGACCGTGATCCCGAGAACAACGCCGTCGAAGGAATCTGGTGCAATCTCCCGGCTTTGCAGGAACTCGCGCCCCACCTCGCCTGCGAGCCGAATGGAGTGATACTCGCTGAGACTTCCCTGCCAGCGGGCGAAGGGCGTGCTCCAGTAACCGCCGTAGGGAATGAAGGTCTTTTCAAGAGACATGGTGTTTCATCCTTTTCCGCTCGAAACGAACGCCGTTATCTTTTCCTTGGCTGCTGTTGTGCATGCAGTTGCTGAGAACGCCGAGTAGCCGATCTCCAGGGCTTCATCCAGTCGCCTCGCTCCAGCAGCGTCGCGGATGGCTGCTTCGATGATGTCGACCACCTCTGAGCTCAGCCCTTCTCGCTCGAGGGTTTCGGGCTCCATCCTCCGGAACGGTGGGATATCGACCGAACCTTCAGGTGGCGAGGAAACCTTGCCGGCCAGCTCTCTGACCCGGTCTACGGCCGAGACGATTAGAGACCCGGTGTCTTCGGCCAGTGAATCGATGATGCCCAGACGGTGGGCCTCTCTGGCACTCAACTTCGTGGCCTGTCGCAACATGTCGTGAAAGAGGGGCGCTGCTGTGGGCCAGCGGCGATAGGGGATGACCATGGCTCCAATTCCGGGAGCGATTCCCAGAGTGACCTCGGGAAGCTGGAGCCAGGCGTCCTCTACGGCCACGATGCCGTGACACCTGAAGGCAAGCTCGAGCCCACCGCCCAAGGCCATCCCGTTGAGAGCAGCCACCACAGGTTTCTTCATCGAATCGAGATGAACCAGCACCTTCGAGCAGTCGCGGGCATATCGGACGCAGGCATCGGCATCGCCCAACATGTCGATGAAACGGCTGATGTCAGCGCCGGCACAGAAAGCCCGGCTTCCGTAGCCCGTGATAACGAAGCCTTCCACTGATGGATCGTCTTCGTTCTCTACGAGGACTCTGAGAAGCTCGTCGTTGACCTCATCGTCTAGGGCGTTGAGAGCGCGAGGACGACGCAGAGTGATCACCTTCACCCCATCGAGTTCGTCGACCAGGAGGTGACGGAGGAATCCCTGGTATTCGGTGATGCGCCGCATGGGCTTTGGCATACCCATACGTTCATCGGTGAAGGTCTTCAGGACGCGGCCGACTTCGTCCTCGCCGAGGTGTTCCATGAGTCGCAGAGGCCCTCTCCTGAACCCCAGAGCCAGTTCGCATCCCAGTTCGAGGTCGGCGGGCGAGCCGACGTTTCGGTCGAGGATGTCGACCGACTGGGAGAAGAGACCTCCCAGCAGCCGATCCCGAATCCGGGCCGCCTTCACGGCATCGACGTCGACTTGGTCGCCGGGAGAGATCGTGAGCCAGGTATCCACGGAGGCGAACGCGGGCGCCGGCCGATAATGCTCACCTTCTTCACGCATCTGAAGGGTGTTGGTCTCGGTGATGATCGGATTGCCGTTGGCGAGGTTGAGGACGAAGAAAGGGCCGGCATAGACGTATTCGCCGGCGACATAGTCGATCTCCGCGGCGGTCGCCCCGCCGAGGAGGTGTCCGGCCTCGTTGCACCAGTTGTCGAATATCCGGTCGAGCATGAAACAGGGAACGTCGGAGGTGATCAACGGCACCTTGCCCGTGGCGGCGAATACCCAACGGACCCAGTCCACGACCGCCTGGTCGACCTTCTCCCACTCCACGACTTCGACGATGGGGTTTTGAAACGCCGGCGCGAAGAAATGGGTGACGGTGGCGCGCTCGGGGTGCTCGAGGTCCGCGAACAGCCAATTTGCGGGGAGCGAGCTCGTGTTCGATGTGATGAGGGCGTCATTTGAAACAATGCTCTCGACGCGCCTGAAGATCTTGCGTTTGAGTTCGAGGTCCTCGGTGGCGGCTTCGATCACCCACTGGCAATCCGCCATCGCCTCGTAGTCCAGGGTGGTTGCCAGATTCTCCATGACGCCGCCGGCCTGTTCTTCGGTCAGCTTTTTGCGTGCCAGTCCTTTCCTCACGTACGCCTCGACGCGTTCCATCGCGGCGTCGAGCGGTTCCCGGGCCACGTCCACCAGGACCAACTCGAGGTCGGGCAGATTGGAAGTGAGGTAATAGCTGATGTCAGGGCCGATCGTCCCTGCTCCGATCACGCCTATGCGGCTTGGGAGCGGCCGTGCCGGATTTCGCAGGAGCGGGTTATGAAATCTCACGACGGCACCTTCTGCTCCTGAAGCGCCTTCAATACCTTCTCGGGTGTTATTGGCAGGTCGTGGATGCGAACACCCACCGCGTCATAAATCGCGTTGGCGATAGCCGGAGCGGTCGGCACCATCCCGGGCTCACCTGCTCCCTTCGCTCCGAATGGCCCCGTGGGGTCGTTGGTCTCGACGAATTCCAACTCGATCGGGAAGTCGAGGTCGGCGGCGGTTGGCAGCTTGTAGTCGGTGAATCCGGGGTTGAGGATGCGACCCTCTTCGGTCTTGATCTCTTCGTACAGCGCATAACCGACACCCTGTGCGATCCCTCCGTACATCTGGCCCTTCAGAGCCTGAAGGCTGAGCACACGCCCGATGTCGGTCACAGCCACGAGACGCAGGATCGTCACCTCGCCGGTGTCCTCGTCGACCTCGACTTCTACGCCCTGGACTCCGAAGGAGTAATTGGCCGACATGTTGCCGTAGCCCTTCTCCCAGTCTGGCAACTCGGTTGGCGGTTCGTAGAACGACTCTTCGGTGAACGTGGTCCCCTTCCCGCCCTCTTCGGCAAAGTGGATCGCCCGGAGAAGTCGCCCCAACTCCACTCGCAACCACGGCAACTTGGGTGCTTTCGGGACGAAGAGCCATCCGTCCTTCAGATCGAACTGGTCTGCTTTCAGGGATCGGAAGTCGAACTCGTCCGGCCCCGTCTCTTCGCCGAGCCTGGCGAGGTTCTGCTGCACCACGTCGGGATACACCTCCTCCGCAGCGGCGAAGATACGCTCACGCAGTTTCCTGGCCGCTCCAAGCGCAGCGTTGCCGGCCATAAAAGCCCCACGGCTGGCATGGGTCCCCACATCCCAGGGAGAGGTGGCGGTGTCGGTCTGGTTGATGAAGACACTCTCCGGTTTCACTCCGAGGGACTCCGCCACCATCAGGGTCAAAGCCGAATGCAGCCCCTGGCCCATCTCGACTCCGCCGTAGCTCACGTTGACATTTCCGAAGTCGTCGAGCTTGAGAATGATGCCGCTGCCGTCGGATCTGTAGATCTTTCCGCCCCCGCCGACGTTGATCAGGGCGGCCATCCCCAATCCCCGCGGCTCGTCGGGTCGTTTGCCCCAAGTCACGGCCCAGTCGAGGCGCTCGGCCGTAATGTCGAGACACTCCTTGAGACCGCATGTCTTCAGATCGAGACCCATCGGGGTCAGGTCACCTGGTTCGTTGCTGTTGATCCGACGTATCTCGTAAGGGTCGATGCCGACCTTTTCCGCCAGGTCATCGAGGCTGGATTCGATTGCCCAGGTGACTTCCGGGTTGCCATAACCACGCATCGCCTGGCAGTAGGTGTTGTTCGTGTAGACAATCGTTGAGTTGAAGCTGATCGCTGGCACCCGGTAGAGCGAGGTGGCGGCAACCAGCATCACGTTGGGATACGTAGCTCCCCATGATCCGTAGGCCCCATTGTCCTGGGTTACTTCGATTTCGCGGAAGGTCAGCTTGCCTTCACGGTCACAGCCTTGGCGGATCGAGAAATGGGCCGATTGGCGTGGCGACAGGTAGGAGAACTCTTCGGAGCGGCTGTAGAGCATCTTGACGGGCTTTCCGGTTTTCCACGCCAGGAGAATCGAGATGTACTCATAGCCGTGGGTGTCGAGCCCTGATCCAAAGGCTCCTCCCAGGGTCGGCACGACCACCCTGACGTTGCGACCCTCCAGGCCGAGGGTTGTCAGGACCCTGGTGAAGTCACGCTGCGCCAGGAACGGAATCTGGGTCTTGGCCGTGACGGTCAGGTTTCCGTTGAGGTCGAATTCGGCGATGCATCCCGCGGTACCCAGACATGACTGCTGGATGCGTGGTACCGAATACTCGGCTTCCGTGATGTGGGCCGAGGCACGTCGGGCGGCTTCGAGGTCACCTGACTGATGAACGCACTTCAGCGGCAGGAGATTCGAGACAACCGGGTCTCCCTTTGGGTCCTCCTCATGAACCAGGGGAGCATCATCCGCCATGGCCTCCTCGGGGGAGAAGACTCCCGGCAGCGGTTCGTATTCGACACGAATCAGGTCGACGGCCTTCCGGGCGATTTCGGGACTGATCGCTGCAACGGCGGCCACTTCATCGCGAAACTGGCGCACCTTGCCGGACTTCAGGGCGATGTTGTCGCGCAGGAAGCCATAACGCACTTCTGGGACGTCGTTGGCTGTGATGACCGCCCGCACTCCGGGCAGCGCTCGGGCATCTGCGGTGTCGATGTGTTTGATGAGAGCGTGGGCGTGGTCGCTGAACTTGATCTTGCCGTGAAGCATTCCGGGCCGCGTTATGTCGTTGATGTAGAGGGCCCTGCCGCCGAGCTTGTCCGCACCTTCGGGACGGGGAGCCTCGCTGCCGATATAGCTGAACCCGGTCATAACCCGTTCACCCGGCCTGCCCGCGCCGCCTCTTGTATCGATTCAACGATCTGGACGTATCCAGTGCAACGACACAGGTTTCCGGTGAGTGCTGACCGGATCTCTGACTCGCTGGGGTGCGGGTTCTCGGCCAGGAGAGCGGCAGTGGTCATGACCATGCCCGGCGAGCAGAAACCGCACTGCGTCCCCCCTCTGTCGAGGAACGCTTTCTGGATCCAGGAAAGTTCACCGTTCGAAGCCGTCAGCCCCTCGATCGTGGTCACAACCGTCCCGCTGACCTCACCGACCGGGAAGAGACACGAGTTCACCGCTCGACCGTCTACGAGCACGGTGCAGGCGCCACACTCACCTTCGCCGCAGGCTTCCTTGGTGCCTGTCTCACCGAGGACGTCTCGCAGGAGATCAAGAAGCCGAAGATGGGGTTCGACGTCGGTCCCAACGGGGAAGCCATTGAGCTCGAAGGAAACTTCGATCGTCTTCATGCAACCTCACCCGCAAGTTCTTCGAGTGCCCGCCCGACGAGCACGCCGGTCAGATGTCTCCTGTAGTCCTCAGTCGACCGGAGGTCTGTGATCGGGGAGATCTCGAGCCGGGCTGTCTCCACGGCAAGGGCCCTGGTTTCGGCGTCGAGACTCGATCCCTCGACAACCGTCTCCGAACGCTCGAGCCGGAGAGGAACCGGTGCGACAGCACCGGCGGCGAGTCGCACCCGCTTGCAGGTCGCACCATCGGTTTCCACGAGAGCGGCAACGCTGGCGATGGGCAGATCCATCTTGACCCGCCCTTTGCGGTGGAAGACCGAGCGTGCCCCCTCGTTCGGGGGGTCGATCAGGATGGCCCTGAGGATCTCACCGGGCCTCAGCGCGGTCTGACCCGGACCCAGGAGGAATTCGTTCAGGGTGACTTTGCGTGAGCCGTTCGCGTCTTGCAGTTCCACGGACGCTCCATAGACCAGGAGGGGAGGAGCGGTGTCGGCTGCGGGTGATGCATTGCACAAATTGCCGCCCACTGTGGCGACGTTGCGTATCTGACGGCTCCCGAGGCCGGCGATTGATTCCACCAGCGCCGGCAACTTCTCAGCCACCACAGGATGGACTTGGACGTCACTGAGCGGCACCGCGGCACCAATCCTCAATCGGGGAGAGACTTCGATGCCACCGAGCTCGCTCAAGCCGCGCAGAGAGATGAGCGCCGGGGGCTCGGCCCGGCCATTGCTCATCTGTAGGAGCAGGTCGGTCCCTCCGGCAACAAATCTGGACCCGGGAATCCCGGCCGCAAGACCGAACGCTTCGTCCAGCGTCGAGGGACGGTGATAGTCATAGCCCATCAGGTGATCACACCTCGAGCCCGCATCGACTCCAGTTCGTCGACCGAGAATCCGGCTTCGGCCAGAACCTGCTGGGTGTGCTCGCCGTAGGCCGGTGGGAAGGGCAGGGTCCTGTCAATGGTGTCGAGGTGCTCAACAGGCACCGCCGGCGGCGGCAGGCGGATTATCCGGCCATCGGGGGCCACAGTCCGCAGGGCGGATTGCTTTACGAATGGGAGATCGGGGACATCTTCGATCGGCGTGATCTGAGAGTGTGGAACCGAGGCCTCCCCCAGGACCTCGGCCACACTCTCTGTGTTATATCGGAGGGTCACGTCGCCGATTTGAGCGTGAAGATCGTCCTGGGCGGCCCGGCGTCCTTCGTTGGTCCGAAAGTCTGGCTTGTCGAGTGTCTCAAACATGGGCTGAGCGACGAGCCGACTCCATTGAGCATCGCTGCCGATGGCGAGGTAGATGAATCCGTCGGCGGTCGGATAGGCATTCACCGGGATGAACTGTCGGTGTCTGTTGCCGTTCCGTCGAATCTCATCCGGAGGGCTTCCCATGTCGAGCAGCGGGGTGAAAGTGTGCAGCCAGGACACCGCCGAGTGGGCAAGGGAGACGTCGATCAGCTTTCCCTGGCCGGTGCGCTCCCGCTCCAACATGGCCAGGAGCACCTGAGCGAAAACCTCGTCTCCCGACTTGAGATCGGTCAGAGGCGGGCCACATTGGATCGGCGGGCCGTCACGCTCACCGGTCAGATCCATGAGCCCACACAGCGCCTGGGTGACAGGGTCGTAGCCGGGAACGTCAGGGTGGTCGATCCCCATGGCCGATATGGAGCACCAGATGAGGTCCGGTCGTGCGGAGCGGAGTGTCTCGTAGTCAATGCCGAGTTCGGCATGGTGCGCCGGCATCGTGTTTGTGCAGAAGACGTCGACTCGCAACTCCTCGATCAGACGAAGAAGGGCACGACGACCCTCGTCCTCCTTGAGGTTGAGTGTGATCGCCTCCTTTCCCACGTTGGGAGCCACGTAGTAGCTGTGCCGATCCTCGCCTGCGATGGGACGGCCGATGTGGCGGTTGGGATCGCCTTTGGAAATAAGACCCGGCACCGGTGTCGACTCGATGCGGATCACACGCCAGCCGAGGTGGACGAATCGCAGTGTGCCATAGGGGAGGCTGAGCGCCTGCTCGAGACTGAGGACGACGGGTGGGTCGGTGTCCGGCATCTGCTCAGCGGCGTACGGGCTTGTTGCGGCTACTCGAGCCCCCGGCGCGGGCGATCATCCCCGACTCGTTCCCCCGGCGGAAAGCATTGACCCGGGATTCGGGGTTGGGCCCCGAACTATGGCCTTCAATCTCCGATTCAAGAACGTCGGTGGGAATTGGTATTACACCGAGGCCGGCAAGGGCTCCGAGCATGACCATGTTGAGAAGTCGCTGGTCGCCTGACTGTCGCGCCATCGAGTCGCCGTCTATGACGTGTACGACTCCGGCGACCGCTTCGATGTGCTCCACCACTGACTCCAGGTCCGGATACGCCGCACGGTCGAGTGTCAGGCTGGTGGGGACGATCGGTGTCCGATTCGTCAGCACGATGGTCCTTTCCGACATCCGGGGGAGGGCTCGCTCCGTCTCGAGTGGCTCGAGTCCGACCACCACGTCGGCTTCAGTTTGAGAAATGAATGCTGTGCTGATGGGGCCGATACGCACGGTCGCTTCGACGCTGCCACCCCGCTGAGAGAGCCCGTATATCTGACCGACCCGAACCTCGAGATCGGCCTCCGTCGCCGCTCGTCCCAGGAGGCGTGCAGTGCTCAGCACACCCTGGCCACCGACGCCGACTACGACGAGGTCGCAACTGTTGCTCATTGCGGCCCGCCTACGGCCAGGGCCGGTGTCACCGGGTAGATGGCGTCGTTCGGGCAGAACTGGGCGCAGACACCGCAAGCCACACAGATAGCCGGGTCGATCTCGATCCGGAGGTCCGAGATATAGAAGGCCGGGCAGCCGAAGAGATCCAGGCACGCGTTGCAGTTGCCACAAAGACCGCAGATCATGCACCGCGCCGCTTCCACCCGGGCCTGTTGCTCTGTAAGGGTGCCCACCACCTCGTCGAATCCCCGAGCCCGGGAACCGGGCTGCAATTCCGGAGGGATTTGCCGCTTCGTGACGTCCATCCGGGTCACCCCATTCCGATCTGCTGGGGAGTTGCCGGGAACGACTGGTGGCGGCATGCGCTCGTCTGCCTTGGCCGGGCCCCGCAGGTGTGCATCGATTCCCCAGGCCGCCCGTAACCCGCCGGCGATGGCTCCGGTCACGGTGCGGTCGTCACCGACCAGGTCACCTGCGGCGAAGACCCGAGCCAGTGATGTTTCGCCCGTCTTTACGTCGGCGATCAGGCCGTCGGAGAATTCCAGGACGTCAGTACCGCCTGAGGCCGAACCGTCGTGGGTTTGTCCGATCGCCACGATGACCTGATCAATATCGATCCTGGTGCTGGGCCCCTCGATCGCCACGTACGTCTCGGGATCCTTGCTCCCGGGAACGGTTGACTCGACATGCTCGAGATTGATACCCCCTGGCACCAGGCCTGTTACCCGTACGCCATCCAGAACCTCGACGCCCTCGTGCTCGGCGGCCGTGATTTCGCTGGAGATCGCAGGCATTTCATCACGTTGCTCGAGACAGGCTACGACTACATGCTCGGCACCCCGGCGAAGTGCTGTCCGGGCCGAGTCGATGGCGGAGTTGCCGCCGCCCACGATCAGAACGTTGCGGGGAGACCCGTGTCCGTTGCCCAGGTAGGACAGAGCCGGAACGACCGGAGGGCCCTCGCCGGTGAGATTCAACGTGTTGTCCTTGCCGCCGCCAATAGCAGCGAGCACAGCGCTGTTCTCATGTAGAAGCTCGTCGATGCTGAGATCCACTCCGAGCCGCCGCCCACCTTCGAAGTGCACGCCAAGGTCGAGGATGCGTCGGACGTCGCGTTCGAGAATCTCGGGCGGAAGGCGATAGTCGGGGATGCCGTCGCGCAGAAGTCCTCCAGGCTCCTGATTCGAGTCATAGAGGCGGACCTCGTAGCCGCGCATCGCGAGCTCATGAGAAGCCGCCAGGCCGGCCGGTCCCGCACCCACGACTGCCACACTCATGTGGTTCGCAGCCCCGACTTTCGGCCGATAGGGGAACTCATCCTGTGTCCCGGCCCAGTCCATGACAAAGCGCTTCAAGTCATTTATCGCGACGGGCTGATCGACTCCGGCCCGAACGCACGCGGCTTCGCACGGCCGATCACAGACTCGGCAAACCGAATCCGGCAGAGGCAGCCCACCCATGATCAGCTCGAGTGCTTCTCCATAGTTCCCTGCAGCGATATGGGCCGCGTAGCCCTGGATGCACAGATACAGAGGGCAGGCGGTGGCGCAGGAAGCGACCATCGGCCGACCTATCTCGTCGCCGATCTCGAGGGAGCGCGCCCTGGCCATGGCTCGCTCGAATCCTTCGACGACTCCCTGCTCGCAGCGCTGACCACAGCTCGATCGTCCGCAGTGTTGACAGCGTTCATGATCGATCGCGTACGTAGTGACCACCTCGGAGGTCACCCGGTCAGGATGCCCAACGGCCTGCTCAAAGAAGATCGGACACGCCCGCTGGGATATAACGACGCTGAGGGAATCACGTTGCTTCGCTCTTTCGAAGGCTGCCACGGCCGAAGCGAGATCGTGGGGGTCGATCGTCTCGACGTGTGGCGCGCCCAGAGCTGTCACCACTGCTGCGATGTCGACCGAGCGGTGCACACCGCCGGCCTCCACCTCGACTCCGGGGCTCTCCTGAAAACCCGTCATCGCGGTGACTTCATTGTCCATGATGACCGCCACCATGTTCACGTCTTCCTTGATGACGTTCAGCAGTGCAGGCATGCCCGAGTGAAAGAAGGTCGAGTCACCCAGAAAACCGAGTGTGCGTTCGCCCGTGGTGCGAGCGACACCAGCGGCAAGCGTGAACCCCGCACCCATCGACAGCAGGGCGTCGCCGGCCTTCAGCGGGGGTGCGACGCCAAGGGTGTAGCAGCCGATGTCGTTGAAGTAGAGGGCGTCGTCGCCGAAAACAGAGCGGGCCGCGAAGAAGGCGGAGCGATGTGGGCAGGCGGCGCACAGTGTTGGCGCCCGCTGCGGGAGGATGCGCAGCTCGCTTGGGGTGGAGGCCGGTGACCCGATCCCGAAGACATCGTGAAGCATCGTTCGGATGATCTCGGGTCGGTACTCACCCTCAATGGGGAGGTGGCCGGTGCGCTTGCCCAGAATCTTCGTGTCGAGCCCGTGGAGGGTGCAGAGAGCTCGTACCTGGTCTTCCAAATACGGAGAAAGCTCCTCCACCACAACAACCGTTTCCAACCGGCGCAATTCGGCAACGAGCCAGTCTTCGGGCAGCGGGTAGACAACACCAAGCGATAGCAGTGCGATCTGGCCGTTGCCCAGTTCCTCACTGACCAGGTCGGAGCAGATCGCTGTGGGGGCTCCAGATGCGAGGATGGCGGTAGGCCCCTCACCCTGACGACCGTAGAAACCCGACTCGGTCATCAAACGGCCCGCAATCTCCAGCCTTTCTTTGATCTCCACCCGCATCCGTCGTGCGTTAGGTGGCAGGGGCAGGAAGCGGCCAGGATCGCGCTGGAAACCGGGCACTTCATGTTTGGTGATCGGCCCGAAGGTGATCGGTGCCGATGTGTGACACACCCGTGTGGTCGGCCGCAGGATGACCGGGAGCCGGGCGTCCTCGGAAAGCCCGAACGCGAACCGGGTCATCTCCAGAGCTTCCTGAGGCGTCCGCGGGTCCAGCATCGGGATGTGGAGGGCGTCGGCCAGGTGACGCTGGTCCTGTTCGTTGGGGCTGGTATGGCTGGAGGGGTCACCGGCGCTGACGATCACCAGTCCTCCGACAACTCCCACGTAGGGGATCGTGGTGAGAGGATCACCGGCAGACATGAGCCCGAGATGCTTCATGGCGACGATGGAGCGTGCTCCGGCCAGTGAGGCGGCGAAAGCCATCTCGAGTGCCACCTTCTCGTTCACCGAGTACTCGAAGGGGATGCCCAGTTGCGGGGAAAGCAGGGCGAAAGTGTCAGTCACCTCTGTGGAAGGCGTGCCCGGGTATCCGCAAGCAAAACCGACACCCGCCTCGATGGCGCCACGCGCTATTGCCTCATTGCCGAGAAGGAACTCGGTATGCCCTTCTTCCGCCGCGACGAGCGGATGGTTAGCCGTCACCGTCTACTCCTGCTCAGCGTCCATCCGATAGGCGCGGAACACTTCCCGTCCGGCCGTTCGGTTGGTATCAAGAGTCACAGTGGCGGGAGGTGAAAGCAACCCGGTATTTGCATCATTTCTCCTGATGCAGACGCCTCATGTGGGGTGGAAATGGCCCATGGGACCGCCGTGACCGGTTCACCCTCTTCGCTTTGCGCTGTGTTCGGGGAGGAACGTGGGATATAGGGTAAGTGGACGTCGCGATCGCGTGGCAAAGGAGCGGATAGCGGTGAGTGCCAAGCCGGCCGAGCCGGATCGGATAGTGGAAACCACCTCGGGTGTCCCTATCAAGACGGTCTACGGGCCCGAGGACACAGCTCATCTCGACTACAAACGCGATCTGGGGAATCCGGGCGAATATCCAATGACCCGGGGTCCCTATCCGGAGATGTATCGGAACAAGCTCTGGACCATGCGCACCTACACCGGGTTCGGAACGGTCTCGGAGGTCAACGGCTGGAATCGGCGCCTATACGAGGAGGAAGGTGCGACGGGTCTCTCGATTGCCCTCGACCTTCCCACGCAGATGGGCTACGACTCCGATCACGCCGAGTGGGGCCCGGAGGTGGGAAGGGTTGGTGTTGCCATCGATTCACTGGCCGACTTCGAGGCCCTGTTCGACGGGATCCCCCTCGACGAGGTGTCGACATCGTTCACCATCAACGCACCGGCGTTTCTCTTCCTCGCCCTCTATCAGGTGACCGGAGAGAAGCAGGGAGTACCACCGGAAAAGCTGCGCCCCATCGTTCAGAACGACATTCTCAAGGAGTTCTTTGCACGAGGCGCTTGTGTGTTTCCGGTCGAGCCAAGTCTTCGGATCGTGGCTGACACGTTCGGTTACTGCTCTGAGGTGATGCCCCGGGCCAATCCCATTTCCGTTTGCGGCTATCACATTCGTGAGTCAGGGGCCACCGCTGTCCAGGAAATGGCGTTCGCCATCTCGAATGCGATCGAATACATCGACCGGGCTCTCGAGAGGGGCCTGGACATCGATTCGTTCGCCCCGCGCATCTCCTGGAATCTCGGAGCCTTCATGAACCTCTTCGAGGAGGTGGCCAAGTACCGGGCAAGTCGCAGGATTTGGGCCCGGCTGATGAAGGAAAAATATGGGGCGGAGGACCCTCGCTCGTTGCGATTCCTCTGGTTCGCAGGCACTTGCGGATCCACATTCAGTCATCGGCAGCCCATGAACAACATTGTCAGGGCGACGGTGGAGACCCTCGCCCTGGTGCTCGGTGGTGTGCAAAGCCTCACAGTCAACACCTGGCAAGAAGCGTTCGAAATCCCTGACCAGGAAGCCATGCTGACTGCTCTCCGTACCCAGCAGATCATCGCCTACGAGACCGGGGTGACCGACACCGTCGACCCCCTGGCAGGCTCCTACTTTGTGGAGTCGCTGACTGACGAGTACGAACGTGGCATTCTCGAGTTGATGGACGACGTGGCGGAGCGGGGTGGCATGGCGGCCTCAATCGAGAGCGGGCACATTGCCCGGGTTGTTCTCGATGAGGCCTACAAGCACTCGAAAGCGGTCGAGGAGGGTGAGCGCAAGATCGTGGGCGAGAACATCTTCACCCGGGACGATGAGCACACTCCAACAGGGTTGTTCGAGCATGACCAGGGGGTTCTGGCGGAGCAGACGAGGCGGTTGGCCGAAGTGCGAGGGACTCGGGACGACGACGCGGTTGCGGCCGCCCTTGCCTCCCTGGAAACCGCGGCTCGTGACCCGGAGACGAACATCATGCCGGCGACGATCGAGTGTGTCAGGTCCTATGCAACCATCGGGGAGATCTTCTCTACGTTGCGTGGCACATTCGGTGAATACCAAGAGCCGTTGGACATCTTCTGATGACGGTCGAACGCGAACTGTTCCGGGAGACGATGCGATCCTTCGTGGATACCGAGGTGGCACCACAAGCCGAGGAACTTGATCGTCACGGAGTATTTCCCGATGCCCTGTTCAAGAGGATGGGTGAGCTCGGGCTCTTCGGATTGCGTTATCCAGAAGAGGTTGGGGGCCAGGGGGCGGACTTTGGCACCACCTGTGTGATGTATGAGGAACTTGCATATGGGAGCCTCTCACTAGCCGCCATCTGTGCCATGCAGAGTCTGATGGGAACGCATTTCGTTCATCGATATGGCACTGCCGAGCACCTGGAGAGATACCTGCGGCCCGCCCTGGAAGGGACATCGGTTGCCACCTTTGCCCTGACCGAGCCCGACGCCGGGTCGGACCTCGGGGCAATGAAGACCCGAGCTGTGAAGGTCGATGACGGCTGGGTGATCAACGGCGCCAAGACGTGGATCACCAACGCCCCCGTTGCCTCGTTCCTGACAGTAGGTGCCAAAACCGGTGACGATTCGGGGATCGCGAACATCGCCCTCTTCCTCGTGGGTGCGGACAACACCGGGTTCTCGGTGGGTAAGCCGATCGAGAAACTGGGTGTGAGATCCAGTCTGACCTCCGAGGTGTCACTCGACGATTGTTTCGTTTCTGACGACGCTCTTCTTGGCGAGGAGGGCGATGGTGTGAAGAACATCGGTGGCGTTTTGTCCGAGATCCGGGTGATGACAGCGGCCCTCGCAGTGGGGCTCTCGAGACGCGCACTCGACGATGCGGTGGCCTATTCGAAGGAACGTCAGGCGTTCGGACGCAGCATCGGGAAGTTCCAGAGCATCGAGCACAAGCTGGCCGAGATGGAAGCCTCTCTCTATGCGTCATCTCTGATGACCGAGGACGCGGCCGCCCGAATCGACAGGGGGGAACCCAGTCCACATCATTCGGCGATGGCCAAGCTCTACGCGACGGAGGCTTGCGCGAGGATCGTCGACGAGACGACACGCATCTTCGGCAGCTATGGATTCGCCATGGAGTACCCCGCGCAGCGCTACTTCAGGGATGCCCGCTTTCTGCTCTACGGCGGAGGGACTTCCGAACTTCTCCGGGGGATCATCGGCAGGGGCGTACTCAGCAAGGACGACGGCGCGGTCACATGATCAGAGTCGGGTTCGATGTCGGCGGCACATTCACAGACTTCGTCCTCGAGGACGGGAACGGTCGCTGGCACACCGGCAAGCGGCTGACGACCTACCCCGATCCTTCGCAGGCATGCATCGCCGGGCTTGAGGATCTACTCCAAGAAGCGGATGTCGGCTTCGACGAGCTTGCGCGGGCCGTTCACGGGACGACCCTCGGATCGAACATCGTCATCGAAAGGAAGGGTGAGGGAGTCGCCCTGGCCACGACGGCGGGATTTCGGGATGTCCTCCAGATCGGGAGAGAGAAGCGCTACCAGGTGTATGACCTTCAGATCACAAAGCCCGACCCACTCGTCGATCGGTCCTGGATATGGGAGATAGAAGAGCGGGTGCTGGCCGACGGGACGGTGCGCGATCCCTTGAACGAACCGTCGGCGCGCGAAGCCATTCGTGACATATCAGCGCGAGGCGTCACGTCTCTTGCTGTCTGCTTCTTACACAGCTATCTGAATCCAGGTCACGAACGCCGATTTGCCGCGCTGGTCGCCGAGGAGGCGCCCCACATCGTGGTGTCCCTCTCCTCGGATGTGTCACCCCAATTCCGGGAGTACGAGCGGACCAGCACGACAGTGGTCAACGCCTATCTCATCAACGCCGTCAGCGAGTATCTGAAGACAATGGTGGCTCAGCTGAGCGGGCGCGGATATGACGGGCGGCTGTTCATCATGCAGTCGGGGGGAGGAGTGGCAACTGCGGAGTCGATGTCGGACCTTCCGGTGCGGATGATCGAGTCGGGCCCGGCGGCGGGTGCGCTCATCGCCGCCAAGTTTGGCGAGATCTCCGGGCACGGCGACCTCGTTGCGTTCGACATGGGTGGAACGACGGCCAAGCTCTCGCTGGTGATTGGAGGGCAACCGTCCACGGTCGGGCAATTCGAACTGCACAAGGTGCGTCTTGCGCCGGGAAGCGGAATCCCGATGAATGTGAGAAGTCTCGACCTCGTCGAGATCGGGGCAGGGGGTGGGAGTATTGCCCGGGTCGCCCAGGGGACTATTCAGGTCGGGCCCGATAGCGCCGGCTCTGTGCCGGGCCCCGTTTGCTACGGGCTCGGTGGGGCGGCGCCGACTGTCACCGACGCGAATCTGGTTCTCGGATATGTCAACCCGGAGCGATTCGCCGGCGGATCGATGACACTCGACCTCGACGCGGCGAGAAGTGCCATATGGGAGCAGGTGGCTGAGCCGCTTGGAATCTCCACCGAAGAGGCCGCCTGGGGGATACACCGCATCGTCAACTTGAACATGGAGATGGCAACCCGTGTCGTCTCGATCGAGCGGGGCAATGATCCCAGAGACCTGGCGCTGGTCGCGACCGGGGGTTCCGGCCCGGCTCACGCTTGTCGTCTGGCCGTGGCCCTGGGGATGCCGGTAGTCCTCATGCCGGCTGCTGCCGGTGTCGCATCGGCGGTCGGTCTGCTGTCGGCTGAGGTGAAGTTCGACACCTCGCGTTCCTTTGTCACCCGGTTCGACGCTCTCGATCCGGAGCATCTGACCGCGGTTTATGACGAGATGGAGGCCGAGGTTTCCCGGGTCATCGAAGAGTCGACGAACGCCAAACCGGTGCGGATGGTGAGAGAGGTCGACCTGAGGTACGTGGGCCAGGGCTTCGAACTGGCCGTCGAGATTCCCGAGGGCGCAGTGACCGGGGAGGCTCTCGATTTGGTTCGGGATGCCTTTGATGACGTCTATTCGAAGAGATACGGGTTCGCCAGCCCCGACAAACCGGTCGAAGCGACCACCTGGAAACTGACGGCGTATGGCGACAGCCCTTCCCTCGAGATCCCGGAGATCGATTCGGAGGGCCGGCCGGGGGTCGCGGTCCCCTCGGAGTCACGGGGTGTCTATTTTCCCGAGACCGAAGACTTCGTTGAGACACCGGTCTTCAGCCGCTACGACCTGACACCCGGGCAGTTGGTGGGGGGTCCGGCGATCATCGAGGAGAACGAGTCGACGACCGTGATCCCGCCCGGACTCGAGGGACTGGTCGATCGGTACGGGACAGTTCGGATCGGAGTCGTGTGATGAGCCGACCCGACCCCATCACCCTGGGAGTGGTTTGGGGCGCCCTGCAGTCGATTGCGGTCGAGGTCGGGACGACGATTCATCGGACTGCGTATTCGGCCCAGGCACGTGAAGGACAGGACTTCTCGGTTGCGATCTTCGACCGAAGCGGTCGGATGACTGCTCAGGGCCCGTACAGCCCCGGGCACATGGGGGCCATGAACTTCGCCGTGCTCAACATGTTGGAGGCCTTTCCGGCCGAAACCCTTTCCCCGGGTGATGTGATGCTTCTCAACGATCCCGCCCTTGGCTCCGGGCACTTGCCCGACTTCTTTGTGACCCAGCCGGCGTTCCACCAGGAGGATCTCGTTGGCTTCGCCGTGAACATCGTCCACCACACCGACGTAGGGGGATCGAGACCCGGGAGCCAGGCCGTCGAGGGAGTGTTCGACTATCAGCAGGAGGGTCTGTTCATACCACCTACCAAGATCGTGGAAGGCGGGGTGCCCAACGAAGCAGTGCTCGAGCTGATTGCCGCCAATTCACGGACACCGGACAACATCCGTGGTGACCTGCTGGCACAGAGAAACGCTCTGAGGGTGGGTGAGCTCCGGCTCCAGGACCTGGTGGAGAGACATGGGCTGGGTGTGTATGAGAGCTCCATCGAGGTCATTCTCGACCAAACGGAAGCCACGATGCGGGAGGCAATAGCCTCCATTCCGGACGGCCGGTACGAGTTCACCGACCATCTCGACGATTACGGGCCGGGCACCGATCCCCTGACCGTCTCGGTGGCGGTGACCGTCGACGACGGGGCGGTGTCAGTTGACTTTGCCGGGTCGTCTCCTCAGACCGAATCCGGGCTCAATGCCTATCTCAACTACACCAAGTCCTACAGCTATGCGGCAATCAAGTGTCTCACCGATCCGTTTGGCCCCATGAATGCCGGCGCCCTTCGTCCTGTCGAAATCTCTGCTCCCGAGGGCAGCTTCCTCAACCCGAAACGGCCGGCAGGTGGAGGTCCCCGGGCGATCATCTGCTATCGGGTGTTCGAGGCCATAATCGGAGCCCTGGCACCGGCCCTCCCCGACAAAGTGGCAGCCGCCAGCTCCCACTTCTCCAACCCAACATGGGGTGGATACGACCCCGCGAAAGGTGAGCGGTTCGTGGCCTACGAGTTGATCCTGGCAGGGACCGGGGCCCGGGCCACCCGGGACGGTTGCGAGGCGATGTCGTCGGCCTTCAACGCATCAAACATCCCTGTCGAGGCACAGGAAGCGGTTCAGCCGATCATCGTGGAGCGTTTTGAGCTGATTCCCGACAGTGGGGGACCGGGTCGGCAGCGTGGAGGCTGTGGCGTCCGCCGTGACATGAGAATCCTGGGCGAAGACGTCAAGTTCACCAATCTGTCGGAGCGACAGAAGTTTGCTCCTTTCGGGTTGTTTGGCGGGGAGCCGGGCGCTCTCGGAGCGACCGTGATCAACCCTCGTGAGCCTTCCGAGCGGACGGTTGGCGGCAAGGCGTCACTGGACAACGAATACGGCGATGTTGTGAGCTTCCGGCTTTCCGGTGGCGGGGGCTACGGCGATCCCCTGGAGAGGGATCCCGAAGCTGTGGCCCGGGATGTCAGGCTCGGTCTGGTCAGCCCCGAAGGTGCTCGCGACCGTTACTCGGTGGTGATCGATTCCGACGGGAACGTGGATGCCGGGGCGACCGCGGTCCTCAGAAGTGAGGCTGTGTCGGACGTCAAGCCCGCGTAGTCGTCCTCGTCGCCACCGCCTCCTTGATGCCGGCCGCAATGTCCGTCAGGGCCGACCCGGTCGGATAAACCAGATAGCCCAGTTCCTCGAGGATCGGCCGGCTCTCTTCGGAGATGGTTCCTCCCACGACAAGGACCGTATCGCGAAGACCGGCTTCGATGAGCGCTTCGGAGACCCTTCTGCAGTATTCCTCATGGGCGCCGGAGAGCACGGATAGTCCGACGACATCGACGTCCTCATCGGAGGCGACGCGCGCTATCGATGCGACTTTCTGGTGACGGCCGGTGTAGATCACTTCCATGCCGGCGTCCCGCAATGCCTTCACGACGACCTTGGCCCCACGGTCGTGTCCATCGAGACCGGGCTTGGCGATCAGCACCCTGATTGGCGGGTTGTCCATTGGCGAATTGTACGCGGGGGAGTTCCTTCTCGAACACGGCCCGAAGACCTGTGATGCAGATGCATCACTTGAAATGATGCCCGCAAAGTATTGAGCACCATGACGAAGAACGGTACGATCCTGACTAACCGGTCAGTCAGGAATTGTGACGATGGAAGAGGAACTCAGTCAGATAATCGAAGAATGCCGAACTGCTGTCGAGGATCCCGAGTACCCCGCGGTGCATGAGTGGCTGGAGGCCAATCCGGAGGGCAAGGTATTGGGGCATTTCCAGGTCTACTTCCCCGAGGAAATTGCCCACGCCGCGGGCATGCTCCCGCTGAAGATGATGGGCTTCGACACCACCGTCCAGCTTCGTGAGGCCGACGCCCACATCGCCGCGTTTGTCTGCTCCATTCTGAGGACATCCCTCGAACAAGCGCTCTCCGGACGTCTCGACTTCCTGTCGATGTATGTGACCCATCCCATTTGTGATGCCGCCCGCCATCTCAACGGTGTCTGGGCCCGGCAGTTTCCCGAGTTGAACTGTCAGATTCTCTACCTGCCCCAAAACGCAGCGTCCTCACACGCCCCGGAGTACCTGCGCGCCGAATATCGCCGGATCGCAGGGATCATCGAAGAAATCACCGGCAACCCAATCACCGATGACTCACTGAGAGCCAGCATCGAGTTGTTCAACGAGAACCGTCGCTTGCTGCGTGAGCTGTACCAGATCAAACGAGAAACGCCCTGGCAGGTCGGTCTCACCGATTCCTATCTGCTCATGGCGGCAGCCGGTGCCATGCCCCGGGAAAGACACAACGAGTTGCTCGGGCGTGCGCTTTCACTGATCGATGCCAGGGAGAGGAACCCACAGGACAAGCTTCGGATCGTGTTTGAGGGCGGCTATTGCGAGCAGCCCCCGATAGAGATGCTGTCGATGTTGCAGGACGTGGCCTACGTGGTGGATGACGATTTCATGATCGGCCTGCGCTGGCTCCTCGAAGACGTCCCAACGTCAGGTGACCCGGTGGCGAACCTGGCCGTGGCCTACCTCGAGAACTCGAGCTACAGCCCTGTGCAAAGGGATCCACGAAAGCTGAAAGAGGACATGCTTCTGAAGAGGATTCACGAATCCGATGCACAGGCCGCGATCGTTGCGGCCCCCAAGATGTGTGAACCGGGGCTCGAGGAGCAGGTCGCCTACGACGGCGCTCTCACTGAGGCAGATATCCCTCATCTCATCGTGGAATTTGAGGAGAAGACCACCAATTTCGAGCAGGCGCGAATGGAGATCGAGACCTTCGCCGAGTCCCTGATGTTCGACTTCGTCTAGGAGCAGATATGGAAACCCAAAAAGTCGCGATAAGGCCCGCACTCAGTCAGGCGGGAAACACCCGCACCATGAGTCGTGCCCTCATCCAGAACTACTGGGATGAGTTGACCGAATCGGACGCGACGGCAAAGCCTGTGGCGAACACCTTCGTGATGGGATCAATGGCGGAGGTTCTCAACACGTTCGACATCCCGATGAGCTTCCCCGAAGTTGCTGCGCTTCAGACTGCCGTCAAGGGCAAGTCCATGGAGTACCTGCTGGCGGCCGAGGATCTGGGCCATTCGCCTGACATCTGCGGCTATGTGAAGGTCGATATCGGGCTGCATGCCACCGGTCGGAACCATCCCCTGGGCAAGTACCCCAAGCCCGGCCTGGTGGTCGCCTCCAACATGTGCAACACCTACATCAAGTGGGCCGAGATCCTGGAACGCCAGTACAACTGTCCCGTCTTTGTGCTGGACCTTCCTGGCTGGCGTGGCACCGGCTTTGAGTACGACTCGTCCAGTGAGACGTTCAAGAACGACGTCAAGTATGTGGAAGGCCAGATTCGCGATCTCATCACCCTGTGCGAAGAGGTCTCGGGGAAGAAGTTCGACATCGACAAGCTTCGTGAGATTCTCGGAGACGTCAATCGTATGTCAGAGCTTTACCGGTCGATCCTGGCCATGAACAAGAACAAGCCGGCACCCTTCAACGCCCTGACCGAGGGGATCAACTACATGGGGATCGCCAACATCCTCCGCGGCCGCCCTGAGGGAGTGCAGTTCATGGAGACGGTCCTCTCCGAGCTCGAGGAGAGGGTGGCGAACAATGTTGGAGCGGTGTCCGACGAGCACTTCCGTCTGCTTCTGGTCGGCGTTGCTTGCTACACGAATTTCAAGGAGTTCGCAGGCATGTTCGAGCGCTGGAGTGGCGTCTTTGTGGCCAGCGAATACATGTCATTCGCCGGTGGGGGTATCGATCGAGGGGTGGTCTATGACCTCTCTCGCCCGATCGAAAGCCTCGCAGAGCAGATCCTGATCACGGCTCAGCCGAGCATGAGCGGGATCTTCTACTCGCACGAGTGGCAAGCCAGGGTGGCCGAGGACTACGACATCGACGGCATCGTCTATCACGGGGTCAAGTCCTGCCGAACCGTGTCTGCAGGTCTCCCCGACGCCCGCGAATGGCTCCTCAACCACGAAAACGTTCCCGGCTTGTTCATTCAGTCCGATCTCGTCGACTCTCGCTTGTGGGCCGAGGCGCAGATGAGGAACCGTATCGACGCATTTTTCGAGAGCCTGGAGAGCAGACGAATTCAGGCAGGAGTGTGACCCCATGTTGGTAGCAGGAGTAGACGTAGGTTCGACCCAGACCAAGGCCGTCGTGATGACGGGAGATCATGAGATCCTTGGGCGGGGTCTCTGCCCCACCGGCGCCAGGCTGGCCGAGGCCGGGCAGACGGCTTTCAATCTGGCCCTGGAGGAGTCCAAGTTCGCCGAGCCGGACGTGTCGCTCGTGGTCGGAACCGGGTACGGACGGTTCAATATCGACTTTGGAGATGCACAAGTGACCGAGATCTCGTGTCATGCCCGTGGTGCGGTGCATCTCTTTCCGAACACGAGAAGTGTGCTCGACATTGGTGGTCAGGACACCAAGGCCATCAAGGTGACCGCAGACGGCCAGGTGGTTGACTTCAACATGAATGACAAGTGCGCTGCGGGGACCGGGCGCTTTCTCGGTGCAGCCTCCGATGCTCTAGAGCTTCCCCTCGGCGAGCTGGGGCCGCTGGCGCAGACTGCCAAGAATCCAGTCAAGATGACTACTACCTGCACCGTCTTCGCCGAGTCGGAGATCCTCGGGTGGCTGGCAAAAGGCCGGCGTGTTGAGGATGTCGTGATGGGGGTGCACCAGGCGATTGCCTCCCGCAGCGTGGCTCTTTTGCGCAGGGCGGGCATCGAGCCCGAGGTCACCTTTACCGGCGGGGTCACCCGGAACACCGCCATGGTCGAGCTCATCTCCGAGATGGTGGGGTCTGAGGTCAACACCAATGAGGAGTCGCACTATTGCGGTGCCATTGGCGCCGGGCTCTATGCACTCGATCAGGTCTTAACCGGCGCATCTGCCGAGAGAGGAATGCCATGACTCTTACCGCAGGCATCGACCTGGGATCCAGCTACACGAAGGTTGCTCTCGTCGATGAGCACGGCTTCATCGAATCGACCTACATGCGTAAGACCGGATTTCACTTTGCCGATGCAGCCGAGGAAAGCCTTCGGGTCGCTCTCGAGCAGAAGGACATCTCGCGTAGCGATGTCGACTACATCGCAGGGACGGGGTTCGGTCGTTACGCGGCCGAGATCTCCGATCTGTCCATCACCGAGCTGACATGCCACGCCTATGGCACCCACAGGTGGCTTCCGGAAGTGCGCACCGTTCTCGACGCCGGTGGGCAGACGGTCAAGGCCCTGCGCATAGACGAGGTCGGCCGGGTCACCGCCTTCCGCCTCAACGACAAGTGCGCTGCCGGCGCCGGGGCGTTCCTCCAGAAGACTGTTGAGTATCTGGGCTACGACATCACCGACATAGCGAGGCTTTCGGAGAATGCTCAAGACCCGGTGACGGTGTCGAGTGTGTGCACTGTCTTTGCCGAATCGGAAATCATCAACCATCTCGCGGCAGACCGCGCCGTCGAAGATGTGTGTGCGGGTGCCGTGATCGCCCTCACCGGTCGAGCGGCCCAGCTCGTCAAGCGGGTCAAGGCTGAACCGCCATTCGGACTTACCGGTGGTCTGGCATCTATCAAGCTGCTGACCGACAAGCTCGGCGAGATCCTCGGATCACCCTTCGCAGTCCCGCCCGATGGTCTGGGCGCCTACGCCGGAGCGTACGGCGCGGCGTTGTTGGCACATCAGCGTCTGCAAAAACGAACGGAACTGGTTAGCGCCTGATCGATGAACAGGCCTGCTGACACCGGGGAGGATTTCGCGGCTACCGTCGCCTTGGCCGGTAACTCGTCATCTGAGGAGATGCACTTGACGCAGCGTAAGCCAGAGACAGTGACAGAGGACTCGCCTCAACAGGATCTCTCTCCCAAACAGAGTCACCTGATCCGGACCACCTATCGGGCGATAAGCGAAAAGGGCGCACAAAGGGTCTCCCTTCAGGAGATCGCCGATCGGGCCGGAGTGAGCAAGGGAATCATCCTCTATCACTTCGGATCCAAAGACCGGCTGATGCTGAAGACGATGGAGTGGGTCCTCCAGCTCAATGCCGAGCGGATCCGCGAGGCCATCGCCACCGAGACAGCCCCGGAGCGTCAGGTGTTGGTGATGATCGACGTGATCTTTCGCAACCCCGACGCCAACCGCCGGTTCTATCTCACCTACCTTGACATTCTCGACCATGCCGCCCGGATGGACGAGTTCAGCAAGCTCAACGCTACCTTTCGTTCAATCGTCAATGCCCTGTACGCGGATGTGATTCGAAGCGGAGTTGCTGAAGGCGTCTTCAGGGCGAGGGACGTTGACGAAGCGGCCTACACACTGCGAGCCATAGTCGACGGCTTGTTTCTCCAGTGGCTCCAGGAGACGGACTGGAGGAATCTGCACTCTCGCTATCGGGAGATATGTGTGCGCTCGGTGCTCACCTTTCTCCGGGCGCCGCCGGCCGAGGATGTATGACGCACACCTTCATTGCTGACATCAGTGAACAAGTCGAGATACCAGACGCTGGAACTCTGAGCAGGGTCCTTTATCGCGACGACCGTCTTCGTTTGGTTGCTTTCGCCTTCGATGAGGGTCAGGAACTAACCGAGCACACCGCGGCAGTTCCCGCGCTTGTCCAGGTTCTCTCGGGAACAATCAGCGTCAATCTCGACGGCGAGACGATCGAGATGGGCCCGGGGGCCTGGCTCCGGATGGATGCGCATCTGGCGCACTCCCTGAGGGCTGTCGAGCCGTCTGTGGTTCTTCTAACCCTGTTGCCGGATGCGACACCGTTGGAGCTCAGGCATTCGTCCACACCGGAGGGCGTTTCTCAATGAACGCTTCGATGCCCTCGACGCCGTCGTGCGTCGGCAGGAGCTCTTCAAGATAGAGACGCTCGGATTCGTCGAGTCTTCTCTCCAGCTCAGCGCGTTTGCTGTCTCGCACTCCTCTGGTCGCCAGACGTAGCGAAAGAGCTGATCTCGGTACAAAGTGCTCCGCAACGAAGACCTCGATAGCTGCGTCGAGATCACCGTTCGCAACGACCGAGTTGACGATGCCCATCCTCCGGGCCTCCTTTGCTGAGAAGCTGCGGCCCGTGAGAATCACCTCCTCGGCGGCCCTCCCGGACAACAGGGCTGTCGCTGCCGGTGGCAGGACTCCGAGCTGGATCTCGGGGGTAGCCAGCGTGGCACTCTTTTCCGCGATCACGAGCCCGCAGCCGAGGACAAGCTCGAGCCCACCGCCGAGGCAGTTGCCCTGGACACCAGCGAGTGTGGGGTAGGGGAACCCGATCAAGTCCCGGATGACACCGCCGATCGCGGCCAGCATTGCAGGAGCCTTGTCGGGAAGATGATCTTCGACACTGGCGCCAAATGAGAAATGCTTTCCTGCTCCGCGTAGGACCATGACCTTGCCGTCGTCGGACCCCGCAGCCGACTCGATCGCCGTTCGGAGCTGGCCACAGAGCGCGATGTCGATCACGTTCCCCGGAGGCTTGTCGATCGTGATTGTGTGAACCGCTCCGCCGGTCGAGACGTCGTGCCGGGCCCAGTTGTCGGTCACGAGCCCGACTTGAATTGTGGTGACACGGCCATGATCAGCTCGTCGCCCCAGGTCTCGCCGGCAGCAAGCCGCCGTCGGAGATCGATGAAGTCGACCTCCCGGCCAACCTCTCGTGAGCCCCGATGGAAAGCCTGAAATCCTGCTCGGGCCTCCGTCATCATGTTCAGCGAAAGCCAGGCGCGGTTGGTTTCGCGGTTCTTGTCCCAGTGCTCGAGCTTCTTCTTCCGAAGCGACTCGGTGGTCTTCAATGTGCAGTCGGGCATCGTGTACAGGATCTTGGTCACCAGGGTGTCGACGCCATCGTCGAGCATCTCGAAGTCGATGGTCCCCGACTTTAGAAGCGCCTTTCCATCATCCAGTGCCTCACCTTCCTTCGCCTTCCCATGGACGATCTTGCCCCACTCGTCCAGGTACCGATCGGTGATCACCACCGGATTCGGAACGAACTCTCCGTCCACTCTGAGCACCGGGAAAATATCGTTGACGAGGCCAAGACGCAGCGCCTCGTGGGCGCTCCACATCTCACATAGGACACAGCTGGCCATAGCTTCTCCCCAGCCGACATAGAGGTCCAGGAAGTCCGTCGAGCCCCCATCCGGTGCCGATCCATGCTTGGGCCCTGCCTGACCGAATCTGGCGAGATCCGAGGCCAGCGTGAAGTCGCACGCCATCCCGATCTCCTGTCCGCCGCCGACGCGCATGCCGTTCACCCGATTGATGACCGGCTTGTCGCAGGAGAGGATCGCCGAGACCATGTCGTTGAACAGACGCATGTATTGCCTGTACTCGCCGGGCCGGCCCGCGTAGTACTCGGAGTACTCCTCGGTGTTCCCACCCGTGCAGAACGCCCTGTCACCGACTGCGGTGAAGACCACCGCCACGGCGGCGCGATCCATCGAGGCGCGGCGGAAGGCCAGGATGACGTCCTTGGCAGTCTCGGTCGTGTAGGAGTTGAGCTGCTCGGGGTTGTTCAGTGTGATCGAGACCGCATGCAGGCCGTCGACGCGACCGCCACTGTTGTCGAACACCGGGCGTTCCTCGTAGAGGATTTCGCTGAACTCGCGGTCCGGGACCAGATCGTGGTTTACATACTCCATCGTTTCTCTGCGCCTTTCATTGGACGAGGATGGTTCGCCGTGGGTCGCTCCCACCGTGTGCTTCTACAAGGACCGTGTTGATGTCGCTCATCGGGACCTTGCGGATGAAGGGAAGCAGCTTCACTCTTCCCGACGTGACCAGTTCGATGGCCTCGGGATACCGCTCCGGTGGGCAACCCCAACTGCCGAAGGCAGTCGCATCGAATGCCATCAGATTCGAAAGCCTGATGGACACCTTGTCCCGGGTGAACCCGACCACTGCCAGTGTGGCTGCCGGACAAAGCAGACCGTATGCGGTTTCCTGTCCGGCAGAAGTGCCGGAACACTCGAAGATCTTCCAGCCGTACCGCGGCTTTCCCAGCGATCCGGCATGCTCCCTGATCCGGTCCCGGACTTCCCTTGGTGAAAGCCCTCGAGAGTTGACCGTTGCCGAGGCTCCATGCTCGAGAAGAGGCTCGAGACGGGAATCCTCGATGTCCACAGCGACCACGGTCGCTCCGGTTGCCGCGGCAACCTGCACGGCGTAGGTGCCGACACCACCGGTGCCGACCACCACGACGAAATCTCCTTCGGAGACGTTGGCCCGCCGGACCGCCTGGAGCGGCGTGGTGACGGCGTCGGCAATTACCGCGAGGTCGGCGATGTCGTACTCATCGGGAACGTTGTGCAGGGCGGAGAGACCGTTGGCGGGAACTGTGACGTGGCTGGCGAACCCCCCGTCGAAGCCATTGCCGGGCAACATCTGGTTGGTACACACATTGCCCCGGCCGGAGGTGCACATGTCGCAGTGCCCGCATGGGATCACGGCCGCTACGAGAACGTCCTTGCCGGTCCACTCTCCGGCCCCTTCTCCGGCTTCGAGGACACGGCCGCTGATCTCGTGCCCGAGCACCAGAGGGAGCTCGGCCACTGTCTTGACCTCTCCACCGAAAAACCCAAGATCGGTGTGGCAGAGCCCACACCCGGCGACTTCAATGAGCACTTCACCGGCGCCGGGTGCCCGGGCTGCTCCTTCGACCCATTCGAGGGGCTTGCCGGGCTCAACGAAGCGCCAGGAATATGGGCCGTTGCTGGGCTGGTTCATGATTTCTCCATTGTTGGCTCATCGTTGTTGTCGACCAGGTCATGCAAGGCCCGCCCGACGTAGACAGACGCCATCCACTTCCGGTAGCGCGAGCCAAGATCCGCGTTGTCCTGTGGCCGGACCGGTTTCGCGGCAAGCGAGGCAGCCTCCTCGATGACCTCATCGGTGAGCCTCTTGCCAGCGACGAACTCCTCCGCCTCAGGGACCCGCAGCGGCGCCGATGCCACTGCTCCGAGGACGATGCGGGCGGCAAGGCATGTGTCCTCGTCGTCGAACCGCGCCGCGGCAGCGACTCCGAGGATCGGAAAGTCGATCGACCCCCGCCTACGCAGCTTGCGGTAGGTGGCGCGCTTGTCGTCGAGAGGCAATAGGAGTTCGACGAGGATCTCGTCGGCAGCTTTGGTCTGGTAGGCGATGCCGTCGTTGGCATACAGGTCTTCAATTGGAATGAGGCGATCCCCGCGCACACTCACAAGGCGAACGGACCCTTCGAGAACGATGGCCACCGGAGCCAGGTCGGATGAGCTGATGGCCCAGCACCGATCGCTCCGTGGGGCAACCCAGCAGACTTCGCCACCGTCTTTCATGCAGTGGCCGCTGGCTCTTCGCCAGCCTTCGGACATGTCGATGTAGTTGCAGCGGGTGTCCAGGCAGAGATTGCCGCCGATCGTGGCGGTGTTGCGGACTTGTGGTGATGCGATCTGGCCGGCAGCCGCCGCCAGGGCCGGGGGCACCACGGCAGACGTCTCGATCTCCCGGAGCAAGGTCGAGGCACCGATGATGCAGCGGTCCTCCTCGACCCGGATTCCTCTCATCTCGGTGATCTCAGAGAGAGAAGCCACCGTATCCGGGGCCATCTGCCTCCTCTTCATCTTGGGGAGCAGGTCGGTCCCGCCTCCGATGATCGTCACCGGGCGCTCCGGGTCGGCGAGGAGCCTGGTCGCTTCATCCAGTGTCGCCGGGGCGAGGTACTCGAAGTCGGGGAGGTGCAGAGTCATGGTGTGAATCCCTCTGGCGGCTCGACACGGTACGGGGTGTCGAACTCGAACTCGGGGACAGCCTCGGGGCCGAATCGACCCGGACCACCCCGGGCCGCGTTCCGCAGGGCAGCGATGACTTTGTCGGGCGTTATTGGCACCTCGTCGATCCGGACACCGATGGCGTCGTGAACCGCATTGGCAATCGCCGGGATCACCGGAAGCAGGGGTCCCTGTCCGGCCTCTTTGGCGCCGAACGGTCCCTCCGGGTCGATGGACTCCACCAGGATGGTCTCTATCGGGGGCATCTCCAGGGCGGTGGGGATCTTGTAGTCGAGAAGAGAGGGGCCGCGGTGCAGGCCGCCCCGGAAGGCGTGCTCCTCGTAGAGCGCCTCGCCGAGACCCATATAGACACTTCCCTCCACCTGGCCCTCGGCCAGAAGGGGATTGATGGCTTTGCCGATGTCGTGGGCAACCCAGATTCGCTCCACGTCCACCATGCCGGTGTCGGGGTCGCATTCGATAAGGGCGACGGCGGCCGAATAGCTGTAGGCAGGTGAGATCCCCACACCGGCACCTCGGTAGGGACCGGCCAGCTCGGGTGCCCGGTAGCTTCCGGATTCGCTGAGCGGGCCCTCTGTGGCGATGGCGAGTCTCACTGCTTCCGACCACTCCAATCCACTCTCCGCGTCGCCCTCTACGGCGACCCGGCCGTCCACCAGAGTGAGATCTCCAGGATCGGCTTCGAGCTTGTCGGCGACGGCTTTGATTATGCGGGATCGAACCTTCATGGCGGCTTCGACGGCCGCGTTGCCCGCCATGAATGTCACCCGGCTCGAATAGCTGCCAAGATCAACGGGAGTGAGGTCGGTGTCGGCAGTCACCATGTTCAAGTCTGCGGGCTCGAGGCCAAGGCACTCGGCCACGACGGTGGCAAGCATGGAGGTCGAACCCTGGCCAACGTCGGCGGCCATCGAGTACACGGTCACACCCCCGCCGCGATCGACTCTTACCTCGACTTCGGACTGGGGCATGTCGTTCCAGTAGATGGGAAGGCCCGCTCCCGACATGTACGCGCTCACCGCCAGCCCGATGCCGCGCCCAATGGGGAGACGGCCGTGCTTTTCGGCGAAACCGGAGGCCCCGGCCACCTCGTTGAGGCATTCGCTGAGTGCACAGCTGGTGATACGAAGGTGGTTGACGGTTTTGGAGAAGGGCTCGACGGCGTTGCGGAGACGGATCGTGACCGGATCCAGGCCCAGGTCCGCGGCCGCCTTGTCCATCTGGGCTTCGAGAGCGAATCTCGGTTGAGGGGTGCCGTGCCCCCGTTTCGGCCCGCATGCCGGCTTGTTGGTGAAAACCCGCACCCCTTCGAAGCGATAGTTGGGAATCCGGTACGTTGAGGTCTGGAGAGCGCCGGTGTAGTACAGGGTTGCCACGCCATAACTGCCGTAGGCGCCTCCATCGAGAAAGGACTTGAAATGCATTGCGGTGATCCGGCCGTCGCGTTCGAAACCGGTCTTGATCCACATGAGGACCGGATGTCTTCCCCTGTGTGAGTAGAACACCTCTTCCCGGTTCAGGGTGATCTTTACCGGCCGGCCCGTGAGCATCGAAAGTTTGGCTGCGGCAAGCTCGTGGGAGAACGGATCCGTCTTTCCCCCGAAACCGCCTCCGCTCGGGGTGGCAATCACCCGGATGCGTGCCGCGGGGAGCCCGAGCACCCTCTCCAGCGTGCGATGGACATAGTGGGGAACCTGAGTGGACGACCACAGTGTGAGCTTTCCGACCGGACTGAAGGAGGCCAGCGCTGCGTGGGTCTCCAGCGCAGCGTGGGTGTTGCCACGGAAGAAGAAGACGTCCTCGCGGATGTGGTCGGCGGCTGCCATTCCCTCGTCCACGTCGCCGAACTCGAGCGCTGCAGACCGGTGTACGTTCCGTCCGGTTCCCTCACCGTGGATGAGTGGCTTGTCGTCGGCCAGGGCCTGATCGAGGGTCACTACCTCATCGAGAGGCTCGTAGGTGACATCGATCAGCTCCAGGGCCCGCTCTGCGGTCGCTGCGTCGATCGCGGCCACAGCAGCCACCGGTTCTCCGACATATCGGACTCGGTCGATCGCCAGAACATTCTCGTCCTGACTGACCGGGAGAATGCCGTAGGTAGTGGGGAGGTCGGCGCCGGTGATCACCGCTTTCACGCCCGGCAAGGCTGTGGCGCGGCTGGTGTCTATCCCCGTGATCACCGCGTGCGCCTCGGTGCTGCGCAGCTGCCGGCCGATGAGGGTTCCCGGCAGTTTCACATCATCGGCGTACCGAATCTGGCCCGTGGTCTGCTCCATGGCGTCGACACGGGGGAGTGGCCGGCCGACGACGCGGTAGGTGGTGCTCATCAGGCCGGGCTCCGCGAGGCCGCGAGTTGGACCGCCTCGCGAATCTTGGTGTAACCAGTGCAGCGGCACAGGTTGCCCGCCAGGGCTTGGTTGATCTCGTGCGCTGTTGGGTCAGGGGAGTCCTCGAGCAGAGCACGTGCAGAGAGCAGCATGCCCGGGGTGCAGTAGCCGCATTGGGCCGCTCCCAGCTCGGCGAAGGCAGTCTGCAATTCGTGCGGCTGGCCGTTCTCGGCGAGTCCCTCAATGGTTGCGACCGAGCGATTCTCGGCCTGGCGTGCCAGCACCAAACAGGAGAGCACGGGTTGGTTGTCGAGCAAGACGGTGCAGGCTCCACACTCCCCGAGGTCGCAGCCGTGCTTGGTGCCCGTCATTCCGAGGTCCTCCCGCAAGACCTCGAGGAGCGTTCGCTGATCGCTGATCAAAAGTCGGTGAGTCTCGCCGTTCACCTCGACGGGCAGGACGTGTTCTGTCATCAACCGGTGGTCCCTGTCGGGATGGCGCTCCGGCGGATGAACGCGGTTCCCTCAGCGAGCCTGCGAGCAGTGCGGTGGTAGACAGCGCGATCGGCGACCCAAACGTCTCCGTCTCGGTGGGCGCGAGCCCGAACAGGCATCACGCCGCTGGTGTGGCCGATCCGAATCTCGCCTTCCCGTGCTTGCCTCGTGACCTGGTGCACGGTCGTTCCGCGGATGCATGCGGCCACGCCGGTGCATGCTCCGAGGGTGCCCGGATAGGCCTTGTGCAGGACTGGCGGTCGGCCACCGACTACCCGGGCAACGAGATCGATGTCATGGGGGGCCACGGGATCTCCGGTGGCATAGCTGGTGTAGCCGGCAGGTGCGGAGACGATCGCTGGTACCGGGGTCAGACCATCGGTCGCCATGCCCAGGATCTTTGCCGCCGCTTCTTTGACCTCGTTGATGGCTGTCAGGCGTCCCTCATCGAATTCCTCGGGTCCTTCCGTTCCCTCCAACCCAACTGCTGTGGCCGGGAAGAAGACGGTGAGGTTGGCGAGATCCATGATGGTGGCCTCAACCGGGCCGATTGGAGTGTCGAGCACATCGATCTCATTGCCGGTGGGCAATAGCTTTCCCGTGATTCCTCCCGCCGTCTGACTGAAGTCGAGGGCGATTGCCGCACCAGTCCCGGGGACTCCATGAACCGCGTACCTGCCTTCGATTGCGGCCGTTCCGTTGATGATCGGGACTTGCGCGGTGAGTATGCGTCCGGTGTTGGTGTTGTGGATCCGGACGGTGGTGACTGGCCCCTCGGCGTCGATCATCCCCTCATCGATGGCGTAAGCACCTACCGCCGCCGATATGTTGCCGCAGTTGATGTCGTAGTCGACCACCGGATCGGTGATGCTCACCTGGGCGAACGTGTAGTCGAGATCGGCGTCGTCCCGGGTCGGCGGGTCAATGATGGCGAGTTTCGATGTGAGAAGGTCGGCGCCTCCGAGACCGTCGATTTGTCGAGGGTCAGGACTCCCGAAAAGGGACAGGATCAGCGCGTCCCGCACTTCGCGATCATCGGAGAGGACGCTCCCCTGAAGAAACACCGCCTTGCTCGTGCCGCCCCGCATGAGGACGAACGGAAGCCGGACCTGCTCCCCAATGCCGGCGGTCAACGGACCAGGATCTGGACTGTGCACGCTGCTCCTTCAATGCCGACGGCCTTGCCCCCGCGGCAGTGGGCGAGACCGACGCGAGCGTTCTCGATCTGACGGGCACCTGACTCGCCGCGCAGTTGCCTCACCAATTCGACGACCTGGGCCACCCCTGTGCCGCCAAGGGGGTGTCCCTTGCCCAGCAAACCCCCACTGGGGTTGACCGGCAGCCTGCCGTTGATGTCGGCCTCGCCGCGCTCGACTGCCGACGGGTACTCACCCTGTTCGAACAGTCCCAGGCCTTCCACCCGGAGGACTTCGGCGATGCTGAAGCAGTCGTGGACCTCGGCGAAGTCGACCTCCTCGGGACCGATGCCTGCTTTTTCGTAGGCGTCATTTGCAGTCGCCGAGGTCAGTGGCTCGAAGGTCATCGACGTCGGTTCGACATCGACGGTCCCCGTGCGCAGAGCCGATGCGGCGAGGCGAATGGCCCGGCCGTTGCTGTGCTTCTGAACCGCACGGTCGCTCATCACGATCACAACTGCCGCACCGTCGGTTACCGGCGAGCAGTCGTGAAGCCGGAGAGGGTCGGCGATGGGACGCGACTCCAGAACATCTTCGACCGTGATCTCCTCGCGGAAATGGGCCAACGGGTTGTGGGCTGCATTCATTTTGTTCTTGACCGGGATCAACGCGAGTTGTTCACGTGTCATCCCGAACTCCTCCATGTAGCGCCTCGCCCTCATCGCGTACACGGCGGGCATGGTCGCTCCGACCGCAGCCTCGGGATCGCTTGGATCGGGGGTCAGGGCTCCTCGGAATCTGGTGGTGAGATGCTCGGTGCCGATGGCCGCGACCACGTCATGCTCTCCGGCACGAATGGCCAGCGACGCCTCCCGAATCGCGGTAGCGCCACTGCTGCATGCGTTCTCGACGTTGCTGAGGGGCAGTCCGGCCAGACCAACCTGGGCCAGGATTCTCTGGCCGGTGACCATGCCCTGAAAAACGTGCCCGCAGTAGGCGGCTTCGATGGCGCGGGGATCGATCCCTGCGTCGCTGATAGCTTCGAGCAGAGCCTCTGCGCCGAGATCGGCAGCGTCACGATCGGGATGCTTCCCGAATCGGGTCATGCCGACACCGACGATATGCACATCAGTCATTGCTCAACTCCGCGGGTTGAAATCGAAAGCCGGTCAAGGTTCTTCCTTCCTCGTCTTCGCCAAAGGGCTCCAGGGAGAGGACCAAAGGCATGCCGATGCTGATCTCGTCTAACTCGCAGCCGCCGATCTGGCCCATGATGCGGACGCCTTCGGGGAAGTCGACATAGCCGAGGGCGTAGGGGACCTCGAAAGCAGGGGTTGACTGCCTGACGATCGAGTAGGTGTACAGGGTTCCTTTCGTCGAGAACCGGACCGTCTCCAGATCGTCGCTCAGACAACCCGAGCAGGCCTCTCGAACGGGAAAGAAGTGGGCGTCACAGGAGCGACAGTGGCTGCCCAGCAGATTCCCGGATCCGTCGGGGCGCACTTCCAACTCGCCGGGACGGAAGGACGTTCCGACCGCAGATCCAGTCAATGTTCCTCCTTCGGCGGCCGGGAGGGGGCCATAACGCTGGCCAACCGTCCGGTCGTTCGGTTGTTACCACGAGTGTCCTTTGCAGCTCATGGCTGAGTCAATGAGCAACCGGCGCCATTTGTCTGATGCATTGGGCCCAAACCCGGGGCCTGGTGATGTATTCGCATCAGAAAAATGACACAGGGGTCGGATTGTCACCCGGGAACCTCTCGGGAAATCTTGGTACCAGCCAACCGACCGGCCGGACGGCATCGTTCGAACAAGGAATAGTTCGCACAAGGAGACGATATGGCACCAGGAGAGTCGACACTCACCAAAGAAGAACAGTACCTCTACGACTGGAACGGGATCGGGGAAGACGAGATCGCCCGACCCGGTGTCGTTGAAATCGATGACGAGACGCTGCGTGATGGTCTACAGAGCCCCTCCGTGCGTCAGCCCGATCTCGGTCAGAAACTCGACATTCTGCATCGGATGGAAGCGCTCAGCATCGGCTTTGCCGACATCGGGTATGCGGGAGCAGGCCCGACAGTGCTCGATCACATCGTTGCGCTGGCCGAGGAGATCGACAACGAAGGCCTCCACATCGTGCCCAACTGCGCCGGCCGCACCCATCCCTCCGACATCCTGCCGATCAGCGAGGCGCAGCAGCGCTCCGGAGTTGCCATCGAAGCCTCGCTATTCCTCGGCTCCAGCCCGATCCGCCAGTTTGTCGAGGGATGGGATGCGGATTTCCTCGTGCGGACCACGGAGGACGCGGTAGACCTTGCTCGTAACGAGGGTCTCGAGGTCATGTACGTCACCGAGGACACGACCCGGGCCCGGCCTGAAGTCCTCCGCAGGGTGTACACGGCCGCCATCGAAGCCGGGGCGCGCCGGATTTGCCTGGCAGACACAGTGGGCCATGCCACGCCCTGGGGGGTTCGGGCGCTCGTGAGCTTTGCCCGCGAGATAGTGGCCGACACCGGTGAAGACGTGAAGATCGACTGGCACGGCCATCGCGATCGGAACCTCAGTGTGGTCAATTCGCTCGTTGCCCTCTCGGCGGGAGCAGATCGGGTCCACGGTTGCGGCCTTGGGATCGGAGAGCGGGTCGGGAACACACCGATGGAAATGCTGCTCGTGAATCTCAATCTTCTCGGCTGGCTAGACACCGACCTGCACGAACTGCCCGCATACTGCGAAGCGATCTCCAATGCGACCGAGACCGTGGTGCCCAACAACTGTCCCGCCATCGGCAAGGACGCCTTCGAGACAAGTACGGGAGTCCATGCCGCGGCTGTGCTCAAGGCGATGCGCACCGGCGACACATGGCTTGCCAACCGCATCTACAGCGGGGTCCCCGCCGACGAGCTCGGGCGTGAGCAAGAGATCACTGTCGGGCCCATGAGTGGGAAGGCCAATGCAGTGGCCTGGTTGACCAAGCGCGGTCACGAGTGCGATGAGGAGACGGTCGACAAGATCCTGGAAGCTGCCAAGGCTTCCGACCACGTCCTCCGCGAGGACGAAATCCTCGGGTTCCTGGCTACCACCCACAGCTAGTGACCACCGTCACTGCACCGGGCTCCGTCGTCGGATCCAGGGTGCTGCTCTCCGGCAACGAGGCGGTCGCCCGCGGAGCTGTTGAGGCCGGCGTATTGGTTGCGGCCGGCTACCCGGGAACCCCGAGCACAGAGATCCTCGAGTCCATCGCAGGTCGCGACGACATCGACGTTCGCTGGTCACCGAATGAGAAAGTGGCACTTGACGTGGCCCTCGGCGCATCCCTTGGTGGCGTCAGGGCGTTGGCGACGATGAAACATGTTGGTCTCAACGTGGCTGCGGACACGTTCATAACGGCGGCGTACACGGGGGTCGGGGCAGGTCTCGTTGTTGTGAGTGCCGACGATCCCGGCATGCATAGCTCACAAAATGAGCAGGACAACCGGGCGTACGCACGGATGGCCGGGGTACCGCTATTAGAGCCAAGCGACAGTTCCGAGGCCAAGGAGTACACCGAGATCGCCTTCGCTATCTCCGAGGAGTTCGACACACCGGTTCTGGTTCGCACGACAACCCGCGTTTCGCACAATCGGGGTGTGGTCGAGTTGGGTCCGCGGGTCGAGAGACCCACGACGGGCTTCATCCGCGATCCGGTGAAATACGTCATGATCCCCGGTCACGCCCGCACCCGCCGTCCCGTTCTCCTCGAGCGTATCGAGCGTCTCACTGCCTACGTCGAGGCGAGTCCGCTGACCGTCGAATCCGGCCATGACACCAGCATCGGGGTGGTGACTTCGGGCATTGCCCATCACTACGTCCGTGAGGTCCTTCCCGAAGCCCGGATCCTCAAGTTGGGCATGGGCTTTCCCCTTCCCATGGAGCGAATCCGGGAGTTCTCTGAGTCGGTCGACCGGTTGTTCGTCGTCGAGGAACTCGAGCCCCATGTGGAAGACGCCATCCGGGCTGCCGCCATCCCCGTGGAGGGCAAGGCCTTCTTCCCCCAAATCGGGGAGCTGAACCCGGACGTCGTTGCCAGGGGCTTTGCCGACGCAGGGATCCTGCCCTCACCGCCTGCAATCGAACCCGCTCCGGCGACCGTCGCCCGGCCGCCACTGATGTGCCCCGGGTGCCCTCACGCACCACCGTTCCTCGCCCTGAAGAGGATGGGCGCCGTCGTCACCGGTGATATCGGCTGCTACACCCTCGCGGCACTTCAGCCGCTTGCGGCCATGGACACATGTGTGGCGATGGGGAGCAGCATCGGCATGGCGGTGGGAATGGCCGCATCCGGAGGCGCAGGGGGACCGGTGGTGGCCACCATTGGTGACTCCACCTTCTTACACGGGGGAATCCCGGGACTTGCCGAGGCCGTATACAGCCAGGCCAACATCACCGTCCTCATACTCGACAACGGAACCGTCGCCATGACCGGCGGTCAGGAGCATCCCGGCACCGGGGTGACGCTGCAAGGCTCGGAGGCGACTCCGGTGGATCTGGTAGCGCTGTGCGAGGCGTTGGGTGTTCGCGATGTGAGGGTTTTCGACCCTTACGACCTGGCAGCCACCTACAACGCAATCGAGGGCGCTATCGCCCATGTCGGACCTTCGGTCTTGATCACCAACCGCCCCTGCGTCGAAGCCCCGGTCAAGATCCGGGATTGGCCCTTCCAGGTTGTTTCCGAGGCATGCACGGCCTGCCAGGCCTGCATGACACTCGGTTGCCCGTCGATCGTCTGGTCCGATGAGACTTACGAGGGCCGGCGCAAAGTCGTCATCGACCCGATTACCTGCACGGGCTGCACGTTGTGTGTCCAGCTTTGCCCCCCACTCGCCATCACTCAGCTTCCTGGTCGTCAGGAGGCCGCTGGTGTCTGAGCGTTCACGCGGCCTGTTGCTTGCCGGGGTGGGCGGTCAGGGTGTGGTGCTGGCCAGCATGATCGTTGCCGACGCCCTGTTGGGTGCCGGCCACGATGTCAAGCAGAGCGAAGTCCACGGGATGGCTCAGCGGGGCGGCTCGGTTTTCAGCCACATCCGCTGGGGGCCCAGTGTCGACAGCCCCCTCGTTCCCCTCGGCAGCGCCGAGGTGCTGGCAGCGTTCGAGTGGGCCGAGGCGATCCGATGGGTCTCCTACGTTCGAGAGGGTGGGGCCGTAGTCGCCGACATCCGAACGATTGTTCCCCCCGGTGCCTGCAATGACAGACGCTCATGGACGACAGAATTCCCCGGCATCGATGCCGAGCTCTTCAACAATCGTCAACTCAAGACCCGACTGGTCGACGCTGCTGCGACGGCGACCGAGATGGGCAACGTCAGAGCTGCCAACAGCGTCATCCTCGGATCGTTGGCCGGGTTCCTCGACGTCGAGGACACCCATTGGGAGTCTGCAATAGATCGGCTCGTCCCCCGAGGGACTGAGGAGGTGAACCTCGCTGCATTCCGCGCCGGGCGCCAGGTGGCGAAGGCACGTGTGCCCCGCCGGGCCGCCGACCCTGAAGGCTTCTCCGGACCGCATGAGATCGATATCCGGCAGGACTGGTGCAAGGGCTGTGACATCTGTTCCCGGGTCTGCCCCGAGTATTGCCTGGCGGTGGACCTGGACGGGAAGCTGACCATTCCGAATCCCGAAGCCTGCACCGGATGCAGGCTCTGTGAGCTCTTGTGTCCCGACTTCGCCATCGAGATCCACCCGCCGCGGGTCCCCGCGTCCGTGGGCCCGCAGCTCGGGACTGGAGGGGGCTCGTGATGAGTGAAACCCAACTTGTTCAGGGCAACGAGGCCTGCGCCAGGGGAGCCCTGGCTGCGGGATGCCGCTTCTACGGTGGCTACCCGATAACTCCCTCGTCGGAAATCGCGGAGCACATGGTCCGGCTCTTGCCGGGGGTCGGCGGCACGTTTGTCCAGATGGAAGACGAGATAGCGTCGCTGGCCGCGGTCATCGGTGCCTCGCTGGCCGGATCGAAGGCGATGACTGCCACAAGCGGGCCGGGCTTCTCCCTGATGCAGGAGCACATCGGGTTCGCCGCGATGGCCGAGGTTCCATGCGTGGTCGTCGACGTGATGCGGGGCGGCCCCAGCACCGGTCTTCCGACGTCGCCATCTCAGGGCGATGTCATGCAGGCCCGTTGGGGCACCCACGGAGACCATCCCGCGATCGTTCTTGCTCCCTCATCGGTGGGGGAGGTGTTCGATCTCACCGTCCGCGCCTTCAATCTGGCTGAGCGCTTCCGGACCCCGGTCATCGTCATCTATGACGAGATAATCGGCCACACCCGGGAGAGTGTGGTCCTGCCCGAGTCCGTCGAGGTCAAGGAAAGGCTGAGACCCAACGGCGATCCGGATGTTTTCTGGCCCAAGACTGCCCCTGCCGACGGTGTCCCCCCTTTGCCCGCCTTCGGGGACGGCTACCGATTCCATGTGACCGGGCTCACCCACGACGAGCGGGGGTTCCCGACCAACGATGCGGAGCAGGCCGGTGCCCTGATCAAACGGATCCACGCCAAGGTCGAGGCCCATTTCGAGGAGATCTCCGAGGTGGAGACCTTCATGCTGGACGATGCCGACGTTGCGATCTTCGCATACGGAGTCGTGGGACGGTCAGCTCGCGAGACGGTGTTGCGGGCTCGCGCTGCCGGAGTCAAGGTCGGCTTGATCCGGCCGGTCACGTTGTGGCCCTTCCCGTATTCCCACGTCGCTGAGGTGGCGAAGCAGGTCGACACGATGATCGTGGCCGAGCTGAACCTCGGACAACTCATTGGCGAGGTCGAGCGAGCTGCTGCGAGTCAAGCCGAGGTCGTCGGGCACCTACGCGCCGATGGTGAGCCAATCGCCCCTTCGGAGCTTCTCACCGTCGTCACGCCGATCGGAGGTAGGGCGTCATGACCGATGTCAAGACCTACCTTCGCGAGTGGGCAATGCCGCATGTTCTCTGTCCGGGCTGCGCCCACGGGATCGTTCTCAGGGCATTCCTGGAAGCCGTCGATCAACTGCAACTCGATCAGGACAAGCTGGCGATGGTGGCCGGGATCGGTTGCAGCAGCCGGTTGGTGGGCTATGTGGATTTCTGCACCCTGCACGGAACCCATGGTCGGGCTCCCGCCTTTGCCACCGGGCTCAAGCTCGCTCGCCCCGAGTTGGACGTTGTGGTCGTGACCGGGGACGGAGATGGCCTCGCCATTGGTGGCAATCACCTGATCCATGCCGCCCGTCGCAACATCGACCTCACCGTCTTGCTGCTCAACAACTCGATCTACGGGATGACCGGGGGTCAGTCCGCCCCGACCACACCCGAGGGGGCGGTGGCATCGACGACACCGGCAGGGAACACAGAGCCGATGTTCGACGCCTGCAAGCTGCTCATCGGTGCGGGAGCCTCGTATGTGGCTCGGGTTCTTGCTGCCAATCCCATGGAAATGACCAAAGTCATGGCAGATGCCATGACTCACCCCGGGTTCTCGTTCATCGAGGTGATCAGCGACTGTCCCGAGTATTACGGCCGCTACAACCGGCTCGGCGGTGGCGCGGAGATGCTGACCTGGATTGCGCGTCGGGATGCCGGCGTGGCCGATCCCTTGTCATCCAAGAGTTTTGTGAGCCATGTGCCTTCATCGGCGACACCACCCGGGTTGGCTACTGGTGTGCTCCAGCGTGAAGTGCGGCCGGTGTTTGGCGGAGTCCGGGGGCCCGAAATTGATGAGTCGTAGCGAGATCCGGATCGCGGGTGCCGGTGGCCAGGGCATCGTCACCGCCGGGCGGATCCTCGCCGAGGCGGCAATCTTGTCCGGCTACAACGCCACTCAAACTCAGGTCTACGGGCCTCAGTCCCGTGGTGGCGCCAGCCGTTCCGATGTTGTGATCTCGGCAGGGGAGATCGGATTTCCACTCGCCGACGAGATCGACATTCTCGTGGTCCTGAGCAGCGAGGCTTACACCCGGTACCAGCCAGGGCTTGGGGAGAAAGGTCGTCTTGTTGTCGACAGCCGCTGCGCTCCGGCACCCCACAACGGAGCCGTCAGCGAGTTCCCGGTTGTCGACACTGCCCGTGCGATCTCCGGTGGCCACCTTGTGACCGGTGTTGTCGCTCTGGGCGTTCTGCAGACATTTGCCGGGGTTGTTGATACCGAGGCACTGTTTCGGGCAGTGGCGGGCCGGATTCCCCTACGGCACAGGGAGATGAACCTGGAGGCTCTCAGCGCCGGCCTGGAACTGGAAAGCGGGAGGGCGGCATGACAGTCGAGTCCACCACCAGAGACCGCATCCGGCGCGAGGCCGCAGCCCTATTCCGCGAGAAGGGGTTCAACGGGACGAGCATGGCCGAGCTGGCCGCTGAAGTGGGAATCAACAAGTCGAGCCTCTATCACCACTTCCCGAGCAAGCAGGCCCTGCTTTCGGAGATCATCGAGCTTACGGTGAATCGGGTTACCCCGCTCGTACAGGAGGTCGCCGAAGCGGCCTTGCCGATCAGGGAACGGTTGGGGAGGGCCGTAGCTCTTCACACGGTCGAGGCGATACACGACCAGGACGCTGTCGCCTGCTTCATCGAGGAGGGCCGCTATCTGGCTCCCGACTACATGACGGCTCATGTAGCCAAGCGGGATCACTACGAGAGCATCTTCGAGGCCATGTTTCAAGAAGGAATCGTATCCGGCGAGTTCGTAAACCAGGACATTGGTCTTGCCGTCAAGGCAATCCTGGGGATGTCCAACTCGGTGGTTCGCTGGTATCAGCCGGGTGGTGACCACACACCTGAGGAAATCGCCTCCGAATTCGCCCGTTTCGCAGTTCGAGGTGCGGCCGAAGCGCGCGGGATCTCACCACCCGTGAAGGAGGTGGCAGATGAGCGGAGCGCTTGACGGGATCAAGGTGCTCGACCTCTCCCAGGGGGCGGCCGGGCCCACCTGCGCAATGCACCTCGGTGATCTAGGTGCAGACGTTCTCAAGGTCGAGCCTCCCGGAGGTGAGTGGGGGCGGATGCTGGGCCCTCCCTTCGTTGCGGGCGTCGCCGCCGCATTCCTGGGCATGAACCGCAACAAGAGAAGTCTTGTGGTCGACCTCAAGAAGCCCGGCGGGTCCGAGGTCATCCTGAGGCTCGCCGAGACCTGCGATGTCGCCCTCGAGAGTTTCCGGCCCGGAGTGGCCGACCGTCTCGGCATCGGATACCAGGCCATGGAGGCCCGAAACCCGCGTCTGGTCTATGCAGCGATCTCCGCCTTCGGCCAGCAGGGACCGTGGCGCGACCGTCCCGGCGTCGATGGAGTCGCTCAAGCCATGGGGGGGATAATGAGTGTCACCGGAACGGCCGATGGCCCACCGGTGAAGGTGGGTGTGCCGGCCGCAGACATGGCCGGGGGCATCTTTGCGTCGCAGACGATCCTCGCCGCCCTATTCGCCAGGGAACGGACGGGTCGAGGTCAGAGGGTCGATGTGTCTCTCCTCGATTCCCTCCTGGCATACCAGGTGGTGCCGCTCTCTATGTTCCTGGCCGATGGCCGGCCTCCGCTGCGACTGGGAAGCGCTGCTCCCTACGCGGCCCCCAACGAGGCATTCCCCACCGAGGACGGCCATGTCATGGTTGCGGCATACACATCCAAGCGATGGCCGGCCCTCTGCGCCGCGCTGGGCGAGCCTGCCCTGGGGACGGATCCCCGTTTCGACACCAATGAGAAGCGGGTTCGCGGTCGCTCCGAGTTGCGCGACGTCCTGGAGCCGTTGTTTCGCACCAGGACCACGGCAGATTGGATCAAGATTCTCGATGACGCCGACGTCCTCTGCGGTCCGCTGCTCACTTATCCAGAGCTGGTCGCTGAGGAGCAGGTTGCCGGGGGTGATGCCCTGGTGACGGTCCACCATCCCGCAATGGGTGAGTTTCGTGCGCCGGTGTTCCCGGGTCGTCTTTCGGAGACACAAGGCGACGTGTCCGGGCCGCCACCGCCGCTAGCCGGGGAGCATTCACAAGAAGTCCTCTACGAATTCGGCTTCGCCGACGACGAGATCCAGTCGTTGTTCACGGATGGAGTGGTCAGCGGTGTCCAAGAAGGAGTGAGTTATGACAAGTGAGGCGACAACAGTTACAGAAAAGCCGGCGAGCACCAACGAAGACAACCCGGTGCTCTATGGGCGCGATGGCCCAGTGGGGGTCTTGACCCTGAACCGACCCGAAGCTCTCAACTCGATGACCGTGGCCATGCTGGAGATGATGTCCGGCATTCTCGATGAGATCGAGAATGACCCCGATACCCGGGTCCTCATCGTGACCGGATCGGGAGAAAAGGCATTCTGTGTGGGTGCCGACTTGAAGAGCCGGGGCAAGGAGTTCGAACCCGGTTTGATCCACGACCCGCTCGGGCTGCTGGTGCGCAGCGTGTTCGGCCGTCTCGAGAGTCTCCACGTGCCGGTCGTGATGGCCATCCGCGGCTACGCCCTGGGCGGCGGCCTTGAGCTGGCTCTGGCCGGTGACCTGCGGATCGCCGCAGAAGGGGCGCGGCTCGGCTTTCCCGAGGCGAAAGTCGGGAGCCTTCCCGGAGCGGGCGGGACCCAGCGAGCCACCCGGCTGATCGGGCCCGCCTTCACCAAGGAGTTGATGTTCACCGCCGACCACGTCGGTGCCGAAGACGCGCTCCGTATGGGTCTGGTCAACCGCGTGGTGCCGGACGATGACCTGATGGAGGAGACGATGGCGCTGGCCCAGCGCATCGCAAGCCGGGCTCCGCTGTCCCATGACCGGGTCAAGGAACTGGTCAATCGGGCGACGGAGACGGACCTCGAGACCGGGCTCGAACTGGAGTCGACCAGTCACGCCGTCCTGCGCGCCAGTGAGGACCGCAGCGAGGGGATCCAGGCCTTCATCGAAAAGCGGTCACCCGAGTTCAAAGGACGTTGAGATCACAGAGGAGATGTCGAGCATGAGCGTGAAGGACCGAGTTGCGATCGTCACGGGTTCGGGACAAGGGATCGGTGAAGGCATCGCCAGGGCGTTCGCCGGAGCAGGAGCCCGCGTCGTGGTCAATGATCTCGTTCCGGAGAAGGTCGATGAGGTCGTGGCCGATCTCGCCGCTGCGGGCCTCGATGTCGTGGGTCACCCCGCCAACGTGGCAACCGCTGAAGGTGCCGAGGGCCTCGTAGCGGCCGCGCTGGATGCGTACGACCGTGTTGACATTCTGGTGAACAACGTGGGGACTGCCCGGGATGGCTGGCTGGTGAAGATGACCGAGGAGGACTGGGACACCGTCCTGGATGTGAACCTCAAATCCCAGTTTCTCTGTTGCCGGGCGGTTGCTCCGCAGATGATGGAGCAGAAGTCGGGTCGGATCATCAACATCTCCTCTCGGGCATGGCTGGGCGGACCGGGCCAGGCCAACTACTCCGCTTCCAAGGGGGGCGTGATCAGCTTGACCCGCACCCTGGCCCTGGAGATGGCCCGCTACGGGATTACTGCAAATTGCATTGCCCCGGCTCTGGTCGACACGCCTCTCTTCCAGGGTCTCAAGGAGGATGTCCGCGAGCGGCTCGTCAAGACGATTCCGTTGGGCCGGGTCGGCACCCCGGAGGACATCGGCAATGCCGCTTTGTTCCTGGCGGCGGACGAGTCCTCATATGTGACCGGTCAGACGCTCAACGTTTGTGGCGGTCGAAGCCTGGGTGCAGGTTGACGGAGGTCGAGACACCATGGGTATGACCCTCGCTGAGAAGATCCTGGCCACAGCGGCAGGGGAGAAGCAGGTAAACGCGGGGGATTTCGTGGTCGCTGATATCGACCTCGCGATGCTGCACGACATCTTCGCCGCCCAGGTCTTCGACCTGCTCGGCGAAGTCGGTGTGGATCGCGTCTTCGACCCGGAGCGCACCGTGGTTGTCATCGATCATCTGGTTCCGGCCCCTTCGGCCGAAGCAGCGGCACTGCACCAGAGAATCCGGGAGCACGTTTCCCGTTTGGACATCGGAGCGTTCTATGACGCCGGTGAGGGGATCTGTCACCAGTTGCTCCCCGAGCGGGGCCACGTCCGGCCGGGAATGTTGATCGTGGGGACGGATTCCCACACCACGACTTACGGAGCGCTCGGCGCCGGCGGTACCGGCATCGGCACTTCGGACATGGTCTACGCACTTGCGACGGGAAGACTCTGGTTCCGGGTGCCGGAGACCATTCGCTTCGAGTTGACCGGTGACCTGCTGCCGGCGGTCTCCTGGAAGGATGTGATCCTGTATCTAGCGGGGCGCTTTGGCGCAGACTTCGGCCAGTACCGGGCCATCGAGTTTGCTGGTTCGGCCGCGGGCAACGCCGACATGTCGAGCAGGCTCACCGTCTCCAACATGGCGCTCGAGATGGGGGCCAAGTTCGGCCTATTCGCCGGCGACGACGTAACCGACGCATACTTGCGCGACCACGGAGGCATCGGCAGTGAGCCCTTCACAGCTGATCCCGATGCCAATTACGAGGCCGTCTACGAGATACCTCTTTCCAGCCTCTCACCCCAGGTGGCAATGCCTCATGAGGTAGACCGGGTTGCGCCCGTCGAGGAGGTCGAGGGTCTGGCTATCAACCAGGCGTTCATTGGCTCTTGCACCAACGGCCGGATCGAGGATCTGGCGGCGGCCGCCGAGGTTCTCGATGGGCAGCACATTGCCCCGGGAGTCCGTCTGCTGGTGGCCCCGGCATCGCGGGCCGTTCTCCAGGAGGCGATGGCCACCGGGGTCCTAGAGTCGCTCGTCGCAGCCGGTGCCTCGGTGCTCACCCCGGGTTGCGGTCCATGCTTTGGGGGACACGGAGGCCTCCTCGGACCAGGGGAACGCTGTATCGGCACCCACAATCGAAACTTCATCGGACGGATGGGCAGTGCCGCAGCCGAGATCTACCTCGCTTCTCCGGCGACGGTGGCTGCTTCCGCCCTCGCAGGGCAGATCGCCGATCCCCGGCAGTTGGAGGTGGTCAATGCCTGACGACACGCTTCTAGCCCGAGTTTGGAGATTCGATCACGACATCAGTACCGACGTCCTGTCTCCGGGTGGCTACGCCCTCGACCCGGTCGAGGTTCGGATGCTTCACGTTCTGGAGTCGGTCAATCCTGCCTTTGCCCCGGGGGTGAGCCCGGGCGACGTGATTGTTGCCGGTCGCAACTTTGGCTGTGGGTCGAGTCGGGAGACGGCCCCGGAGAATCTGAAGGCACTGGGAGTGGCATGTGTTGCTGCCGAGTCATTCTCCCGGCTTTTTATGCGGAATGCGATTGCCGTAGGGCTGCCGGTGGTGGTCTGCACCGGCGTTCACGAGGCCTTTGCCGACGGTGACGATATCGAGATAGACCTCGCCACGGGTCGGGTCCGCAGCGTCGCGAGTGGTGCCGTCCTTCAGGGCGACCCCCTGCCGGAGGAGATGAGGGAGATCCTCGCGGCCGGTGGGATTCTCGCCATGCTCAGAAAACGAGGGGCGGCATGACCAGCTCAACTTCTTTGACGAGTAGCACCGCACCGGCAGACATCAAGTTCTTCGACCAGGAGATTGAGACCCTTCCTCGGGAGCGTCTTCGCGCCCTCCAGGAAGCCAAGCTCAGAAAGATGATCGAGCGGGTTCACGCCAGCAACCACTTTGTAGCTGAGAAGCTCGCCGTCGCCGGGGCCGCGGTGGAGGAAGTACGCACACTGGAGAATCTGGCCGCACTGCCATTCACCACGAAGGCGGAGCTCATTGCGGCCCAGGCTGAAGGACCGCTCAGCACGAATTGCACGTTTCCGGAGACGGCCTACACCCGAATCCACCAGACGTCAGGGACCACAGGCCCGCCGCTCAGAGTCTTCGACACCGCGGAGAGCTGGGGATGGTGGGGCCGCTGCTGGGCGTACGTGCTGGCGGGTGCAGGAGTTACTTCCGAGGATCGGTTCTTTTTGCCTTTCTCTTTCGGCCCCTTCATCGGATTCTGGTCGGCGCTCGGGGGCGCCAGCCGGATCGGTGCCCTGATGATCCCCGGAGGGGGCCGCAGCTCGGCGCAGCGACTCGAAGTCATGGCCGAGCTCGGGGTCACCGCGATGTGCTGCACTCCCACCTACGCGTTGCGACTCGTCGAGGTGGCCCGGGAGGAGGGCTTCGACCTGTCGACGATTCCGATGCGCACCACGATCCACGCCGGGGAGCCCGGTGCGAGCGTTCCCGCCACCAAGACCCGGATCGAGACGGCGTGGGGAGCGAAGTGTTTCGACCATGCGGGGGCGTCGGAGGTGGGGGCACACAGCTTCGAGTGCCAGCCCCGGCCCGGGACGACCCACGCGATCGAAAGCGAGTTCATCGTGGAGGTGATCGATCCCACAACCGGGCGGCCAACCTCCACAGGCGAGGCGGGTGAGCTCGTCATCACCAACCTGGGTCGGATCGGTTTCCCGGTTATCCGGTACCGCACCGGCGACATCGTCAGCGTCGACGACGCTCCCTGTCCTTGCGGGCGGACCTTCACTCGTTTTGCCGGAGGAATCATCGGGAGAGCCGACGACATGGTCATGGTCCGTGGGGTCAACATCTACCCGGCCGCGGTCGAGAACCTGGTGCGAAGTCACCAGGCGGTCGACGAGTATCGGGTCACCATCACCCAACGTCGCGAGATGGCCGAGGTTCTCATCGAGATCGAATGCCGGGACGGCGTTGGCGTGGACACGGCACGTGCTGTGCGCGCCGCGTTCGAGAACTCTCTCGGCCTCCGGCCACAAGTGAACGAAGTGCCCCGGGGCAGCCTTCCTCGCTTCGAACTCAAAGCGAGGCGCTTCTTCTCCGACTGAATCTCGTGGGAGGGTGGTTTGTGTTGATCCTGACTGCTTGGTCAGTTTATCCTTCCCACAGTGATCGACTTTCAGACTCATCCTTCGCGATACCGTCACTGGCGGCTCCGCTTCGACGGCCGTGTCGCCCACCTCGACATGGATGTCGACCCGGACGGTGGTCTCGACGACTACGAGTTGAAGCTGAACTCTTACGACCTTGGTGTCGACATCGAGCTGGCAGATGCGATTCGGCGGTTCCGTTTCGAACATCCTGAGGTCGGCGCAGTCGTAATCGGTTCGCTGAAGGAGCGGGTGTTCTGCTCCGGGGCCAACATCGGGATGCTCGCTTCCGCTCCCCACCCGCTCAAGGTCAACTTTTGCAAGTTCACCAATGAGACCCGCAGTGACATCGAGGATGCAACGAAATACTCGGGACAGCGCTACGTCAGTGCCATCAACGGGACGGCCGCCGGCGGAGGTTATGAGCTGGCTCTCGCCACCGATCACATCATGTTGATCGACGACGGGAGTGCCAGTGTTGCCCTCCCCGAGGTCCCGCTCTTGGGTGTGCTGCCGGGGACGGGTGGGCTGACCCGGCTCGTCGACAAACGATTTGTCCGCAGGGATCGCGCCGACGTGTTCTCCACCGTCGAAGAGGGAATCAAGGGGTCAAGGGCGCTTGATTGGAACCTCGTCGACGAGCTGGTGTCCGGGTCGGGGTTCTCCGAGAGTGTTGCAAAGCGTGCTGAGGAGATCGCGGCGGGGAGCGATCGTCCCGACGATGTCGCGGGAGTGGAGCTCACAGATCTCGAGCGGACGATCGGCGACGATCGAGTCGAGTACTCGAGCGTGACGGTCGAGATTGATCGGGCGTCGCGAGTCGCAACGGTCACCGTCGACGGGCCAGACGAGCCGGTGCCGGCCGATGAGGCGGCTGCCGCCCAAGTGGGCGCAGCCTTCTGGCCGTTGCGCGTTGCCAGAGAGCTCGATGATGCGATCTTGCACATGCGCGTCAACGAGCTGGACATCGGGACGTTCTTGATCCATACCCGGGGATCGATCGAGCAAGTGGCGGCCTTTGATCAGTTTCTCCATGCCCATGCCGAAGATTGGTTCATTCGTGAAGTGCTCCTTCTCTGGAAGCGAGTCCTCAAGCGCGTCGACCTCACCTCACGAACGGTTATTGCCCTGGTCGAGCCACACAGCTGCTTCGGTGGCTTCCTGGCCGAACTGGTACTCGCCTCGGATCGGGCGTACATGTTCCAGGGGGTCAACCAGGGAGAAGAGGCAACGGCTGCCCTCCTTCTGACCGAGTCGAGCACCGGTGTCCTTCCCATGTCCAACGACCTGACCCGGATAGAGACCCGGTTCTGGGGAGACGACGAGAGCCGGGAGCGAGCGCTCGAAGTGGTGGGCTCGATATTGACCGCCGAGGACGCGTTCGAAGCTCAACTGGTGACCGAGATCTTTGATGACATCGACTGGGAGGACGAGCTTCGAATCATCGTCGAGGAGCGAACGTCTTATAGTCCCGATGCCCTCACCGGAATGGAGGCAAACCTGCGTTTTCCCGGGCCCGAGACGCTCGAGACCAAGATATTTGGCCGGCTCACCGCATGGCAGAATTGGGTCTTCCAACGCCCCAACGCCTCCGGCGAGACCGGCGCGCTGCGTCGCTACGGCACCGGGCTGCGCCCCGACTACGACACGAGGAGAGTGTGATGACTTCAGAGATCGTGGATTACGACGCACTGATCCCCAACAACGTTGGTCTAGCGGACGACCCGAAATTGAAGCGGGCGCTGGAGGCATGGCACCCCGGCTACATCGATTGGTGGATGTCGATGGGCCCGGAGGGGTTTCAGATGGCAGATGTGTTTCTCCGCACCGCTATCAGTGTCGAGAAGGACGGCTGGGCCAAGTTCGAGTACGTGAAGATGCCCGAGTACCGGTGGGGGATCTTGCTGGCGCCCGCGGTCGAAGACCGGACCATTCCCTGTGGTGAGCACTTCGGCGAGCCGGTTTGGCAACAGGTACCCGGCGAGTATCGATCGATGCTGCGGCGCCTGATCGTGATTCAGGGCGACACCGAGCCGGCGTCTGTGGAGCAACAACGACATCTCGGGTCGGTTGCCCCCTCGCTATACGACATGCGCAACCTGTTTCAGGTAAACGTGGAGGAGGGTCGCCATCTGTGGGCGATGGTCTATTTGTTGCAGAAGTTCTTTGGTCGTGACGGCCGGGAAGAGGCACACGAGCTCTTGCTGCGCCAGTCGGGCAGCGAGGAGCGTCCCCGAATGCTCGGCGCCTTCAACGAAGAGACCCCCGATTGGCTGTCGTTCTTCATGTTCACCTACTTCACGGATCGGGACGGGAAGATGCAGCTCGAAGCTCTTGCCCAATCGGGTTTCGATCCCCTCAGCCGAACCTGCCGGTTCATGCTGGCCGAGGAGGCTCATCACATGTTCGTGGGCTACACAGGGGTGCAGCGCATCGTGCAGCGGACTTGTGAGGCCATGAACGAGGCCGGCATCGAGGATCCGCACGACGCCGAAGGGGTGCGTGCCCTGGGAGTGATCGATCTTCCCACCATCCAACGCAAGACAAACCTTCACTTTTCGCTGACACTGGACCTCTTCGGTTCGGAGGAATCCACCAATGCGGCCAACTTCTTCAACGCCGGGATCAAAGGGCGCTATCACGAGGATCGGATCGACGACGATCACCGGCTCGCCTCCGACACCTATCCGGTAACCAAGCTGGTCGACGGGTTGCTCCGACCGGTCGAGGTTCCGGCGCTGAACGGGCTCAATGCCCGGCTTCGTGACGACTTCATTGACGATTGCCAGGGCGGGGTCACCCGTTGGAACCGGGTTATCGCCGGGGCGGGGATCGATTTCGAGCTTCGTCTTCCACATGTCGCCTTCAATCGGGCCATCGGGGAGCTCTCCGACGTCCCGGTCTCGCCAACAGGCAGTGTTCTGACCGAGGACGAGTGGGTCGCGCAGCACGGCGATTGGCTGCCGACATCTGACGACAAGATGTTCATCGAGAGCCTGATGCAGCCAGAGCTCAGACCCGGCCGTTTCGCCGGTTGGATTTCTCCCCCCACCAAGGGGATCCAGAACATGCCGGAAGACTTCCTCTATGTGAGGTTGCCGTGACGGAGGGCGCTTTCGAAAACTTAAAGAACTTCAAGCGACAGTTGAAAAAACCCCCGTGTAGAGTCCCGCATCTGAGAAAAGATCCGAAAACTAAAGCAAACTTGGAGGAGAGAATGCTGAAACGCCAAAGATACGTGTTCCTGTCACTTGTGGCGGCGCTGGCCCTGGTGGCGGCCGCCTGTGGCAATGGCACGACTGACACCACCGAAGCCGCGACACCGGACACAACCGAGGCTCCGCAAACAACCGAGGCGCCGCAAACAACTGAGGCGCCAGCGGAGACAACGCCGCCTGAGCCCAAGGATCCGATCAAGATCGGCATGCTGGCCGATCAGACGTCGACGTTCACTCCCTGGGGTCTAAACGTCCGCGACGGGATGCGACTCGCGGTGCAAGAGATCAACGCCGCCGGTGGTGTCGATGGCGCCATGCTCGAGCTCATCGAGCAGGACTCTGAGAACGACGCCGACATCGGGACAGATCGTTACGAGCGACTCGTCGAGGACGGCGTGGTCGCCGTCGGTGGAGTCCTCTCCAGCACGGTCGGAGGAGCGGTGGGACCGCTAGCCGAGCAGTTGGAGGTTCCGCTGTTCTTGGTGAAGTCCGGCACACCTGCTGCCCTGACTCAGGACAGCCGCTATACCTTCCGAACCTGCCTCCCGGCTGCACCTATGGACGCAGCGCCGGTTCTCCAGTACGCCCTGGAGCAGGGTTTCACCAGCGTCGGCGTCATCGTCGCCGACTACCCCTGGGGTCATGGGTTCCAGGCGGCGGTGGAGGCCACGTTCGAGGGCTCCGGTGTCGACTACGGCACGATCCAGGTCGCTCCAGTGCCCCCGAACACCGACTTCACGCCGTTCATCCGGGCCCTGGCTGATGAGGGGGGCGAGATGATCATTGCCACCGGCCATCCACCAGGGAACTCGGCGATCGTCACGCTGTCTGCGGACCTGCACGACGTGGGGGTTACCGGCGCATGGACGCCGCCGGACCTGGTTGTGGGGGGTCTGCAGGACCTAGCCATTGGCCGCTACACCGACTTCTCCTGCGCCGACTACTTCAGCGATAGCTACCAGGACCTGGCCAAGCGCTACCTGGCGTTCTCCGACAACCAGTTCATGTCGGACGACGCAGTCGCCGGACACGGGATCGTCACCATGGTGGCCGCGGCCGTGGTCGCTGTTGGAAACGACCCGGTTGCCGTCGCCGAGTATCTGCACGCCAACTCGTTCGAGCTGGAGGGCTATGCGCACACGATGAGCTGGACCGAGTGGGGGGAGCTGGCGGAGGCCCAGCCGATCTTCACGATGATCAGCGCCGGACCCGCCCCCGAAGGGGTAAACGAGGCTGGAGACTGGTGGTTCGAACTGCTGACCCAGTCCGACCCGCTCGTGCCCTACGTGCCGTAACCCAGTGGCCCTTCTCGAACTGGATCAGATCGAGAAGCACTTTGGTGGCCTACCGGCTGTCGACGGGGTGACAGTGAGGGCCGACGATGGCGAGATTCTCGCCATCGTCGGCCCTAACGGCGCCGGGAAGAGCACCCTGCTCAAGCTGGTCGTTGGCCTTGAATCACCAACAGGCGGAGTTGTCACCTTCGCAGGTGAGGACATCACCCATGATCCCCCACACCGGGTCCGACAGAAGGGGATCGCCATGGTGCAACAGACGCCACGCTCATTCCCGACGATGAGCGTGCTCGAAAACGTTGCCATCGGCGCACTGTTCGGACGGGCCGGCGCTCATCGGGAGGAGAAGGAGGCTCTCGATGCTTCTGACGAGGTGCTCTCTTTCGTCGGGCTCGGCGATCGGCGTCTCGACGAAGTCGGCAGCCTGAACCTGCATCAGCAGCGGCTCGTTGAACTCGCCAGGGCGATCTCGGGTCGACCCCGATTGCTGCTTCTCGACGAGGTGATGGCCGGTCTCAATGACGCCGAGTTGGACGCTTTCATCCAGATCATTCAGACGATGCGAGATCGCTTCGAAGTCACCGTGATATGGGTGGAGCACGTCATGAAGGCCGTTATGAGACTGGCGGAGAGGATTGTGGTGATCGATTTCGGGAAGGTGCTAGCTGAGGGCCAACCCGAAACAGTGATGCGGGACAAGTCTGTGATCCAGGCGTATCTGGGCGAGCAAATCAGCGATGCTTGAGGTCAGTTCCTATTCCGCTGGATACCAGGGCAACGACGTTGTCCACGACGTTTCCTTTCACGTCGATGTTGGTGAGGCAGTGATGATCATCGGCTCGAACGGCGCCGGAAAGACGACTCTGTTTCGTTCCATATGCGGGCTGCAGCCAAAGACGTCCGGTGAGGTCCTCTTCCAGGAGGAAGACATAGCCGGGATGCCGGCACAGCGCATCGTCCGGCGTGGGCTCGGGTTCGTGCCCGCCGAGCGCCACCTGTTCCCTCGCATGACAGTTCAGGAGCATCTCTCCCTTGGGGCCTATCCGAAACGCCCGGACCCGGAGACCATGTCAATCGTTCTGGATCTCTTTCCCCGCCTTGCTGAACGACAACGTCAGCATGCCGGGACCATGAGTGGCGGCGAACAGCAGATGCTTGCCGTTGGGCGCGCTCTCATGTCGAGGCCTCGTCTCCTGGTTTTGGACGAGCCCACCACCGGGCTGGCCCCCAAGCTGGCTCGCGAGGCTTACGAAGCACTTGGCGTTCTTCGCAATCAGGGCTTGACCGTGCTGGTCGCTGAGCAACAGGTCCCGCTGGCGATGGCGTTCAGCGACCGCGGCTACGTATTGGAGAACGGCCTCATTCGCCTCGAGGGCACCTCGGCAGAGCTGGCAGAGAACCCGGACGTGCGCCGCGCCTACCTGGGTGTGACGTGACTGCGCAGATCCTCGATGGCATCGTCTTCGGACTCCAGCTTGGCCTGCTGGCGTCCGGGCTCACCCTCGTTTACGGCCTCGGTGGCGTTCTCAACCTGGCGTACGGGCAGATGGCCGTTATCTCCGCCATGGTGGTGCTATTCGCGATGGATGCCGGGATCTCCCTGTGGCCGGCGGTCGGTCTGGGGTTATTGGCCGGCGGACTGCTCGGGTTGTTCCTCGACCTGACAATCCTTCGCCCGGTCTATCGCCTGCGGGGCGAGGCTCGGGTGCTGCTCAGCCTGCTGCTCACTCTGGGTGTGGCGTTCATTGTCGATGGGTTCCTCAACTGGCGGTTTCCGCTGAATTCGCTGAGCCTGCACGTCGGGGGAGGGGCCGTCGAGATCTTCGGCGTTCCCATGCGGCGGGGAAGTCTGGTGGCGTCGGCGATCACTCTCGTTGCCTTTGCGGCGCTCTTCGTCTTCTTCCGATACACCACATTGGGACGGGCGGTTCGGTCGGTGATCGAGGACGAGGAGGGAGCCCGGCTGGTCGGGATCGACCCGCGCCGGATGCTCCGCCTCATTCTCGTCTTGAGTGGTGTTCTAGCCGCAGTGGTGGCGATGACCCGATCGATGGTTGCCCCGGTGGACGTTCAGTCCGGGTTCTCGATCACCGTGTTCGCCCTGATCGTCACCGTTGTCGGAGGTCTTGGCAGCGTGCCCGGAGCGCTATTGGCTGGAGTCATCCTCGGCATTGTCAACAGCATCGCCGCCACCCATATCGGCACCTTCCTGTCGCTGATCATCCTGCTCGGGGCGGCCGCTGTGACCATTCTCATTCGTCCGTCCGGGCTGTTGGGAGTCAAGGAATGAGCGACCGCGGCGACCGATTCACGAGGGCAACCGGCACCTCAGTCATTGGTGGAGCGGAGGAGCATCAGTCGCGATCACTCAGGTCGCTGCTGGTTCCGATCGCGCTGGTCGCTGTCGCACTCGCACTGGTCCCCCTCTGGCTCGGCGACTCGGGCGTGATGATGGGCGTTGCCGTCCTCGGGCTTACTTTTGCCTGCTACGCGGTCGGCTTCAACGTGATCTTCGGGAGCACCGGCCAGCTGTTCCTATGTGTCGGAGCTCTTGCCGGGATCGGTGGTTACGGAGGCGCCGTTCTCGCCGACACGGTGGGGCTGCCCATAATCTTGAGCATCCTCCTGGCGACGCTGGCCGCCAGTCTGACCGGAGGGCTGCTCAGCTGGGTGGCGGTGCGACGCTCGCTCGGAGTCATCTTCACGGGGATCGTGACCCTGATCTTCGCGCTGAGCTTCGAGAACCTGCTGCTCGGGCTCGGTGAGGTGACGGGCGGGGATGCGGGTTTCGTGATCCAGTCCGGGGCGGACACCTTCCTGAGGGAAAATATCCCGCCCTACTACCTGATGCTGGCGGTGGTGGTTTTGTTCCTGGGAGTGTACGGACTGTTGCGGCGATCCCACTTCGGCTGGGCATTTCGCGCCCTGCGAGACGATGAGGTTGCGGCCGAACTGGCCGGTGTGGACGTTGCTCGCTATCGCGTCTACGCGGCGTTGATCGGTTCGGCGATGCTTGGCATGGCCGGCGCGACATACGCATTCACCGAGGGTCGGATCAGTCCGACCACTTTTGGATTCGCCGAGGTCGATGTGGTCGTGATAGTGATGCTCGCCTTTGGCGGCATCGGCACTCTCCTTGGGCCGATCCTGGGAGCGGTCACATTCACCATCGTCGACGAGGTGCTGATCGAGTTCGGCCAGCTGAAACTGGTCGTTTATGGAACCCTCGTCGTTCTCCTCTTCCTGTTCCTTCCCCGTGGTGTGATCCCGACCTTGGGCTCGTTTTTTGAGAAACGACGCGATCGGCCGGAAGAGAACCGCGCTCCTACTCCCGAAGCTTGAAGCGCTGGATCTTTCCGGTGGCCGTCCTCGGAAAGTCTTCGACGTATTCGACAACGTGAGGGAATTCATAGCGCTGGAGTGCCGCCTTACACCACTCCTGGAGCTCGGCGATTAGCGCATCTCCCGGGTCTTGTCCCTCGGTGAGGATGACGAAGGCCTTGATCCGTGATCGGTGGTCGATCTCGACGCGGACCACCGCCGCTTCGTGCACCGAGTCATGTTCCATCAACCGGTTCTCGATCTCGATCGGACTCACCCAGAGGCCACCGATCTTCATCATGTCGTCGACCCGACCCTCATAGGTGTAGTAGCCGTCAGCATCCTCGTGATAGCGGTCGCCCGACAGGAACCATTCACCGCGGATTTTGTCAGCGCTCCTCTCGGACTGATTCCAGTAGGAACTGAGCATGCTGGGACCTTTTACCCACATTTCACCCGCTTCCCCGACTTCGCATAGCTGGCCTTCGGTGTCGCGGATCTCGACCTCGTAGCCGTCGACGGGCACTCCGGATGTGCCTGGCTTCACAGCTCCAGCCAGATTCGAGCAGTAGATGTGGAGCATTTCGGTGGAGCCGATGCCGTCGAGGATCTCAATCCCGGTGCGATCGTGGAACTGGCGCCAGATCTCGGGTGGCAGCGGTTCGGCGGCCGAGATCCCCAACCGCACCGCTGACCAGTCGGTTTCGTCGAAGCCGGGATCGGCGAGCATGGCGTTGTAAAGAGCCGGCACACTGAAAAGCAGTGATGGCCGATGGGTCCGTACCCGTTCCAACAACCGATCCGGGGTTGGTCTCCCGGTCAGATACACAGATGTAGCGCCGGCCCACAATGGGAAGCTCAGGTTGGCGCCTAGCCCGTAGGCGTGGAACATCTTGGTGCTGGAGAAGACGATCTCGCCCTCGTCGACTCCCAATGTCGGCATGGCGTACTGCTTGCACGTTGAGGCGATGCCGGCATGGCGGTGGACCACACCCTTTGGCGCACCCGTAGAACCCGACGAGTACAGCCAGAACGCCATGTCTTCGGGCTGAGTACTGACCGGAGAGACGTCGCCCGCATCCGATGCCATCCACTCGTCCAACGAATCGGCATCGTTCGGCGCTTCACCGTTGGCGACGATCAGACGCACGTCGGGGCGGGCGGCCACCTGGGGACCGACCACCTCGAGGAAGCCATGATCGACGACAGCTGCAACAGCGCCGGAATCATCGAGGAAATAGCCGAAGTCTTCGGGCCGAAGAAGGAAGTTGGTCGGAACCGGCACTGCGCCGATCCGCATCGCGCCAAGGAACACGGCTGGAAATGCCGGTGTGTCGTCGAGCACCAGCAGCAACCGGTCCTCTCGTTCGATCCCCGCATCGCTGAGCCGGGCACTGACGTTGCAGACAGCGCGATACAGATCATCAGCTGTCCATGGCTGGTCATCGGCGGTGATCAGAGCAGTGTCTGACCCTCGACCATCTTCGAGCCAGCCGTCGATGAGGGTGCTGGTATTGGTTCCAACCTGCATTTCCGCCTCCGGGTCGACCTGCGGCGAGCCTAATCGTTAGGCCGCCTCCTTCAGTCTTCGACCGCCTGCCGCGCGGCGATCTAGTGTCCCGGCGATGTCGCAGCCCTCTCCATCTTCGCTGTTGACCGTTGCCGGCCACCAACTCGACTACGTGGTGAAGAACGACCCGGGCGTCCGACCGACGCTGGTGTTCCTGCACGAGGGGCTGGGCAGCATCGGGTTGTGGCGGTCCTTCCCCGATGACGTTGTGGGAACGACCGGCCACCACGGCCTCGTGTACAGCAGGTATGGACATGGCTGGTCGGAGGCCGCGACTGAGCCGAGGCCGGCCGATTTCTTCGAGCGTGAGGCGCTCGATGTTCTGCCAGAGCTGCTCGGCCGGCTCGAAATCGAGGATCCGATCCTGATCGGACACTCGGATGGTGCGTCAATCTCGCTGGTGTATGCCGCCCACCACCGGCCAAGGGCACTCGTCCTCCTCGCTCCCCACGTGTTTGTCGAGGAGGAAGGTCTGGTCAGGATCAGAGAGTTCTCTCAGCCGGGAGCGGCCGATCAGCTGATCGACAAGATGGCCAGGCACCACCGCGATTCGGTGGCCACCTTTCGAGCCTGGAACGACGTGTGGCTCGACCCGGACTTCCGGCCCTGGAACATCGAGAATCTGCTCAGCCGGATTGACTGCCCGATTCTGCTCGTCCAGGGCCTGGACGACGAGTACGGGACCGTGGTTCACATCGACGTCATCGAGCGTCAGGTTGCCGGTCCGGTCGAGCGGCTCGAGTTGGAGGATTGCGGGCACTCGCCCCACTTATCCCAGCCGGAGCGGACACTGGAGGCGACGGTGAGGTTCATCGAGGACCTGGACACGGAACCGTCGCCACGATCGAAGTCATAGGCAAGCTGCATCGCCCATGAGCGGATGAGTATCGTTCGCAGGCCGCACATGATGCCGGGTACGGGCGGCCCGCGATTTCTACGGTGCCGATTGAACGACAGAGGGAGGGTTGATGGCTGAGGCTGCGTTCTGGGGTCTCGTTGGTGCCTCTGCCTTGATTATCGGCGCTGAGGTTGCGTTCGCATTCAAGCTCAGCCGAATGGTCATTGGCCTGATCATGGCCTTCGGGGTTGGCGCCCTTATCTCTTCGGTGGCCTACGAGCTTGTATTGCCTGCCACGGAAGACGCCGAGGTGTGGCAGGTGGCGTTGGGCCTGGCCGCTGGTTCGCTGGTGTTCTTCATTGGTGATCGCCTTATCGCGAAACTTGGGGGCAGTAACCGCAAGAACCCCGACGGGTCGGAAGACGGATCCGGACTCGGGCTCGTATTGGGAACCTTCCTCGATGGTGTCCCAGAGTCAGCGGTTCTCGGCATGTCTCTGGTAGGCGGTGGCGGCGTGAGTGTTGCGCTTCTGGCTGGGATCTGGATCTCAAACTTCCCGGAAGCACTCGGTTCGTCTGTCAACCTCGAGCGCTCGGGGATGGGCAAAGGCAAGATACGACTGATCTGGCTGGGCATCATGGCAGTTTCTGCATTGGCCGCAGCCATCGGCTTCGCCGTTGTCAACAACAGTTCCACAAGGACGGGAGCTCTGGTCGAGGCGTTCGCCGCGGGTGCGCTGCTCACGATGATCGCCGACGAGATGGCTCCAGAGGCATACGAGCGGAGCGCGATCTACGCGGGAGTCGCGACCGTCGCCGGTTTCGCCGTCGCTCTCTTCCTCACGAGTCTTGAGTAATGGCAGCTAAGGAGGCCACGGTATGACCGGATTGTTACTAGAGCCGTACGGCACGGACCCGCTCACGAACCAACGGGTGGTTGTCAAAGACACCACTGCCGCGCTACAGGAGTACCCGTATCTGTATTCGGCTGGTGCCGAGGAGTTGGCTGCGGAAGAGATGCGGGTCACTGCCCTGGGCACCGGCTATCCGGGCCGATAGAGCCCGATTTCGCACACGATTCCGGGGCGACCACCATCAGGACAATGAGGTCGCTGATCGAGCGTTTCGACGAGATCATCATCCCGTTTCTCCGGCGGTGGGGCGTCCCAGCCCTGAGGATCTCACTGGCGATCGTGTTCATCTGGTTTGGTGCACTGAAGATCCTCGGCGTTTCACCCGTGGTTGACCTGGTCGCTTCAACCGTCTACTGGGTCGACCCCGACTGGTTTGTTCCGGCCCTTGGAGTCGTTGAGGTGCTGGTCGGCCTTGGCCTCGTCTTGAACCGGTGGGTCAGGGGGGTGCTGCTGGTTTTGGCCCTTCAAATGGCCGGCACCTTCCTGGTGTTCTTTCTGCTACCCGACGTCACCTATCAGGACGGCAACCCGCTCAAGCTGACGGTCGAGGGCGAGTTCATTCTCAAGAACCTGGTGGTCCTGGCCGCGGCCATGGTGGTGGGTGCTCGGGTCGGCGATTCGGAGTAGGTGTGGAACCGCACGCCTATCGCCAGCGTTATTCCCAGGCAGATCTGAAAGGCTGACATGAGACGGAGGATCCTGCTCTCCACAGCGGTGTTGGCGCTTCTGGTTTCGTCCTGTGTCGCCGATACGACGGTTGGAAGCGATGGGCCTGTTGCATCAGTCTCACCTACATCGACTTCGGTGACCACGACCGCTTCAGTGGCTGTAACGATCACAACGGTGATCACGACTGCCTCGACGTCCCCTCTTGTGGGGAGTCCCATCGACTTTGGTCCCAGGAGCGGCGATGTCATCGCTGTAATCGGAGTGCCCCATGACGACGCACTCAATCTGCGGGCCGCGCCGGGACCGACCCAGGACATTCTCGACACGATCGATCCGGTCTACGAGGGTCTCGTCGCTCAAGGCGAGACATGGGAGATGCCCACCGCTTTTTGGGTGAAGGTGGACTATGAGGGCACCATCGGATGGGTGCATATGGGCTTCATCGCCTACCTGGGTCACACCGACGATGCAACCGCAACGGTGGTTGCCGACCTCGGTGGTAATCCCGCCGCTGACTCCATGGAGGAATTGGGGGTGCTGGTTGCCATGACCTTCGCCTCGGTCGACCCTCCGTCAGACATCGTGATGACAGTCGGCCCGACGACGGGCGACCTTGCCGAAGTGACCTACGACGTCATCGGACTTGGAGATGATTCGGTGCGCGGCGCACGAATTCACGTTATTGCCGAGCCCACCTCCGACGGGTTCGGTCTCAAGTCGGTCGACGTGACCGCCCTTTGCGGGCGGGCCGTCACCCCAGAAGGACTTTGCGTCTGAGCTGCCTCCATCCGGCTGCCAGATGCCTACAGAACACACGTGATCTTGAGCGGTGGCGGGGGCGGTGGCCCCTAGGTAGTTCGGACCAGGGTTTTGAGCCGGGGGTGGAGGTCTGGTCGTGGTGGTGGGTAGGCCTGTCCGTCGGGTTTGTGGAATTGGACCTGGCGGTTGGGGTTTC
>Ga0255054_10000004_pt1 | contig 116214 bp, 138 predicted proteins | sample JV7_2_23_MG_FD_188634 | JGI IMG/M metagenome (GOLD analysis project Ga0255054, IMG submission 188634) | Seawater microbial communities from Jervis Inlet, British Columbia, Canada - JV7_2_23 | ecosystem: Environmental > Aquatic > Marine > Inlet | place: Canada: British Columbia | collected... | reverse complement strand
CTGCGGCGTCTACTGCGTTGCCTCCCGCGTCGAGGATGTGTCTCGCCGCTTCGGCAGAGAGATGGTGCGGAGTTGCGACCGCGTGTTGCGTCAGGATGCCTGGAGGTCGGGGAGGACTCTGTTGAGTGCGTCCAGGACGGCCCTCACCACAGCTCGGGTCTCGTCGTCCTCGACGTAGGCGCACCCAATCAGCATCCGCTCGCTCGCCTCGGTGACCAACACGACCTGGGCGATTGCCATCTGACGGCGGCCGAGAGTGGGGACGTCCATCGAACTGATCGCGACAGCAGCGTCGTCGTGGATTCCTCCACGGAGTGCCTCGAGAGTGGCGTCCGCCACCTGACGGGCTCGGGTCGCGGCGGCTGCGGCTCCGGTCACGGTTCCAGAAAACAGCTCGGTGTGCCAGCGGAGGGTGACGGTGACGTCGGCGCGTGCCCCGTCCAGGGTTTCGGCGACGTCGACCAGAGCGGGCCGGTTTCCGCTGTCGAGGTCGGCGTCGGCAAGTTGGACGACCGATACGACCCGACGATCGATGTCGGTGTCAAAGAGTGCCTGGGCAAGAGACTGGACGTCCCTCACAAGTTGCTTGGCCGGCTTGTTTTTCCGTGCCAGAACATGGATTTCTTCGATCCCGCCACTCCCGGAGACAACACGTGCCGCTTCGACACCGTCGATACGCCCGATTTTCTCCTGAAGAGAGGTGGTGTCCACTGTCGTCGCATCGTACCGGATGCAATCGATTTCAGTGGCATAGCTCACAGCCTTTTCTCTTGTTGATCTCTGTCATTGCCTATAGATTGGGGGTGCTGGATCTATCCAAATGGAACCGTGGGGTAGTCGAGGTCTCTGACCGGGACTGCCTCAGCCCGTGGCGGGCGAAGTCAGGGGCCTTGTTGACATGTGAAATTCCTCCGCAGGGGACTGTGGGGGAGAGACTGGTGAGCCCGGCGTCGATTGTCGGCCTTGGTAATGAACGCCAACTATCCCAGCGGAGCGGATGTCGTTGTCGACCCACAAAGTCGGCAAAGTTGCACCGAAGGTGGCGTGTAAGTAATGAAGGTCCAATTCGATCCGAAATCTCTTTGCCTATCGCGCTCCAAGGAGTCGTGAAGGCCGGATAGGAACATTGACGCCGGCTCATCAACCACATCAGGCAAGATGTCCGACGGGGTTCCATGAAATGGTTTAGAAAACGGAGGCTGCGGGGGCGGTATGACCGTCTCCGTCCCGCAACTCAGCGCAGGCTCAGGGTCGCAGTTCCCTATTTCGTCGCGGGTCTAATCACCCTGGTGCTGACATACCTGGTGTCCGATCCACCCAACTGGATGGCGTGGTTCCTTTTTGCCGGGCTCTTCGTTCTTCTCGAGTTCTATGCCGTCGAGGTCAACGACCGGCTGTTCATGTCATCGGGCGTGATGGTGATCATGACCGCAGGGGTCATCTTTGCCCTCGAACCCGGCACCAATGCCATGTTTGCGATGGCGGCCATGGCCGCGCTTGGACCATTGGTCCCTAGGGACATCATGGAGCGACGCTGGTACCAACCGATGGTCAACTTTGGTCAGATGGTCCTGGCGGCCGCAGTTGCCGGGTTTCTCCTCGATGTCAATCTCGGTCATCTCGATGGGGCATCGACCGATGACCTGGTCCGGGTCGCGGTGGCCTCGTCTTTGGCCGCCCTCGCCTATACCACCGTGCAAGCGGTCCTGGTTCGCAAGGCAGTGAAGACAGTGTTTGGTCGGGACAATCTCCAGCCCTGGTCGAAGATGCATGTCCTTTTCAGCAGTCAGGTTGTGATGGGCTTGCTCGGTGGGCTGATAGGTGCCGCGTGGCTCATCGCCGGACGCCCCTCGGCGGTGCTGATGCTGGTGGTAGGTGTCTACGGGATCGGGCACATGTCGCTCTACGCCTTCTCCCAACTACGTGACTCCCACATCGGATCGATCCGGGGTTTTGTCAAGACCCTGGAGGCCAAGGACATGTACACCCGTGGCCACACCGAAAGGGTTGCCGTCTTTTCCCAGATGATCGGGGAGGAACTTGGCTTCACCGGAACCCAACTGGAGACTATCCGCTGGGCGGCGCTCATCCACGACCTAGGCAAGCTGGCGGTGCCCACGGAGTTGCTGAGAAAGCGAGGGCGTCTCGACGACGAGGAGTACGCCGAGATGAAGACGCATGCTCATCTCGTCGAAGAGATCCTCGCCGAGGTCGACTTCCTCCAACCGATGGTCGAGATTGCATCTGGCCACCACTCGAATTTCGACGGAAGCGGATACGGTGGAACCGGGCACAAGGACGGTCACACCCCGAGTCTCGAGGCCTGCATAGTGACGGTCGCCGACTCCTTCGACGCGATGACTTCGGCACGCTCCTACCGGATGGCGCTTTCCCAGCAGTACGCGTTGGGGGAGCTTCGACGTCATTCCGGTGGCCAGTTCCACCCCGACGTGGTGGATGCCTTCGAAACGGCATTGGAAAAGACCGGGCGTCGTTGGGGTGCGCCCCACGTCAACGACGAAGAGATGGCCCGTCGTCTTGCCGAGGAACCGGAGTTGACCCTCCGTGGCTGATTGGAATCCTCGCACCATCACGGCCGCGTCATGGTCGTTTCCGATCATTGTCGGGTCGGTAGGCATCTATGCGGCGACCCAGGCGACCAGCAATCCGTTCGATCTCCTCATCGCGACGACGACGCTTGCCGTTGCCTCACTGGTCGGTGTCGCCACGTCGAACTCGGGCAACAGGTTCACCATGGGACTCGCCGTCGCCGCCGCAATCCCGTTTGTGCTCAGCAGTGGCAGCGGTGTCGATCTTGCCGGTTCCATCGCAACCTATGGAGTGGGTCTCGCCATGGTGTGGGCACTGCGATACTCGAGAGGTGAGAGCCACGACGAGTTGCTGCCCACCCTTCTCCGTCGTTTTGCGGGCTATTTCACCTACGCGACGGTCTATTCGGCGTTGCGGGTCGGCCCGTTTGAGGAGCTCAGCGGCGGCCTCGAGGACCTTCTTCCTTTCGCGGTGGCTTTAGGCGCCTGGATTGCCGTCGAAGTCCTGCTTCGAGCGATGCTGGTCCTGGGAGCACGTGACTTGTCACGCTCCTACCTGGCCCGGGCACTCATCCACGATCTCAATGTCTTCCTGGGTCTAACCCTCACCGGTGCCCTGTTTGGCGAACTGTTCCCCAGTCTCGGATTGTGGGCTTTGCCCATCGCACTCCTCCCTTACGGGCTCGCCCACAGCGCGTTCAAGCGGTTCCAAAAGACAAAAGTGACCTACAGGCAGACAATCCGCGCTCTCGCACGCATACCGGAGGTCAGCGGGTTAGGCGTCGACGGTCATGCCGACAGGACCACAGCCCTGGCTTCGGCGATCGCCAAGGAACTCGGTTTCGGCCCGAGCCAGGTCGAAGACGTCGAGTATGCAGCCCTAATGCACGACATTGGCCGGGTCAGTCTCAACGAGCCACAGGTCCTCCGGATGGGTTACACAGACGACGACATCGCACGCTGGAGCGCCGAGATCATCGCCGAGTCGCACTATCTCGACCGTGTCGCCGAGCCGGTTCGCCACCAATACGAGTCCTTCCGCAAACCCGGAGAACAAACAGATCCTGACGTTTCTTACGTCTCCCGGATCATCAAGGTTGCCGCGATGTACGACTGGGAGGTTCACGACAAGGGCCACTCGCCACTGCAAGCCTTGGAAAAACTCCACGCGGGTGCGGCCTATGAATACGACCCCGAAGTCGTCGCCTCAGTAAGACGTCTCCTCGAGGCAAGAGGCGTATTGGGGGCCTACCGCTCTGCCGCGGATCCTGCCTGAGCCGAGGCCCCGTGCTTGAACCAGCGCCGGGGCCGTCTTAGCTCGTGCTCGAGGAACCGCCCAAGACCGACCGCGAGGAAAACGTCACCGAGGCTGATGACCTGGCCGAGACTGCCCACCCGAAGCGGTATGACATCTGCAAAGAATGTCAGTTGTGACGTCTCGTCGAGAACGACGTGCTTGTAGGACTCAGACAGGTCGGGGACTGACATCGAGAACCCACTTGCCACCTCTGCGGCCTCCGACAGGACCGGCATCCCGCCATTCAGGGCGATAACGGTGAAATTCATCAACACACCCAAACCGGTGAGCCACATCCCGGTCTGGGTTCGATTGAGGATCACCAGAACCATGAGAAATGCGAATGAGGTCAGGACCATTGCCAGAGCGACTGAATCCGACCAACCCACGTTCGGGACCAGAAGTGCGCCTTGAAGTCCGAAGCTGAGTATCAGCAGCCACCATGCCTTGAGCTCGATGTCTCCGAGGTTGGTGAGACGACCACCACGGAGCATGGCGATGGTCAAGGACAAGAAGAGAACTATCGCCAGCCATAACATGGGAGCCCGACGGTAATCGGCAGGGGCCAGTTCACAAGAAAGCTTGAGACATGATCGACTACAAAGTCTCGAACGGTCGAGCGACAATCACAATCAACGATCCCGAGCGCAGGAACCCGATGTCCGTGGAGACGATGTCGGGTCTTCTTGACGCGACGAGGGCCGCGGTTGACGACCCCGAGGTTGGTGTCATCGTCTACACCGGGGCAGGAGAGAATGCTTTCTCGGCCGGGGGAGACCTTTCCGGATCGTTCGTTGATGACCCGGTCGGGCTGCACCGGGAGCGTGGGGCTCTCGCCGACCTATTCCGCCTGATGGTCCGTGGTGGCAAGCCAACGATTGCCCGGGTCAATGGCCACGCCCTGGCGGGAGGTTTCGGGCTGGCGGTCGCCTGTGACATCACGGTGTGCGTCGAGGACGCCAAGCTGGGAACCACCGAGATTCGGGTTGGGCTTTGGCCGATGATGATTTCTGCGATTCTCGCCCGGACAATGCCGAGGAAAGCTGTCCTCGAGCTGATGCTCACCGGGAGAACCATCGACCCGGTGGAGGCTCAGCGTCTCGGCGCCGTGTCGCGAGTAGTTGCTCGGGACGATCTCGACGGGGTGGTCGACGAGATCGTCGACGGGATCATCCGATCGAGCGCTTCCACCTTGATGATCGGAAGAGACTCGTTCTACGGGATGCTTGATGCCGACTTCGACGCGGCTCTCGATCGTCTTCAGATCGGCTTGACCGAGACCGCGATGTCCGAGGACGCAGCGGAGGGGGTTGCGGCTTTTCTCGAAAAACGGGAGCCCCAATTCGGTAACGGTTGAGATAGGGCTCGGGCATCATCTTCCGTAAATAGGTCATTTCGTGATTTAGCCTGGACCGATGCGGCACAGGGTTCAGATCCTTGGTTGGACGCTGATATGGAGCGGGCTGTTCATTATGGGCTACCTGGGCTGGCAGCTCATCGGAACCGATGTTGTCAACGCACGCGCTCAAGCCGAGGCGGAGCTCCAACTAGTTGCGAGTCTCGAGCAAACGAGACTGGAACTTCCCCCTGTCGAAGAAGTGGCTGTGCCTACGACTGCCCCGGTCAGCGCACCCGGGACGGTTGAGTATCACCAGGAGAATCTGCCCGAAGAGGACAGCGAGTTTGCCCACATGTCTATCGAGCGTCTTGGTGTCGAAGCCGTTGTGTTCGAGGGTGTTTCGCAACCGACCCTCGCCCGTGGGCCCGGTCACATGCCGGGAACGTCTCTACCGGGACAACCCGGAAATGCGGTGATCTCCGGTCACAGAACAACCTACGGGGCGCCTTTCTTCGACTTCGACCTGCTCAAGCCCGGTGATCGAATCGAAATCGAAACGGCCATCGGCACTCATGTCTATGAGGTCAGGGAAAGCTTCGTCGTGCTACCCACCGACGTTTGGGTGACCAATGACAAGCCCGGAGGCTGGCTTACCCTCACCACCTGCTCGCCGAAATTCTCCGCCAGGGAGAGACTCATCATCACTGCGGAACTGGTGGAAGGCCCCAACGTCGATTACATCAGCGTCCTCGAGGGACGTCTCGAAAGCGTTTCCTAGTCGAAGCCCCTGGCCTAGTCGAAGCCCCTGGCCTAGTCGAAGCCCCTGGCCTAGTCGAAGCCCCTGGCCTAGTCGAAGCCAATGTCGAGAGACTCTTCGGTGACAATTCCGTTGATAACTCCGGCGATGGTCCCGTCGGGGTCGATGAAATAGGTGGCGGGCAGTCCAATGCTCGGATACAGCTCGCGAAAGTCACCCTCGTCGAACCCGAGCGGGTAGGACACCTGGACCTCCTCGGCGAACTCGAGCGCCTTTGCCAGTACGTCTTCGACGGCGACCCCGAGGACAGCAATTTCGGGGTGGGCCAGGGCGTAGGCATCGATGTCAGGCATTTCGGCCCGGCAGGGCCCACACCAGGAGGCCCAAAGGTTGAGGATCAATGGCCGGCCGTCGTCGGCGAGGTGCTCTGACAGAGTGAACGAACCACCGTCGAGCAACTCGACGGTGAAGTCGGGGGCTGCATCACTATCCCCAGAGTCACCGAACGCCCATGCCGCCAGGAGCCCGGCGATCACGACACCGACGAAAACGCTGGTGAGGAGCAGTTTTCGCGCCGGAAGAGGATCGGGGGTTGGGTCAGTCAGAGGCCATCCTTCTCAGGACATAGTGAAGGATGCCACCGTTGCGGAGATACTCCACTTCGATCGGTGTGTCGACCCGGACCACGGTCTCGAACTCGGTTACCTTCCCTCCAACCGCTTTCGCGATCACCGTTACGGCCTGTCTTGGTTCGAGGGAGTCATCGACCTCGATGTCGAATGACTCGGTTCCGTCGAGACCGAGCGAATCTGCAGACTGGCCATCCGAGAACTCGAGGGGAAGCACTCCCATCATCACCAGGTTGGAACGATGGATTCGCTCAAACGACCTGGCAAGCACCGCCTTGACACCGAGAAGGAAAGTCCCTTTCGCGGCCCAGTCCCGCGACGAGCCCATTCCGTAGTCGATTCCACCCAGGACCACCAGTGGCACACCTTCCTGCTGGTAGTGCAATGCGGCCTCGTAGATCGACTTGACCTTGCCGTCGAGAAAGTCGGTCGTCAATCCACCCTCTGTGCCGGGGGCAAGAGTGTTGCGGACGCGAACATTGGCGAAAGTCCCCCTGGTCATCACCCTGTCGTTGCCACGCCGCGATCCATAGGAGTTGAACATTGCCGGCTGGACACCGTTCTCGATCAGGTACTCACCCGCCGGCGATTTGACGGCAATGGAGCCGGCAGGGCTGATGTGATCCGTCGTAACCGAGTCACCGAGCTTGGCCAGCACACGGGCCCGGGAAATGGGATGAATCGGAGTGATCTCCAACGTGAGCCCGGTGAAGAATGGTGGCTCCTGGACATAGGTCGACTCAGCATTCCAGTCATAGAGATCCGACTCATTGGTGGTAATGGCTCGCCACTCTTCGGATCCCGTGAAGACGTCCGAGTACCTTTCGATGAACTGGCCTTGAGTCACATTTGCGGACACGATCTCGGCGATCTCTTCCTGGGTGGGCCAGATCTCGCTGAGAAAGACGTCGTTTCCATCGGGATCAGTTCCGACCGAATCACTGCCGGGATCCCAGTCCACGGTGCCGGCGAGGGCATAGGCGACGACCAGGGGAGGGGATGCCAGATAGTTGGCCCTCACGTCGGGGCTGATCCGGCCCTCGAAGTTGCGGTTTCCGGAAAGGACAGAGGCAGCAACCAGATCGTGGGCGTGGATGGCTTCGGAGATGGGGCCCGGAAGCGGACCTGAGTTGCCGATGCAGGTTGTGCATCCATAGCCGACGACGTGGAATCCGAGTTCTTCGAGGTCGCCGAGCAGGCCTGACCTGGTCAGGTAGTCGGTGACAACCTTCGAGCCCGGCGCCAGCGATGTCTTGACCCATGGCTGACTCCCGAGCCCGCGCTCTCGGGCCTTCCGTGCCACCAGTCCGGCCGCGACCATGACATCGGGATTCGACGTGTTTGTGCACGAGGTGATGGCAGCGATGACGACGTCGCCGTCACCGAGGTGGAAGGTCTGGTCGTTGTAGGCGACCTCAATATCGCCGTGACTCTGCATCGTCTCGCCGTCGCTCGGGCCGCCTTCATCGACCCAGTCTCCGACGGTCCCGCCGTGAGCGTGGCTGGCCCGGCCGAAGACATTGGAGAGGTCCTGGTCCCACTGGTCTCTCATCCCCGAGAGGGCTATCCGATCTTGCGGTCGCTTTGGACCGGCCAGCGAAGGCTCCACTGTGGACATGTCCAGTTCCAGCACGTCTGAGTAGGTGATCTCCCTCGTCTCATCCCGCCACATCCCCTGGATCTTGTAGTACTGCTCGACGGTGTCGATGAGCTTGTCGTCGCGTCCGGTGAGCCTCATGTACTTTGTCGTCTGCTCGTCGACTGGGAAGAACCCGACAGTTGCGCCGTACTCGGGCGCCATGTTGGCGATGGTCGCCCTGTTGGCCAGAGGCATGTCGGCGAGACCCGGCCCGTGGAACTCGACGAACTTGTCGACGACTCCATGGGACCTGAGGATCTCGGTGACCCGGAGCACGAGATCTGTGGCCGTGGCGCCTTCAGGTAGCTTGTTGGTGAGACGGAAACCGAGCACTTCGGGGAGAAGCATGTAGATGGGCTGGCCAACCATGGCTGCTTCCGCCTCGATCCCTCCGACACCCCAGCCGACGACTCCGAGGCCGTTGATCATGGTTGTGTGACTGTCGGTCCCGACCAGGCTGTCGGGATAGAGACGCTCACCATCGTCCCAAACAACCCGGGCGAGGTACTCGAGGTTGACCTGGTGGACGATGCCTGTGGCAGGGGGCACGACGCGGAAATCGGCGAATGCAGACTGTCCCCACTTGAGGAACTCATATCGCTCCTGGTTACGCTCGAACTCTTTCTGGGAGTTGATAGCCAGTGAGTCCGGGCTGGCGAAGGAATCGACCTGGACAGAGTGATCGACGACCAGATCTGCCGGAATCAGAGGGTTGACCTTGTGGGCTGCGCTTTCGTCGCCGGTCATCCTGACGATGGCGGCTCGCATCGCAGCGAGGTCGACGATTGCCGGCACACCGGTGAAGTCCTGGAGGACAACACGACCGGGAATGAATGGGATCTCCTGCTCGCCAACATTGAGTGCGTCGTAGGCGGCAATCTGGTTGACGTCGGTTTCGGTGACTTTGACATTGTCGAGATTCCGCAGAGCGGCCTCGAGGAGGACCTTGATCGAATAGGGAAGCGTCTCGGTGCCCTCTACTGCGTCGAGTCGAGCAATCTCACGTCTTCCGAGAGCTGTGTCGAGAGTGGAGCGAAACCCGAATGGATCAATGGTCATGTGTGGGTCTTTCCGGTTGTGAAGTCTCTACTCACGCAGGTTACTGGCGTCCGCATACATGTAATTGGGTTCAAAACGCGTCATATACGACGCGTCTGGAACCCAATTAGCCCGGAATTATCCGATGGTCACGGGGACGCTGGTGACACAGTCGTCTTCGAGGGCGGTATGGGGGATCACCACCGGGTTACAGGGCACCGACAGTGCTCCGAACATGCCGGCGACGATTCCTCGATCGAGGGAGCAAATGACTTCGGGATGGGAAGTGGCTGCCTCGCCGAACGGGCAGTGCGACGTGAGGAGACGCTGTCCATCAACGTCGGGGTCAACCGAGAACCCGAGTCCGGTCATCGCCGAGGCGACTGCCTGCACGGCGGCGTCATATCCAGGGTCGTCGGGTACGCCTATTTCGCGGGAGAGTTCCTCTCCGTACTGCCGGCCGACGCTCTCGGCTACCTGCGCGAGATTCTTCGGTGCAACGTCGTCGAGGATGCGGATGAGCATTTCGACCAGAAGCTCGAACCTGCGCGGGGTGAAGTGGACCGAGACTTCCTTGGCTGTCGCTTCGTAACACTTCGCGGGCCGACCGGCTCCGGGACCTCCTTTGCGGCTCGGCCGCTCGTCGCTGACCTGGAGATAGCCGTCGGTGGTGAGCCTGTCGAGGTGGTGGCGGGCCACGTTGGGATGGACTCCAAACAGCTCAGCGATATTGGATGTGGTCAGGGGGTCTTTGGACTCGCGTACGGCGACATAGATCGCCCGGCGTGTCGGATCGCCCAATGCCGAGGTCAGATCGGAGATTCTTCTCTCGAGGGTCTTGGTGTCCATGATGTCTATCAACCAGTGAAAACTATAGTTGCGACTATCTCTAAGCACTGTCGCCGTAGGGGAAACTATGACCTCCAATGAGCAAATATTCGAAGCGGTCGCGTCCATCGACTCCTCGGTTCTAGTCGGTCACACACTCGGCGAACTGGGAATGGTGAAGAAGGTCGAGCACACGGTTTCCGGGAAGATCAAGGTCGAGCTTCTGCTCCCCGTTCCGCACCCACCTCAAGCCCTCGAGGCGTCGCTTCGTCAGGCCCTGGCGCCTTTTGGCCGCGGCGCAGACATCGATGTCGAAGTCATGTCCGAAGAAGACGCGGCAGAGTGGATGGCCGGGGTGAAGGAGGGTGTCGGTCCGGGACTCGGAGAGCCCGGTTCCTCGACGCGCATCGTCGCTATCTCGTCGGGAAAGGGTGGCGTCGGAAAGTCTTCGGTCAGTTCGAATCTCGCAATCGCGTTGCGGCAGGCAGATCAGACTGTCGGGATTGTCGATGGCGACATCTGGGGGTTCTCCATCCCGCGGATGCTCGGCATCAATGAGCCGCCGCCGATGATCGGCAACTCCATCATCCCGCCCGTCGCCCACGGCGTGAAGGTCATGTCGATGGACTTCTTCGTTGGTGACGACAAAGCCGTCATATGGCGTGGGCCGATGCTGCATCGTGCCATTGAGCAATTCCTCAAAGATGTGTTTTGGGATGACCTCGACTTTCTGATTGTCGACATGCCGCCCGGCACCGGAGATATCGCGATTTCGATGTCACAATTCCTACCGAGGGCCCAGGTTTTGCTGGTGACGACACCTCAGCCAACGGCTCAGCGTGTCGCCCGTCGCGCTGCGTTGATGGCCGCGGAGGTCGACCAGCAGGTCATTGGCGTGGTGGAGAACATGGCCTGGTTCACCGGTGACGATGGAAAGCGGTACGAACTGTTTGGCGCCGGTGGTGGCGCCGCGCTCGCCGCTGAGGTGGGAGTCGACCTGATGGGTCAGATTCCGCTATTGCCCGCGATGGGCAGAGGAGCCGACGCCGGTCACCCGGTCACGGCTGCCGCCCCCGGATCAGAAGCAGAGACTGCGTTTGCGGAACTGGCCAAGGCCGTCATCGAGAAGCGACCCCGCATCCGGACAAATCCGGCGCTTGTAATCAACTGAGTCGACACCGCGACTACGTGACCCGCTTCAGACCGAAGGAAGGGTCCCAGTTGCCATCCGGAGAACCCAGACGGCGAGAAGCGCTACTCCGGTTCCGATCAGCACGATGTTCAGCGTTCGGTTCGACATCGGCTTGACCTTCCCGGATCGTCTCAGGAGGAACCAGACCCAGGCGCCCAGCAGTTGAATGACCACGATCGGCACCAGCGGGTGATAGGTCAGTGCCATGTCAAAGTTTCCACGCAGTATCTGGGAGGCGGCCCGGGTCATTCCACACCCTGGACATGCCATGCCAGTAGAGAAGGCAAACGGGCAGAGCGTCGGCCCATCGTCGGTGGGGTTGGCCAGGAGCAGCGCCGCGACACCGAGGAACGGGGCCATCACAACGAATCGATAACGCCAGCCTGTGATCGTCATTGGTTGAAATCGAAGTTGTCGAAGTCGGGGATGGTGATGGCCCCGCTAAAGAACAGGATCGCCCACACGACCGAGATCGCCAGGAAAACTGTTGCCACAATGCCGACTATCCGACCCGCGTTGGCGGTGCCACGGTTGGCCGGGTCCCGTCTTCCTGCATCGATCGCCTGGATCTCGTTGTTGCCCATGACCCAGGCCACGATTCCAAGTGGTCCGCAGCAGAGGAGTCCGAGAATCCCGAGGACGAGGATCGTGGTTGATTGACTTGCTTCCTGGTATCCGGCTTCTTGCGGAAAGCTCATCGCCACGAGCCTACCCAGCCGATGGTTCGGGTGCTGACGCTCCGCGCAGGGGATTCTTGACTACAGGCTCTCGAGCCCGGCTCGGAACAACCCGGCCATCTCGGTGACTTGGTCGGAAGTCATGGTGAATGGCGGCGACACCTGGAGTGCCCCGCCTCCCATCGCCCTCGTCAACACGCCGGCCTCCCGGCATGCTGCGGCAGCCCTCGCCGGCAATGTCTCATCGTCGCCGATCTCGATCTGCACCGCGGCGAGTGCTCCGACGCCTCGTCTGATAGTTGCAACCACCGGTAGGTCCTCGAGGGGAACCAACGCGTCATACAGTTCGTCTTCCAACTCGGTCGCTCGGGCTATCAGACCTTCACGTTCGAGAATCTCCATCACGGTCAATCCGGCGACGCACGCTGTGGTGTGCCCTGAGTAGGTGTAGCCATGTCGAAAGAGCAAGCCGGGTTGGTCAAAGAACGGAGCAGCCACCTTGGAGCTCGCGATGACCCCGCCGAGAGGTGCGTAGCCGCAAGTGACCCCCTTGGCGAAGGTCATGAGATCGGGCTCGAGACCGAACTTGCTCGCGGCGAACCAGTCTCCGACACGCCCGAAGCCTGTGATCACCTCGTCGGATATGTAGAGACCGCCCGCAGAGCGGATCGCGTCCTGGACCTGTTTGAGGTAGTCGCCCGCGACGGGGCGGACGCCACCCGCCCCGATGACGGCCTCGACGAAGATTCCGGCAACTCGGTCGGCGCCAACATGATCGATGGCCTTCTCGACAGCCTCGGCGTCGTCGTAAGGCACGAAGACGACGTCGGAAACGAGGTCGCCCCCATATCCGATCCGGTTCGGCTCCATGCCACCGAGCGACGTCCCGTAGGTGTGCATGCCGTGGTAGGCCCATTCCCGCGCAATGAAGACGGTCCGATTTGGCTCCCCAATGGCTGAGAAATAGCGGCGTGCCATCTTGGCGGCCGTATCGACAGCGTCCGACCCGCCGGAGGCGAAGAAGACCTTGGACTCGGGATCCGGGGCGACGGAAGCAATCTTCGCTGCAAGGTCGAGCGAAGGACGCGTGCCGTAGTCGATGAAGTTGTGGAAGGCAGGAAGCTTGCGGCCCTGTTCGCTCATCGCGTCGATGATCTCGTCGCGTCCGTAGCCAACGTTCATGTACCAGAGCGAGGCAGCAGCGTCGAGATAGCGCCGGCCCTGCTCGTCGAATATGTATATCCCTTCTCCACGATCAACAATGAATGGCGCATGCTGCACCTTGTTCATCTCGGCAAAGGGGTGCCAGAGAGATGCCATGGGCGCAGGGTAGCTACGGGCTTTGCGCAAGAAGCGTGCAAGAAGAAGGGAGCCCTGACGGGCTCCCTTCTTCTTCCTATGACTCCGTTGGAAGCGGAGGCCCCGAGCGGTCTTTCCGTCTCCATTTGCGGTAGACGAAGATTCCGACAGCGATCGGAATTCCCATCACGATCAGCAGCATCGGCAGGGTGAGGATCACGAAGTTGATGCCCCATTCGGCGAAGCGTTGAAGGCTGACCATCAGTTGGGTCAGGGCCTCACGGGCCACTTCAACCGGTTTCCACTCGTCGTCGACGATTGGCGGTGGGATCACCGTGGGTGTTAGTTGGACTTCAACAGTGGCTAGTGCCACCACATCTTCGAGGTAGTTGAGTTGCCCCTGGATCTGCTCGATTTGACCTCGCACCAGCGCAATCTCACTGAAGACACGGAGCAGCTTGTCGGGGTCGGCCGTCGGCTGCTTGCGCACTTCTTCGAGAAGCGCGCGAAGCTCGACCTCGAGTGCCTCGAGATTGGTGAGCTGGGCGTTCAGGTCGACATATTCCTCAGTCACGTCTTGAGCACCCTGTGTCTCAGAGATCACTTCGTCGGCCGCTCCCTTTATGGCCGTCAACGTTGCCGACAACTGGTCTGCCGGAACTCGCAGGGTCATAGTCACCTGGGGTTGCTCATCCTCGCCCTCGACAGGAAACACCGTGGCGTTGGACACAAATCCGCCCGCTATCTCGGTCATCTCGAGGATCTCGTCAAACACCTTCCGGGTGTCCGCGGCCTCGATCTGGAGACTGGCGCGTCGGATCACTTTGCGGTCGTCGGGGACATCGAAGACAACGTCCAGACTGCCCGGCTCAGGGGCCAGGTCAATTTCCTCCAACTGCTGGTCCACCACCGGGGCACCAGTCGGTCCGGCACCCACGCTCATAAGTCCACCGATGGCTCCGTCGCCGCCACCGGCACAAGCGGCCAGAACCACTGCCAGGACCATCAATACTGTCAGTTTTCTCATTGTTTTCTCCTCGTCATCGCCTTGCGGCTTGTCGGTTCGACGCGTCAGGGCGGCGGAACGGTTCCCCGGCGGTAGCGTTAGGGCATGCACAGCGGCCCTCTGCGTGTCCTGGAGATCTATGGAGATCCGACCGATTTCGGCCGCACTCATGGGTTGGAATGCGCTGAAATGATCGGTGCTTATCTGGCCGATCGTCTCGGTCTGTCAGGCGATCCGACCTGGTCCGGTCACAGGGCGGAACGGGAGACGATTCTCGAGATGGCCAAGAGCACACTCCCATTCCACCGGGACTACTCATCCAGCCTCTACGAGGAGTTGGAGGCCCTGTCGGCGGCGGCTGGAATCAGCCCCGCAGAGGCAATCGTCGTCGGCGGCTTCACCGATCTCGTCGACATCATCCGCGCACAAAGCGGGATCGCACCCGTCGAAGACGACTGCACGGCAGTGCTCGACCCGACTCGCGGTGTGTTTGCCCAAACATGGGATATGCACGCATCGGCGGGGACGTACGTGCTGATGCTCAAACTCGATCCCATCAAAGGCCCCGGCGCTGTGGTGCAGACGACGGCTGGATGTCTTGGTCAGATCGGCATGAATGAGGCGGGTATCGGCATCGGTATCAACAACCTCACCTCATACGGGAAGCCTGGAGTGACCTGGAACTTCGTAGTCAGGAAGGCCCTCCAGCAGACCGACTTCGACGCGGCCGTCGAGTGCGTCCTGGATGCAGAGCTAGCCGGTGGTCACAATTTCACCCTCATCGGACCTGACGGCAAAGGTGTGAATGTTGAGGCGATGCCGGGATCGGTGAGCATCAGCGAAGTCGAGAACTCACCGTTCGTGCACAGCAATCATTGTCTCGACCTGGAGACGATCAAGGAAGAAGGCCCGCGTACCTACGAGTACCAGGAGGACAGCCTTGCCCGACTCGAGGCCGGGATGCTCAGCGCGACCGATCTCGATAGCTTCTTTGCCGACCCGTTGATTGCCCGTCGCGCCACCGATCCAAACGCGACCGCGACATGTGGCGCCGTGGTGATGCGTCCCGTTGATCGCCAGTTGGACTCTGTGTGGGGGATTCCGGGCGACGAGCCCTGGGAGACATTTCAGTTGTGATCTGAGGCCGCTGCCGCGGCGTCTCCAAGTTGGGGCAGGAAGAATTCCCAGCCCTGCTGGTAGCTGCTTCTTTCCTCTTCGGATTCGGCTTCATGCTCAACAACCAGGTGGGTCTTCCCCATTTCCATGATTGAGAGCCGCATGTCGACCCGGCGCGGCGGATAGTCCTCATGGTCCCATTTCCAGGTGTAGACCAGCCGGTTGGGCGGGTCCACCAGGTCGTACTCGCCACGCAGGTGCCAATCCGGACCATCCCACCACAGGTGATACTCGCCTCCCGGGGTCGGATCTGTTGCGGCACCGTCCGGCCACCATTCGGTTAGGAGGTACGGCTCGATTAGATGTGCAAAGACGGTCTCTGCGGATGCGGCTAGTTCGAACTCACCGCGGTAGGCGTGAGTCATCCGTCATCCGTTATCCGTCTTCCGTTATCCGTCTTCCGCTCCGCCATGCCGCCTATTTGCCGGCCGACTTCGCCCTCGGCTTCGAGCGATGTCTCGGCTGACCTTGATGTGGTCGCGGCTTCGGAGCCTCGGTCGAACAGACGCCGGTCGGCCGGGGCTGCCGCGCTCATCCCGCCGTCTTCCGCTCCGCCATGCCATTCAGTATTTCCAGGACGAGACGGTTGGCCAGATATGCGGTCTGCTCTCCGGGCCCGTCGTACTGCGGGGAGACCTCGACCATGTCCGCCCCGAGCACAGTCAGTTCCTTGGAGATTCGGCGAACCGTGTCCAGGATCTCTCGAGAATTGAGCCCCCCTGGCTCGGGTGTTCCCGTTCCGGGGGCCAGGCCAGGATCGACCACGTCGATGTCAATCGAGATGAAGACACCCTTGGCCCCACCTTCGAGGGCGTAGTCGATGGCCTCGTCGACGACATCGTCGAGACCACGCTTGACGATCTCGCCCATCAGGTAGGTGCGCATTTTCTGTTCCTTCATCCACTGAATCACCTCTGGCTCAGGCCAATAGCCCCTGAGGCCGATCTGGACGAACCTGTGTCCAGGAACGGCTCCCGACTCGACCAGTCGTCTCATCGGAGTGCCGTGACCGTGGAGTGACCCGTTCTGGATGAACCCGGTGTCGGCGTGGGCGTCGAAGTGGATGAGGGCTATCTCTCCAAAGCCGTGGACCCTCGCCACGCCGAGCGCATCCGGCCAGGTAATCGTGTGGTCCCCGCCGAGGATGATGGGCACTTTCCCTGCTGCGCAGATTCCCTCGACAACATCGGCGACCCGGTCGATCGACAACTCCAACTCGCCAGGCCGCACGTATACATCTCCGACGTCGACCACGCCGAGCGTCGCAAAAGGGTCGATGCCGGTGGGAAGGTGAGGCCGATAACCATCCATTGCCCCGTAGTCGGCGTTGCGGATGGCAGCGGGGCCAAATCGGGCGCCCGGGCGGTAGCTGGTCCCCCAATCGAAGGGTGCGCCGACGATCACGACATCGCCGTCACCGAGGTCTTCCGGCGTGACGGCCGGGACTCCTAGAAACGAGTTGCGCGACGCGAACGAAATGTACTCCGCGGAAGCGAAGGGAATCTCGGTCTTGCGACGTTCGTAAGGGACATACATCGGGCTGAATACGCTAACTGGACTTCCGGCGCGTTGGGTTTATGACTCGTTTTGGGACTTGTTGCGTCCCCACTGGCTTGGAACGGGTAAGTTGTCGTCGATGACCGAGACCACCGCCCCTGAGAACGGCCCGACCCCTGCGGCTCGGATGGGTAAGGCGATCAAGCGGGGTGTGATGATCGGCCTTCCGACAGGCGTCATCGGTCTCACCTTCGGCGTTTGGTTGATCACAGACGTCGAGCTTTCGGTCGCGTTTGCGACGGCAATTCTGCCGGGTGTGCTCCTCGGGGTTTTTGGTGGTGGCTTCGCCGGAATGGCCGTCACCATGGACGAGTAAGGCTCAAACCATGATCCGCGTTGCGGTCTCCGGCGCCGGCGGAAAGCTGGCCAGTCCGATCGCATCTGCTGTCGCAGGGGCCGATGACCTCACACTGTCCAGCCTTTACAACCCGAATCGGGTCGGACACGAATTCGAAGACGTCCAGGTGGTGGGGAGCTTTGCCGAGGTCGATGCGGATGTGATCATCGAAACCGCTCATCCAGACGTGGTGTTCGAGAACCTCGCCGCATGGCGTGAGGCTGAATTGGCCACTGTCGTTGGAACATCCGGGTTCACACCCGAGCGACTCGAGCAACTTCGCGACCTCTGGGGTGCCGCGGGCCCTCCATGTCTGGTCGTTCCCAACTTCTCAATAGGCGCAGTCCTGATGATGAGATTCGCCGCCGAGGCGGCAAGCCACTTCGAGGCGATGGAGATCATCGAGCGTCACCACTCGACCAAGCCAGACGCCCCCTCCGGTACTGCACTGGCAACTGCGATGGGGTCCGCGGCGGCCGGCGGGTCATCTGCCGATGGGTCGGAGGAACTTGTCGAGGGCTCCAGAGGAGGATCGGTAGACGGCATCAGGGTGCACTCGCTACGGCTTCCCGGTTTGATCTCCCAACAGGAGGTCGCGCTGTCCAATACCGGGGAGATCCTGTCTATCGAGCATCTCTCCACCTCCTATGAGTCATTCGCTGCCGGTGCTGTTCTCGCCGCCCGCCAGGTCCAAAGCCTCGAAGCAGGCCTTTATTTGGGTCTGGACGCCGTTCTGTAGAAGCTCATGGCGAAGATCCACGGCGGCCAGATCATCGCTCGGGCGCTGAAGAACGAAGGCGTCGACACCATCTTCACCCTGACGGGCGGTCACATCGTTTCCATCCTCGACGGGTGCGTCCAGGAGGGCCTCAAAATCGTGGATGTCCGTCACGAGCAGACGGCCGCGCACGCCGCCGAGGCGTATACCCGGCTGACCGGGAGGTTGGGCGTGGCGGTTGTCACCGCCGGACCGGGTGTTACGGACACCATTACCGGCGTGGCGACCGCCTTCTACTCGAGCACCCCGATGCTGGTGATCGGTGGACGGCACATGATTCACCAGGAGCTCAAGGGTGGGCTCCAGGAGATGGACCACCCACGACTCTTCGACTCGATAACTCGATGGGCGGCCACGGCGTGGCAGGTCGACCGGCTGGCCACTTACATCGCTACTGCAGCTCGACATGCGTTCGAGGGCCGCGGGGGACCGGTTGTTCTCGATGTCCCGATGGACGTTCAATTCGACATGGTCGAAGAAACCGCGGTGGTCTTCCCAACGGAATACCGGGCCTCGGCGAGCCAGGGGGCCGATGAGGCAAGCCTCGACGAGATCGTTTCCGCTCTTGGAGAAGCAGGACGGGTGATGGTATTTGCAGGCGCGGGTCCCGGGCGGGGAGAAGGGAATCGGCTGGCCGATCTTGCGGACATTCTCCGAGCACCCACCTATGTGAACAGCAGAGCCCGGGGGTCGCTCCCATACGACCATCAGTTCCTCGGCTCCTACGCCCGCTCACAGGCAATGGCAGGGGCCGACGTCGTGCTCGCTCTCGGTGTCGATTGGGACTTCCGAACCGGCTACGGAGAGAAGATCTCCCCGGATGCCACCGTGATTCAGATCGACGCCGACCCGAGCAAGATCGGCTGGAACCGGCCGGCTCACATCGGTCTGGTCGCTGATCCGATGACTGTGGTGGCCCAGCTCGTAGGTCGAGGTGCAGATATCCAACGTACCGAGACACCCGAATGGACCAGAGAGATAATGGAGGCCGAGGCCGAGAAGGCAGAGGCGGCCATGGCCGCGTCCAAAGACGACTCCTCCCCGGTGATGCCGATGCGGTTTGGGCGGGAGGTAGGCGAGTTCTTCGGGCCGGACTCGATTGTCACCGTGGACGGCGGTGACATCGTGTCCACCACTGCCCGCTGGCTGCAGACGTCGACTGCCGGTCATGTTCTCGATCCCGGGCCGTTCGGAACACTGGGGACCGGTGCTCCCTACGCGATCGCGGCCAAGGTTGCGTTCCCTGACAAGAGAGTCGGCATCGTCTTCGGTGACGGTGGCTTCGGCTTCAACGGGATGGAATACGACACGATGGTGCGTCTCGGTCTCCCCATCATCGGTGTCATCGGAAACGACGGTGTCTGGAGCAACATCAAGACCTTCCACCGAATGATGTACCCCGATCGGCTGGCGGCATCGGACCTGGGTGTCCGTCCCTATCACGAGATGGTCAAGGGTCTCGGAGGTCATGGTGAGTTCGTCGACGACCCGGCCGAAATCCGTCCCGCTCTGGACCGTGCCGAAGCCTCGGGACTACCGGCCGTGGTGAACGTCCACATCGCCGAGACAATGCGGATGTCCTCCAACTACAACCAGTAGTCGGATTTAGAAGACAACCACTGTCAAGCCGCCGATCAAGAGGCAGTAGATAGCGAATGGCATCAGGCCAAACCGTCCCATGACGGTGAGGAGAAGGGCGATGGCGGCGTACCCCGCGATGGCGGCGACGACACCGCCGACAAGAACTTCGAGACCGAGATCACCCGTTCCGGAAAGATCGAGCAGTTGGCTGAGGCCGCCTCCGGCGATGGCAGGAATGCCGAGCAGGAAGGAGAATCTTGCCGCTTGCAACGGGTCGAATTTGCGTCCGTTTCCTGCGGTAATGGTGACGCCGGATCTCGAAATCCCCGGGATGAGGGCGAACGCCTGGGCGATGCCGACGACGATGGCGTCGGGGATGCGCCCGTCGATCAGGCTTCGGGAGCCAGTGGCGAGCCGCTGCCCCAGGATGAGGATCACTCCTGTGAGCATCAGCATCCAGCCAACGTTGGACACCGTGTTCTGGAACTCGTCGAGCGTGTCGACGAGTGGCAGCCCGATGAGCGCCGGAATGGTTCCGATTCCTACCAGCAGCGCGATCTTGCGCCCTTCCGGCTCGCTGCGAAACCGGAGAACCTTTCCCACGTCGGATCGGAAGTAGACAAGGACGGCGACAAGGGTTCCGAGATGGAGAACTGCCGAGACGGCAAGGCTTGGCGGCTCGATATCGAAGCCCACTTCGTTGAGAAACGCCGGAATCACCACCAGATGACCTGAGGAGGAGATGGGCAGGAACTCGGTCAGGCCCTGAATAAGACCCCAGATGATGGCAGCGAGCACCTCGGCACGGTAGTGCCGCCCGGCGCACGCAACCGTCAGCCGCTTTTGATCATGACTGCCACCCGGCCGCTTGCAGCAGCCGCAGCTACCTCGGCCGCTCTACCGGGCCCAACCGCGACACTTCCCATCCCGGTTCCGAAGGAGTCGTCGGAGATTGCTGAGGTGACGATCGCCTCGACGACGTCCCCACTGTCCAGGAGCACCACCCGCGCCGTCTGCCCGCGTCTGGCATCGGCAGGAAGCGCCAACTCGACTACCCACCAGGCGGCAGGCACTTCGTCTCCGGCTTCTGTAACCGATGAGTCGAGAATCGGGTCGCCGGCCCCAATCCGGTGTACCGCCGAAGACCCAACCGAGCCGTCCTCAAACAACCCGGCCGGGACAGGGCGGAGTTCGGTATTGGCAGTGCCGAGGGTCTCTCCTGCGGCTATCTCGGTGGTGGCGAAAAGACGGTCAACCGATGAATCGGGCCGGAATTCGACCCAAACGGCAGTAGCTGCAATGAGGATTGCCACCAACCATCGGCCCCATGGAGGGGTCTGTAGCCAGATCACTATTCAACGCTACGAGGGCGCCCAACCCCAAGGAAGGGGGTTGAGGATCAGTCCGAGGACTTCGAGGACGTGCTAGCTGGAGTCTTTGGCTTCGACTTGTCCTTGCCCTTGGAGTCTCCGGAGCCCTTTTTGGTTTTGGAGTCTCCCGACGAGGTGCTGGGGGCCGAAGAGTTGTCGGAACCGTTGCGGGAATCGGTTGCATAGAACCCCGAGCCCTTGAAAACGACACCGCGGGCATGAAAGACCTTCTGCAAGTCACCGCCACAATCGGTGTGCTTGCGCAAGGGCTTCTCAGAGAACGATTGGAAGACCTCAATGTTCTCGTTGCACGACTTGCAGGTGTATTCGTAGGTAGGCATGAACAAAACTGACCGATTGAAGAGGAGACTCGCCCCGATTCTACAACCGGAGCCCGGTGTCTTCCATTCCGGCGAGTCCAATATGATCCGGTGCAATGCCCACATACGTCGTCATCGGTCTCGGTCTCCTCGGTGCCTACATTGTCGGCAGTATCGACTTTGCCGTGATCGTCGCCCGGATGCACGGAGTCGACATCCACAAAGAGGGAAGCGGCAATCCCGGGGTTTCCAACGTTCTCCGGACGGTGGGGCGGGGTCCCGCCGCGGTCGTCTTTGTCGGTGACACCCTCAAGGGAACCATTGGCGCCGCTATGGGATGGTTCGCAGCGTTCTACGCCTTCGAGGCAGTCGAGGTCTCAGGACCCTGGGTTTGGGCCGCGGGCTTCTTTGCTGTCCTCGGCCACTGCTATCCGATCTTCCACAAGTTCAAGGGCGGGAAAGGTGTAGCCACCGGTGCCGGGGTCTTGCTCTTCACGGCTTCGCTGGTCGCCATCATCGTCATAACGATTTGGGGGATCCTGGTCTGGATAACCAGAACTGCGTCGATAGCTTCGATGATCATCGTGGTGATCACTGTGCCGATGCTGATCTGGCAGGACGTTCCGCCGGAATCCCTGCTTTGGGCGGCGGCAATCATCCTTTTGGTGATTTGGCGTCACAAGGGGAACATCGGCCGCATGATCAAGGGCACGGAAGAAAAGGTCTCGACGTGAGCATCGATGTGGCAGTCATCCCCGCGGCGGGCCGTGGAACCCGAATGCGACCCGCGACCCGGGTGGTGCCCAAGGCCTTGCTCACCGTTGTAGATCGCCCGGCGATTCAGTACATGGTCGAAGAGGCGGCGAGGGCGGGAGCCAAGGAGGCGATCGTCGTCGTCGATCTCGACGCCGGTCATCTTGTCTCCCAGCACTTCAGCCTCGAGGGTGACCTGCCGGGACTGGAGGACATCCAGCTTCGCCCTGTGGTTCAGGAAGAGCCACTCGGGCTCGGGCACGCCGTCAACGAGGCTGCTCAGATGGTTGGCGACAGGCCCTTCTTCTGTCTCCTTTCGGACAACATCGTTCGGCCCGGTCACGACGTTCTCCAGTCACTGTCCGCCGGGAGCAATGACGGAGGGGTCTCGGTGATGTGTCTGCGAGAGCTCAGCGACGAGTTCCTCTCCAAGTACGGCGTCGTCGTCCCGTCGTCGGAGATCGAGGATCGATATCTGGATCTAGCCGGTGCAGTGGAGAAGCCGGGCGTCGAGGCGGCGCCATCCCGGCTCGGGCTGGTGGGCCGCTACTTGTTCACCACGGAGATATTCGAGTTGCTCGACAAGAGCGAACCTGGTTGGGGTGGCGAGATCCAACTGACCGACGCAATAAACGAGTTGGGGGTCGGGGGCCGTCTCCGCGGGTGGATCGCCGAGAGATCTCTGCTCGACGTGGGGACTCCGATCGGACTTCTCGAGGCCTCTGTTGAATTAGGAGCGCATCAGTTCGGGGCCGAGTTCACCGACTGGCTTCTGGACAGGGACGCTCAGTGAAGCCAATCGAACAGGCGCGGGCAGAGGTGCTGGCGGCAGTAGAGCCTCTCGGCTCGGAGAAGGTCTCGATTTGGGATGCCTCGGGTCGAATTCTTGCGGTCGATGTAGCTGCTCCGGAGAGTGTCCCTCCTTTTGACAACTCGGCCATGGATGGCTTCGCGGTCCGGGGGGATGACGTCTCTCAGCCTGGATCGGTCCTCGAAGTGATCGATGATCTCCCGGCGGGCGCCAGCCCGTTAGTCGAAGTCGGCGAGGGTCAGGCCGCCAGGATCATGACGGGAGCCCCAATACCTCCTGGCGCGGACACTGTGGTGAAAGTCGAAGACACCGACTCCTCAGATGGGACGGTGAACATCGCCGTTGCCGTTGAACCGGGCACAGCCATCCGGGGTGCCGGTGGAGATGTGGTGGAGGGTCAGGCGGTGTTTACCGCGGGCACCCGGCTGACGCCGATGCACATCGGGGTCCTGGCAACGCTCGGGATCTCGAATCCGGATGTCTACATGAAGCCGCGTGTTGCCTTCATGTCGACCGGCGACGAATTGGCCCCGGTTGATGGCGGGGCGCTCGAGCCCGGCATGATTCGCGATTCCAACCGGCCGATGCTCAAAGCCATGCTCGAAGATGCAGGGGTTGAACTGATCGACGTTGGCGTGATTCCGGACGACGAAGGGGTTCTGCGCAGCGCCCTCGACGAGGCGTCAAAGGCTGACGTGATCATCACCACGGGGGGAGTCTCGATGGGCGACTACGACGTCACCAAGCTCGTTCTGTCCCGCGACTCGGGTGTTCAGTTCTGGAAGATCGCGATGCAGCCGGCCAAGCCATTCGCTTTTGGTCATGTCGGCGACGCCCTCTTCTTCGGGTTGCCCGGCAATCCGGTGTCAGTGCTTGTCTCATACGAGCAATTCGCCAGACCGGCCCTGATGAAGCTGCAAGGCTCGAAAGCGATCTTCCGGCCGAGGATGGAGGCGATCGCCGATGAAGACCTGGTCACCGAGCCGGCCAAGACGGTTTTCGTGCGGGTTTGGATCACAGGGGAGGTCGAAGGACTCATTCATGTTGCAAAGTCCGGCGGTCAGGCTTCAAATGTTCTCTCTGCGGCGGCCGCAGCAGACGCCTTTGCGATAGTGCCGCGCGGAGTCGAGACAGTGGGCGCGGGAGAAAACGTGACGATCGAGTTGTTCACGTCGCCGGAAACGATGGAGACAAATGATGGGCGATGAAAACGAACTGACTCACCTGAACGAAGCGGGCGAAGTTCACATGGTCGACGTCGGAGACAAGGAAGTCACCCGCCGTGAGGCGATCGCCGAAGGCTTTGTCGAGATGTCACCGGGTCTGGCCGATCGGTTCTTCGCGGGTGACCTCCCCAAGGGAGATGCAGCCGCCGTCGCCCGGATCGCGGGGATTTCGGCGGCCAAGAAAACCTCAGAATTGATCCCTCTCTGTCACCCGATACCACTGTCGGGGGTTGAGGTTGTCCTGGAGTCGACTGGGCATGGAATTCGCGTTGTCGCTACAGTTTCCACCGATAGCCGCACCGGCGTGGAGATGGAGGCGATGACAGCGGTGTCTGTGGCCGCCTTGACCATCTACGACATGGTGAAGAGCGTCGAGCGAGGGGTGTCGCTCGACTCGGTGAGGCTTCTCAGGAAATCCGGTGGGAGGACCGGGACCTGGGAAAGAATTTGATCGTTGATTGAGCCGGGGGTGCTGGCCTATGCTCGGTCTGGGACGGAGTTAGCGAAGCTATGCAAACAAGCGTTATCGTCGGCTTGCTGCTGATAGCGGCAGTTTGGGCCGTGTATTTGCTGCCTTCCATCTTCGGCGACCGCCAAAACGCTCCGGCCAACTCGACTGAGGAGTTCGATCGTTGGACTCACGTCATGGCAGACGTTCAGAAGCGACCAACCGAGGGGGGAATCAAGCGGCGGGATCTGGTCCGTTATCGCCGTCGGAGGACGTTGGCAGTCCTTGTGACCCTCGCCCTGGGGGCGATCGGTATGGCGTGGTGGCAGAACTCTTGGGCATGGCTGTTGGTTCATGTCTTCATCGATTCACTCATCTTGCTCTACGTGGCCGCTCTCGCTCAGATGAAGCAGCAGCGCCGGCAACGGCTCAAGGTCACTCACGTCGCCGAACGTACTTCGGAGTCGGAAGAGCCACAGATCAAGGTCATCGCCAACTAGGCGATTCGACCACCTCGATGGATCACAACGTCGTCTCCGACGCCCGAACCGTTCTCGATGCGCGCTTCGCCGCGAGGGAAAGGGGGATTACCGACTCGAGAAAAGTGATCCGGGCCTGCGCAAACGGGATCCGAGCGCTGCACCGGGGGGAGTGGGACAAAGCCTCTGAGCTGATCGATGAGGCCGGTTCACTGCTCGACGGGATCAGCGATGCACTGGTTGGCCATCCCGAGATGATGCATGCCGGGTTCGTTTCCGACGCCGCCAAGGAGTACGCCGAGGCCAGGCTCACCGAGGCATTGTTCAAAGATGAGAAGGTTCCGTCCTTCCAGGATCTCAGCATGGATCCGGTTCCTTATCTGCATGGTCTCGGGGAGGCAGTAGGTGAGATGCGTCGTCGCATGCTCGACCTGCTTCGCGACGAAGAACTGGAAGAGGCGGAGAGAACCCTCAACGCCATGGACGAGATCGTCGACCTTTTGGCCGAGATCGACTACCCGGACGGGATGACCGCTGGACTGCGCCGGACCACCGATGTCTCTCGCTCCCTGGTCGAGCGCTCCCGCGCCGACCTGACCGCAACGGTCGTCCAGGAACGTCTCCGTCAGGACCTCGCCGAGCGATAGCCCGTCTGGCCGACCGGCAGGGCATCGACTTCACGCCCGATGGGCGCAGCATTGTCGGCATAACGGCCAGTGGGAATGTCCGGTTCCACGACGCCACGACGCTTGCGGAGACTGGCGTTTTCACACCCCACGAACTCGGCGCCCGGGATATCGACTTCAGCCTCGACGGAACCAGGATGGCCACGGTCGGGCGCGGCGGATTTGCCAGAGTCTGGGATCTCGAAACGCTGGCGCTGCTCCACGAGATCAACTTCGGTGGGCTACCTGCAGCGGTTACGTTCGCCGAAGACGACACCCAGCTCGTAATCAGCACGAGGACCGGACCAGTTCGGGTATTCCACCTCGAATTCGAAGGGGTTCTCGACGGCGCTCGTCAGCGACTGCGGCGAGGGTTCACCGAGACCGAGTGCAACGTGTACTTCCCTGATACCGAATGTCCGACCCTGGAAGAGATACTGGCCGGCTGATGGCCACGTCTGGCTGAAGACGGGGCTGTCGGTACAATCGCGCATCCCACTTGGGGCTGTAGCTCAGCCAGGCAGAGCACCTCGTTCGCAACGAGGGGGTCAGGGGTTCAAATCCCCTCAGCTCCACCATTTGAACCCTCACAGAACCCTCACAAGGTGGCCCTAAGGCTTCGGAGCGCAGTCTTGATCGGAGCCACCGCGTGGCGATCTGTTCCAGCCGCAGATAATGCGGGTTGTGGGCAGCGTCCAAACTCCGTTGCGGCTGGGTTCGCCAACAACCGGCGGCACGGGCTCAACCGAGGCGGCAACCGGCAGACCAACGCTGCATTGCATTGCATCGCATCGCTATCACTCAACTCCGTGTCCATCCCCACACTCGAGTCTTCTTCAACCGACGACTCAAAACAGATCGACCAAGACGAGAAGCATCCGACTTCTCAAACGAACGCTCGCCAATGTCGTCTACCGGAGCCTCCTCAACGACACCAGACAACCCGCCCTCGCCACCGCCGCTTGACGTAGGAGAAACGCTTATGGGCGGCTGGATCAGTCCCGCCCGAATGTTCGGATTTCGTATGCTCTCCGGAACCGCTGGGCAAGGAGTCGGAGAAGATGGCAACTGTGAGATACATCGTGAGCGACGTTGCAGAGGCCGTTGACTTCTACGTGTCAAAGCTTGGCTTCGAAGTCGAGATGCAGGTACCGGCTTTCGCCAGCCTGGTGCATGACGATCTGACGTTGTGGCTGGCGGGACCGAGGGCGTCGGCGTCGAGGCCGATGCTCGACGGGTCGGTCCCGACTCCGGGTGGCTGGTCTCGGTTTGTGATAGTTGTGGAGGACTTGGATTCCGTTGTTTCGAGACTTGAGACTGATGGTGTGGCTTTCAAGAGTGGGATTGTGGAGAATCAGGGCCGCAAGCAGATTCTCTGCGCCGACCCGTCAGGCAACGTGATCGAATTCCAACAGCCTGCATAGGTCCCGTCAGAAGCCGCACATAACCGGGCGGACACGGGTGGTTTCTTCTGCCGGCAACGTGAACCGCCCCACATAACTGCGCATCGGTGTGGAGAATGCTCAAATGAGCAGGCTCGACCTCGTATCGGTCATCGTCTCTGATTACGACGAGGCGATCGCATTCTTCGTCGGTGTCCTCGACTTCGACCTGGTTGAGGATGAGCCGTCGCTGACTAGCGATGGCAAGCCGAAGCGATGGGTCGTCGTGCGGCCGAAGGGAGGAGGCACTGGAATGCTCCTGGCGCAGGCTGACGGCGAACTTCAGAAAGCGGCTGTCGGCTCGCAGTTCGCTGGGCGAGTAGGCCTGTTTCTGCGGGTCGATGACTTTGATCAGACATACGATCGCTTGGTGGAAGCTGGTGTTGTGTTCGTGTCCGAACCACGATCCGAGCCGTACGGAAAGGTCGCCGTGTTCATCGACATCGCTGGTAACCGGTGGGATCTCCTCTCACAGAGTTAGCCACGCATCTCGGCACAAATACGACCTGACCTTGCACCGGTTATGGGCGGGCAGTCTCCGGGTCCTGCTAGCGCATCCCCGTTTCTCGTAGTTGCTTCTTGAACTCCTCGATTTCTGGGATCGGGATGATCGTCTCATCCAACCAGTCGGGAACCTGACCAGGGTTCTGGCTTGGGTCTTGGTGTAGGCCGCCTTTGCCTCGACGTATTCGTTGTCTTGGATGAGCATCGCCGATGACATGGGGCCGGGCTAGGCCTCCCATGACAGAGGTGTCCGAATTCGTGGCTGATCGATTGCCGCGAGGCGCTGCGTCCGCCCTAGTTGAAAGTCTCTGATTAATGCGACGCTCTGGTGACATTTTCGTAACGCTGGCAGATGGCGTCGTTTGGTCGCCAGCGGTGTCCGAAGCCATGTCGGCGACGCGGGAGAGGCCCCCGGTTGGTTCCGGGGGCCTCTCCGATAGTGCTCCTTGGCCAGCGCGGTTCAGCGACTTGGCCTTGGACTGGTTCTCAGCCCTTGAAGGGACGGTTGTCGAGAAGTGTGTACCAGTAGGGGGAGGGGTCGGTTCTCAATACACACAGGGTGTCGTCGCGGTTCTTGTCACAGAAGTCCCACGTAGCTTGGGCGCGGTCCGGGATGCCAGCGAGACGCGCCAGGAATTCCGATTCCGTCATGTCTCCGTAATACCCGGCGTCGTAGCGCTCAGTAATCAACGCTGTGACATCGACGATGTACTCCTCCATAGTCATGGGTTCCCACGAGCTGACGAGGCCGTTAGTGAGGTCGAAATCTGCCCCCGGGCGGCAGTCCGTCGTCCCATGCCCGGCCCCGTCTTGCGACTTGTCCTGATGCGTAGCAAATGCAGGCGCCGCCGCGGCGACCAGCATGATTGCCGCCAACGCCATGGTTGTGATCGTTCTCTTCATTTCTGTCTTCCTTTCGTGACGCGTCTTGCGTCGGGTCGGTTGATGTGAATCCATTTCAGCTGTGTTCGCTGACCGGGTAGATCTCAGCGGCCACCAGACCGTGGGCTTCGCGGTGGACGGTGTTGGCGTCCTCGGCGTTTTCGGCCTCGACTAGACAGAAGATCTTTCCCGCCTCCTCGTTCACCCAGTACCTGAGATAACTCACCTGGTACTTGCTCTGGGTTTCGAGATCCGCCTTATGCGCCCCGGCAACATCTTTGGCGGAGACTCCGCCTTCGATGCTGTGGACATCCATGAACAGTGACATTCCTGTACCTCCTCCGTCGCTGCTCCGAACGTAAGGAAGGGAGAAGAGGACGGCATCGGGAGAGGCCACCTAGATTTGGGTCCAGACCCCCCAATTTTGGTGGTCCGCCTTCACCGGACTGACATCACCTAGAGCCGCACATAACGGCTGCGAGGTCAGGTGGTCATCGCAACCTTTCGGCGGGTTTGTCGGGTGGTGTCATCCCTCCGAGGGTTTGTCGAGGGCGGGTGTTCAACGAGTGGGCAGCCTGGTCGAGGTCATCTTGGGTGAGTTTGGACATGCCGGTTTGGGGCGGGTAGTTATGGCCAGGCAGTGGCTGGAGAGCGGACGTCTGGGCAGTGTCAGATGCTGTCGAGACGGGCGATGATGGCGTCCCCGAGTCGGTCCGGTGCTTCGATTGAGGGCCAGTGACCCATTGGTGCTGCTCAGGCGTTGAATTCTGAGCGAAACGTGTTGTCACTGTTGGCAGGCACTCAGGCCGCCGTGTCATTATGACTCCCATGAGAACCGACTACACGCCATCCGATCCGGAGTATGCCGAGCGTGTTCGAGCGAGCTTTGACGCTCAGCCGATGATGGGAACCCTTGGGGTGAGCATCACGGGTCTCGGCCCTGGCTGGATCGACCTTGAATTCGACCATCACGACGACTTCACCCAACAACACGGGTTCAAGCATGCGGGAGCAATCGCAACCGCGCTCGACTCGGCGTGTGGCTACGCCGCGTTCTCCCTGATGCCCAAGGACGCTGCTGTGCTAACCGTCGAATACAAGATCAACCTGCTGCGACCAGCAAAAGCAGAGCGCTACCGGGCTTCGGCCCTTGTGCTGAAACCCGGACGTACTCTCACCGTCTGTTCTGGGACTGCCACACCTGTAGACAGTGAGGAGACGATCGCGGTGATGACAGCGACGTTGATGACCTTGATTGATGCAGGAATCCAGCACTAGCCCAACCAGGGAAGCTCGGAGTCAAGAACCAGCAAGTTGAGCCGCACATGAGTGCGGCGGCCAAGGGACTTCCACCCTTACACGGACTCGTAACGTCGGCTACAGGTATGTGGGACGTCAGCCATTGGACTAGGAGTGCGGCATCACTCCGGGCGGTCGTGTAGTTATCCTTGGGTTAGTCAGCCCGAAAGAGAGGGGGAGAAGAAGGAATCATGACCGACCGTGCCGACGCTGCCTGGGTGAAAGATCTCATCGAGAGGACCCAATATCTTGTCCTTGCTACGACCGATGGAGAGAGCCCCTGGGTTGCACCACTGGAGTGCATGGTCGACGACGACCTCAACTTCTACTTCTTCTCCACGCCCGAAGCTCGTCACAGCCGCCACATTGAAGCGGGCGGGCAGGTAGCTGCTGTCATGTTCGACAGCGAACAACCCGAGTACACGCCGAGCCTGTCCGCGAACCTGAACGCTGTTCAGATGGAATGCTCGGCACGGAGACTCGACCCATCTGAATACAACGAGCCGGTACAGGGGGCTATCGACCTCCTCCAACCACCTATGCCTCCCTATGAGGTGTACAAGATCACACCAACCCGCTTCTACGTACCCGCAATCGAGAACGGTAAACACCCGCTACGAAGTCAACATCGGCTAGCCACCACAGCCGCCCATAGGTGCTGCCGTTGAGCAGGCACGCATAAGTGTCGTTATTTCAGGTAGAGAACCCTCAGCCCGTCACGTGATTGTGAATCATGCGTTCCTCGCAGGTAGGGAGTTGCGAAGATGGCTAAACCGCCGACTCCTCACCCTTGACCGGGCGGGGGCGCGGGTGCTCGCACAACTCGTAGAAGCTGCCGTCGGGCGCACGAAAGTAGAACCACCTGTGCCCGTCGCGCCCATGCTCGAGATCGGTGACTCCGTCCACTCCCGCTTCTCGGAGCTCGTCGTGGGCTTGTTCGATGTCGTCGACCCAGAACCCGGCGACGGGTCCGGTGTCGAGTTGGTCGTGCTCGGCAGAATCAGGACCGAACAATTCGACACGGTCACCGTCCTGAGTGACGAGGCGGGTGAACCCGGGAACGTCGGTGGTGATCTTCATTCCCAGGGTCTTCGAGAAGAACTCTGCCGACTTTTCCAGGTCCTCGGTGGCCGACCCGATCCAGATGATTCCTTTGACCTGCAAACACCCTCCTCAGCGCCTCGGGAGTCTAAGTGACGGGGTCAGCGAGTAGTGCTGCCACCGGTGGCGACCGCCTTGACCAGGCCTTTCTCCCAACCGGAGGGTTGCTCGTCCTTCCCGTAGTTGTTGATGAACCCAACAATGGAGGCATCGGAAAGCTTGCGTTTGCCGAGCTTGACCCTGTTGCCGGAGTTGCCTTCCACTGTGTTGATAGCAACTGCCTTGCCGCCGGAGACCTCGACCCGGAGCACGTATCCGATGTGGCCGATTCCGGTGAATTGGAACTTCCCGAACTCGGGCTTGGATCTCGCCATCACGAAGGCGTCGCCGGGGATGGGGATGTAGTCACCTTTGGCTCGCGCCATCTTGAGCCTCCGCGCCCGGGCGAACGCCGTCGACACTCTCCCATGCCTCGCTCCCAAGGAGTACGTGTCGAAAGCCTGCCTGTTGACCCATGACCAGAAGTAGCAGCACCAGGCGGCACCCCTGCCTCCCGGTAAGTACTTGGTGACGCCGTCTCCTTTGTTGTCGCCGTTGGGGATCTCCTTCACCCCGGCGGCGTGCTCGGCGAGTGCGATCTGGAGGATCCTCTGTCGCATTGGCGTGAGCCCGTCTGGTATCTCCCCGGGAAGGTCGGACTTTTGCGGCTTGCCAACAGGGTTGTGTAGCGCCCACCATGTGTTGGCGCCGACGACCCCGTCCGACTCGAGGAACTCGCCGTCTGGGCCGAGGTGGGTATTTTGGAAATAGCGGACCGCTTCGTCGGTGAGTTTGAGGAAGTTGCCGCGTACTGCCCCCTTGAAGAAGCCTTGCTCCTTGAGGAGCTGCTGGACAATCTTCACCGATTCGCCCTTGCTCCCATATCTGAGGGTTGGTTCCTTGGCCAGCGAGTCCTTGGGGTTCTGCAATGCCCACCAGGTGTCGTCGTCAACCACACCGTCTGTCCGCAGCGGACTGCCCTTGGGACCGGTGCGGGTCTGCTGGAATGCCACCACGGCCGCCCTGGTCAGTTTGAGGAAGTTGCCGCGTACGGCTCCCTTGAAGACTCCCTGTTCTTTCAGGATCTTCTGGAGGGCTTTGACTTCTTCGCCCTTGGCTCCGAATTCGAGTGTGGTCATTCCGATCTCCCGTCTTGCGATAAGAGGTCTGCACCGCGCCCCTCCGGAACTCGACCCTACGCGATCGAGCGCTCTCGTCGACGCTCGGGGCGTAACATCCGGTTGTGCCACTAGATCTCGACCTCGCCAAGCTGACGGTCAACCTCTCCAAGCACTCATACAAGGATCCGGGCCCCGCCGAAGCTGCCGTGGGAGCACTGGGTCTAACGGGCTTCAGATGGTTCTCCGACACCTCATCTCAGGCTTTCAGCGCAGCTGACGCCGGCCACCTCTATCTGGCCTTTCGGGGCACTGAGGCAGACAACCCGATCGATTGGATCACCGATGCGCGGTTTGCGCCTGCTCCTGGCGTGTTCGGCACAAAGGTTCATTCGGGTTTTAGCGATGCCCTCGATGAAATCTGGAACAAGGTCGTGCCGGTCGTAGAGGCAGCGGGCAAGCCGGTGGTGGCCACCGGGCACAGCCTCGGCGCTGCCCTCGCCACACTTGCTGCTGCTCGTCTCGAGGACGCCGGTCATCAGGTCGCCGCTCTTCACACGTACGGGCAGCCACGGACCGGTCTCGGCGACTTTCGGCGGGAGTTCGTATCGAGACTTGCCGACGTCAGCTACCGCTTCATCAATCACATCGATCTGGTCACCCGGGTTCCACTACTGGTGCAGTCCTACCGTCACATCGGCCATCGCTGGTACTTCGATGCCTCCGGTGCGGTGCACCCCGATGCGAGTGGCTGGAAGATCGCCGCCGATGATCTCAAGTACCGATTGGCACACTTCGGGAGAATCAAAGCGATCGGTCTTGCCCCTCACGACATGTCCGCATATGTCCGTCTCGTCGAGAGCCTCTAGGCGTCTAGATCCGGTTCGCCGCCAGGGCCAGGCCCAACCCGGCCAGAAGCAGGGCGATCCCCAACACCGACTTCCACGGGTTATGACGCATGGCGATAGAGATCGCCGCCCTCTCGGTGCTGCCGTCCTCGGCGATTCGGGACGACCCAGCGGCTTTGGTATCGCGTCGGGTGGTGATCACATCGTCACCAATGAAAAGAATGCCGAGGATCTCCAGGACGATTGCGATTAGCCAAAGATCCGGAGCCGTCATGCGGACGCTGAGTCTATGGCGCCATTCGAGGTAAGGGTCTAAGCCCTGGCCGCCGATAATCTGAGCGCCATGCTCCGTCGTCTCACGTTGTTGATCGCGCTCATTCTGGTTGTTGGCGCCTGCACATCCACGCCGAGCACCGGGACCGATGACACTTCTCCGACCCAGTCGACGACCGCAGATGGGTCTTCTCCGTCGACGGGTAATCCCAGCACCACTTTGGAGGGCGAGGGCACAACTACCACGCAACCCGAGCCAACATGGACCGAGCTCCCCGGTATTGAAGACCTTCCACAGGAGGTCCAAGACGAGCTTCTTGCTCTGGTGCGGATGACCGAGGAGTTGAGAGGTCTCGTCTTCATCGAGGCTCCGATCATCACAATCGTCACCGACGCCGAGCTCGAAGCAAGGGTCCGTGCGCTGATCGAGGAGGAGTCGGCGGACTTCCCCGCCGACGACGCCCTGTACAAACTCCTCGGCTTGCTTGACGAAGAGGTGGTTCTCGAGACCCTGCTCACCGATCTCTATGGCGAGCAGGTGGCTGGGTTCTACGACGGTGATACCGGAGAGCTCGTCGTGCCGATGAGAAGCGGCGGCTTTTCGGTCGTTGAGAAGGCGACCATGATTCACGAGCTGACCCATTCGCTGACAGATCAGCAGTTCAATTTCGACCCGATCATCGAGTCGATGTTCGATGAGGAGCGTCTCGACCAGGCCTCGGCCTATCAGGGGCTGGTCGAAGGCGACGCCACGTTCACCGAGTTGCTCTATCTACAGGGACTCTCCCAGCGAGAGCTGGGCGAGTTCTTTGCCGAGGCCGGCAATGTCGACAGCACGACCCTCGATTCCTCGCCTCGGTTCATAAGAGACTCCTTGATCTTTCCGTACGACTCGGGTCTCGAGTTCACCCAATCGCTGTATCAGGCCGGGGACTGGGAAGCCGTCAATGACGCCTACAGCATCATGCCCGGCCTGCCCGGCTCCACTGAACAAGTGATCACACCCTCGGACTATCAGCGAGATCTGCCGATCGAAGTTCTGGCCGAAACAATCACGTTGTCCGGATACGACCTCGAACGCCAGTCCGTGTGGGGGGAGTTTGGGTTCCGGGTCATGCTCGACCAGGTCCTCGGCGAAGCGACCGGCCTGGTCGCCGCCGACGGTTGGGGCGGTGACACCTACTTCCAGTGGTTCGACGGCAACAGTGCCGCCTTCTTGCTGTTGTACGAAGGGGACACCGAGAAGGACCTCGATGAGATGAAAGACGCCCTGGTCGACTATGCCCGTACGGCAGTGGCCGATGAGGACTTCGTCTGGGTTGAAGTCTTCGACAATCAGCTTGCTTTCATAGCTGCCGATGAAGTGCCGGTCGGCGAGACCATTCGCTCCGCCATGCAGGGCTGACGACCTGCTTTCGACAGCATCACCAACGCCCTAGGTTCGTCTCTATGAAGACCGTCCGACTCAGCGCTGAGAAATGGCCGGGTGTGGTTGCCAGTCGCGCCCACAGTTTCCGGGACCGGTTTCTGGGGATCAAGGCCGGCGATTCCGAAAGCGCTCTCCTGATCGGTGGCCGGAGTGTCCACAGCTTTGGCCTACACAAGCCGCTGCGGTTGGTGGGTCTCGACAGGGACATGCGGGTCATCGATACGAGAACGCTCCCTCCCAATCGTGTTGCCTACTTCGCCTCGGCGAGGTTCATTCTCGAACTCGAGGAGAGCGTGACGACGCCCCTCCCAGGGAGCGTGGTGGAGGTGTCGGATGCCTGAAGGGCAGTTGGTGGTCTGCGCGACCCCGATTGGGAACCTGGGTGACATTTCAGAGCGACTGCGCAACGTTCTATCTCGTGCCGACGTCGTCTACGCCGAAGACACCCGTCGCACGGCGGTTCTGTTGGACCATCTCGGAGTCTCTCCGCCGCTTCGATCCCTCTTCGTGGGCAATGAGCAGACCAGGTCCGATGAGGTCGCCGGAGCTGTCGGGGAAGGGCAGATGGTCGCGCTGGTGACCGATGCAGGAATGCCGGCGGTCTCGGATCCGGGCTCGGAGGCTGTGGCCAGAGTTCGAGCGGCAGGGCTCACGGTCACTGTCATCCCCGGGCCTTCCGCGGTGACGAGTGCTGTGGCGGTTGCCGGTTTTGGCGGCGATCGCTTCGTCTTCGAGGGATTTCTGCCCAAGAAAGGGGGAGAGCGGGAATCGAGATTGCGCGGCATAGCCCGCGACGACAGACCCGTGGTCTTGTTCGTCAGTCCTCATCGGCTTCTTGCCGACCTCGAATCACTGGCCGGGACGGTGGGTCTCGATCGGGAAATCGCGGTCACCCGTGAGCTGACGAAGATCCACGAGGAGATCTGGGTCGGACGGTTGGGCGCTGCAATCGAGGAATGGTCGGCCCGGCCGGCCAAAGGAGAGTTCACGGTTGTCATCGCACCGGGAACGCCGTCGACGGTCAGCACAGAGGAGGCGATTGCCGCGGCGCGAAGAGAAGTCGAGGCAGGTGCCTCTCCATCAACTGCAGCTCGCGACGTGTCGGAGTCGTCAGGAGTTTCCAGGCGCGAGATCTACCAGGCCCTGATTGATGATCAGGGCTCCAGCTGAGACCTGCAGGTAGCGCAGATCCCTTTGCCCTTGAACTGGGCGACGTTGGTGTCGGACCCGCAAAATGTGCATGTGTCGGTCATCTTCCGGATGACGATTGATCCGCCTTCGGTGGAAATGAACAGGTGGTCGCCCTCATGAATGTTGAGGAGACGTCTTGTTTCGGCCGGAATTACGATCCGACCCAGGTCATCGATTTTCCTGGCAATCCCCGTATCCATACCGATCCTTTGTGATGGCGGCGAGCCTACCCATTGGTATGCAGTCTCTGCCGGTTACCGTCGCGACACATGGGTTGGGTTGACACACATTGCCATCTGCAGCTCGACGGGCGCGACCCGATCGCGCTGCTGGAGCGTGCTCCGGAAGTCGACTGGGTAGTCGCACCCGGAGTCGACCTCGACAGCTCAATTGTATCCCGGGCGCTGGCCGAATCGAACCCAAGGAGGATCCTGGCCACGGCCGGGCTCCATCCCCACAGCGCAGCCGACTGGGGCGCAGAGGAAGCCGCGATCACCGAACTGGCTGCCACGGCCTCAGCCATAGGAGAGACCGGGCTCGATTTCTATAGGAATCTCGCCTCCCGGGACGATCAGATGGTCTCGTTCAGGGCGCAGATCGGGCTGGCCCTGGATCTCGGCAAGCCGATCATTGTTCACTGCAGGGATGCCTTTGCGGATGTGTTTGACATCATCGAAGAGACCGAGGTCGGTCCACAGTCGGTTCTTCATTGCTGGACGGGGGGTACCAGGTGGACCAGGCGGTTTCTCGAACTCGGCGTAACGTTCTCGTTTGCCGGCCCGGTCGCCTTTGAGACCGGAGACACAATCCGGCTGGGCGCCGAGCTTGTGCCACCGGAGCGGGCAATGGTCGAGACCGACACTCCATATCTCGCGCCCCCACCACATCGAGGTGAGCAAAATGAGCCGGCGTGGGTGAAGTTCAACGGATTGGCTCTCGCCGACGTGTGGGGCATGAAGGTCTCTGAGGTGGCGGATGTCACGTCGCGCAACGCCGAGCGAGTGTTTGGCCGATGACCGCACAGAATCGGTCGGAGATAAGGGCGCTCCTCGAGCGACACGGGGTTTCTCCCGTGCACCGACTGGGACAGCACTTTCTCGCCGACGCCAACATCACCAGGAAGATTGTCTCGGTGGCGGGGGTGACGAGCGGGTCGATGGTCGTTGAAGTGGGAGCAGGCACTGGGACGCTGACGAGAGCCCTCGCCGCGGCAGGAGGACATGTAGTCGCATATGAAGTCGATCGGGGACTCGAACCCGTCCTCAGCGAGGTCACGTCCGGGCTGGACGTCGAGCTTCGGATCGCTGACGTCATGGACGCCGACCTGGCCACGGACCTGGGCGATGGGAAGTGGAGCCTCGTGGCGAACCTCCCGTACAACGTGGGCACGCCGCTGGTCCTCGATGCACTCCGACGGGCACCCGATATTGAGAGGTTCGTGGTCATGGTCCAGCGCGAGGTGGCCGACCGTCTCGTGGCCGCCCCCGGAAGCAGGGACTACGGGCTTCCCTCGGTCATCGTCGGGATCCATGCCGATGCGCGACTCGAATTCACGGTCCCGCCTCAGGTGTTTTACCCACCGCCGAAAGTCGAGTCGGCTGTTGTCGTGATGGATCGGGTGCCGGCGCCGCCGGGCTCGGAACGGGCTATCGAGTTCGCTGCTGCTGCTTTCAACCAGCGACGCAAGATGCTGAGACGATCACTTTCCAAGATGCTGGACAATCCGACTTCGACTCTCGAATCTGCAGAGATCGATCCAACGTCCCGCGCCGAAGACTTATCCCCTGATGACTATCTGAGACTGGCTGCCGCATGATTGACTACGAAGCTCCGGCCAAGCTCAACCTTTCTCTGCTGGTCCATCCGCCAGATTCTTCGGGAATGCATCCGATCGAGTCTTTGGTGCAGACCATCGATCTTCTTGATCGACTCGAATTCTCCGAGGCGGACGAGGACTCGTTCCAGTGCGTCGGCGCCGACCTCGACCCCGAGGACAACCTGGTGGTGGCTGCCATCGCTGCGGTGCGAGAAAAGGGCCAGGTGCCGCCGCTGGCGATCCGGTTGGAGAAGTCGATTCCACTCGAGGCCGGTCTTGGTGGTGGAAGTGCCGACGCCGCCGCGGCCCTCCTCGGGGCGGTTGAATTGGGTGGGTTGGACGAGTCGCTTCCTTCGGAGCTTGCCCCCGAGGTCGGTGCGGACGTGGCGCTGTTTCTCAACGGCGGCACACAGCTGATGACCGGCTTTGGCGAGCACCTGGATCCACAGCGGCCCCTGTCGGGGTTTGCCGTAGCGGTCGTCGTTCCCAAGTTCGGGTTGTCGACGGCAGACGTCTATCGGCGCTGGGACGAGATGGACGGCCCGGAGGGCGAACTGCTGTCGCGGACTGCGCTGCCTCCCGTACTGCGGGATGGGATGCCGATGAGGAACGACTTGTTTCCTGCAGCTCTCGACCTAGAGCCGAGACTCGGTGACTTCATTTCAGACCTGCGGTTGGTATGGGGATCGGCAGTGATGATGACCGGCTCGGGTGCTGCCTGTTTCGGGTTCTTTGGGGATGTGGACGAGGCCGGAGAAGCGGCGTTGTCAGTTGACAAAACCGGGGCCGCGTTTGGTGTCGACCTTCGTGACCACGGTGTGACCCGCTAGTCGTGTGCAGTGGTGCGCGCTATGCGCGCACCACTGCACACGACTAACGGTTGTCGCGACCACGGTTAATCTGACCTACGCCGTAACCACCGTTCTTGGGGGGTGGTGTAACTGGCAGCACGGCAGGTTTTGGTCCTGTTAGAGCGGGTTCGAGTCCTGCCCCCCCAGCGCTGAACATCGAGAGGAAGTCATTTGCCCGACCACGTCATCATCCTGGCCGCAGGCCAGGGAAAAAGGATGCGGTCGGACCTTGCCAAAGTGGCTCACGTGGCCGCGGGCAGAACCATCATCGGCTGGGTCCTCGAAGCTGCCGCCTCCCTTGCCGCAGAGAACACGGTGGTAGTCGTCGGCCATGGCGCAGATGACGTCGAACCACTCCTCCCCGAAGGAATCCTCTCTGCGTTGCAGACCGAGCAGAAGGGCACCGGCCACGCCACTCGGGTCGGACTCGACGTCTTGAGTTCCGTTGACCCCGACGACAGTGTGATCATCGTCAACGGTGATATGCCTTTGATTTCTTCTCCCACCCTTCAAGCCCTCGCCGGAAGGCCGGATGGCGTCACCGCAAAGTTGGTCACGGCCGAATTTGACGATCCTTCGGGCTACGGACGTGTCCTGCGAGACGACTCGGAAGGCATCGTCGCCATCATCGAGGACCGCGATCTCACAAACGAACAAAGAGAGATTCGAGAGATCAATGCCGGGGCTTACTCGTTCCGGGCCGCGGATCTGATCGACGCCCTTTCCCAGATTTCCAATGACAATGCTCAAGGTGAGTATTACCTCACCGATGTTGCAGGCATACTGGCTGCGCGCGGTGACCGAGTAGAACCGGTGGTCACTTCACCGGAGGAGGTGGTCGGAATCAACTCCCAGGACCAGCTGGCTGAAGCGAGAGCACTCCTTCAGCAGCGGACCAACCAAAGGTTGATGGAGTCCGGGGTCTGGATGCTCGATCCGGCCCGGACTTATATCGACGACACGGTCAAGGTCGCGCCGGGGGCACGCATTTACCCGGGGGTCCACCTCGAGGGGTCGACAAGTGTCGCTGCCGGCGCACAGGTTGGACCGGATGTCTTCGCTGTCGACTCAACGATCGGTGAGGACTCCACCGTTTGGTACTCGGTGATGAGGGGAGCCGAGATCGGTGACAATTGCGAAGTTGGTCCCTACGCATCGCTCCGCCCGGGGACGGTTCTCGAAAGCGGCTCGAAGGCAGGGTCCTTTGTCGAGACCAAGAACACGACTCTCGGTCCGGGCGCCAAGGCGCCGCATCTGAGCTATCTGGGTGATGCCACCATCGGTGCCAGGGCCAACGTCGGCGCGGGGACCATCACCTGCAACTACGACGGCTACGAAAAGCATCTAACCGAAATTGGCAAGGACGCCTTCATCGGCTCGGACACCATGCTCGTCGCACCCGTTCGGATTGGCGATCGCGCGATCACCGGGGCCGGTTCGGTGATCACGAGGGACATACCGGATGGGGCGTTGGCCATTGAGCGAAATGAGCAAAAGAACATCCCCGGCTACGCTGATCGTCGCGCGGAACGACAGGCTGCCAAGGAAGCGGAGGACTAAGTGGACATCGTCTCCCGCAATCGGATGATGCTGTTTACCGGGGGTGCCAACGAGCCCCTCGCAGAGGAAGTGGCCGAAGTTCTCGGTATTCAAGTGGGCAGCCTCAGCCGCTCGACTTTCTCCAACGGTGAGATCTATGTGCGTCCGGACGAAAGTGTCCGTGGCTCCGATTGTTTCGTGATCCAGAGTCACTGTGAGCCCATGAATGACAACATCATGGAGCAGCTCATCACAATCGATGCCCTCAAACGTGCTTCGGCCCGAAGCATCACAGCTGTGATGCCGTTCTTCGGTTACTCCCGTCAGGACAAGAAGGTGCTTCCTCGCGAGCCGATCACGGCTCGATTGATCGGTGACCTCTTCATGACTGCCGGTGCCGATCGTCTTGTCTCTGTTGACCTGCATACCGGCCAGTTGCAGGGATTCATCTCAAAGCCCTTCGACTCACTGACCGCCCTTCCCATCATCACCGACTATCTGGCGGACAAGATTGAGGGGAAGACCACCGTCGTGTCACCCGATGCCGGTGGTGTGAAGCGTGCCGAGCGTTATGCCCGTCACATGGATGCCTCGGTCGCGTTCATCTACAAACGCCGCGACCCGACCGAGCACAACGAGTCGGCTGCCCTGTCGATGGCCGGGCGGGTTACGGACCGTCATGTCGTGATCGTCGATGACATGATCGACACCGCTGGCACCGTCTGCAATGCCGCGGAGATGGTCCGCGAGTACGGCGCGCGCAGCGTTCGGATCGCAGCGACCCACGCAATCTTCTCCGAACCTGCGATCGATCGGATCAAGAACGCTCCGCTCGACGAGGTGATTGTCACCAACACCTTGCCCGTGAGCCAGGACGTGGAGGCCCTGGATGTGGTCAAGGTTCTCTCGATCGCGCCGATCCTGGCCGAAACGCTCCACGCCATATTCATGGACTCGTCGGTCAGCGAGATATTCCTGGGCGAGAACGCCTGATAGCAGCCCGGCCGTTTCTACAATCCGGCTTTCGTGACAGCACGCCATCGTCAACCTCCCTCGCCGGCACAAGCACGTGTGCGCACCCTCGTCGTAGGGCTGATCGTCGTATTCCTGATTGGCGCGATCTTCCTCAATAGCTCCGGAGAAGAGCCAACGGACGACTCGACTCCGCCCGTTGCCGGTGACACCACGACCTCGCTCGGCTCTGAGACGTCCGCGCCTGACGGGACGGATACCACTACCGCGACCGGGGTGACCTCGCCCACCGTCGGATCGACCGAACCGACCCCCAGCCTGCCACCGTTGCAGTCACTCTCTTTGGAGACCGTGTTCACAGGCTTCCGCCAGCCGAGCACGATCAACGCAATTGAAGGCGACGATCGCTTGTTCATCTCCCAGAGGCTCGGAGTCATCCGGATCCTCGACGAGAGCCGGGAGATGCTCGATCCGGCCTTCCTCGACATCTCCGATCGGGTACTAGCCGGTGGTATCGAGCAGGGTCTGCTCGGTTTCGACTTCCACCCTGACTACGCAAACAACGGCCTCTTCTACGTCTACTACACCGACAAGGGCGGCCGTCGTCAGCTATCCGAGTTTCAGGCTTCCACGTCCGAGCCGAACCGGGCTCGAGCCGACTCGGAAAGGGTCTTGATCGAGTTGGAGCAACCGGAAGATGCGACGGACATTCGTCACTACGGGGGACAGGTCGCCTTTGGCCCCGACGGATATCTGTGGCTGTCTTTGGGCGACGGCGCCGACTCCCGTGACCAGGGCCAAGACTCCGGCACGATGTTCGGCTCCGTGATCCGCATCGACGTCAACACTGGCGACCCGTACGCGGTACCGGGGGACAACCCGTTCGTGAGTGGAGGCGGCGCGGACGAGGTCTGGGCCTACGGTCTCCGAAACCCGTGGCGATTCTCCTTTGATGATGAATCAGGAATGATCTACATCGCCGATGTCGGACACGCAGACCAGGAAGAAGTGAATGTCGTTCCAATCTCGGAGGGCGGGTATAACTTTGGTTGGTCGGACGTCGAGGGAACTCGCTGCTTCCATGCACAGCCCTGCGATCTCGCCTTATATACCTCACCGGCGATCATCTATCTCCACGAAGAGGGTTGCTCGATAACCGGTGGCTATGTCTATCGCGGCTCGGAGATCCCGGAATTGGATGGAACCTATTTCTACAGCGACTGGTGCTCACAGTGGGTTAGGTCGTTCAAGTTCGTCAATGGTCAGGTCACCGAAGAGACAGATTGGACCGACGAACTCGGCACTATCGGTCAGATCAACAGCTTCGGAGTCGGCGGAGATGGCGAGCTCTATCTCGTCACTCATGACGGAACCGTGGCCAAGCTGACGGCTAACCGCTAGCCGGGTCCGGCAGCACCACAACCTCACCCGGATAGATCAGATCCGGGTCGCCCGATTTCAGGTTCGCCGTATTGACGGCGATCACATCTCGCCAGTAGGGCGAGATCTCAGATGACTGGACCGAGCGGTCGAGAACTGTCTCGAGATGGGCCGCGGAGATCTTCCAAAGGTGATCACCCTCGACGACAACCACCGAACTCACGTAGGTGTTTGAAGCTGCGGTGCGGATTGGCAGCAGGGATCCTTCCCTTGCCGGGTCCGCGATAGCGATTGCTGAGATGAGCACGACCAACGCGACTGCGAAGGACCTGAGTATGAATCTCGCCATGTCTCGAACGTACGGCGCGTTGAGTGCTCGCGGAAGAGGGTTACGATCGAGGTCGACCCAATCCTGGAGTGGCTGTGAAAGTTCGAATCGGAATAGCGGAGAGCAAGGTCGTCGAAGTCGAGGTCAAAGACGAGAAGTCATTGAAGAGTGAACTCGAAAAGGCACTCGCCAGCGACGGGATGGCCTGGTTCACGGATACCAAAGGCCGGACCGTTGGCATTCCGGCCACAAAGATTGCATACGTCGAGATCGAAGAGGATGAAGATGGTCCGGCGGTCGGGTTTGCACCTGCGGTATAAAAGAGACGCCCCGTTGGGCGCCTCTTCTGATTGATTGGTGAACTGGGTCAGGCCGAGCGGCGACGTCTTTCGGCAAGCCAACGCTTGCGCAGCCGACGGCGATCATCCTCGGCGTACCCGCCCCAGACACCAGACTCCTGGTTGGTCTCGAGCGCATACTGAAGACAGTCCTCTTGTGCCATGCATGTGGAGCAAATGGCAATAGCGGCGTCGATCTGGTCGATAGCCGCACCGGTCGTCCCGATCGGGAAGAACAGTGTTGGCTCCGAGTCCCGGCAGGAGGCCAGGTCGCGCCAGTCTGTAGTTATCGTCGTTGTAAGCAATTTTCCTCGCTTATGTGATGTTTTTCACAAGGATTCTCAGGCAAATCAGCCCGAGGCCAAGGGGATTTCGGTCGAAATGTACTGGCCGGAACCGCCATTGTAAATGGATTTCTCAATATCGTATGGAAAAGTATGAGGACCTTGATCGTGGGCCACCGCGGGTGGCCAACACGTTTTCCCGACAACACACTCTCCGGTTTCTCCGCGGCAGCGGCCGTGGCCGACGCCATTGAGTTGGACATTCGCCGGTCGGCTGATGGAAAACTCGTGGTCTCTCACGACCCAACGGTGGGCGGAATCGAAGTTGCCTCCCATGACTGGGTAACTCTCGGAGAAGTCGATCTCGGCGATGGCCATCGTCCCGTCCTGCTGGACGAAGCGATTGCCGCTCTGCCAGGCACCCCCATTCAGTTCGAAGTGAAGAACCTGCCACACCAACCCGGCTTCGAGCCCGACTCTCGCGTCGCCTTGGAGGCTGCAGCGAGGACCAGACCGGGCGACATCGTCACCTCTTTCCACTGGCCGACGCTTGTGGCGGTTAGACGGGACTTCCCCGACGTCGCTACAGGCGCTTTGCTCGACCGGCACGGCGACGTTCGCCAGGCGGTCGATCATTGTTTGGACGTCGGGCACGGAACAGTGGTTCCCGAGCAGAGCATGCTCGATGAGGACTCGATGTCGGCAATCTCTGATGCCGGGCTCGAGTCGTATTGCTGGACCGTCGACGATCCAGCAAGAGCGATTGAATTGGCCGGGCTCGGAGTCTCAGGCATCATTACGAACGATCCCGGCTTGATGGTCGAAACCCTCCGGAGTACCGAATGAGCATCCAGGAAGAACTTGCCGCCGAACTAAGAGACGCGATGAAGGCCAAGGACGTGCGTCGTCGCGACGTGATACGCCAGATCGAGACCGAGGTCGCGACTGCAAAAAGCCAACCCGGGTTCTCCGGCGAAGTGGACGACGCCCTCTACCAAAAGGTAATCGCCTCGTACGTGAAGAAGATGGACAAGACGAGGGCCGAGTACGAGGGATATGGCGAACGAGGTGCAGATATGGCCGCGAAGCTGGCCTTCGAGGTTGAGTATCTGAGCCAGTGGACGCCGGAGAAACTCAGTGAGGCCGAAACAGCCGAGCTGATCAGGGCTGCCATTGCCGAGCTGGGTGTCGACGGTGACGAGAAGGCGGCAGGACGGGTCACCGGACACCTGATGAAGACCCGCGGGAAGGATCTCGATGGAGGTCTGGTGAATCGCCTGGTCCGTGAGGAGCTGGCACCCGGTTGAGCCTTCCCAATTTCGAGCCGATGCTGGCCACAAAGTGGCCGGCATCGTTCGATGATGAAGGTTGGTGGTTCGACGTCAAGTGGGACGGCTACCTGGCCGTGGTTGGCCACGACGGTGCCCGAGTCCGCGCTCGGTCGCGAAGAGGTCTTGATCTGACGACTTCTTTCCCTGAACTAAGTCAGCTTCCAATCCCTGAAGGTGTCGTTGTCGACGGCGAGATCGTCGCATTCGACCAGGAAGGTCACCCCTCCTTCTCCCTACTTCAACAGCGAACCGGGTTCGGAGGCTCGGGCACCGGTGCTGACGTCGGGGTCAATCTCGTCGTCTTCGATCTTCTCTTCCGGGGTGTCGACATCACCCAGAGCCCTTATGAAGAGCGTCGTCGTCTTCTCTCGGAACTAGAGCTTCCTTCTCCAGTCGTAGTCCCCGAGCCGACACGGGAGTTCGGGACTGTCTTGTTCGAAGCGGTGCAAGGTCGAGGGTTAGAGGGAATCGTGGGAAAACGACTGGGATCGACCTACGTGCCCGGTCGGCGATCACCCGATTGGCGCAAGGTCTCAGTCCGTCATTCGCTTCGGGCTGTAGTCGGTGGCTATCTGTCTGGGGAGGGAGGCCGGTCAGCGACCTTCGGCTCGATTCTGGTCGGACTCCGTGATGGCCCGGATTTGCGCTGGATCGCGGCCGTCGGCTCGGGTTTTAACGAGGCCTCTCTGACCGCATTCAAGAAGGCACTCGAAGAGCTCGAACGTCCGACGTCCCCTTTCATCAACGACGTCATCGTGCCCCAGGCGCCGGTGTGGGTCGAACCGGGGATTGTGGTGTCGGTGGAGTACAAGGAATGGACCCGCGACCTCCATCTCCGTGCTCCGGTTTACAAGGGCGTTGAGCTCGCCGATCCCGAGACTGTGACCTGGGAGGAGGAGGGACCGGGGTAGGTTTGGTAGATGCTCGAGAGCACATGTGCGTGTGAGGCGGTCCTAACCGGCGAGGACCTCGACGCCCTGGTCGCCGACGGTGTGGAGCACTACGGCTCGGTCCATCCCGAGTTGGGCCTGAACGAGACCTCGATTCGGAATTACTTCGAGGCAGAAGCCCGCCTGGATGGCCCAACCGGGCGTCTCGACGAGATCGGCGAGATCACCATTCGTCGGATAGAGCCGGCTCTGCAAGAAGACGTAATCGAATTCTTCGACCGTCGCGCCTTTGCCGGCAACCCGCAATGGGGCATGTGCTACTGCATGTTCCATCATGTCGGCGGGCGCTACGCGGGAGAGTGGCCCAAACGGACCTGGCAGGACAACAGAGCCGACCTGTCGCTGCGAATCGACAACGGAACGACGACGGGCGTCGTCGCCTATGTGGGCGGGCACCTTGCCGGATGGTGCAATGCAACCGCGCGATCGGCCTTCCCTTCGCTCACTGACGGAGAGGACGACGAAGTTGGCTCCATCGTGTGTTTCGTGGTGGCGCCTCCATATCGGGGTCACGGAGTGGCGCGGTCTCTCCTCGATGGCGCACTCGATCTGCTGTCAGACCAGGGGAGAACTGTCGCCGAGGCATATCCGGTAGTCGAGGCGCGCAGCAGCGCATCTGCATACGTGGGAACACTCCAGTTGTATCAGGACGCAGGCTTTGACGTGACTTCCCAGGAGCCCCTGGTGGTCAGGAAGAGTCTGACCTAGCCGGCCTTGGCCTGTTTCTCCTTGGTGGCTTCGACCGACGCCTTCAACGCGTCGAGCAGGTCGACGACCTTGGTGGGCTCCGGAGAGGAAGTGGCAACAATCTCTTCGCCGGCAATCTTCTTGGTTGCCAACTCCTCGATTGCCTCCCGGGTTCGATCGACATAGTCCTCGGCGACGAATGGCCTGGTGAGGTTGTCGATCAGCGAGGCCGCCATCTCTACTTCCTCGGGCCTGATTTCGACCTCGGCTTCCATCTCCTCGAACTCCGCCTCACGCAGCTCGTCGGGCCAGAACATGGTCTCCATCACGATCATCCCCTCCCTGGAGCGAAGGGTTGCGAGCTGCTGCTTTTCCCTAATCGAGACCTTGGCGATCCCAACCCTGCCTTTCTCGGCAAGAGCCTCCTCGAGGATGCGATAGGCCTTGATTCCGGTCTGTTCGGGGGCGAGGTAATAGGTCGACTTGTACATCATTGGATCGATTTCGGACTCGTCGACGAACTGGACGACGTCAACGAGCTTGTTGCCTTCGGGGTGAGCCGAGGCAAGCTCCTCGTCGGTGAAGACCACGAAACGGCCCTTCTCGAACTCGTACCCCTTGACGATGTCGTCCCAGCCGACTTCCTCGCCGTCAGCCTCGGCCACTCGTTTGTATTTGATTGCCGAGTGGTCGGTCTTTCGCAGCTGTTTGAACTTGGGAGTCTTGTTGTCGGTGGCGGTGTACAGGCCGACCGGAATCGTGACCAGCCCGAAGTTGATGGCACCTTTCCATATGGCTCGTGGCATGCGGACGAGTCTATGCGGTGTCCGAGACAGGAATTCGAACAAACACCACTGTCCCGTCTTCGAGATTCGACTCGATCTGGAGAGACCCACCGACGAGTTGAGCTCGCTCGTGCATTCCCATCAAGCCCAGACGACCTGAGCGCAGATATTCCCCCGGGGACTTGGGCACCGGAAAACCGCTGCCGTCGTCGCTCACCATCAGATCGGTGAGGTCATCCTCAAAGGAGATCAGAACTTCGATCCGGGTGGCCCCGGCGTGCTCCTGGGCATTGCGCAGTGCTTCCTGGCCGATTCGATAGAGGGCGACCTCCGTCTCGGCGCCAAGCCGCCGGCTCTCACCTCTCACCACAAGGTTCGTCTCGGCATCTGAGAAGGACTCGCTGTCCGTGATGAGCCATTCGAGGGCGGCTACAACTCCGAGATCGTCGAGCAATGTTGGTCGCTGATCACGGGCGACACGCCGAAGATCGCCGAGAATCTCCGAAGCGCTCTCGTGGAGGTCGCTCGTCCAGGCGGACTCCGATCCCGAGTGACCCTCCAGGTTGCGAACAAGGATTGCGAGATTCTGTGCCGGTCCGTCATGAAGGTCGCGGGCAAGGCGTCTCCGCTCCTCTTCCTGAGCTTCGGTTACCAATTTGATGTATGTCGAGAGCATTGCCTGCTCCTGCTCCAGCAGCATTAGGTTCTCAACGCGGGCCGCGAGTTGGTTGCCCACAGCGGCCACGAAGTCGTGAATCTCTGGATCCCCGAGGTCAACCTTGCCCCCCAGGACGATCAGAAAGCCGGCCAGGTCGTCTGACGCCGCCGGGACCTCGATTGAGCTCCGGCCGCCGTCGTGGACTGCTGTCTTCCCCTCGCTGTGGGGATCCTCTCTACCTGAGATGACATCTGAGAGCTCCGAGGCGGGGTGATGGGTGACGCTCACCACTGGCTCGGAGTGCTCTTCCCGCCAGAGCACGAATCCAGCGTCTTCGATTGCCACCAGGTTCACCAGTTCGGCCAGGACGGCGGTTACCGCCTGAGTTGGAGTCCTCGCTGACACGGCAACTTCGGCGAGTTCATTGAGGGTTTCGAGTCGCCGAGCCGCGGCTTCGGCTCGCTGACGCTGCTTGCGTTCGCTCTCGACAGGAAACGCCATCACTATGCCCATGCCGATTACCACTGCGATGAAAACGAACTCAAGCACCCACTCGAAGTCTTCCATATGCCATATGGGGACATTTATCGAGGCGAGCATCCCGGCCCACAGACCGGTCAAAACGCCGCCTTCCCAACCGTAGATGAGCCCGGCATAGGCAACTGGGGCGAGATAGAGGATGACAGGGATGTGGTGTGCAGCAGGAAGGGCGTCCCAGACGCCGAGGGGGATCGCTCCAGCTTCGAGTGCAATGTGAACAAGGCTGATCAGGAGCACGGATGCCTGAATGATCCAGAAAGCCGGCTCCCCAAGACGACGGCCGAAACCCCGCCTGAAACGAACAAGGACAGGCTCAGGGACATCGAGGGCGCGACTCATCACAGTTCGTCCAGAAGCAGCCAGCCTTGTCGGAGCCCGCGGATGACTGCCTCGGTGCGTGAGGCCACACCGAGCTTTTCGAATATGTGACCCAGGTGTGTCTGGACCGTCCGCGGGCTCACATCGAGATGAGTGGCGATCTGCTTGTTCGATTGCCCTTGCGCAGCAAGTCTGAGAACCTCATCCTCTCGATCGGTCAGTGGTGACTCATCTTCGCTGGTCGACCCGTCGGCGCCGGCGATGAGGCTCTCAAACAGAGTCCGGGTGACCTTGGGGTGGAGTACCGACTCGCCGGAATGAACTGCCCGGATAGACCGAACCAGTTCAGCCTCACCGATGTCTTTGAGGAGATATCCGCCGGCTCCAGCTTCGAGCAGGGCTCGCACATATCCGTCTTCGTCATGAACCGTGAGAATCAGGACGGCAACCTCGGGGAACGCCGACTTGACCTCGCGGGTTACCTCAATGCCGGTGAGTCCAGGCATCGAGATGTCCACTAATGCAACGTCGGGCCTGAGCTCTTCGATGAGCTCGACCGCAGAGATTCCGTCTTCGGCGGCGGCGACCACCTCGATGTCCGGGTGCTTGGCGAGGAGCTCGGTAGTCCCCTCTCGAACGAGGGCGTGGTCATCGGCGATAACCACGCGAATCGGATCGGCCATCCGCTAATCCTAGGGAACGTTTGGTGATTTCGGGACCAGTCTGTGTATCTGGCGCACGGCCGTTACGCCAAATTGCGTACCCGTTCCAAGACGTTCGACCCTGCCACCAACCACGGATAAGGGGTTGGATGAGTAGTAGGAAGTCGGTGCCAAGAGTGGCCCGACAACATCCAGTCAGGAGTAGAAATGACACTCAGAAAAACACGCTCCCTGGTCTTGCTTTTTGCCGCATTTGCCTTCGTTCTGGCGGCCTGCGGTGGAACCGCAGGCGTTACCGTCGATGAGGGAGCGGAAGACCACGTCGAGGAGGAGGCCGCTCATGAGGAGGAGGCCGCTCATGAGGAGGAGGCCGCTCATGAGGAGGAGGCCGCTCATGAGGAGGAGGCCGCTCATGAGGGGGAGGCCGCTCATGAGGAGGAGGCCGCTCATGAGGAAGAGGTCGCCCATGAGGAAGAGGCCGCGCATGACGAAGAGGCCGCGCATGAGAAAGCACACGCTTCCGAATACGCGTTTGGCGCACCCGGCCACGCCGAGGATGCTGACAGGATCATCGACATAAGTGCAAACGACGACTTCACCTTTAACCCCGGCAAGATTGACGTCAATGCAGGCGAGACAATCACATTTCGGGTGGTCAACACGGGCGTTCTCCCTCACGACTTCACGATTGGTGACGAGGAGACCCAGACCGCACACGCGGCCGAGATGGCCGAGATGATGGCGAACGGCGACATGATGATGCATGACGACCCCAACGCCGTGGTCCTCGCGGCCGGTGAGACCAAGGAGATCACCTGGGTATTCGACGAAGACGGATCGGTACTGCTTGGGTGTCACCAGCCCGGGCACTATGCAGCCGGAATGGTCGGAGAGGTAACGGTCACCTCGTAGAAGGGTCAACTAACAACAGACTCACTGAGGGCGTGCCATCCCCGCCGGGGATGGCACGCCCTCGGTTGGGTTCGGGGTTGCTTTGGTTGTTGGCTCGATCCTCTTCTGGCTCACCTGACCGCGCTGAATCTTCCTCTTGACCTTCCAGTTGACTGGAAGGTGTATAACTAGAGGAACGAACTTCTTCGGATAGGTGATTCATTTGATTTCTGCAGTACTCCCTCTCGTTCTCGACATCGACGGCTGGGGCCACATGGGTGGCGGCTGGGGTTGGGGCATGGCCGTTATGGGCTTGGTGATGATGATCTCCGTCATCGCACTGGTCGTATGGGCGATCGTCTCCTCATCCCGCCGGCCCGTCGAACCGGGTCGCTCCGGCGACCGGGCCCAGGCCCTTCTCGATGAGAGGTATGCGGCCGGTGACATCGACCGCGATGAGTACCTCGAGCGCAAGGGTGACCTGGAACGATGACCGCCCACGACGCCCATGTTGAGCACGAGGCCCATCAGGAACACGCGATGGACCATGGTCACGAAGAGTCGATGCCGGCCGAGCACACCGCGCATGACAGGTCTTCTGGAGATCACGGCGGTCACGACAAGCATGAGGGGCACTCGCCGGAGATGTTTCGCGACCGTCTCCTGGTCAGCATCCTCCTCACCATCCCGATCCTCTATTTCTCCCCACAGATTCAGGACTGGTTCGGGTTCGAGGCAGTGTCATTCACGGGCAGTGAATGGATCACCGCGATCCTCGGCACCATCCTTTATGTGTACGCGGGGAGCGTCTTCCTGAAGGGCGGCTACCGCGAGATTCGGGACCGGCAGCCCGGGATGATGACCCTGATCTCCATGGCGATCTCGGTCGCCTACTTCTACTCGCTTGCGGTCTCCTTCGGGCTCGATGGCGATCCGTTCTATTGGGAGCTGGCGACACTTCTCGTTGTGATGCTTCTCGGTCATTGGATCGAGATGCGGTCGGTGCAGTCGGCGTCGAATGCTCTCGAGCACCTGGCTTCGATGGTTCCCACCGTGGCCAACAAAGTCGTTTCTGGTGACGTCATCGAGGTCGAGGTCGCATCGCTCACCGAGAACGACATGGTTCTGATAAGACCCGGTGACCAGGTGCCCGTGGACGGTGAGATCATCGATGGGGCGTCGAGCTTGAACGAGGCGTTCCTCACCGGTGAGTCCCGTCCGGTTTCGAAGGAGGTTGGTGACGAGGTAATAGCCGGAGCCGTCAATGGCGAGGGTGTGCTGACGGCCCGGGTCACACGGACCGGTAATGCGACGACCCTGAGCCAGATCATGCGACTGGTCGAGGAGGCACAGGCCTCCCGCAGCCAGTATCAGGTTCTGGCGGATCGGGCCGCCTTCTGGCTGACGATCATCGCCATCGGTGTCGCGGTCCCGACCTTCGTGATCTGGGCTGTGTTCGGAAGCGAGGGAATCACCTTCGCCGTGGCTCGCTCGGTCACGGTGCTCGTGATCGCCTGCCCGCATGCTCTCGGACTGGCGATTCCGCTGGTCAATGTGAACGCGACCGGTATTTCTGCTCAGAACGGAATCCTGGTCAGAAACCGGGAAGCCTTTGAACGAGGCCGTGACGTGAGCCTGGTGGCCATGGACAAAACGGGCACTCTGACCGAAGGGAAATTCGCCGTATCCGGAGTGACGGTGGCGGTTGCCGATGAGGACCGGGTGCTGACCCTTGCAGCCTCTTTGGAGAAAGTGTCCGAGCACCCGCTCGCCGAGGCGATTGCACAGGAAGCAACGAGTCGAGATTTGACCGTTCCAACGAGTTCCTCGGTGACAGCTGTCCCGGGACGGGGGCTGGAGGGTGAAGTAGAGGGGGAGCTGATCCGGGTGGGTCGACCCGAATGGGCCCAGGAACTTGGAGTGCGGATGCCGGATGCCCTGGTTTCCTCTCTCGCCAACGCCGACGAGCGTGGCGAGAGCGCGGTTGTCGTGATGAACGAGAGCGATGGGCTCGCCGTGATCACCCTCGCCGACCAGGTGCGGCAAAGCGCTCCAGTCACTATCGAGTACCTACGCGGTCTCGGCGTGACACCGGTGATGGTCAGCGGTGACGCCGAGGCCGTCGTTGCCACTGTCGCTTCGGATCTGGGCATCGACCGCTATTACTCGAGAGTCCTCCCCGAGGACAAGGCCCGGATCATCTCCGAGCTCAAGGCCGAGGGGGAGATCGCCTTTGTCGGTGACGGGATCAACGATGCCCCGGCCCTGTTGGCGGCCGATCTGGGGATCGCCATCGGTGCCGGGACCGATGTCGCGATCGAGTCGGCGGATCTGGTCCTCATCGAGGACGACCCGTCCGACGTCGCGCGAATCATCACCCTGGCTAGGGCTACTCATAGGAAGATGATCCAGAACCTGGCCTGGGCAACCGGGTACAACGTTGTGGCCATCCCTCTTGCGGCCGGAGTCGCGGTATCGGCGGGGATTCTTTTGTCGCCTGCGATTGGGGCCCTGTTCATGAGTCTTTCGACGGTCATCGTTTCGTTGAATGCGATGCTTCTGCGCCGAACCGATCTGACCTTGACATGAAGGCAACTCGACGCAGCTTTCGCTTGTGGTGGCCCTTGCTGGCTGCCGGAGCGATTCTCCTTGTCGCGGCGTGCGGGCCGACAACGGTCGCGGGCCCGGATATGCCGGTCCAGGATCCAGTCTTTGTAGCCGCCGGGGAACCGCTTTATGCCACCAATTGTGCCGAGTGTCACGGTGAAGATCTCAGGGGGACCGACCTAGGGCCGTCACATCTGTCGATCGTCTACGAGCCGAGCCACCACTCGGATGGGGCTTTCGCAGTCGCAATGCTTGTGGGCACTGCCCAGCACCATTGGCCTTACGGCGCCATGGAACCGGTCGAAGGTCTCTCCGACGAGGACATCATTTCCATAATCGCCTACGTAAGGGAGATCCAGAGGATCGAAGGCTTCGAGGCCTACCCGCCGGCGTGATAGACCGTCGAGCTTTCAGGCTGATTCATCGACGGCGAATGGACAGGCCACGCCGACCTCGGGCCCGGTTCTGACGTACCGGCCGTAGTAGGTATCGATCGTGTTCAGGTCGACCGAGTCGAGCCTCAGCATCCGTGTCCACGAAGTCACGACCACCGGATCAGAAAGGTCCGACCTCGGGGCCACGAGGATGTGCCCTGGCTTCGACCGTGCATAGTCCTGCAGGGAGGTCAACTCTGTTTCGGGTAGATCCGGCTGGTACTGGATGACCACCGTCCCGTGCTCGAGGTTGTGCACCTGGAACTGGTCGGGGACCTCGGTTGCGATGATCCCGCACGGAACCGGGCTTTGTGCATGTTTGCCGCTGGTTGCCGGAGACGAGTTGTAGACGGGGGGCGCCTCGCCCGCTGCGAGATGATCCCCGGATCCCATGTTGGGGAATGTCTCGACCCCAGCCAGCTCCTCAGGCTCCGGACGAGTTACGACAAAGACGATGACCGCGGCGATGCCCAAACCGATGATGGAGAAGATCATCGTCCGACGTCGCTTCTTCTTCTTGAGCGCCGCCTCGCGGCGCTGCTGTCTTGTGGTTGACTTCTTACCGGATCCCGTCATCGAACTTCCTGTTCACCCATGACGTGACCGTAATCGCGAACTGAACGTTTGAATTCAGCCCGATGAAACCTTCAAAGAGACCTCAGTCCCACAATGGACATCACACAAACGTCGATCCTGTCTTCTCGAGAGAACGTAGATTGACGTCGCTGCAAGCAGCTGATACCCCTGCAGCGCGATGAAGACAGCGTCCCGCGTCGAGATCGCGTAAATGAGGAGCAGAACCGCTGAGAGGCTCCAGACCAGATAGGCCCAGAGGCTGACCCCGGCTGTGCACTTCGCCCGAACTAGATGACCTATCTGGGGAAGATATGCCAAAGCGACCATTGCGGTACCAGCAAATCCCAGCCATTGGAAGGACATTTTGGTCTCCAAGGTTTACGATCGATCGCTTCAGACAATCACCAATGTCGTGGTGGTGGCCGAACCGACCATGACCCCACCATCGGTCAGTTCGACTCGTCGTCCTAGGGGCAAAAGCCCCAAAACTGCTTTGAGTGGCGCCTGTGGGCTGGCACGGGCGCAGTTGGGTCAGATGAGCGGCAGCCTCGGCTGACACTCGTGCAAGTGGACTTGACTTTCCAGTCAGGTGGAAGACGGGTCGGACTCATCCATGATCAATGTCTAGTCCTTGTCCGAACATCGAAGTCTGATGCTTTCTGTTGCCCGAACGCAATCCTCCGATATTCGTCGGCAGTTACTGGTGATGTAAAGCGGTCACAGTTTGCACGACCGCCCGCGTTTCTTCACAAGCTCATCGAGCTTGCAGACGAGAACGCCGAACCCGGCTGACATCCCGGCTCGACATAACATGTCTCGAGAAGGTGGGTGATGGCAGAGAACGGCGACAAGCCGCTGAGCAGTGAAGATCGAATCCGGATGGCTCGCGAGGCTTTCGAGAAGAGTCCCGAGCCGGACGAGTCGGCTGCGCCGACCCCCGACGACGTCATGGACGCAGTACCCGAACAGCCGGACAGTGGTCCGACAGCCGAAGAGTCCCGCGCAGACACGGCAGGCGCGGAGGCGCCGTGGCAGCCGTCGCCAGTCACCGAGCCCACAGCCGCCGAATCGATGCCCGAGCCGGATGTCGAAACTTGGGGCCCGCCCGACACGCCGATGCCGCCGCCGGAACCGCCCCAGCGACCGTGGTACCTGCGGAGGTGGGTGAGGTTTGCGGGAATTGCGGCGGTCGCGCTCGGCTCGGTTCTTTATGGTGCGCTGACCGAGGTGCAACGGGACGAGTCCGGTGAGATTGTCGAGTCCGGCACTATTGGTGTGTTTGAAGCCCGGGTTGGTGACTGTCTTCTCGAGCCGCTCGGCGACGAGAACATTTCCGAGTTCGAAGCGGTGCCTTGCGGAGATCCGCACCATCTCGAGGTCTATGCCCTGGTGGATCATCCCGGTGGGTCCTCGGCGGGGTACCCCGGTGAATCCTCGTTGGTCGATTGGGGCAGTGAACAGTGTTATGAGCGTTTCGAGGGATACGTGGGTGCCTCCTGGGAGGCCTCCCTGGACCTCGACTACTTCCTCGTCTATCCGATCGAGGAGGCTTGGTCCGACGGAGAGCGCCGCGTGTCATGCTCTGTCGTGGCTTTCGTTGAAGGTGACGAACTGACTGGATCGATGAGCGGTGTCGGCTCAACGGCAGGGGAGGACCACTTGGGGTTCATCGACGTGTTTGACCTTGGCAGAGGTGACTGTGTCGATTTCGGCTTGGGGGACGACGAGATACAGGAGCTTGCTTCGAAATCGTGCGAGGGCTTGCATGACGCCGAGGTCTATTCGTTGCCGATCCATCCGGCCGTTCCCACGGCACCCTTCCCGGGGGAAGACTCAATACTGGAGGTAGGGGAGACCATGTGTGGCGAGGAGTTGAGCGAATTCGCCGGATCTTCGATCGAAGCGTCCGACGATCTCACCTTCTTTCTCCTGTGGCCGACTGAGGAATCATGGGACTTTGGTGACCGTGAATACGTCTGTTTTGTGTGGACAGCGAGCGGTAAGCAAATCGTAGGGTCGGTCGGTCCAACTTCCTGAACCAAGCCCTGACTACCAGCGAACCCCACTTCTACACTCGCTCAACAATGGGACCCCAGGTGCGTTACGCCCAGACTGTCGATGACGTCAGCATTGCCTACTGGACATACGGCGAAGGTCCCGTGTTGGTAGAGACTCCGTTGATCCCATTCAGCCACATTGAGATGGAGTGGGAGAACCCTCACATTCGTCGCTGGTATGAACGCCTTGGGCAGACAACCACGGTGGTCCGGTATGACGGTCGGGGCACGGGTCTGTCACAGCGTGGTGTCGCCGATGTGTCTCTTGAGGCGCATGTGCGGGATCTCGAGGCCGTTGTTGATCAACTTGGGCCTGAGCCGATCTCGCTAATGGGCGTCTTTCACGGTGGTCCACCGGCGATCACCTATGCGGCGCAGAATCCGGAGCGGGTGTCGCATCTCGCTTTGTGGTGCGCTTACGTCACGGGTGCCGAGTATTGGAAAGCAGCGCAGGCTGAAGGTCTGAGAGCTCTTCGCCAGACCGACTACCGATTGTTTCTGCGAACTGGAGCCCATGAACTGATCGGATGGGCTGACGACGACCAGTCGGACCTCTTCGCCCACATCATGGAACTGTCGGTGGAACCCGATGAGGCTGACACGCTGCTCGCCGCGACGAGGGACTTCGATGCCACAGAGTTTCTGGCGGGCGTTGATGCACCGACACTGGTCATCCACCGCCGTGATCTGAAGTGGCTCGATATCAGCCTGAGTCGATCGCTCGCCTCGAACATCAAGGAGGCTCGCCTTTCGGTGATACCAGGCCGATCGCCACTTCCGGCAGCGGGTGACATCGAAGCCGGCGCGCACGCCATTGCCGAGTTTCTCGGTCTGGACCTGCCCCCGGATGTGGAGGCACGCCCGGAAAGAGCGTTCACGGCGGTGCTCTTCACCGACCTGGTCAACCACACTGTGATGATGTCGACGCTCGGCGACGAGAGAGGCCGAGAGGTGCTGCGTAATCACGAGCAGATCACACGGGCCGCTCTCAGCGAGCATGGAGGAACATAAGTCAAGACCCTCGGCGACGGGTTCATGGCATCTTTTGAGAGCGTCTCCAGGGCAGTCGAGTGCGCGATCTCACTCCAAATGAGCGTCGACGCATACAATTTGACCAACTCGCCGCCTCTCTCAGTCCGGATCGGACTGAACGCAGGGGAGCCGATCCACGAAGACGGCGACCTGTTCGGCACCACCGTGATCCTGGCATCGCGAATAGCCCAGAAGGCGGCAGGTGGAGAGATCTTGGTTTCCAACGCGGTGCGGGAATTGGTCAGGGGAGGACGTTTTTCCCTTGTCGACCGCGGCGGCTTCACGCCGAAAGGCCTTGACCGACAAGAGCACATTTGGGCTGTCGACTGGCCGTAGGACCTGTGGATTGGGCGATTGTGCCTCCGACAGGACTCGAACCTGCGCACCCGATTCCGGAGACGGGTTCTTGCATCGGCTCTATATCATCACAAAAGCCCAGGTCAGAGGCTCGGCCAACCTCTTTAACCTGACACCCGGCCCGGTTGCGTATTTTGAGCCTTCCGGTGTTGGACAGATTGCTTGGGAGGGCCGCTCGCCGTGTGCCGATATCGAGCGGGTGCAGGACCAACATGAGCGAGGACTGCGATACCTCAAGATCGAGGTGACAGCCGACGAGAATCACCTCATGCTGAGTACGCCCAAGGTCGTAGAGAACAGCTTGGCTCCTGGCGAGGTCGTCGAATGGACTGCATTTGGAATCAGATCCCTCGACTCCCGAATTGCCTACGTTCCCGTACTCATTGGGGCTGCGATCGGCTTTGCGATCCATCTGACGACTGGGATCCTGAACAATGCGCTGATGATTGGACTCGGCTGTGGGGCGGGGTTTCTCATAAATCTATTGAGGGAAGACAAGGCGCTGCGGACCGAAAACGAGCCTGGAGGGGCCCAAACTCGGCTCGTCCTGACATCCGATCGGTTGCTGATCATTGGCCGACCACCCCTGTTCGGCTTCACTTGGTCCCGGATCGAGGGCATCCTTCAACACAGAGACATAGCGTCGATCTCGCTGACAACTCAGAGCGAAGGTCACAACCACCACCACTCCACACCCACCCGAAAGGAGCGCAGGTTTCTCATCGTTGAACATGCCACCGGCGAGTCTTGGGGGTGGGTCGTAGTCAAGCCACAGGGAACCTTCCGAGCAGCCCATATATAGCGCGATAACCGGCTGGGAGGGATGATTCAATACCGAGCGGGTCCGGATGCCGCGCTACCGGTTCTTGATCTGCGCCCCCGGCAGGACTCGAACCTGCGCACCCGATTCCGGAGACCGGTGCTCTATCCCCTGAGCTACGGGGGCGGGGATGTGGGAATCCTAAATGGTGGTGGGACTTTCCCCGTATCGGTCTGACCGGACGGGTGTTCGGCTTGGTGCTACCGGAGCCATGTCGGAGCAATTTGAGGCGTTCCTGATCTGAGACGGCCGTCCATAAGTGCCGATCGGGTGCGGTCTCAGATCTGGGCGATTGTGCTCGGGATCGAGTGATCGGCGCTAGCGAGTGTGGCTTGTCTTTGGTTCATCCGGAACAGGGGTTCCCGCAGCTTCGCTGGAGGGCTCGAGTGTGTACCTACCGCTGCGCTAGCTCTGGTGTGACCTCTTCGAGCCCAGAGACGAGCCGACCGGCAACACCTGCGAACCGGCGCACATCTCCGACGACGAGAGGAACGGTCTTGCCTTCCTGGCCTCGTTCCGTCTGCTCGGTGAACCTCTGGTCGACGAGGCCAAGGTTGTGGCCAATCACATGGCGAGTATGGACGTAGACATCAAGGAGTCGGCGTTCGTCCTCGGCCAGATCCCGGAGCAGTTCGACCCCGAGATCCAAGTACCGCTCAGCTGCCCGATCCTGACTCTGGAAGGCATTACCTTCACTCCGCTTGAGCAAGCGCTCTCGCTCCTCGCCTTTGTACCGCTGATCAACGACGAAGCGATAGACGACCTTGAGATACGTTTCCAGCGCGGTGAGGACATCCTCGTGAGCGTTGCCAAGCAGACGCCAGCCCATCTCCCGGTCCTCAACGTCCTCGGCGAGATCAAGCTGACGATCTATCAGTTCAACTTCTCGGCTGAAATGGACTGCGAGGTTTGCGGCACCACAGTCAGGACAGAAGAGTCCGATTGCGTAAACGCCGTATTCTCGCCCACAGCGATCGCACACAAGCTCTCGCAACAAGTCCTCGATCCATGCCCGAGGACGGGAACGACTACTCCCTTCAACTTCCATCGAGATCCCGAAAAGCCCCCCGCTGACCTTGCGGTTGAAATCCTGCGCCATGCTCTGCAACTCCGTGGCTGTGTCTCGCTCCGCGGCCCAGCCGACCTGGTCTAGTACGTGCTCGAGGTCATCAGGACACAACCAGTCGTCGTCTTCAGCGTCAGTACCGCAGTACGGACACGTCATGCCCGCTGATTGAGGCCCGCGCCGCATGCCAGGTAGCTGGTCCGGAATGGTCTCGGGTGCATCTCCCAGCAGAGAAAGGCCCGGACGACAGTCAGGATTAGGGCAGCACCGCCGGACCTTGCCGGTCGGAGTCGTGGGCAAGGGCACGGACAGTTCGAAAGTTCCGTCCGGCCCCATTTTCCCGAACTGACGCAATTCATCCCAGTCCATGAGACCTCGATAGCGACTAGCCAATCACCCTACCCAGCGTCGTCCTCATGAGCCTTCGAACGGACTGCTCGGTCGAGTCAAATGGATTCACGAACAGTTCCGTGCGGCACCGTGTTATTGATCTGCCCAGTTCTTGTCGATCGGGCTCCATAGAGTTCAAGATGACCACAAGAGACTCGGTTTGTTGGGAAGCTGGCAGTGAACTCAATGAAGTGGACCGTGACGAAGCCAGAGGGAGGTGAGACAAAGAGCCTCGCTCTCGCCGATGCTCGGGCGGAGGTGCTTGCCCAGAAAGCGATCGTTCTCGCGGTCTTGGTGTTCACGATCCTCGCATAGGCTTCGGTGCTCGTAATGACCTCTTCATGACTTGTGACGACTTCAAGGTGTCGGGCAACGACCAGCCTGAAGACTGCAGGCCTGCCTCCGGCTAGCCGGCTGAGGAAAATCTGAGACTTCTGGCGCCCGCCTAGCGGCGAATGGGGCTACGCAGCGATTGGGAAACATTTACTGACCCAGAACTCCGCACTAGAGGCACATACGAGCGGCTGAAATCGGCCGGTGCTTGTCTTAGCTACTCGTGGCGTCCTGGCAGCCGGTGCCGGTGATGACGACCCTCTAGGCTCTCGGCCGATGGTCGACGACTCAATAGGCGACGGGACTCGGCAAAGCGGATTGAGAAAGTGGCTGCCACTCCTCCTCACCGTCGGCCTCATGTTGTTCATTTTCGGTGTGGTCCTACCCCCGTTCATCGACTACGACGCAGTCTTCTCGGCTGTCGGCGATATGAGCATGACCGCATGGCTGCTCTTGGCGTTGTTAACAGCCTGGCAATTCGTTCCCATGGGCTGGCTTCTCCAGGCATCTCTACCCGGCTCTACTCTCAAGCAGGGGGTTACGGTCGCCTCAGTCACCAGCGCGGTTGCGAATATTCCACCCGGCGGACTCGACCTGGTTGTGCGTTTCCACATGACCAAGAACTGGGGATTCTCTGCCCCGGCGGCGACTACGAGCACGATGCTCACTTGGGTCTTCGATACGACAGCCAAACTCCTCATGCCAGTGCTCGCCGTCTTGTTTCTCAGTCTTGCGCGAATACGCAACGATGACCTCGACTTCTTGGCCATATTGGGCTTGGCGATAGTCGTCATCGGATCAGTCCTGATCGCGATCGGGCTTCGCTCCACGAAGTTCGTGGCCGCGCTGGGACGACTGCTTACCCGCTTTGTTCATCGGATCAGCCGGGTGTTCCGCCGTGACTGGACAGTAGACCTAGAGCAGGGCTTGCTCGACTTCCGAGACGAAACGGCGGAGGTGCTCAAGGCGCGGTGGCATGTCGGGATTCTCTCGGGTCTGGCCATGCAGGCCACTCTCTTTTTGATCATGCTCACGGCCGCTTCGGACGGGTCAGAGCCGGGGTCCACTCGCTGCTCGGTTAGAGTCCCTTGCCTATTGGGCGGATGTCACGGAATTGGAGTGGGTAGATCCGGATACCGGCGAGACTCCATTGGAGGGTTTTGCGTTCGCTGATTGTGGTGATGTCCACATTGCAGGAGGCCAGGTTAAGGAGAACCTGGACCGGATCACTGAGGTAGCAGCCAAGATCGCGGCTAGCGATGCTGTGGTTGGGGCGATTGGCGGCGACCATTCGATTTCATTTCCGGTGGGACGTGGTGTCTGTGAGAGGTACGGGCAGGTGGATGTGGTGCATTTCGACGCTCACGCTGACTTTGCTGATACACAGGGAGGCTCCAAGTTCACTCACGGAAGCAACCTGCGCCGACTTTCCGAACTGCCTTTCATCAATCACATAACCGCAGTCGGCATCCGCAACACCAACAAGAGCCAACGAGATGACCTCATCACATATGGGGGCACTATGACAAGCGTCCGTAAGGCTCGGCGGGACGGGATCGAGGAGACCATCCAGCGGGAGGTGCCGCCTGCAGAGCACATCTATGTTTCAATTGATATTGACGTTCTTGACGCCGCCCTTGTTCCTGGAACAACAATGCCCGAGCCTGGTGGTTTCACCTATGACGAACTCGTCAGAGGACTCGCTGCTGTCGCCAAGAAGGGGCGGATAGTCGGATTCGATATCGTCGAACTGAACCCGCCACACGACATTCACGGACTCACAGCGCGAACCGTCAACTGGTTCATGTTCGAGTTCCTTCGAGCGATCGCAGAGAATGAGCGTTGACCGACTCGCCTTTGGGAATGTCGGAACCTAAGGCGAGGAGAAGGTTCTGATTGGGTTCATGGCAGCTTTTACGGCCTTGCTGGTTGTTGCAGGACCGTGGAAAGCGATCATCTCGTACGCCGAGTCAACATCGCGTATGCCACGCGCAGAAAGGCTGCGAACCGGCATCCTGACGGTGGTTGTGGCGACGACGACTGCTGTATTGCTGCTTTTCTTCGGGAAAGCTCTGGTGGACCTTTTCAAAATCGAACCAGGGGCCTTTCTGATAGGAGCAGGTCTGATCGTCGTGGTCTTCGGTATCAGAATGGTTATCGCCCCATCCGGACACGATGAACAAACCCACAGCAAGGGAGGGGCAATGCGCCTCGCGGTCTACCCGCTGGCAATCCCACTACTCATTACGCCGCCAGCGGTCGCAACCCTCACGGCCATGGGCATCGACGCCGCCGTCAACGATGCCTCGATGGTCGCAACTCTTCTTGCATTGCTAGCGGTCATGGCTATCAACCTGGCAGCATTTGTCCTGCTGGCTTTCGCAGATGACGCTGTACCTACGCCGGTGTGGGAAGTCGCAGGTCGGCTTCTGGGCGTCTTCCTAGTGGCCTTCGGCGTAACGGTCATCCTCCAGGGAATTGAGCTGGCGACCGCCTAACTACTAGGCCCGGTCCGACAAAGTGCCCGCCCGTAGCCGGCATTATGAATACCTAACCGATGTCAAGTTGTTTCTGCTTAGGTTTTGGGGTGAGCGGGTCAGCGTCGGAGCGGCTTCGGTCGACTCCTTGTTGCGTTGATCCGCTCACTGTTCGCTGATGCGTGTCCGGTTCCGGATTTCGGGTGGGATCGGGTATCGGGCTTTGACGATGGCTCTCCCTTCGGTGGCGGTGATACGCCGGCCGTCGACGTCGCGGATGACGTAGCGTTCGTCGTTGCGCCAGCAGGCGGCGATCCGTGTGAGGAGGCTGGTGGCGAGGTGACAGATCGCCGAGTAGTGGTGCAGTCTTCGTTCGACGATGAGACGCTGGTATTTGGCGGCGAGTTGGGGGTCGATATGGCGGGCCTGGTCGGCGGCGAACCAGATGTCGCGGCGGAGTCCGGCGTCGCCGGCTTTGGTGATCCCAGGCCGGGTTTGGGTGTGCCCGGACTGGTTCACCTTGGGGACCATCCCGGAGAAGGAACGGACCCCGGCGAGATTGGCGAACCGTTTAGCGTCACCCAACCGGCCGAGAATTCCGCCGGCGAGTATCTGCCCGACTCCGGGAGTGGAGATGACGATCCCGGTCGGGTCGGCTTTCTCATAGAGCACGTCGATACGACCCTCGAGATGAGTGATCTCGTCGCTGACTTGGCGGATCACTCGCACCTCGGAAGCAAAGTCTGAGGCCAGCTCGTCGAAGTCGAGTTGGTCGTTTTCCCACAGGGCGATCGCTTCACCAGCAGCTGCGATCACTTCGGTGGCCTTGTCTGTGCTCCACTGGCCGCCGCTGACCTGTCTCATCAGGACGGTGAGACGGTTCACCCCGAGACGGCGTAGTTTGCGGGGATTTCCGTAGTCTTCGAGGATTCTGAGGGCGGTTTTGGTGTAACGGGCCCCGCCGAGGGCTTCGGCGTATCCGGGACCTAACAGGTCCAACATCGAGTCGAGCCGCTGCCGAGAGGCCAACTGGTATTCGACCAGTTTCACCCGGCGACGCACCGCCCGTTTCAGGCCATCCGCCGGACCGAGACTGTCGATGAGGTTGAGCCCGTCAGGGTGAAGCAGCGGCAACCGGGCCAACACATGAGAATCCAGCCGGTCGTTCTTGGTGTGCTTGGCGTAGTAGCGGCGTAGATCCGCTGACCGCTCCGGAGGGACCAGCACCACCCCAGCCCCCATCGCCATGAAATGAGCCGCCACCGGAACCCATGCGTTGCGAGTCGGTTCCATCACCACCGTCAACTGGTCACAGTCCCCGATCTGATCGACCACCGCCACCAGCTCGTCATGACGGTTACGAAAACGCCGCTTCGACCAGACCACCTCACCCCGCTCGTCACACAAAGTGGCCACATGCGCCGCCCGCACTCCTAAATCGATTCCCAACGTGTGCTTCGACATCACAACTCCCTTCGCTTGTCGACACGTCTCGTCGATCCCGAGGGGCCGCCCGGCCACCGCGCACACTCCCGCACATCCGACCAAAAAGGGCTCCGGCCAATACGGCCGGTCCCGAATACCTCAACAGGGCCCACACGCTCCACGCCGGGACACCCCCGCCCGATCCGACCTTCATAACGAAGGAGTCGGACCCAACCATCCGCTCCGCTGCGGCCAATAAGACGAACCAGACGAGGACCGAACCCGACACACGCTACGACGCTGTCACCAGCACCTCACGAGACCCCCAGATTGTTAGATGTGCGGTTTCACGCGCTCTGCTTGACGGCGAGACCGGAGCAATTCCGGAGCAGGAAGCGAAGGTGAGGGGCGGAATCAGAGGGATTGGGACGGAAGAACTGTCCTGAGAATCGACAATCGGCACGGGACTAAACCCCGAATGGAGAAGAAACACGGAACTACCCACATCGAATCCGGAGACCGGTGCTCTATCCCCTGAGCTACGGGGGCGGGGATTGGGGAATCCTAAATGGTGGTGGGGCTTTCGCCGCATCGGTCAGGTCGGACGGGATATCTGGTCACACTCCGAGTGGTGCCAAAACACCTCAATTGGACGAAGATCGTTCGGATTCAACCCTGTGCGGGATGTGATTGAGCTCAGAGGGCTGGTCGGCCGCTGGCAGTCGGTTCGAGCCCAAGCCGTTAGGCGTGACCCGGAGGGATTTTGTCCTTTTTGGCCAACCCTGGGGGGACCCAGTCACCGTCCTTCTTGGCTTGGCCGGGAGGCAGCCAATCATCGCCTTTCTTGTCCAATCCCGGCGGAACCCAGTCACCGTCCTTCTTGGCCTGACCCGGAGGCGTGTTGTCGTCGAGTTTCCGGGCAAGTCCAGGCGGCAGAGGGTCCTTATCGGCCAGCCCAGGCGGGAGGTCTTTGTCTCCAGTAAGGAAACGGGGCATTCCGGAGGATCCCACCTTTTCTGGTCGCTCGTGGTCGTCGGCCAATGCCACCCCTACCAAAACGAGCGTGAAGAGTGCCACCCCGATGACTACAAGACTGCGACGCATAGTGGTCACACTACACGGAGAGTGGGCACACGCCACCCGCAGAACCGGAGACGATCAGCACGTCCGTGGCACCTCGAGTGACTGACCTTCCATTGGGATGATCGAGCCGATCTAGCCTCATCCCCGTGAGATACATCTCGACACGCAGCGCCTCCCCCGAGGTCGACTTCAGAGGTGCCCTTCTCGGCGGCCTCGCTCCCGACGGCGGCCTCTACCTGCCCGTCGAGATTCCGAGGCTCCCCGAAGGCTGGACGAACTGGGGCTACATCGAGTCCGTCGCATGGAGTCTGGAATCATTCGGGGCGGCCGATTTCGAGCCTCTGGTGACCGAGGCCGCTTCTCGCTTCCGCAACAAAGACGTGGCGCCGCTCAGACCAGTCGGTGACCGTCTCGTCTTCGAGCTGTTCTGGGGCCCGACACTTTCCTTCAAGGACCACGCCCTCCAGGTGCTCGGTCGTCTCCTCGATCGCGAGATCGACACCAGCGCGACCGCCCTTGGAGCGACCTCGGGGGACACCGGGTCGGCGGCGATCGAGGCTTGCCGGGGACGGGACCATCTCGACATCGTGATCCTCTACCCCCACGGGATGGTGACCGAGTTCCAGCGGCGCCAGATGACAACCGTTGCCGACGCAAACGTCTCCGCTGTTGCCGTTCGTGGGACTTTCGATGACTGTCAGGCAATGGTCAAGGACGCCTTCGCCCGTCACGAAGACCTCCTGGCCATCAACTCGATCAACTGGGCCCGCATCGCGGCCCAGACCGGCTACTACATCTACCTGGGCGCCCAGATGGGCACCGAGTTCGATGTTGTGGTGCCCACCGGAAACTTTGGCAACGCGTACAGCTGCTGGCAGGCCAAGTCGATGGGTGTCCCGATCCGGAATATCACGTTGGCCAATAATTCCAATCACTCCCTGGCCGATCTGGTCAACACGGGCGCCATGGGGGAGATCCCGGTCCAGCCAACGGTCGCCCCTGCGATGGACATCGCGGTCCCTTCAAATCTGGAGCGCTTCACCGGCGAGCTATCGGAGCACTTCGGGGCCGGATGGGCCGACGACGATCAGATTCGGGCCACGATCGCATCGGTCCACGATGAGAGCGGATATGTACTCGATCCACACACCGCTTCGGCATGGCACGTTGCCGACTCATTCCGGACCGAGTTGGCGCAGGTGATCGTGGCGACCGCCCATCCTGCCAAGTTCGCCGAGACAGTTGAGCGGGCTCTCGGCATCCCTCCCGAGTTTCCCCCGGGAGCAGCCGAAGTCATGCAGAAACCGGAGAGGACCATCATCATCGATGCCAATCCTTCAGAGCTGGACGCGCTGATCCGATAGGTATATGTGGCCCGCTGCTTTGCGGAACAAGGCGAGTGGGCTACGCTGTAAATGCAAGCGACGCCAAGGGACGTCGTAGCGTTCCACCCCAAGACCTCTTTCGAGGCACGCGCCATTGCGATGCGATAGCGCACATTCCCGGTCCGATTGAACCCGAGAGGGACGAGTCGCGAAGGATCTAATGACGACACGAGCTCAACTTCAGAGCAAGCCCATTGATGAACTACGAGAGATCGCCACAGCAGTTGGCGTCGAGGCCGACGGCCTCCAGAAGTCGAAACTGATTACTGCTCTCATGGAAACCGGTCAGGTCGTGGAGGCCGCCTCCGATGGCGCCGCTGTCGACGAGAACGTTGATTTGCCCAAGGCCACGCCGCGGACGGAGAAGCCGGCTGCGGACCAGTCTGACGGCTCCCGTACCGAGAACCGTGGTCAGAAGGACGATCGCCAGCGCCAGCAGGGCGGACAGGGACAGCGCAACCGCCGGAGGCGCAGTGGCGGTGGACAACGTGACGACTACATCCCCGAGGAGGACCTTGAAGTTAGAGAAGGCCTGCTCGACATTCTCCCCGAGGGATACGGATTCCTCCGGGTTACCGGCTATCTGCCCGGCGACAAGGATGTGTACGTCTCGGCGAATCAGGTCCGAAAGTTCCGTCTCCGCAAGGGCGACATAGTTTCCGGTCCGATAAGGCCACCGCGCTCCAAGGAGAAGTTCCCCGCGGTTGTTCGCATCGCCAAGGTCAATGGCATCGAGCCCGACGAGGCGATGAAGAGGCCAAAGTTCGAGTCCCTCACTCCGTTGTTCCCCGACGAGCGTCTCAAGCTCGAGATCGACGGCAGGAAGGATGGCATCCTCACCAGGATCATCGACCTGATCGCTCCGATCGGCAAAGGCCAGCGTGGCCTTGTGGTGTCACCGCCCAAGGCAGGCAAAACCACCGTTCTTCAGGAGATCGCCCGGGCAGTCACCGTCAACAACCCCGAGTGCTATCTGATGATTGTCCTCGTGGACGAGCGTCCCGAGGAAGTCACCGACATGCAGCGTTCGGTCAAGGGTGAAGTCATCTACTCCACATTCGACCGTCCCGCCGAGGAGCACACTCAGGTCTCCGATCTCGCTCTGGAAAGGGCAAAACGGCTGGTAGAGGAGGGGACAGACGTTGTGATCGTGCTCGACTCGATCACCCGCCTCGCCCGTGCCCACAACATGGCTATTCCGGCTTCAGGTCGAATTCTCTCCGGTGGTATCGACTCCCAGGCTCTCTATCCACCGAAACGCTTCTTTGGCGCGGCCCGCAACATCGAGGAGGGCGGCTCACTCACCATCATCGCCACGGCTCTCGTCGAGACCGGGTCGAAGATGGACGAGGTCATCTTCGAGGAATTCAAGGGAACCGGGAACATGGAGCTTCGCCTCGACCGCAAGCTCGCCGACAAGCGGGTCTATCCCGCTGTCGACATTGCGGCTTCGGGAACAAGAAAGGAAGAGCTCTTGTTCGAACGCAGGGAGCTCGACCAGGTCTGGAAACTCCGTAGAGTGCTCCTGGCTCTCGAGTCCGGCGCAGCGATCGAGCTCTTGATCGACCGCCTGAAGACGACCAAGTCAAACGAAGAATTCCTCGCCGAAATCGCCAAGAGCACCGGCTGAGATAGGAGACAGTGGTGAAGACCGACATCCACCCCGCATACGACGAGACTCACGTCACTTGCTCGTGCGGCAACACGTTCACGACCCGGAGCACCAAGCCTGGCGAAATGCACGTCGAGCTTTGCAACGAGTGTCACCCGTTCTACACCGGCAAGCAGAAGCTTGTTGACAGTGGTGGCCGCGTCGAGCGCTTCCAGAAGCGCTACGGCAAGACCACGTTCACCAAGGCCGGAGAGTCGGCCGATGGCCCTGAGGCCGAAGCAACTGACGCAGAGTGAACCGACCGCTCCGGAGCTGAGCGGTCCGATCGATCCGGCCAAGACGGTTGGAGGGCAAGCCGTTCTCGAAGGTGTGATGATGCGCGCCCCGGCCGCCTGGTCGGTGGCCGTCCGTCTACCAGACGACACGATCACGGCGAGACGGGACGAGCTTCCCCGCCTCTCGGAGAGAAAACGCGCCGCCAGAATCCCGTTGCTCAGAGGGATTCTGGTCCTATGGGAGTCTCTGAGCCTTGGATTCAAGGCACTTTCATGGAGCGCCGAGAGGGCCACCGGTGAGGAGGAGAAGCCTCTTACCGGCTTTCAGATTGGATGGACGATGGCGTTGGCGATGCTGTTCTTCGCCGGCGTGTTCATATTGATTCCCGCGTTCGCCGCCGGATTCGTTTCCGGCGATTCCGGGATCTTGTTCAACGTTGCCGAGGGTTTGTTCCGTCTCAGCCTCTTCATTGGCTATATCTGGCTCATTGGCCGGTCTCAGGAGATCGGGCGTGTCTTCGAGTATCACGGCGCCGAGCACATGTCGATTCACGCTTTTGAAGCCGGTGAGCCTTTGAGCATCGACTCGGTCCGTCGCTACCCACCAGAGCACCCCCGCTGTGGGACCAGTTTTCTCCTGATCGTTGTGCTCGGCTCGATCATTTTCTTCTCTTTCTTCGGCCAACCCGGCTGGGCGTTTCTGATCGTTTCCCGTCTACTCGGGATCCCGATCATCGCCGGGATTGCCTACGAGGTTCTTCGCTGGTCGGGAACCCGGACCACTGGCTGGGCTTCCAAGGCATTGGCAGCGCCGGGCATCTGGCTTCAGAAACTCACAACCCGGGTGCCAGACGACTCTCAGATCGAGGTCGCGATATCGAGCCTGGTGGTCGCACTCAACGATGACATCCTCGAAGAGGTAATCGAGAGGGGGAACGTGCCCGAGAGCGCCCTGGCGGTTCGACGCACCGTATTTGAGTCTCCCGCTCCGACGGACGGCTGACCATGGACACGGCACTGTCCGACCGGTTCGCCGACATCGAGTCGAAGTTTGCCGAGGTCGAGGCTGCTCTTTCCGATCCCGAAGTCCTGTCCGACCCTTCTCAGGTTGCCGGGTTGGGCAAGCGTCACGCCGACCTAAAGGACGTAGTCGCCGACATACGCCGCTGGCGTGATGCCGGCGATGACCTGGTCGAGGCGCGACAGCTTTCGGACGACCCCGACATGGCAACGATGGCAGACGACCTTGCTGCCGAGATCGAGAGTCTCGAAGACAAGATCAGGCTCGAACTGGTACCCAAGGATCCCAACGATGCCAAGGATGTGATCGTCGAAATCCGATCGGCGGCCGGTGGCGATGAGGCTGCCATCTGGGCTGGTGACCTGCTTCGCATGTACGAACGGTACGCCGACCGGCAGGGCTTTCGGGTCGAGCCGATGGATTCCTCGCCTTCGGAGGCCGGTGGCTTCGACAAGGTGACCGTCGCTATCAAGGGGTCGGGCGCCTACTCGAAGATGAAGTACGAAGCAGGCGTTCATCGTGTGCAGCGAGTCCCCAAGACCGAGTCGCAGGGTCGGGTGCACACCTCAACCGCCACGGTGGCAGTCCTACCGGAGGTCGAAGAGGTTGAGGTCGAGGTCGACCTCAACGACGTCAAAGTAGATGTTTACCGTTCGACCGGCCCCGGGGGACAGTCGGTCAACACCACAGATTCGGCGGTGCGACTGACACACGCCCCCACCGGATTGGTTGTGACCTGCCAGGACGAGAAGAGCCAGCTCCAAAACAAGGAGAAGGCGTTTCGCATTCTCCGGGCCCGGCTTTATCAGATCGAGCTAGAGCGACAGCAGTCCGAGTTGGCGGGGGAGCGTCGCACCCAGGTCGGATCGGGCGGGCGCTCCGAGAAGATCCGCACTTACAACTACAAAGACAACCGGGTGACTGACCACCGCATAAGTCTGACGATACGACGTCTCGATCACATTCTCGAGGGTGCCCTCGATGAGTTCGTCGTGGCGCTGGCGGCCGACGAGCAGGCCACCAAGCTGGCCGAGAGCGTATAGCTGAGCCCGAGCCGGAGTCGAATAGTTGCCTCCAGAAGGCTCCTGGTGTCAGTATTGGAGGCCGATGGGCGTGATTCCTGATCATGAGAAGAAACGACTCGAGGCTGTCGCAGGACCTGAGCGGCCGCTTGACGAGCTGATCGCGCGTCGGGCATCCGGCGAGCCCCTCCAGTACATCGAAGGCTCCGCCGCCTTCGGTCCCATTGAGGTCGCTGTGGACAGGCGGGTGCTAATTCCTCGGCCCGAAACCGAGGGGTTGTACGAGCTGGCAACCAGCATGGTGCGCAAGCCCGAAATCATCGTCGACCTATGCACCGGTTCGGGTGCTCTCGCCCTCGCTCTCAAGAAGGAGTATCCGTCTGCCGCCGTGTTCGGGACCGACATCTCCCCCGAGGCGATCGAGGTGGCGACGGACAATCGGGAAGCGACAGGTCTCCAGGTGTATCTGGCCGAGGGTGATCTCTTTGATCCGCTTCCGGCAGCCATTCTCGGCTCGGTCGATCTGATTGTTGCCAACCCTCCATATGTGGCGGAGGTGGATTTCGCAGACTTGCCACGTGACGTCCAGAACGAGCCACGGATCGCGCTGGTTGCCGGCCCGTCAGGTCTCGAAGTGATCCAGGCGATCGGTGCCGCCGCGGAAGTCTGGCTCCGGCCCGGTGGAGTCGTGGTCTGTGAGATCGGAGAGAAGCAAGGTGTTTCGGCTACCAGCTCATTCGTCGATCTGCCGGCCGTGGTTCGTCAGGACATCAGCGGTAGAGACCGGTACGTAGTAGCCGTCAAGCCGTGAGCATCGAAGCCGCCGCTCAGGCGGTTCGAGCTGGCTTCGTGGTCGGCATTCCTACCGACACCGTCTACGGGATAGGGGTCGATCCTCTCAATGAGAAGGCCGTTGCCCGTCTCTATGAGATGAAAGGCAGGCCGAAAGGCAAGCCCTTTGGACTGCTGGTGGCCAGCGTCGACCAGGCCAAGGAGATGGGGGTGATCGAAGGGCCGGCGCGTGAGATCGCGGCTTTGCACTGGCCCGGCCCACTGACACTGATAGTGGAGCCGTCGGTCATTCTTCCCGATTGGGTTGGCGACTACTCGCGGAGCACCGTGGGGATCAGGGTTCCGGATAATCATGTCGCACGGAAGTTGTTGGCCGAAGTAGGGCCGATGGCGGTTACCTCCGCCAATCGGAGTGGCGGTGCCGAGGTGATGGACGATGTCGACGCACGAGATATTTTCGGCGACGAGGTCGCGGTCTACCTCGAGGGCACCGCACCGGGTGGAGCGGCATCCACCGTCGTTGACGCTACCGGCGCCCACCTTGCGTTGCTTCGGGAGGGTCCGGTTGAGATTTCGCCCCGTTACCCTCCGGCCGATGATTTCGATGGACCCCCTGGAGCAAGTTGACCCGGCGATCGCAGACCTGATTCAGAAAGATCTGGAACGACAGAATTCGCACATTCACCTGATCGCCTCGGAGAACTTCGCATCACCGGCGGTAATGGCTGCTTCGGGCTCGGTGTTCACCAACAAGTACGCCGAGGGATACCCGGGGCGGCGGTATTACGAAGGTTGTCAGGTCGTCGATGAGATGGAACAGCTGGCGATCGATCGGGCGAAGGAGCTCTTTGGCGCTGAGTATGCCAACGTCCAACCCCACTCGGGTGCCCAGGCGAACATGGGCGCATATTTCTCCCTCCTCGAGCCGGGTGACACTGTCCTCGGGATGAGACTCGATCAGGGCGGTCACCTGACCCATGGCTCACCGGTTAATTTCTCAGGTCTTTATTACAACTTCGTGGCTTATGGAGTCGATCCCGAGAGCGAAATCATCGACATGGAGGAAGTGCGCTCGCTCGCTCTGGAACATCGGCCAAAGATCGTCCTTGCCGGGTACTCCGCGTACAGCCGTACCTTGGACTATGAGGCATTTCGATCGATCGCAGACGAAATCGACGCGATCTTCATGGTCGACGCCGCTCACTTCATCGGCCTGGTCGCGGGAAAGTCTCACCCCTCGCCGGTGCCCACAGCCGACATCGTCACCGGCACCACCCACAAGGCGCTCCGGGGGCCAAGGGGTGGTCTGATTCTTGCCAGGGAGGGGTACGGACAGGCCATCAACAAGGCCATCTTCCCCAATGTGCAGGGTGGTCCCATCGAGTCTCAGGTGGCAGCGAAGGCGGTTTCCTTCCACGAGGCCCTACAGCCGGATTTCCACGTCTATACGGACCAGATCGTTGCCAATGCGACGGCGATGGCCGAGTCAATTCAGTCTGAGGGTGTTCGGGTTGTCTCCGGTGGCACCGACAATCATCTTTTCCTCATCGATCTCCGCTCGGTCGACGAGGACCTGACGGGGAAGGATGCGGCGAAGATGCTCGACGGCGTCGGCATCACCCTAAACTTCAATGCGATCCCATTTGACCCCCGTCCACCGTTCCGCGCCTCTGGCCTCCGAATCGGTACTCCTGCGGTGACGACCCAGGGCATGAAAGAGGACCACGCATCTGAAGTGGCCTCGCTGATTGCCCGAGCTCTGAAGGAGCGCGACGACGAGGCGGCCCTGGTCGAGGTATCGGGAAGGGTCGCTGCACTCGCGGCCGAGTTCACACCGTATCCAACGGACTTCGTCGGTCACGTCTGATGACGTCTCTGCCTGGAAATACCAGGTACCCAGTACCAAGTACGACGACCCGAAGGGCCGCTCGTCTTGCTAACTTTCATGTGGTTAGAAGCAGCGCTGTTAAACTTTGTGAAGAAATTCACAAAGAGTCTCTCTAGTGAAACAAGAACGAACTACAACCCAGGTCGGCAGAGCAGTCAACGACGGCTGGATGGAGGGCGCCTCCTTCGTCAGCTCGATCCTCGCCGGGATGCTGCTCGGGTATCTCGCCGACCTCTGGTTGGGAACTGAGCCCTGGCTGGTGGTCGTCGGCATCCTGACCGGCACCTACTCCGGGTTCATGCGGCTCTGGAAGTACTCAGTGAAGATGGAAGAGGACCCCCGTGAGCGTTGAGAACTCAACGCCAGTGGAGAGCATCCTTGCCCGACACACCGTGGCAAGAGTTGTTTATGTCGGCCCCGTCCTTGTCGTCATCTTCGCCATCATCAACGGTTGGACCGGAGTCTGGAGCTCCCTTCTTGGCATCGGAGTGGTTGTGGCTAATTTCCTCCTGGTCGGCGTGATTCTGTCGAATTCGGCAAGGATCAGCCTTCAGGCTTATTATGCCGCCGCCCTGATCGGCTTCCTCTTGCGACTCGTCTTGTTCGTCGGGTCTGTCTATCTGATAGCGACGCTGGTGGATGTCGACCGAATGGCCTTCGGAATATCTGCGGTGGTCTCTTATCTCGCCCTGCTGATTCTCGAAGCGATAGCGGTCTCCAACGGTAAAGAAAGGGACCTGAGTTGGACCAACTGATCCTGGCAAGTGAATGCGACGTCGTAAATGAGGTCATCTGCGCTCCGGCCGACGTCAAAGAGCTCTTCGAGTACACCGACATCATCTTCTCGATCGGCCCCATCGGATTCACCAAAACCATCATCCTCTTTTTTCTGGCGGCCTTCGTCGTTGTCGGGCTTCTCTTCTTCGGGCTCCGCAAGCGGCGCATGGTCCCGTCCAAGTTCGAGGTCGTGATCGAGTCGCTGCTCGATTTCGTCAGGAACGGCGTTGCCAAGGACGTCATCGGGCCTGAGGGCTACAAGTACGTTCCCTATTTGACGGCGATCTTCTTGTTCATCCTGGTAGGCAACCTCTTTGAGGTCACCCCGCTGATCAACTTCCCGATCACGGCGAGAATGGCGATTCCGGCGTTCCTCGCCATTGTCACCTATGTGATCTTTGTGGTCATGGGGTTCGCCAGGAACAATTTCCGATACTTCTTCGACACTATTTGGCCGAGACACGTGCCTATAGGCCTGCGCTGGCTCGTCGGGATCATCGAACTCGTCTCGATCTTCCTCCTGCGGCCATTCACCCTCGCCGTCCGGCTCTTCGCCAACATGGTGGCGGGTCACCTGATGCTGACTCTCCTCCTCGCGTCCGGCGTCATATTCCTCTCGTCATTCCCCGAGATCGGGGCCAAAGCTCTGGTGGGGATTCCCTGGTTCGTCCTCGGACTCGGGATCTACGTCTTTGAGATCGTGGTCTCGGTCCTCCAGGCCTACATATTCACGCTGCTGTCAGCGGTCTACATCCAGTCGTCAATTCAGTTCGAGCACTAAGGAGAGACAATGGAAGGAAATATCGAGGAACTCAAGGGAGCGATCGCTCTCATTGGGTACGGACTCGCTGCCATCGGGCCTGGCATCGGCATCGGCATCGTGGTCGGAAACGCGATCACCGCCATGGCCCGTCAGCCTGAGATGGCCGGCACCATCAGAACCACCATGTTCCTGGGTATCGCGTTTACCGAGGCGCTGGCACTGATCGGTTTCGTGCTGTTCTTCATCGCCTAGAGGTCAAAGCATGCAATTTCTGATCGCAACGATCTTCATTGCGCAGGAGGAGGCCGAAACCACCTCCAACGTGAGTTTGGTCCTGCCCGAAACCGCAGAGCTAATTGCCGGGATCATCGCCTTCGCAATTGTCTTCTTCTTTACCTGGCGTTGGGCGATGCCCACCATCAAGAAGACTCTGGAGGCCCGGCAGGAAGCTGTCGCCGGCGAACTAGCCGGTGCGGAGGAGGCGAAGGTCGAAGCCGAAAGCCTTGTCTCCGACTACAAGTCGCAGCTTGCCGAAGCCAAGACCGATGCCAATCGGATTATCGAAGAGGCACGCGAAGCCGCCGAGTCGATGCGGTCCGACATCGTCGCCAAGGCCGAAGATGAGGCCAATCAGGTGCTGGCCAAGGCCCGAAGCGAGGCCGAGGCAGAGAAGGGCCGCGCCCTAGCCGAGGCTCGCTCCCAGGTGGGCGAGATTTCGGTGGAGCTTGCCGAGAAGATCGTCGGTGAGTCGCTCGACGCCGACGCTCACTCGGATCTCGTGGAGCGCTACCTCGCAGAACTGGAGCAGATGTAAGTGGACGAAGCGATCGTCGGATACGCCACCGGGATCTTGGAGCTGGCCCGTGCTGAGGGTCAGCTGGCACGCGTCGAAGACGAGTTTTTCAAGATCGCCCAAGCCTTCGGGAAGTCCGATGAACTGAGGTCGGCACTGACAGATCCGCAGCTGCCAGTCGACAAAAAGCAGGGCATCATTGACGAGCTCCTCGGTGGGCGAGCCTCATCTCTAACCGTGGGCATGGTCCAGTTCATCGTGGGCCAGAGCCGGGCGTCGGATCTGCCGTCGATAGCTGTCTCCCTTTTGGAGCAGGCGGCCCAATCCCGAGATAAGGCGGTGGCCGAGGTGCGGTCTGCCGTTCCACTCGATGACCGGACGATCGAGCGTCTCGCAGTTGCGCTGGGCAGAGCCACCGAAAAGAACATCGAGGTCAAGCTTGTCGTCGACGAATCTGTAATCGGTGGGATCGTGGCACGTGTCGATGACACCGTGATCGACGGCTCCATCGCCCGCCGCTTCGACTCACTACGCCAGACCGTTAGGGGTTAGCCAATCTATGACTGACTTGACCATCACCGCCGAGCAAATCACTGCCAGCCTTCGCTCCCAGCTCGAGGGCTGGGAACCCGACGTTGGTAAGGAGACCGTCGGCTACGTAACCTCTATCGCCGACGGAGTGGCCCGGGTTGAGGGTCTGCCCAACGTCATGGCTTCAGAGCTGCTGGAGTTTCCCGGTGGCCTGATTGGCGTCACGCTGAACATCGACGAGGACGACCTCGGCGTGGTGCTCATGGGCGAAGCCAGCCATATTGAAGAAGGTGACCCTGTCAAGCAAACAGGAGACGTTCTCTCAGTCCCCGTAGGAGATGGCCTTCTCGGTCGTGTCATCGACCCGCTGGGTAACCCGCTCGATGGCAAGGGACCGATTGAATCCACGGAACGTCGTCTTCTCGAGACACAGGCGCCGTCGGTCGTCCAACGCCAGCCGGTTAGCGAGCCACTGCAGACCGGGATCAAGGCCATCGACTCGATGACCCCCATCGGGCGCGGCCAGCGTCAGCTGATCATCGGCGACCGGCAGACCGGCAAGACCGCCCTGTTGGTTGACACGATCATCAATCAGAAGGTCAATCAGGGCACCGACCAGGAAGTCAAATGCGTCTACGTGGCGATCGGTCAGAAGAACTCCACGGTCGCCCAGGTTGTGTCGACCCTCGAAGAGGCCGGTGCGATGGAGTACACCGTCGTTGTCAATGCCTCGGCGTCCGCTGCTCCTGCCGTGCAGATGTATGCGCCGTACGCCGGCTCGGCTATCGGCCAGTACTGGATGTACGGTGGTCAGCACGCTCTTGCTGTCTTTGACGACCTGTCCAAGCAGGCCGTTGCCTACCGGGAAATCTCGCTGCTGCTCCGCCGTCCCCCCGGTCGTGAGGCCTATCCCGGAGACGTCTTCTATCTCCACAGCCGTCTTCTCGAGCGTTGCGCCAAGTTGTCCGACGATCTCGGCGGCGGGTCGCTGACCGGTCTTCCGGTGATCGAGACCAAGGCCAACGACATCTCGGCCTACATTCCGACCAACGTGATTTCGATCACCGATGGCCAGTGCTTCCTCGAAACCGACCTGTTCTATCAGGGGATTCGCCCTGCGCTCAACGCCGGCACGTCGGTCTCCCGGGTTGGTGGTGCGGCTCAGATCAGCGCCATGAAGAAGATCGCCGGTCCGTTGCGTCTCAACCTCGCCCAGTTCCGCGAGCTGGCGGCGTTTGCCGAATTCGGCTCCGAGTTGGACGCGGTATCACTTGCCCAACTCGAGCGTGGTCGTCGGGTTGTCGAGATTCTGAAGCAGCCGCAGTACGTGCCAATGCCGGTCGAAGAGCAGGTGCTCTCGATCTTTGCTGTCACCGAGGGTCACACCGACGACGTTTCGGTTGATGACATCCAGAGGTTCGAGACCGAGCTTCGTGAGTACTTCACCACCCGTCACGGGGATCTGCTGGCGACGATCCGCGACACCGGCAAGCTCCCCGAGGGGAGTGCTATGGCTGACGCAGTGGATGCCTTCAAGGAGACCTTTGAGGGCTCCGGAGTCGAGGAGTAGTGGCCGGCGCCCAGCTCCGCGACACCCGACGCCGAATCCGAAGCATCGAGGCCACGAAGAAGATCACCCGAGCCATGGAGTTGATCGCGGCCAGCCGTATCCCGAAGGCACAAGCAAGGGTGATCGGTTCCAAGCCATACACCCAGAAGCTGATCGAGGTCATCGAGAACGTGGGTGCGGCCGGAGCCGGCCAGCACGAACTCCTCGAACGTCGCGAGGTGTCCACGGTCGGACTCCTGATAGTCACATCCGATCGCGGACTTGCCGGTGCTTACGCCACCAACATCATCCGACTCGCCGAGATGCGTATCAACGAACTGGCCAAAGAGGGCAAGGACGTCATCTTGTTCACAGTGGGGAAGAAGGCTCTGTCCTACTTCCGATATCGCGGATATCGGATCGAGCAGGCCTTTCTCGGTGTCACCGACACCCCCGGCTATGGAAACGCCCGGCAGTGTGCCCAGAACGTGATGATTCAGTATGGGGACGGGCACATCGACGCTCTCGAGGCTTTCTACACGCGTTACGAAACAGCCTTTACCCAGACGCCAGTCCGAATCGAGTTGCTTCCGATCACTCCGCCAGAGTTGGAGCAGGGCGAATCGTCATCGCAGATCTCATATGAGTTCGAGCCGTCACCCGAAGAAATCCTCGATCGGCTACTTCCCCGCTATGTCGAGGCAACCATCTTCAACATGCTTCTCGAGGCCTCTGCATCAGAACACAGTGCACGGCGCAGGGCCATGAAGGCTGCGACAGAAAACGCCGAGGAATTGATTCGCCATCTGACGGTCCAGGCCAACCGTGCCCGTCAGGCCGAGATCACCACCGCCATCACCGAGATTGTCGGTGGTGCCGAAGCCCTCGCGGAGTCGAAGTGAGGCAACAGGTTTTGTCCAGGTACCCAATACCAAATACCAAGTACGGAGCGATTTATGAGTGACCCCAAGAGCGTCGGTCGGATTGTCAAGGTGGCCGGCCCTGTGGTCGACGCAGAGTTCCCGCCCGACGGCCTGCCGGAGATCCTCCATGCTGTCGAGATCGACTTCGAACTCTTAGGTCAGACCAAATCGATCATCGCAGAGGTCGCCCAACACCTCGGAGGGAGCAAGGTTCGTGCGGTCGCCCTGGCGCCAACGGACGGCCTCACCCGTGGGGCGGAGGTTCGAAACACCGGTGCCCCGATCAGCGTCCCGGTTGGTGATCAGACTCTCGGGCATATCTTCAACGTGTGGGGAGACTCCCTCGATGCTCCCGATCAGGACTTTTCGGAGCCACGCTGGCCGATCCACCGGGATCCGCCGCCGTTCGAAGAGGTCGAGCCGCAGACCAGCGTCTTTGTCACCGGGATCAAGGTCCTCGACCTGATCAGCCCTTATCTACAGGGTGGGAAGATCGGCCTGTTTGGTGGCGCCGGTGTCGGGAAAACGGTTCTCATCCAGGAGATGATCAACCGCGTCGCCACCCAGCACGGTGGTGTGTCTGTCTTCGCCGGGGTCGGGGAGCGGACCCGTGAAGGGAACGACCTCTTCCTCGAGATGCAGGAGTCGGGTGTCATCGAGAAGGCAGCCCTGGTATTTGGCCAGATGGATGAGCCACCTGGGGTTCGTCTTCGAGTCGCTCTCTCCGCGCTGACCATGGCCGAGTACTTCAGGGACGAGCAGCGTCAGGACGTGCTGTTGTTCATCGACAACATCTTCCGGTTCACCCAGGCAGGCTCAGAGGTTTCGACACTTCTCGGCCGCATGCCCTCCGAAGTCGGCTACCAGCCGACCCTTGCCGACGAGATGGGGCTCCTCCAGGAGCGGATCACCTCACTGAAGGGCCGGTCGATCACGTCACTGCAGGCGATCTACGTGCCCGCCGACGACATCACCGACCCGGCACCTCACACGGCTTTCGCCCACCTGGACGCGACGACGGTTCTCTCCCGCCCGCTCACTGCGCTGGGCATTTACCCCGCGGTCGACCCGCTCGATTCGGGCAGCCAGGCCCTCGATCCCCAGATCGTGGGTGAGGAGCACTACTTCGTGGCAACCGAGGTGCAGCGGATCCTCCAGAGGTACAAGGACCTCCAGGACATCATCGCGATTCTCGGTATCGACGAGTTGTCCGAGGAAGACAAGCTCGCGGTGTCCCGTGCTCGCCGGATCCAGAGATTCCTGTCCCAGCCGATGTTCGTTGCCGAGCAGTTCACCGGCCAGGCCGGTGTCTACACCCCGTTGGAAGAGACGATCGCAGCCTTCAAGGCGGTCATCGACGGTGAAATGGACCAGTACCCGGAACAGGCGTTCTACATGGTCGGCGGGCGCGAAGACGTCGAGCGCAAGGCCGCCGAACTGACGAAGGAAAGCGCTGCCGCCTGATGGCCAAGAGCTTCCAGGTCGATGTGGTTTCTCCGGAGGCGACGATTTGGAGTGGCCTCGCGACATTCCTTGTCGCGAGGACGCCCGACGGTGAAATCGGGATCCTGGCCGATCACGAGTCTCTAATGGGAGCCTTGACCACCGGTCCGGTTGTCATCGAGGCCGAGTCGGGGGAGCGGACCACGATTGGCGTCCATGGCGGTTTCCTTCAAGTGCTCAATAACCAGGTCACTCTCATTACCGACCGGGCCGAGGTGGCCGACGGTGGCCGTGACGAAGCTGCGGAGCTGGCCAAACGCCTTGCCGGGGCTCAACTCGAGTCGGAGGCCACAGAAGAGGATTAGCCCAGGCTGGTCGCGAAATCCTCGACAGTCACCGGAAACCCGTTCCCGATTGTTGAGCTGATCACCGGGAAGAAGACGTTCGAGAGCATTCCTTTGCTCTCAACCTCGAGGGTTACACCGACCCGGGTGCCGGCGCCCTCGTCTTCGAGTTCCACGCTGACTGTGCCGGCGATGTCGCTGGTCTCGATGTTCCAGGCCATCGAACGCCCTTCTTCGCGTCGGCCCGGCTGCGCCTGGCCCAGATAGACCCTGCCGCCGACAACACTTTCAAATGAGAAGCCCTGCAAAGAGCCGTCGGCGTCGACGACCGGGTCGTGGACGTTTTCGACCCCGCCAATCCCTTCCCAGGTCTCCGGCTTCTGCAAGGCCGCCCAAACCTCGTTCCGAGTCGCCGCCGCGATAGCAGAGTGGTTGAAGGTTTCCGAGGCCACGTCCGCAATCTATCCCCTAATTGGGATTGAGACGGGTCGTATATAGCGCGTTTTGAACGCAATTACGGCTCTAAACTGTCAGCGCTCCACCCAAACCCATGCTTATTGCGCGCGACCTCCGAATCGATGTCGGCCCCCGAACATTGATCGAAGGGGCTGCTTTCAGCGTGCAATCAGGCGATCGGATAGGCCTGGTCGGCCGGAACGGTGCCGGGAAGACAACCCTGATGAAGACGTTGATCGGCGCCGAGACCCCGACCGAAGGGACGGTTCTTCGATCCGGGCAAATTGGCTACTTCTCCCAAGAAGCGGTCCTCCCGGATCTGGAGCATCCCGACGCAACCGCGCTAGAGCGAATTCTCATGGCGCGCGACATAGGGGCGATGCAACGCCGCATCGAGCACTCCCGCGCCCAACTCCACGACCTAATCGGCGCCGAGCGCGATAAGGGGATAGCCCGATTCTCACGTCTTCACGATGAGTTCGAAGCAAGGGGTGGCTTTGTTGCCGAGGCCGAGGCGAAGCGCATGGCAGCCGCCCTTGGCATCGGGAACGATGAGCTGGTCCAACCGGTCGTCACGATGTCCGGGGGACAGAGGAGGAGGGTCGAGCTGGCAAGGATCCTCTTTGCCGAGACCGACATCATGCTGCTGGATGAGCCGACAAACCACCTCGATCTCGACGCCAAGGCTTGGCTGATCGAGTTCCTCGGTGGCTACAAGGGCGGAATGCTGGTCGTTTCTCACGACCTGCCGTTGCTCGATGAGTCGATTACCACTGTTCTCGCGCTGGAGCACGGCGAGATCGAGGCCTATCGGGGGAACTACTCGCACTATCTCGTGGAGAAGAAGAGACGGCAGGCGCAGAAGGAGAAGGAGCGCAGACACCAGGACGAGGAGATCGAGCGTCTCGAGGAGAACATCCGTCGCTTCAAGGGGACCACCGAGAAGATGGCCAAGGTCGCTCGGGCGATGGAGAGCAGAGTCGACCGGATGAAGCGTGAGCTCGTCGAAGTTCAAAAGGGTGGAAAGGGTGTCAACGTTGCCTTCCCCCAGCCATCCAAGTCGGGCCGGGTACCGCTGTCGGCGATGGGCCTGGCCAAAGCCTTCGGTGACAACGTTGTGTTTGTTGACATCGAGTTTGCCGTCGAGCGACAGGAGCGGATGCTCCTCATCGGGCTGAACGGTGCAGGCAAGACCACACTTCTCCGAATATTGGCGGGGGTGGAGACTCCCGACCTCGGTGAGGTTTCCTTGGGACATGAAGCGTCGCTTGGTTACTACGCCCAGGAGCACGAGCAGATCGAATCCGGCGTTTCTGTCCTCGACCACATGCGAAGAGGTGCGAGTCTGCCCGAGCAAACCCTTCGGTCTCTTCTCGGGCGCTTTCTCCTCGCAGACAAGATCGACCAGGACGCGGCAACGCTGTCGGGAGGCGAGAAGACCAAGCTGGCACTGGCGATGCTTGTCGCCGAGAGGCCAAACGTGCTGCTCCTCGACGAGCCGACCAACAACCTGGATCCACAGGCCAAGGAGGCTCTGCTCGACGCACTCACGGTTTACGAGGGGACGATCGTGCTGGTTAGCCACGACACGGATTTCGTCGCTCAGATGATGCCCGGTCGGGCTGTGTTGATGCCCGAGGGTGAGATGAAGTTCTTCGACGAAGAGCTGCTCGAGCTGGTGGCTCTGGCCTAGATCTCGCATCTGTAGCTCTCAACTCCCGCTACCTTCTCCGCAACCGCTTCCCGGGCGGTTGCCTGCTGTGGAGGTGTCCCATCCGACGAGTGCTTGCCATCACAATCGTTCTCGCCCTGGTGGCCGCTGCATGCTCATCTGACGCCGGCACTGACACGACCACGACGTCGAGTATCACGACGACCTCTACGACGTCGTCGACCACCACAACGGTCGCGCCGACCACTACCACCACTATCCAGATGGAAGTCCTCGGAGCCCAAAACGATCCCGAGTTGGAACAGCTGATTCGGGAGGCCTACGAACTGCCGGAGGGGAGCGAGGCCACCCTCCCTGAAACGGCCACGGTGTCTGTTGGCATGTTCGACGAGGAGACCGCAGTGGCCGTCATCGAAGCAGGCGAGGACGTGACGCTGGCAGTTGCCGATCCAGTCTGGCGGGTCGTGGGCGGCTGGTGGCCTTCGCTCGGGATAGAGCAGTCGCTGGGGACCTTCCCGAAGATCGTGGCGGTCATTGGATCTGATGCCCGTCCCGGACACGACCCTCTGCGCTCGCAGGCCGACTCGATTCATTTCGTGGGCCTGGACGCACCCGGTTCGGCGTCGGTGCTGGGCCTTCCCCGGGACTCCTTTGTCCCGATCCCGGGCTTTGGCACCCAAAAGGCCACCAACTCGCTTCGCTTAGGCGGCCCAGAACTTACGGTGCAAACCCTGTCCGATGTCACCGAGATCGAATTCGACGGGTACGTGGTCACCGGGTTCGAAGGCTTCACGGGCCTGATCGGAGTGCTCGGTGGGCTCGACATAGATGTGCCCCTCAAACTGGCCGACAAGTGGGCCAAGGCCTATATCGATGCCGGTCGCCAGCTCCTGAGCCCGGGCGACGCTCTCGCATTTACCCGTACCCGCAAGACCATCAGCGGGGGAGACTTCACACGGAAAAAGCACGGTGGCATGGCTCTGATAGCCGCGGCGGCAATGGTTCAAGCGATGGGAATCGGCGCCGTCCCCCAGTTGATGGAACAGTCCAGTGGCCTCTACTACACCGACATGCCCGCCGAGGAGATGCTCCTTTTCGTCGGAGCACTCATGACGGTGGACACAACCCAGATCACAAACGTAGTCGCAGCGGGATATGTGGACACCACGAGCGGTGGGGCGAGCATCGTCCGTCTCAAGGACGAGGCCTACGAGACCTTTGCTGACCTGGCAGACGGCCGGTTGGGCAACTAGCCGGCGTCACCCTCCCTGTCGTGTGCAGAGGTGGCCCGCTGGCAGCGGGACGCATAGCGCGCACCACTGCACACGAAGACGGCGCGTCTCTTACCAACGAACGTTTGTTTGTGATAGGCTCGGAGTATGACCCCCGAGGAACGCTTCGATGCGATCATCGCTGCCGAAGACAAGATTGAGCCCACCGACTGGATGCCGGACGGGTACCGCAAGACCCTAATCCGCCAGATCGCCCAGCATGCCCACTCCGAAGTGATCGGGATGCAACCCGAAGGCAACTGGATCAGCCGTGCTCCCACACTCCACCGCAAGGCGATCCTCATGGCAAAGGTCCAGGACGAGGCCGGTCACGGGCTTTATCTCTACTCGGCTGCCGAGACGCTCGGCGTGAGACGTGACGAGCTCCAGGAACTACTCCACCAGGGCAAGCACAAGTACTCGTCGATATTCAACTACCCCACCCTGACCTGGGCAGACATGGGCACCATCGGGTGGCTCGTAGACGGGGCCGCTATCACCAACCAGGTGATGCTGACTCGATGCTCCTACGGGCCGTACGCACGAGGGATGGTTCGCATCTGCAAAGAAGAGTCTTTCCACCAGCGGCAGGGTTACGAGCTCTTGCTAAGGCTGTGCGAGGGGTCCAAGGAGCAGAAGGCAATGGCTCAGGATGCACTCAACCGGTGGTGGTGGCCCTCTCTGATGATGTTTGGTCCCCCTGATGTGGACTCGACACACACCGAGCAGTCGATGATCTGGAAGATCAAGAGAGTCGCCAACGACGATCTGCGTCAGCAATTCGTCGACATGACCGTTCCCCAGGCCGACTACCTCGGGCTCGAGATCCCTGATCCCGAGTTGGTGTGGAACGAAGAACGAGGGCACTACGACTTCGGCGAGATCGACTGGGAGGAGTTCTGGGGAGTCGTGAAAGGCAACGGCCCTATGAATCGGGAAAGAGTCGCGCACAAGGTGAAAGCGTGGGAAGAGGGCGCCTGGGTCCGCGAGGCCGCGACCGCCCACGCTGCCAAGAAGAACAGGGCTGCCTGAGAGGAAGTAATGACCTACGACGTACCAGTTGCTCCGGGCGAATCGGGCGAGATCGAGACAAGCACAGACACTGGCGGCGAAGCCTGGCCCATGTGGGAGGTCTTTGTCAGGGCCCGCCGTGGCATTTCCCATGTTCACATCGGGAGTCTCCACGCTCCGGATTCAGAGACAGCCATGCAGAACGCACGCGACGTCTATACCCGCCGCGGCGAGGGTGTGAGCGTCTGGGTGGTTCCCAGCTCTGAGGTGTCAAGCTTCGAGCCTGAAGACGCGGTCGATTACGTGGATGCCAACGAGAAGATCTACAGGCACGCGACGACCTACGAGATCCCCGACGAAGTGGGTCAGATGTGAGCACAGAGTTCGTGACCAGCGATGCTCCGCAGGGAACACCGGTTCCCAATCTGGGTGATCGGTTCACCTTCCTGCTCGCCCACGCCGACGACAACATGGTGATGGCACAACGACTCGGAGAGTGGATCTCAAACGCCCCGGAACTCGAAACCGACATCGCTTTTGGGAACACTGCACTCGACCATCTCGGAGTTGCCCGAGCCCTCTACACCCATGCGGCCGACGTCGAAGGCGAAGGCCGAAGTGAGGATGAGCTGGCGATGTTCAGGGCCGAGCGCGAGTACGTGAACTTGCTCATCGTCGAGCAACCCAATGGCAATTTCGCGGACACCATGGCCCGCCAGATGCTGTTTGATGCCTACCAACTCGAGTTGTGGGCCGACCTATCGCAGTCCGACGATCCGGTGCTGGCCGGCATCTCGGCCAGAGCCCAGAAGGAGGCCGCTTATCACTTCCGCAACTCGTCGGGATGGGTAATTCGGCTTGGTGACGGGACCGAAGAGTCTCACGAGAGAATGCAGGCTGCTCTCGATGACTCGTGGAAGTACACCGCCGAGATGTTCGAAGGGGATGCCGCCGCCTACCGCCCCGCATGGGAGCACGTCGTAGGCGATGTCCTTTACGCGGCGACACTGAGTCAGCCCGATAGTTCTTATCAGCGGTCAGGCGGGCGTCGCGGATTCCACAGCGAGCACCTTGGCTTCTTGCTTGCCGAGATGCAGTGGATGCAACGCAGCTATCCAGGATTGGAATGGTGAGCACCACGACCGCCCTCGACCTTGACCGGGCCCGCGCCGTTGCGAGCACGGTCGTCGATCCTGAGATCCCGGTTGTCACCATCGCCGACCTTGGCATCCTTCGCGACGTCACCGAAGACCAGGGACGCCTGGTGGTGACCATCACCCCGACCTATTCGGGATGCCCGGCCATGGGGCAGATCGAAGACGACGTGTCAGCCGCGCTGGTGAGTGCCGGATTCGAGACCGTCGAGGTCAGGTTGGTGCACGACCCTGCCTGGACTACTGGATGGATTACGCCCGATGGTCAAAGGAAGCTGGCGGACTTTGGCATCGCGCCCCCGACATCCCGGTCTGACGTCCTGTGCCCGAGGTGTGATGCGCCAGACGCGACCACCGTCAGTCTCTTTGGGTCGACGGCGTGCAAGGCGCTCATGGTGTGCAGTTCGTGTGGTGAGCCCTTTGATTACTTCAAGGAGTTCTAGGTGGCCGAGGTCGAGTTTCACGAGTTGACGGTGGTTGAGGTCTCGCCTCTCACCGAACAGTCCGTGGCAGTGACGCTTGACGTCCCCGAGAACCTCGCCGAAGCCTTCAACTATCTGCCCGGCCAGCACGTCACGCTGCGGTCGATAATCGATGGCGAGGATGTGCGACGATCCTATTCGATCTGTGCCAATGCCAATGGCGGGAAGCTGCGTGTCGGCATCAAACGACTTCCGGGGGGTGCCTTCTCGACCTGGGCCACGACCAACCTGAGGGCGGGCGACACCCTGGAGGTGATGCCGCCGGTCGGCGAATTCACCATCGCGCCCGACCCCGAAGCGCCGGGCCACCGTGTGGCCATCGTGGCGGGATCGGGGATCACTCCTGTGCTGTCCCTCATTTCGACGACTCTCGAGTCCGAGCCGAACTCGTCGTGGACTCTCATGTTCGGCAATCGGACCGCCAACTCCGTGATGTTCCTCGAGGAACTGGAGGGTCTGAAGGATCGATACCCCAGCCGACTCCAGCTGTTTCATCTGTTGAGCCGTGAAGGATCGGATCTGCCGCTTCTCTCCGGTCGAATAGACGAAGAGAAAATCAGGACTGTTCACGATCGCCTTCTCGGTGGCCGACCGGTCGCCGGCTGGTATCTGTGCGGTCCAAACGACCTGGTGACCCTCGCCCGGGATACTCTCCTCGATCTCGGGATCGAAGAGAGCTCGATCCACGACGAACTCTTCTTCGCCGGTCCCGTCGACCTCTCCACCCTGCCACCTGAGCCGCCGGCCGGGGAAGGGAGTGTCGACCTGAGGGTGATCCTCGACGGCCGGGCTGTCGACACCCGAATGTCGCCGGAGTCGTCCATTCTCGACGCTGCTCTGCGGGTCAGGCCAGAGCTGCCCTTCTCCTGCAAGGGGGGCATGTGCGCTTCATGCAAGGGCCGAATCGAAGAAGGTGAAGTTATCATGGACAAGAACTACGCTCTCGTCGACTCCGAGGTCGAGGCCGGGTACGTCCTGACCTGTCAGTCACACCCGACGACTGACAGCGTCGTCGTTCGGTACGACCACCGCTGATGGTCACATCGAAACACACCAGGGCCGATGTTGTGGCTGCGGCCGGGCGCCTGTTCGCCAACAAGGGCTACCACGGCACATCGATGCGAGACCTCGGCAAGGAGCTTGGGCTACTCGGCTCGTCGCTCTACGCCCATGTCGACTCGAAAGAAGACCTGCTTGTTGATGTGGTGGCCAATGGCGCGGTTCTCTTTCAAGCATCGGCCGATGACGCTCTGGCTTTGGGAGGGTCGGCCCGCGATCGGCTCGACGCACTAATCGCGGGACATGTGGATGTTGTTCTGGACAACCTCGATGTTGCTCGCACGTTCCTCAACGAAGCGCGGATGTTGAATGGCCGGCATCGGGCGCAGGTAATCGACGCCCGCGATGCCTACGAGGAGGCGTTCCGACAGATCATTCGCCAGGGAAGACGGGACGGTTCTTTCCGACGGGACGTGGATCCCAAGACGGGCTCGATCTTCATCCTCTCCATCCTGAACGCGATCGAGCGCTGGTATCGACCCGATGGCGCGTTGAGTCGCAACCAGCTGGTCGCAAGACTCAATGCGTTCGCGCTGACCGGGCTGTCCTAGCCCTCAGCCGCCGTTCTGGGAGCCGTCCACAGTCCACGTGCCGCCACTGGTGATGAGCTTTGCCAGATCGCCTTTGCCCATCTTCTCTTTCGCCTCGTCGAGTTGCCTGTTGACCTCGTCGTCGTAGGCCGGCCTGGTCACGTTGCGGAAGATGCCAATCGGCGTCGGGCCGTATGGGCCATGGGATAGCCGGCTGAGGGCGAAGGCAATCGCGGGATCAGGCCGACCCGGGTCGTGGACGAGGATGGCTGCAGGGTCCACAGATGACGAGTCGATAACGGTGGCCTGGCCATCGCGCATGATGACTGCCTTGGCTCCACCGTCGAACACGATCGGCTTCCCCGGCTCGAGGTTGACCCTGTTGTGGACTCGCTCCTCTTTGCCGGTCACCTGGATGAATGCCTTGTCGTTGAAGACGTTGCAGTTCTGGTAGATCTCGATGAACGCCGAGCCTTTGTGCTCGTACGCGGCCTGAAGCATTTCCTGGGTGTGCTTACGGTCCATGTCGATGGTCCGGGCCACGAATGAGGCCTCGGCACCGATTGCGAGCGACACCGGGTTGAACGGGTAATCCACCGAGCCAAATGGCGAGGATTTCGTCATCTTCCCGGTCTCCGACGTCGGGGAGTACTGACCCTTGGTCAGCCCGTAGATCTGATTGTTGAACATGAGGATCTTCAGGTTGACGTTGCGGCGCAACGTGTGGATCAGGTGATTCCCTCCGATGGAGAGAGCGTCACCATCGCCGGACACGACCCAAACCGACAGGTCGGGTCGCGTGATCGCGATGCCCGAAGCTATTGCAGGAGCCCGTCCGTGGATCGAGTGCATTCCGTAGGTGTTCATGTAGTACGGGAACCGCGCCGCACAGCCGATTCCAGAGATGAAAACAAATTCCTCTCGGGGTCGTCCAAGCTCGGCCATGAATTGCTGGACAGAGGCGAGGATGGTGTAGTCGCCACATCCGGGGCACCACCTGACCTCCTGGTCCGTCTGAAAGTCGGCACGTGTGTATGAGGGGGCAGTCACTAGACCATCTCCATGATCTTCTCTGCGATTTCGGCAACTTTGAACGGCTCTCCGGCGACCTTGTTGAGACCGACCGCGTCGAGCAGGAACTCGGCCCTGATGATCTTCAACAACTGTCCTGTGTTCATTTCCGGTATGAGGATCCGGTCGTACGAATGAAGGATCGTCCCCAAGTTGTTTGGCATTGGGTTCAGGTATCTGAGGTGGGTTGTGGCCACCTTGTGGCCTTCGAACCGAGCTCGTCTCGCAGCGGCCTGGATTGTTCCGAAGGTGGAGCCCCATCCCAGAACGAGAAGTTCGGCATCCTCGCCGCCGGCAACCTCCATCAGCGGGATGTCGTTGGCTATGTTCGCAACCTTCCAAGCCCTGCTGTCGGTCATCAGTTGGTGGTTATTTGGGTTGTAGGAGATGTTGCCGGTTATGGCTTCCTTCTCGAGGCCCCCGATGCGATGCTCGAGCCCCTTGGTGCCAGGCACTGCCCACGGTCTGGCGAAGGTGTCGACATTCCGCATATAGGGAAGGAAGGTTCCGTTTGGCCCGTTGGGATGCTCGGCGAATTCCACATCGATATTGGGGATGTCGTCGACGTCGGGCAGGAGCCACGGCTCGGAGCCGTTGGCAACGTAATTGTCGCTGAGCAACAGAACCGGAGTCATGTACTTCAGCGCGATCCTGGCGGCTTCGATTGCCATCACGAAAGCGTCGGAAGGTGACTGCGCGGCGAGGACCGGAATAGGAGCTTCGCCGTGCCGGCCGTAAAGCGAGAAGAGCAGATCGGACTGCTCCGGCTTGGTGGGAAGACCGGTCGAGGGCCCACCACGTTGGACGTTGATGACGATCAGCGGAAGCTCGGTCATGAAGGCGAGGGAGATGCCCTCGCTCTTGAGGGCGATTCCTGGCCCGGACGACCCGGTCACCGCCAGATGACCGGCAAAGGCAGCGCCGATCGCGGCGCCGACACCGGCGATCTCGTCTTCGGCCTGGAACGTTCGAACCCCGAAGTTCTTGTGACGGGAGAGTTCGTGGAGGATGTCAGATGCCGGGGTAATCGGGTAGGTCCCATAGAAGAGCGAGAGGCCCGCTTTCTCGGCTGCGGTGATCAGACCCCAGGCCAGCGCGGTGTTGCCGTTCACATTGGTGTATGTGCCCGGATTCAGGGCGGCCGGCTTGATCTCGAAAGTGATCTTGGTCGCCTCGGTGGTGAAGCCGAAGTTGTACCCGGCCTTGAATGCGGCGACATTGGCTGCGACCACCTCGGGGCTCTTCGAGAACTTCTGCCCGACCCATTCGATGGTCGGCTCGGTGGGACGGTGGAAGAGCCAGGCGAGAAGACCGAGCGCGAAGAAGTTCTTGGAGCGCAACACGCTCCGTCCCGACACACCGGTGTCTTTGACCGCCTCCTTGGTCAGGTTGTCCATCGGGACCCTGACAACCCGGAAGCCTTCCAGCGAGTCGTCTTCCAGAGGGTTCGTCTGGTAGCCGGCCTTGGCCAGGTTGCGCTCGTCGAAGGTGTCGGTGTTGATGATGAGCGTTCCGCCCTGGACCAGATCCTGGAGGTTCCTCATCAGCGCGGCCGGATTCATGGCCACGAGACAGTCAGGCGCGTCTCCGGCTGTCAGGATGTCGAAGTCCGCGATCTGCACCTGGAAACTGGAGACGCCGGGAAGAGTCCCGGCGGGAGCCCGGATCTCTGCCGGGAAAGAAGGCAACGTGGCCAGGTCGTTTCCGAAGAGCGCACTTGCGTGCGTGAATCTGGCGCCCGCTACCTGCATGCCGTCGCCGGAGTCGCCAGCGAAGCGGATTACGACCTTGTCGAGTGATTGAGTTTCTGTTTGTGAAGGGTCTGCGGTGGCGATCTCGTCGGCCACTTGCTCACTTCCTTGTTGGTTATTTTGCGGCGCGGGTGGGGAGGCTAGAGAGTTTGGGAACCTGATTGGATGACCGCGCCTCGTCTACCCATCCACGCCCACTAATTCTATCCGCTCGCAGGCTTACGCAATGCCGGAAACGGGTTTGAATCCCACCAATCCGGAGGCCTCCAGGGACCTTCCGGCTGCGATCAGATCGGTCTCCCGATTCAGTCCTCCGATCACCTGAATTGAGATCGGGGGAGTGCCTGAACCGAGCACCGGCATTGCGATCGCAGGGTGTAGGGACTGGTTTACCAGGGCGCTGAAATAGGAGATGACCTTGCGGTAGTGATGACCGCCGATCATGTCGATGCCGATCTCCTTGCGCATCGCCGGAGTCGTGGGAGTGAGAAGGAAGTCCACTTGCTGCAATGCCGTGTCGAACTGACCCCGCAACCTCAGTTGCCACGTCCTGGCGACGGCTGTCTGCTCGGCCGTCACGGCCTCTGCGTCGTCGAGTCGTTGGGCGACGTCGGCTCCGTAGGGCTTGCCGGCGTTCCGAAACTCACGATGTACCTCGGTTACCTCCGCGGCGATCGCGTTCCAGATCTCACCAGGCACTGTCACTTCCGGCATCGGAATTTCGGTGATCTCGTGGCCGAGATCTCGCATGGCCGAGACTGCGTTCTCGAACTGAGTGAGTACGTCGCCTTGAAAGTCGGCCTCGTCGTGCCATGGCTGCGGAATACCAAAGCTGAGCTTGCGCGACTCCGGCTCGGGTGCTTCGTCATCGGACATCACGCGGTACGAGACATCGATGTTGTCGATCGAATCCGCAAGAGGCCCGACGGTGTCCACCGACGAGACGAGAGGAAACACGCCGTCGAGCGGAATCCGTCCATGGGTGACCTTCAGCCCAAAGGTCCCACAGAGGCCAGCCGGAACCCGGACGGAACCACCTGTGTCGGTGCCGATCGCGATCGGGGTGATGCCGGCAGCTACCGAAGCTGCCGATCCACCGGAAGAGCCACCGGGGGATGTGCCCGTATCCCAAGGGTTGCGGACCGGCCCGAAGTGGGGGTTCTCCGAGGAGAAGCCGAAGGCGAACTCGTGGAGGCCGGTTCTTCCGATGATCACCGCCCCGGCGTCTTCGAGCCGCTGGACGCATATCGCCGAGGTTGAAGGCTCCTCGCGGTAGAAGGCGGAGCCACATGTCGTCGTGTGACCTGCCTGGTTGATGAGGTCTTTGAGTGCGACGGGAACGCCGGCGAGAGGTCCGGCGTACTCGCCCCGCTGGATGGTCGCATCGAGTGCGGCTGCACGCTCCAGTGCCCGCTCGTCGTCAATGAGGGTGAAGGCGTTGATCTCGGGTTGAGATGCGTGAGCCCGTTCCAGAGCTTCCTGGACCTGGCTTACCGCAGACACTCCGTGCATGGACCGCGACGGTAGTGGGCCTACCTGTTCCGTTCGTGTGCAGTGGTGCGCGCTATGCGCGCACCACTGCACACGACCAAGCAGATAGCTATTCGAAGGTCAGACCCGTGGTGTTCGGTACCAGGGAGATCCAGACCTTTCCGGGTGGGACCAGCAAGAACTCGCCGTTGACGTCGGTGAGGGTGAACCAATCCGTGTCGGTCTCCCTCGTCCAGGTGCCTTCGACAACCTTGCCGTCAGCGAAGACGAAGGCTTTCCCCTCGCCGGTGACCTCAGAGCTGGGGAGAGCTTTGCCGGCTACCCCGGATTGCGGCGTGGCCGTGTACTGCTCGACGTAGAGAGCGACCAGGACCGGGACACGAATCCGCGACTCCCTTCCATCCTGGGTGCGTGTCTTCGACTGCTCGCCATAGGCGGTCCGCCGCCAACTGCTGACGACCGGGTGCCAATCCCATGTGACGATGTTTCCGCGGAAGTCCATGGTCACCGATGTCACTTCCTCGGCTGAGTCCGGCATCGGGCCGAATTCCCAAATGGGACCTGCTGGAGGCTCGTTGCTGTGACCTCTGCTGGCGGCAACCTCGCGGAGCAGATTCGTGTCGACATACAGATTGTGCGGTGCGGAACGTCCCGATACGCGGAATGTGGCCGGACGCACCTCGCCAATCAGATGGATGTCCTGGCTTCGGATCAGACCCTGGACCCATGCCTGTGCTCCTGAAATCGCAAAGGTGGGCTCGTTGAACGCCGGCAGCAGATGGGCGTCCGTGGGCCGTCCCGATCTCATCGGGCCCAGATAGTCGGCATCGCTCTCGTGCCACAGGGTGATGAACCTGGTGATTCCTTCAACCCTCAACTCGATCACTGCGTCCGCGAACTCGACACCTGACTGCGGGGTGGCCTTGGGGTGGTTGTCCATCTTCACGGCAAGCACGTGACGGTCGAGCAGAGTCGGGTCTTGCACCGGAGTGCCGTTGAGCAGTGAAAGTGTGCCCGGGACGGTGGTGGTCGTCGCCTCGGCAGTGGTCGTGGTCGGCTCGACAGTGGGAGCAGACGTCGTCGGGGTGGCCGGAGTGGTTGTCGGACTGGTGGCGAGCGTCAACGGCTCGGGGGTGCCCGTGCACGCGGCGAGGACGAGTCCGAGCGCGACAAACCAGGCAATCTTGGTGGGCATTCGGCGATGGTATCGGGATTGGGTTTCTAGTCCACCAGAATCCCGCCGGTGGTCGGCAGGTGGGGGAGCGCCGTTGCCGGCTGATCGACCGAGATGGCGAGCTCAATACCGGAGGCGTTGGCGCGGAGGACATAGAGGGCATCGATGTTGACGCCGGCGTCTGCGAGCGAGCGGGTGAGTTGGGCTAGCTCCCCGGGCCGGTGGGGCAAATGGGCGGTTAGGACCGTGTTCTCTTCGTTGGCGAGGGCCGCTTCATCCAGAACCCGACGCGTCGTAGCCGCGTCGTCCACAATTAGTCGCACTGTTCCGTCGCCGTCTGTGCCATAGGCAGCAAGAGCTTCGATGTTCACTCCGAACGCGGCCAGAGCTTCGGTCAGGGAAGCGAGTCTGCCGGGGCGGTTTTCCATCTTGACGACGAACTCGGTCATGGTCGCGACTCTACGCGCTGGACGCCGTTTGTGTCAGAGAACTTCCTCGGGTTCTCTTCTTCCGCGTTTCTCCAGGTAGGCGTGCCAGATGAGACGGGCGGCTGCCGCCCGAACTGGTCTCCACGGTTCAGAGAGGGTCTCCAATTCGGCTTCAGAAGGGTCGGTCTCCAGCCCGAGAACCTCTTGGGTACCTACCTGAAGGGCTCTGTCACCAACCGGGAACTCATCCGGAAATCGGAGAGCGGAGAGCAGGTAGGCGTCTGCAGTCCAGGGTCCGATGCCCTTGATTCCGATCAGGAGAGTTCGTGCCTCGTCCCGGTCGAGTGAAGCCAGCCCATCGAGATCGAGCTCACCCGAGTCCACCAGGTCGGCCAACCCGACGAGGTAGGTGGCTTTTTGTCTGGTAACCCCGATCTCTTGCAGGGAACTCTCTCCTGCTGACACCGCCCGGGCCGCGGTCACGTCCCCGAGCAGTTCGATGAGCCGCCGATACATGGCGGCCCCCGATTCGAGTGAGACCTGTTGCTCGAGGATCAGAAGCACCAGGGTGGGGAACCCGGGCTCACGGCGCCAGAAAGGAGGGATTCCGTGGCTCGCGACTGTGCGGGCGAGATCCTCGTCCTCTGTTGCCAACAGAGCGACAGCCTCGTGGAAGGTTGTCTCATCGAGTCGCTCGACCTTGGGCATCAGGTCGGCAACAGGCACCGCGCCAAACGCCCGCGAGTCGGTTGCGGGTACTTCGGCGTTGTCGGACTCCACCCATGCCGTGCCATCGGAGTCGAGTCGTCCCAGCCTCTTGACTAGCCAGAAGTCCTCCCGACGTGGATGGGGAAAAACCACCACGTCTCCGGGCGTCGCCGGGTGAGAGTCGGTGGCAACGAACTCCTCGCCCGGGGCGAGTGTTGGCAACATCGACTCTTCTCTGACCTCGAACCGCTTCATGACCATGGTGAGTCGGGAGTATGGTCAAACCAACTCGACGAACAGGAGTCTCCATTGCGTCAGGTGACAATCGCCCACGCCCACTGCGATCTCTACTGCGGGGTCTACGACCCGGCCCAGGCCAAGATCGAAGCCATGTCCGTTCTCAAGATCGCTGAGAAATATCAGGAGTCCGATGACGAAGTCTTCAAAGCAAGGGCCCTGGCTCTCAAGGAGGAAAGAGCCGAGGAGGTCAAGCACCATCTAATGGTTCTCTGGGCAGACTTCTTCTCGGCCGACCATCGCGCCGAGTTCCCCAATCTCGATGACCTTTTCTGGCGCGCGATTCATCAGGCGGGCGACGCCAAGAAGTCGGCCGATCCTGAGGACGGGCGCAAGTTGGTCGCGCTCATCGACGAGATCTCCGACATCTTCTGGCAGACGGAGAAAGCGAAAGGCATGGGCGTCTATCCCCCCGGTTGATTGCCGGCCGACTTTGCATGCCGAACTATTCGGACTCAGACTCCACAACCGTTTCGCCCGCGTAGCGGGCGAACTTCACCTTGACCCACTCCTGGAGACGACCCGCCCAGGAAAGATCCTGTGCCAGTAGGGCCAGACCAGCGATGATCGTGATGATCCCAGGCCCGGGCAGCGCCAGCATGGCAATGCCGGCAATGATGAGGATGAACCCTCCAACTATGCGCGAAATGCGGGCCATGACAAGAAGCTACCTAACTCAGCTGACAAACGGAACAGGGTGAAACCCTGACTCAACCCTGAAGGTATCGGCAGGTGTTCAGTCGTCGAGAGCGTCGTTTTCGAGTTTTACGAAGAGTGGCTTGACCTCACCAAGAGCCTGGCCGCCAGGAACCACAGGCCGACTCCAGCTGGTGACTAGAGGGTCGAGCCCGAGCATTTCTCCGATGTCCTCAGTGGAGTTGGGCAGATAGGGAGTCAGCGCCACCCGGATTCCGGAGATGCTCTGGATCGCGGTCCACAACACGGTGGCGGCCCGGTCTCGATCGGTCTTGATCACCTGCCATGGCTCTTCTGCATTGAGGTAGGCGTTGACCTCGGTCGCCGCATCCATGGCGGTTCGCAGGCCTCCCCGCAGCTCCACCTTCTCGATGTGCGCCGAGACCGCGGCGAGTGCCTCGTCGGTCTGATCGAGCAGTGCCTGATCCGAGTTGGAGAGCGTCCCTGGTTCGGGGACGAGCCCGTCGAAGTTCCTCGAGCTCATTGAGAGGACCCGGTTGACCAGGTTGCCCCATGTCGCCACCAGCTCTTCGTTGATGCGACTGACTATCAGTTCGTCTGACAGGTCGGTGTCGTTCTGCTCGGGGAGTACCGAGCCAATCGCGTACCGAAGCGCGTCAGCCTGCAGGCGGTCGGCGTACCAACCGATGGAGCGGCCGATTCCTTTGCTTGCCGAAGCCTTGGTGGAGCCAAACGTCACGAATTGATTCGCCGGGACATCGGTCGGCAGGTTAAGGCCTTCGTAGCCCATGAGCATTCCAGGCCAGATGACGGCGTGGAACGGGATGTTGTCTTTGCCGACGAAGTAGTAGGACTCCGCCTTCGGGTCTTCCCACCACAGCTTCCACGCCTCAGTGTCGTCGCCGGTCGCGGCCCACTCCTTGGACGCCGAGAGGTACCCGATGACGGCGTCGAACCAAACGTAGATGCGTTTCCCGGGACCGAGGTCATCAACCGGTATCTCGACTCCCCACTCGATATCCCTTGTGATCGCCCTGTCGGGGACATCGTCGTCGAGCATGCCGAGCGCCCAGTTCTTGACATGGCGGCGCCAGCCGGTTCGGGACTCCAGCCACTCTCTCAGAGGGTCTCTGAGTCTGGAAAGCAGTAGAAAGAAGTGCTCGGTTTCACGCTGGACAGGGGTGGAGCCGGTGAGGCTGGACCGGGGGTCGATGAGGTCGGTCGGATCGAGGGTGCGGCCGCAGTTCTCGCATTGATCGCCCCGGGCATCCTTGTAGCCACAGTGGGGACAGGTGCCCTCGACGTAGCGATCGGGGAGAAAGCGCTCCGCCTCGGTGTCGTAGAACTGGAGGGAGACCCGTTTCTCCAGGAGTCCGTTTTCCAGGAGCCGGAGAAACATGTCCTGGGTGACGGCATGGTGATTCTCTGTGCCGGTCGATGTGTACAGATCCCATGAGATATCGAGTTGCTCCCAAGCATCGAGAAACTCCGAGTGGTAGCGATCAACGATCACCTGCGGCTCGACCCCTTCCTGTTCGGCCTTCACGGTGATCGGTGTTCCGTGGACATCGCTGCCTGAAACCATCAGAACGTCGTTGCCGGCAATCCGGTGATATCTAGCGAAGATGTCGGCAGGCAGGTAGGCGCCGGCGAGGTGGCCAAGATGCCTGGGCCCGCTGGCATACGGCCAGGCCACGGCAACGAGAATGTGACGATTCATGTCCTGGGGAGGGTAAACGCGTTGCCGGTTTCAGCGTGACGTGGAGACGCCGGGCTCCGGGACGTGTTTGGTGCCCCGCTCGGCCAGGTAGACGCCTCCAATCATGAGTGTGGCTCCGGCAAGGATCGAGAGTGTGACCGTCTCGCCGAGGAAGATCACTGCCAGGGTCACCGCCACAACAGGCACCGTGTAGCCCACCAGCGCCAACCGTGAAGCCGGATTGATCGAAGCCGCGATCAGGAAACTGGCGAATGGAAGAGTCGTCCCGATTGCGCCGGCGAGAGCGATGAGCACCCACTCTCTTGTACCGAACGAGGAGAAGCCAGATTCACCGAGGATCGGAGTCAGAAGAAACATGATGATCGTCGCCACAGTGAACTGGGGAAGCACCAACTGGTCGCTGGAAACCTGAAGGGCGAAGCGACGGCTTAGCGCCCCACCGATCCCGGCGAGGGTCACGCCGACGATCATGAACACAACACCCAGGCCCAACTCGTCGACACCGTCAATGGTTGTTCCCCCGACCCCAACCAGGACTGCAGCGCCGAGAAGGGAGATCAAGAGGCCCGGGAGTGACCTGGCGATGAAGCGTTCACCGTCAACCAGGAAGTGAGCTGCTCCGATGGTTGCGATCGGAATCAGCGCGATCAGCAGCCCTCCAAGACTCACAGGCAGGTATTCGAGCGACTTGGTCATTACGGCCATGGGCAGCGCCATGCCGAAGACTCCGAGGATTGCACCGCGCTTCCAGGCTTCCGGATTGGTCGTGCCGAAGCGCCGATTGAAGATGATGACCACGCCGAGTGTGAGTATGGCGAACGTCATCCGGCCCGGGAGCACGTCGAAGGTGTCGAACCCGTCCCGGAGGACTGCTCTGATGAGGACCGCGGAAGCCGCCCAGCCGACGGTGGCGGCGGCGAGCGGTGTCCAGGGATTCATGAGCGGGCCACAGTAACTGTCGACACATACCCCGACTCAATGGAAAGCCCCAAAACACCGATAGTCTGACCACATGAGCAAACGCCTTTTTTCAGTCATCGCTGCGCTGGCCCTCGTCGTTGCCGCCTGCGGTGGCGCAGTCTCCGACGAAACCACCACTACTGAGGGGAGCGACGACCCGGTCACGACCATCGCTGCCAACGTGCCGGATGGCCAACTTCTCAGCTATTCGCTGGAGGCAGGCAGCGAATATCAGTACGAAGTTGATCTTGTCCAGCACATCGAGATGAGTGCAAATGGACAAGGAGCTGTGCTCGAAGAAGGCATACCGGGTGACGCTGTGATCGATGTAGTCGGCACAGCAATATTCACAAATACCGTCGCCGATGGTCCAGAACCGGGTACTTACGCGGTCACGATTGTCGGCGAGTTCCAGGACCTGGAGGTTTCCGGGACCGTCGACGGTGTGCCCGTCGATTCCACGGGTGAGATCCCCGATATCGCCGAATTTGGGGGCCTCGAGCCGATTGAGGTGACTGTGATCGTCGATGAGCAGGGCAATCCCATTGTCGATGAGGAACCTCTCGAGGATCCTCTGGCCGACCTCTTTGGAGACCTGGGTGGCCTCGGAGCTATACCCACCCCGGGTGTGGACCCCGGTCAGTTCGTCGGACCTGCTCTCGCCGATGAAGACGTGACAGTGGGCGACACTTGGACCGAGGAAGTCTCAACGCCCGGCATGGGTGACAAGCCGGTTGTTACCACCGTCACCAGCACCGTGACCGGAGTTGAGGAGATGGATGGTGTCGAGGTTTTCGTAATTGAGACCCTGACCAATACATCTCCAATCGAGTTCGATCTTGCGGAGTTCTTCATCGGGCTCCTGACTGCTTTTGGCACTCCGGAGGGCGAAGATGCTGCGGAGTTCGAGGCCATGATCGAGGAGCTCAGGTTCATGATCTCGATTGACGCATCAGAATCGAACAGTGTCACCTACTTTGATGCCGAGGCGGGCGTTGCCCGCAAGTACGCGTTGACAGCGGAGACACACATGGTCATGGACATGAATGTCCCTGACGAGACGACCGGCGAGATGTCAGGCTTCGTCATGGACATGGTGATCGACCAGGACCTCGAATACCGGCTCATCACCGCCCCTCCCGCCTAGCCGGCGGGCGGTCAGCGGCGGGGTCTCCTCAATGAGGAGGTCTGGGGTGCCGATAATCTGACGATTTGAGCAAACGTCTTCCCTGCGTGATTGCCGTCCTGATGCTCGTCCTGGTCGCCTGTGGTGTTGAGCCCATTGGACAACCCACCACAACAGCCGTAACCGAGGATCCGGTGGCAACGGCCGCCATACCCGACGCCCGGCGCCTCAGCTACTCCCTGGAGGTCGGCAGTCAGTATGAGTACGAGGTCGATCTCATCCAACATGTCGAGATGAGTGTTACTGGAGAAACCGCGGCCCTGGGAGAGGCGGGCTTGCCCGGCGTGGCAGTGTTCGATCTAGCCGGGACGACCGTTCTCACCTACACCGTGGTTGATGGCCCCACGGAAGGCACTTATGCGATCATTATTGAGGGCAGATTCGCCGACCTCGAGGTTTCCGGGACGATAGATGGCGAGTCGATAGATCTGCAGGGTGAGGTCCCGTACCTGTCTCCAGGGGGGCGGGAACCAATTCAGGGCACCGTGATTGTGGATGAATATGGCAACGTCATTCCTGATGAGGAATCTATTGAAGATCTCGGCGAACCGTTTTCGGGCCTTGTCGGCTTCGACCCGGCATCCGCTCCGGGCCTTGATCCGGGTCAGTTTGTGGGCCCGATCCTTTCCGTGACGGAAGTAGCGATGGGTGACACCTGGTCTTTCGAGGTCGAGACGCGGGGCTTTGGTGATGATCCGATGGTCACCAGCATCACCAGCACGCTGACTGGACTTGATGAGATCGATGGTATGGAGGTCTTTGTCATCGAGACCGCCACCAACACGGCGCCGATCGGATCCGACCTCGGAGAAATCTATGTTGAGTTCATGACTGGTTTCGTCCCTCCGGATGGTGAGGACGCTGCAGAGTTCGAGGCCATACTCGAGGACTTCAGGCTCTTGATGTCGATAGACAAGACAAGCTCAGAGACGGTTACTTGGTTCGACGTCGGGGTGGGTCTTGTTCGTCAGCACAACTCGGTGGCAAGTACCCACATCGTGATGGACTCAAATATCCCTGATTTGGCGAGCACTGAGCTTTCGGGCTCCGTAGTGGACATGGTGATCGACTCCGAGATTGAGTACCGGCTCATCACCGCCCCTCCCGCCTAGCAGGACAGTTGGTCAGCGGCGGGGACGATCCCGCCAGGTCCCGTAGAGGTGCTTGAACACGGCGATCGAATAGTTCGAGAGGTTGGTGACTCTCGCTGTCGATTCGTCCTCGACGTCCTCGACGACCTCCTCATCGAGTTCGACGTCATAGACCTCGGCTGAGGGTTCCTCGCTCCCATCCTCCACCTCGATGCTGACCCTTCTGGTGGACTGCGGTTTGGCGGTGGGTGTCGGCTCCACGGCGGGTGCCGGGGTAGAGGTGGCTTCCTGCTTCTCGGCTCGGAACTCAGCGAGGCGTTCCCTGAGGAACTTGACTTCAGTCTCGGCCTTGCCGGCGCGTTCACGTGCATCGGCAAGCTGTTGTCCCGCTTCGTGGAGGTTGCCGAGTTGCATCAGCATCTTGTCCCAGGCTTCGATCGGGACAACCATCGTGCCCGGCGCCGGTTCGTGATTGGGCGCGGGATCCGGAGCCGTGACAGCTTCTTCAGTTGAGGGAGGCTCTGGGTCTGGTGCCGGTTCCACTTCTTCGTCGTCGAGATCAATCTCGATGTCGACACCGGTCTGCCCATTCTCAGAGTCGACATCCGGAAAAGGTGGCAGGTCCCGTCCCAGCTCTTCGGCTCGCTCCTGTACCCCTTCCAGCCAAATCATCCTGATCGGTCCCTCTTCGGTTTCATGGATGAAACTGGGAATCGCGTTTTTCCGCACCCACTTGCGAAGGGTGCTGATAGGGATTCCGGTAGCAGCCACCGTCGCCCGCAGGGTCAGCCAGCCGTCGTTCGGGTCGGAGGACCACGACTTGCGCGAGGGAGAGACTCCGGAGCGAAGTGCTTCCGTCTCCCACATAAACGCGGCGTCCTTAGCTGCCATATCCGCATCATACGGACATGATCCGGGCCGCAGTCACAGGTTCCTAACATGGCCAGGCGTATGACGACTCGATGACGAAGCGAAGACTGTGAACCACTCGCTGTGACCACTCCTCAGGGACCCAACCTGCCTTCCGAAGAGGAAGTGCGATCTCTGGTCTCAAAGATCGTCGACGGGATGACTTCGGCCGAAGAGCAGACGGAATCGGCCCCTGTGTCAGATCAGCCCGTCCCGGCCCCAGAGCCGGTCGAGGCTTCGGGTCGCATCGCCATCGGGGCTGACCACGGTGGCTATCCGCTCAAGGAGAAACTGGCGTTCAAGTTGAAGGAATCAGGCTACGAGGTGATCGACTGTGGAACCGATTCCCACGACCCGGTCGACTACCCCGACATCGCCCACGCGGTCGCCCGTGAGGTGGCATCAGGAACGTGCCAGTGGGGGATCATCATCGATGGTGCCGGCATCGGCTCGGCGATGGTCGCTAACAAAGTCCCCGGTGTCAGGGCAGCTCTGAGTTACGACATCTCGTCGGCACGGAACAGCAGAGAGCACAATCACGCCAACGTCCTGACTCTTGGCGCCGGGCTGATCGGAGATGGTCTAGCGTGGCAGATAGTCGAGGAATGGCTCTCGGTCGACTGGGGTGAAGGCCGGCACGCCCGTCGTGCTGCCAAGATCGACGAGATAGAGCAGCAATACTCCAGGTTTGAATGAAGCAGATCCCGTCATGAATCGAGAGGCACTCGTCGAGGCCATCACCCGGGAGGTGCTCGCCGCGTTGACCGACCGGTATGACGTTGCCAAAACCGGTGAGAAGGTCAGAAGCGTGATCGCCAATGGCGCCGATCGTGTTGCCTTCCATGGCGAGCCAGAAGATGTTCCTCTCGATATGGCTCAGTACATCGACCACACGTTGCTGAGACCCGACGCAACAGCAGAGGAGATCGACAAGCTCTGTGCCGAGGCGGTTGAGTACGGGTTTGCCTCGGTGTGCATCAACCCGACCTGGGTCAAGCGCGCCGCCAATAATCTGCGCGGAACCTCGGTGCCGGTCTGCACGGTTATCGGATTCCCGCTTGGCGCCACCACCCCGGAGATCAAGGCAATGGAGGCTCGGAAGGCCCTGCGGGACGGGGCGAAAGAGGTCGACATGGTGATAAACATCGGTGCCCTCAAGTCAGGAGACAACGATCTCGTCTACAACGACATCGCGAAGGTCGTCGACGCGGCCCACGAAGGCGGAGCGATCTGCAAGGTCATACTGGAGACGGCATTGCTGACGGACGAGGAGAAGGTGATCGCCTCGGCGCTTTCCAAGAGGGGCAAGGCCGATTTCGTCAAGACGTCGACCGGGTTCGGTCCGGGTGGCGCGACCGTCTATGACGTTGCTTTGATGAGGGAGACAGTTGGTCCCGACATGGGAGTGAAAGCATCAGGCGGGGTCCGCACCGCGGACGATGCAGAAGACATGATTGCCGCGGGCGCGACGAGAATCGGAGCGTCGGCGGGCATCGAAATCGTTGGCGGAAAAGACGGAGGCAATGGTGACGAGAGGTATTGAACTGCGGTCGTTTGCGTTCCTGGACAGCCTCCAGCCGCAGTATGCAGCATTCCTGGGGACGGTGGCGCAGGGTTTTCTCCCACTCGCAGGTGACTCATCTCTGTGGGTCGAGGTCGCTCCGGGAATCGAGATCAACGCGCTGACGGACGTTGCCCTCAAGGCCACATCCGTGAAGCCCGGGCTCCAGATCATCGAGCGCTATTACGGAGTCCTCGAAGTTCACTCGCCGGATCAGGCCGAGACCCGTGCCGCAGGGGCAGCCATTCTCGAGGCGATTGAGCACGAGGAGGACGATCGGATCAAGCCCCGCATCCTCTCGTCACAGATCATTAGGAGGCTTGATGACCATCATGCTCAACTTATCAACCGGGTCCGACACGGGCAGATGATCATCCCCGGGCAGACGCTCTACGTTCTCGAGTGTGAGCCGGCGGCATACGCATCATTGGCAGCCAATGAAGCCGAGAAGGCGGCCGAGATCAACGTTTTGGAAGTGCGCAGCTACGGATCGATGGGCCGGCTCTATCTGGGCGGCGAGGAACGCGATATCGATGTCGGCTGGCAGGCTGCCGTGGCAGCTCTGGAAGGTCTGGCCGGACGTGAAGCCGGCTAGTTAGGTGAACCTGAATAGGAAAGAACGAAAGGAGGAGCTTCATGGCTGAAGCTCTGGGAATGATCGAGGCGCGCAGCTTCCCGGCGATGGTGGAGGCGGCCGATGCGATGGTCAAGGCGGCCAAGGTCGAGCTTGTGAGCATGGAGAAGACCGGCGGCGGGTATGTGACTGCGGTCGTGCGCGGCGATGTCGCCGCGGTCAAGGCTGCCATCGATGCCGGTGTTCGGGGCGCCGAGAAGGTCGGCGAGATCACAGGTACGCACCTCATCGCACGTCCCCACGTCAACATCGATCTGGTCCTGCCGCTCGGTCGCCAGGACGAGGCCGAGGGAGACCTGGAATAGTCCGAGTTCGTAGAGGCAGGAGAGACCCATGCACTTAGGCAGGGTCGCTGGCACTCTTGTTGCCAGCCAAAAAGAAGCCCTCATGTCCGGGTTGAAGTTCCTCGTTGTCCGTCAGATCGATGACAACAACGAGGAGACCGGTGGCTACGTGGTCGCGGTCGACGTCGTCGGCGCCGGCCCGGGCGAGGTCGTGATGTACGCATCCGGGAGCTCTGCGAGACAGACCGAGATGACGCGGGACCGCCCTTGCGATGCGGTGATCATGGCGATCGTCGACTCGTGGGACATCGGTGGCGACACCCGCTATCACAAGGGCCGCGAGGAGTCGGCCGGTTAGATGCTGAAGGATTCCGAGATTCAGGCGATCATCGATCGCGTCAAGGGACGTGTCGCTGCTGCCGAGTTTGCCGAGCGCACCGGCCCTGCTCTGCGTGCCGCCGATGAGGTGGCCATCGCCGAGGTGGAAATGGGAGACGGCATCTACTCATCGATCGATGAGGCCGTTGCCGCCGCGAGGAGGGCGTTTGCTGTTTATCGAGACATGGGTCTGGAGACGCGAAAGACGATTGTCGAGGCCATGCGCGCTGCCATGCTGCGGGAGGGCGAGCGCCTCGCCTATATGGCCGCAGAGGAGACCGGGATCGGCCGTGCCGAGGACAAGGTCATCAAGAATCGCCTCGTCACCACCAAGACCCCGGGACCTGAGGATCTCGAACCGATAGCGCTCACCGGCGACGCGGGAATGGTGGTCACTGAGTTCGCCCCATACGGAGTCATCGGCTCGATCACACCGACGACCAACCCGACTTCGACGATCATCAACAACTCGATCGCGATGATCTCGGCCGGTAACGCGGCAACCTTCAATGTTCACCCGAGTGCCCGTCTGGTCTCGGTGGAGAACATCCAGTTGCTGAACAGGGCGATTGTTGCTGCTGGAGGACCGCCCGATCTCATCACTGCCACGCCGCATCCCACTCTGGAGTCGGCTCAGGCCCTGATGAACCATCCCGACGTCAGAGTGCTTCTCGTGACGGGTGGTCCCGGTGTCGTCAAGGAAGCCCTGAAGACGCCGAAGAAGTCAATCACAGCCGGGCCCGGCAATCCACCAGCCGTTGTCGACCAGACCGCCGACATCGAGGCGGCGGGCACTGCCATCGTCAGAGGAGCCTCGTTCGACAACAACGTGATCTGCACCGACGAGAAGACGACGATCGTTGTCGATTCGGTTGCAGACAGACTGGTTCAGGCCATGGTTGGAGCCGGCGCCTATCGTCTCAAGGAGCATGAGTTGAAGCGCCTGGAGCGGGTGATATTCACGGAGATGGGCCCGCCGAACAAGCCAGGGATGATCAACCCGGAATGGATCGGCAAGGACGCCGGGAGAATTCTTGCGGAGATCGGGATCACCCAGGACAAAGACATCCGTCTCTTGATTGCCGAAGTCCCTAGAGAGCACAGCCTGGTGTGGACCGAGCAGATGATGCCGGTGATGCCGGTCGTCCGGGTGAGGAATGTCGACGACGCGATCGACCTGGCTGTTCGATCCGAACATGGCTTCCGGCACACAGCGTCGATTCACAGCACCAACGTCGACACCATCACCCAGATGGCGCGCGCAATGAACTGCTCGATCTTTGTGGCAAATGGATCTAACTTCAATGGTCTCGGCCAGGGCGGCGAAGGCTTCACATCCTTTTCAATCGCAAGCCCCACCGGCGAGGGGCTGACACGTCCTCGCACCTTCTCGCGGATTCGGCGCGTCACAGTCGTCGGGGCGCTCCGCATTGTCTGACACTCGCGATCCGGCGATTGCGGTCCTCGAGTTCGACTCCATAAGTGCCGGGATCGTCGCCGGAGACGCCATGGTGAAGGCTGCCCCGGTTGGATCGATCTATGCAGGCACCGTTCACCCGGGGAAGTATTTGGTGCTGGTGAGTGGAGACACCGCGAGCGTGGACGAGGCGATATCAGCAGGGATGGGAGTATCGGCTGCTTCGGTTGTCGACTCGGTTTTCCTGCCGGACGTGCACCCGCAGGTGGTCGCCGCGATGATCGGCGACTCATCGAGTGCACGGGTTGGCGACGAGGCTCTTGGAATCGTGGAGTCAAGCTCGGTGGCGTCCGTTCTCGACGCAGCCGACGCCGGGGTCAAAGCGGCTGACGTAGAGCTCTCGGGGGTTCGTCTTGCTGACGGTCTTGGGGGCAAGGGGTATCTCCTCTTCTCGGGAGCCCTTGCCGAAGTCGAGGCGGCGACACAGGCCGCTACGGAGAGAGTGGAGCCTCACGGGACGATGGTCCGCAGCGACGTGATCGCTCAACTCCATGAAGAAGTGGCCGAGAATCTGAGACAGGACCTCACCTTTCTGCGAAGAATCACTTCACGAGGCGGAGCAGTCTGATGCAGCTTGGCCGGGTCATGGGAAGTGTCGTTGCCAGCGAGAAGGCGGCCGGGCTCGAGGGTGTCCGCTTTCTCATCGTCCAGCCTCTCAACAAGAAGCAACAGCCTGTGGGCGGAACCGTGGTGGCGGCCGATGCGCTGTCGATGGCCGGACTAGGAGAACTGATCTACTTCGTTGCTTCCCGGGAAGCCGCCGAGGCGATGCAGGAGCGGTTTGTTCCCGTCGACCATGCGATTGTCGGGATTGTGGATCAGGTCCACCTGATGGAGGAAGAATGAAAGTCGGGACAGTCGTGGGCACCGTGGTTTCGACGGTGCAGGCTCCGATTCTCGACGGGCATCGTCTTCTGTTGTGTGACATCCAGGATCTCAGTGGACGCCCCGACGGCTACACGATTGCCATCGACGTGGTCGACGCCGGAGTGGGCGACACCGTGTTGATTTTGGACGAAGGCAGTTCCGCACGTCAGATTCTCGGCCGCGATTGGGGTGCGATTCGGGCCGTCGTGGTCGGCATTGTCGACGAACTGGTCGTTGACGACGAGATGCGGAAGGTGGTCTAGGCCGAGCCTTCGAAGTAGTCGACCGACGCCTGGTGGGCGTAGAGGGACCACAGAGCCAGCACGCCGATTGTCGCACCGAGAAGGGTGACACTGAGGTACCCGCCGGAGTGGTGTGTAAGCAGCACAACAACTGTGGCCACAAGTCGGATCCCGACGACGATGCCGACGAAGGTCCTCGCATTCTTGGCGCCGGCGAGCAGGTTGTTGCCTGCCCACAACAGGATGATTGCAACTAATGCCTCAACGACTCCCGCCGTGAGCAGCTGGGCGTCGCTCAGACCTGTGTCCTCGGTGAAGAACCCAAAGAAGGCAAATATGGCAGTGACTGCCGCCATGGCGCTCTTGATGATCAGCAACCAAGCGATGAAAGTGATGATCCCCGGTCGTCTGGTTTCGACCGGAGCTGATTCAGAAGTCACGAACAATCCTCCTCGAATTGGGTCAGCGATACAGAGGGAGTATTGCCCCCTCGGACTTTGACTGCAAGGCGTGGGGAAGCGTTACTTAGAGAGAGATCGTTCGAGGCGAAGGCCCGGTGCTCAGCGGTGGTTAGAGCGTCTCGACCTCGGCGAGGTCAGGTTCGCGTCGTCGCTCCTTGAATGAAAGCCAAATCGCCACTGCGGCCGGAACCACGAAGGCCAGAGCCGGGAACGCCATTGCGTCGACTGTGAGCCCGACAAAGGTCGAGCCGAGGGAAACGTCCAGTCCGACGACCACCGGCTCCTCCTCCGCCTCGACAGTGATGACTTCTGGAGTGGGGCTCGGAGGCGAGCCGCTCGGCATGACGAGGAAAGCGACGACTTCGTCGTGTCCGACAAGGGTCGTGGTCGTCGTAGATGTTGTGGTGGATGTGGATGTGGTCGTGTTCGTCTTGGTGGGCGTTTTCGCCGCTGCCGTGGTAGTGGTGACTACTGGCGGGGCTGTAGTCGTGGGTGGGACAGTCGTTGTGGTTGTCGGGATAGTCGTGGGTGGGACAGTCGTTGTGGTTGTCGGGATAGTGGTGGTTGTCGGGAGGGTTGTCGTTCCATTGCCACCACCGTCCTGGCCTTCGTCGTCGTGTCCGGACCTGTGGGCTGCGACAGCAGGTTCGATCCCGGATCCAACAAGAAGTGCCACCGCGAGCATCAGGACTCCGAGGCCTCCGAGGAAGAGTCTCACGGTGCCGTTTCGGCCAAGACGTCGCCATCTTCGACCGAGTCAGGCCCGTAACTGAGGGGAAGTCTGAGCGAGAAGGACGAAGCGCCGGCCTCACGAGCGTAGGAGGCATCTCCACCCATGGCTTGTGCCAGCTCGCGCACAATGGCGAGCCCCAGCCCGACGCTGTGGTTGGTCGAGCTACCGGTGCCTTGATGCGGGAACGGGGTGAAGAGTCGCTGTTCGATGTCGAGGGGCACACCGGGACCGTGATCTGTGACGCGATACAGATAGTTCTCACCATCCACTTTGCCCTCAACGACGATCGGATCCCCTCCGTACTTGACAGCGTTAGAAACGAGATTCTTGAGAATCTGGCGGAGACGAAGGTCGTCGGCTGCAATGGTCCCGGGCTCGCAGCGCATCTCAATCTCGATGCCGCGGGATTCAAAGATCGACAGTGTCTGTGTTGCCGCGTCACACGCGTCCACGGCTCCGATATGTACTTCGAGTTTCCCTGCCTCGAGACCAGCGGAGGCGAGGATGTCGTCAGTGAGCAGGGTCATGTCCTCGGCTTCCATGCGGATCATGTCAATGAACTCGTCTGCTTCACGCGAGTCGCGGATTGCGGGATCCCCCAATACCCTTGCCAGGCCGCTGATTCCGGTCAACGGAGTGCGCAGCTCATGAACGACGGTTCGCATCATTTCGTTGCGGGCTTCGTTGAGAGCCTCTTCATGCTCGAGTTTCATCGAGAGCTCTCGCCATTCCATAGAGCGACGAGTCGAAGACCTGGCCCAGAGGATCAGGACGAGAGGAGCAAGGCCGGCCGTTGCCAGGCCCAGCGCTATACCCAGGACGTTGTAGCTCGAGTCGATGACGTCGATCTCGCCGGCGAGTTCTCGACGGAGTTGGTCGAGTGTCGCCATTGCCGATCTGAACAGGGCGTCTACGCCATCCTGGGTGTCGAGTCCGTCCGGCACCGCGATGAGAGCAACCTCGGCTTCGTCGGCGTATTGGGTGCCGGTCTCGATGACGGCTGCGGCCGTCTCGTTGTCTTCCAGCGCCCTCAGAGAAAGTCGGTACTCGGCGAGGGCCGTGTTGGCTTCGCTGATGGAAAGCGTCTGCTGTGCTTCTGAACCATTGGCTGCAAGAGCCAGGTGGGAGCGAACTACAGCGCCGGATCGTGCCGCTTCATCGGCGGCGTGGAGGTCACTTGCCGACCGAGCTACGGCCCGACTGATTTGGACGGCTCCGAACAGGCTGCCACCCACTATCGCAATGAGAATCGCTGCGACTGTTGCGGTGCGAAGAGAGGCACGTGTGCGGACCTCCCCAGCGCTGCGTACGCCCAATACGGCAGACATACGAACTAATCGGCATTTTTCGCAAAAAGGCACGTAGGTCTAGAGGCCCAGTTGTGCCGGCTTCCGCACCCGAAATTGGGACCGAAACCTGCCATAAACGGCGCGTTTTGGTCTCAATTACACCTGAGACGACGAAGATGGCTCTGTGGAATCGAGAACGCTGCCGATTCAGGGGCCCCTTGACCTGAAGACAACCCTGCGACCGCTCCATGGTCGATTCGCCGGCGACGGCTGGTGGCTTGCAGCGCGGACACCAGACGGCCCTGGAAGTCTCCGGGTCAGAAGGACCAAGTCCGAGTTGATTGGCGAATCATGGGGAGAAGGGGCCGGATGGCTGATTAAGAGACTTGGCTCGATCGGCGGTCTCGGGGATGACCCCGGCGATTTCACGACCGATCATCCTGTCGTCTCCGAACTGCACCGCACCCACCCGGGTATCAGGTTTGGCAGAACCGATCTGGTCTTTGATGCGTTGGTGGCCGGAATTGTTGGTCAGAAAGTGACCGGTCGGGAGGCGGCGGCGGCAATGCAAGGTCTGTACGCCGACTTCTCCGAACCAGCTCCCGGGCCAAATGAGGAGTTGAGACTGCCCCCAGATCCCGAGAAAATGGCGGAGGCGCCGTATTGGGATTACCACGAGTCTCATCTCGAGAGGCGAAGAGCAGACCTGCTTCGGAGAGTGGCAACGGACCATCGGCGAATTGAGCTGCTGCGAGATGAAGACCCTGACTCCGCCGCCGCCTTGCTCATGTCCTATCCGGGAGTAGGTGAGTGGACGATTGCTGAGACTCTGACGCCGTCTCACGGCGATCCGGATCGGCCCTCGGTGGGTGACTTTCATCTGAAGCACATGGTTGCCTATCACCTCACCGGCGAACCGCGCGGCACAGACGAACAGATGTTGTCCCTTCTGGAGCCCTTTCGCCCACACCGTGGAAGGGTGGCCCGTCTGCTCCACACTTTGGGTCACGAGCCTAAATTCGGGCCGCGAATGAGTTCCCGTGACATCACAAGGATGTGACCTGGCGCTCGCGTCTGCGTGCATTCTCCAGAAGACGATCGGGGTCGTAGACGATCACGGCGTCGGCCAGGGGTGCGGTTGTCAGGTCCCGGGGTGAGAGCACCCGGATGAGCCGGGAGGTGTCCGGTCTCTGAGTTCCCTCGGGCTCGGTCGATACAACCAGCAGGTCCTGTTCTGTCGAGGCCAAAGCTCTCAGTGGCTCGTTGGTCCAGACCCACTCGTCCGCCTCGAGCATTCCGCGATGAGCCTGTGGATTCCCGACCATGAGCAACGCGAGGGTGAGCTCATCGTGTGCCTCCGCAACGGTCTCGCCTTCCAGTGCTCTCTCGAGCACCGGCATGGCCTCGGCACCGTGCCCTTTGGCGACAGCCCAGGCGGCGTGTCCCCGAATCATCGACGAGGCGTGGAGGAGATGGGACTCGATGGAGTCAAGAGCGTCCGGCTCACCTGAGTTTCCAGCGGCTATGAGAAGATTTCGACGGATGAAGCGACCCTCACGGCGAGGTACGTACCACCACGAGAATCGCTCGAGGAGTTCGTCGTCTGTCATCGCGAGCATCTTCGGGAAGGGCATGCTGACGGGGTGCTCGCCGGCACGGGCAAGGGAACGCGACCCCGGTGGGCAGGCAGTAAGACAGTCATCGCACCCGTAGACCCTCCGGCCGAGATGGGGGCGTATCCACTGCGGGATCGACCCCGGAGTCTGCAGCCAGGTTGAGAGACATCGTCTCGCATCCAGTCCCCGATCATCGAGGGCGTCGGTAGGACAGGCGGGAAAGCAGGCGACGCATGTCCCGCAGGTGCGCTCCATCCGGTGACTGGGCTCGAGGGGAGCGTCTGTGACAACCGACCCGAGAAGCATCCACGGCCCGTGTGCAGGGGTGAGCACCATGGTGTTTCTTCCGGACCAGCCGACACCCGCTCTTGTGGCTGCAGCCCGATCGACGAGGCGATTGTCGTCGATCAACACCTCGGCCCGGTATCCGCGATCGACAAGCTCCGCGGCCACGGCATCGGCGATCTGTCCAAGGCGCTCGTAATGATTTGCGGTCGCGAACCTCGCAACAACCGCGCCGTCTTGATCGGGTGTTCCTGACTCGCCGAGGTAGTTGTGGCCAACCACGAGCAGGCGCTTCGCCCACGGCAATGTCCTCCTGATGTCCGTCGCTGTGTCCGGGTCGTCGTATGTGAATCGCAGTGGGCCAGAGTGACCGGATGACTTGTTCACCTTGAGCGCCTGCAGTTCTGCTTCAAAGACATCCGCGGTGGTCACACCGACCGCAGATGCGCCGTACTCGGTGGCAAGGGCGAGAATCTTCGCTGTCATCTCGTCGGGCATTGTCTTCAGTCTGGCATCGGATGCGTGCCTGGATCATTGGCCTTTGTGCAGATATGGGATTATTGAGACTGTGATCACCTACCGCACCGGTAACGATGTCGATCTCGACGAGTTCATCGCCGTCTACGTTGACTCGACTCTGGCGGAACGACGGCCGGCCGACGATCGGGAGCGCATGAAGACGATGCTCGAAGAGGCCAACCTTGTGATCACTGCGTGGGATGGTGATGAGATGATCGGGATTTCGAGGTCAATCACGGACTTCGCCTACTGCACATATCTCTCAGACCTGGCCGTCAACCTCGATTTTCAGGGTCAGGGGATAGGCAAGGAGCTGATCAGTCTCACCCAGAAGGCCGTGCCCGAGGCGATGTTGATCCTTCTTGCCGCCCCGGCAGCCAGCGACTACTACCCGCGGATCGGGATGAAAGGCCATGACAGTGCGTGGATTCTGGCTCCCGGCGAAGAGCTGAACTAGCGCAGAGGCTCAACCGCCGAGCCAAACAATGATCAAGTCACCGACGTAGCTGGGATCATGCATGTCCATGTGGCTAGCCCCTTCAACGATCTCGATCAGTGACCGGGAGCCGCCATCTTCCAGTGCTTCGTCGAAGTCCCGGGTGAAGCTGTAGTCGACCAGCCCATCCCGGTCGCCGTGCATCAATAGCGAGTCGAGGTCTGTGTTCTGGTCCGTGAGATTCATTGGATTGCCTGCGAACCATGCATCAGGGTCGTTCGCCGGTCCGGTGCCGAAGAACGGGATCATCAGGGGACCAAGCCGGAGCACGTCATACGGCCCGGCTAAGCCGACCAGCCTTTCGGGCACGCCTGTCCCCGCGATCTCGCAGCGTTCGGTGTAATCGTCACCTGTAAGAGCTACGACGCCCGAGATGTGAGCCCCGGCCGAATGGCCGACCACGGCCACCGTTCCGTCCGAATCGGGGTGGGCAGCGGCGTAGCGAACAGCGCATGCGACGTCGCTCATGGCATCGGGATAGCCGGGCCGGTCGTTGGAGAGTTTGTACCTGGTGTTCACTGTCAGGAACCCCGCATCGGTGAGGTGGGTCGCCAGTGGCCGCATCAGCGACGGCGACCCACCGACCCACCCGCCACCGTGGACGAGGACAACTGCCGGGAACGGCCCGTCGCCGTCGGGTATGAGTATCTCGGCGTCGATATCTGGCAAAGGCGTCGTGGTTGTGGTCTGCGGGAGCGTTGTGGTGGTTGTGGTTGTAGTCGTTGTAGTCGTAGTTGTCGTAGTTGTCGTAGTTGTCGTGGTGGTCGAGGTTGTCGTCGTGGTACCCGGCAAGGTCGCCGGTGGCGAAGTAGGCGGTGGAGTTGTCGGGGAGGTCGTGGTCTCCTCGATCGACGCTGACGTGGAACACGACGCCAGGAGCAGCCCCAACCCGACCAAGGCGATCTTCAGGAAAGGAGCGATGCCGCTTCCTTGTCTATGTGCCACTCGACAAGCGCCTCTCCGTCCCCGAGTTGTCCCGCAGGGGTGTGACCTTCGAAGCTGGCCTTCACCGCCAGAGCCTTGTCGAGACCGACCGTCAAAACCATGATGAGCTTGGAGCTTCGAAGAAGCGGGTACGTGGCCGTGAGCCGATGCTGACCGAGGCGGGGCACGCTGTTGGAGACGAACCAATGCTCGGTCTCACCGATTGCATCGGTTTCGGGAAACAGCGAGGCGGTATGCCCATCTGCTCCCATCCCGAGGATGATGACGTCGGGCCGCTTTTCATAATGGATCTCTCGCAGCAAGGTCTCATACATCGCTGCCGAGTCCGATGGCTCGATATCTGAGCCCCATTGCGGTCGGTGAAAGGTGGCATCGACATGGTTGAGCAGTGTCTCCATCGCCATTCGGCCATTGGAGAGCTCATCGTCGTGGGGCACCCACCGCTCGTCTGAGAGCCAGGCGTCCACCCTGTCCCATCCCTCGTCCCAATCACAGAGTGCCCGGTAGGTTGCTTTCGGGGTCGAGCCGCCGGCCAGGCCCAGGGACAACCGTTGGTCACTATCTGCGATGAGCGTGCCGATGCGAACCGATGCAGCCCGGGCGACTGCGCCCGGGCTGTTGTGGACGTGGACTTCCATCGACGTGACGGTAACGGTCCTCTAAGTTTGTCCCAATGGTGAAGCAAGTGACGATCGACTGGTCGGGTGGCCAGGTGAGTGGACGTTTGACAGGCAAGGGCCCCGACGGAATCCTGCTGGCGCACGGCGCCGGGACCAACCAGGACCATCCTTTCATGGTGCTTCTTCGTGATGGGCTCGCTTCCGCCGGACACACCGTGCTCACCTTCAACTACCCCTATACGGAACGAGGATCGAAGTCTCCCGACCGGGCCGAGAAACTTGTCGAGTGTCACCGCGGCGCGGCCGACTATTTCCGGCCCAAGGTCGACCACCTCTTTCTGGCAGGTCGCTCCATGGGAGGCCGGATAGCCACCTACCTCGTTGCCGAGGGTGATGAGGCTTCCGGGGTGCTTCTCTATGCATACCCATTGCATCCTGCGGGCAAACCTGAGCGACTGCGGATCGCGCACTTTTCTGACGTCACGGTTCCCATGATGTTCTTCCAGGGGACCAGAGACGCTCTCTCGAAAATGGACCTGTTTGAGCGGCACATTGCGACCCTCCCCAACGCAGATGTAGAGATTCTCGAGGGTGCGAGCCACTCATTTCGTGGCGGCGGTTGGACTCCGGAGTCGATGGTCGAACGTCTGGTAGCCGACTCCAGTCGCTGGATCGCCGCGGTCTCATCTGGCGCAAGTCGCGGAGTACAGGCATAATTGAGGCCTACGCCTCACCCCTTCAAGGAGTTTCCAAATGTCAGAAGTTAGCCTGCGCGCGCAGACAGGCAGGACAGTCGGGTCCCGGGAGTCTCGCCGGATCCGTCGCACCGGTCAGGTGCCCGCCGTTGTTTATGGGACCGGCGTGGAGTCACTGCCGATTTCCGTGAATGCTCTCGAGCTTCAGAAGGTCCTCCACACCGAAGCCGGTGCCAACGCCCTGATCAACCTCGAGATCGAAGGTGGCGACACGATTCTCACAATGGCCCGCGTCATTCAGCGCCACCCGTTCCGAAGCGAGTACAGACACATTGACTTCGTCACCGTGTCCCTGGACGAGACGGTGACCGCAGAAGTGACCATCGACTTTGTCGGGACACCGGTAGGTGTTCTCGAAGGTGGTGTTTTCTCGCCGAGGCGCACTTCGGTTCAGATCGAGGTGCTGATCACCAACATCCCGTCTTCGATCGAGCTCGACGTTTCCGAGATCGAGGTCGGTGGGTCCTTGCGGATTGCCGACATGCAGGAGATCGAAGGCGTCACTTACCTCGAAGACCCCGAGGGGGTCGTCATGAGCGTTACCGTTCCGGCAGCCGAGATCGAAGAAGAGCCCGAGATCGACGAAGAGGAGCTCGAGCTTCTCGAGGGTGAAGAGGCGCCCGAGGGTGAGGGTGACGAGGATGCTGAGGCGCAGGCAGAAGGCGAAGGCGAGAGCGAAGACACCGAGGAATCCGGTGCATCTCGTCGTCGGTCTTCGTAACCCTGGGGCAAAATACGAGGGGACCCGCCACAACATTGGGTTCGAGATAGTTGCCCGCGTCGTTGACCGCGCTGGAGAGAGTATGGGCAAAGCTCCGTCACGGCTTCGAACCACGATTGGCCAGGTCGGTGTTGGCGACAACCGTGTCCTCTATGCCGTCCCCAACACCTTCATGAACGATTCGGGTGCAGCGGTGAGGGCCGCTCTCGACTACTACAGCCTTGACGTTGGCTCGCTGCTGGTGATCCACGACGACATCGACCTCTTCTTTGGCCGCCTCCGCCTGCAAGTCGCGGGAGGAAGCGGCGGGCACAACGGGATTCGCTCCCTCGAGAAGGCTTTGGGGACCAGGGAATTCAGTCGGCTCAAGGTCGGCGTTGGCCGGCCCCCCGGATCGATGGATCCTTCTGACTTCGTTCTCCGCGACTTCACCAAAGCCGAGCGGCCCGAGATCGATCTGATGATCGAAGACGCGTCAGACGTCGTCGAGTTGTGGCCGGTCGAACCTGCCAGAGCCCAGGAGCTGGCTGCTCACCGAGGTGGCGACCACTCTTCATAGAGGACCGCATACATTGCGGCGTCCACCCACTCGCCATATTTTCGATACGCATGCCGAATCGTGCCTTCTTGGGTCATCCCCGCTCGTTCCACCAGACGGCGCCCTCTGGTGTTCTGAGTGAACACCTCGGCTTCCATCTTGTAGTAGTCGAGCTCGGTGAATCCGAGATCGAGCACGGCCTCGAGGGCTTCGCTCATGATTCCCTGCCCCCAATAGGGTTTGCCCAGCCAGTAACCGACATCGGCCCGACCAGGTTCGTCCCGCGGTCTGGTCCCGATCGCGCCTATCGCTGATCCCTCAGTCGCGCTTATGTCGCCGGAGCGGTCCCTGATCACCCAATGGAACCCCCAGTCCCGGTAAGCATTGGTCTGGGACTTCTCCATCCAGTTCAACACATCGATTATCGAGTCGGGGCCGTCCCAGATCAGATTGGCACAGACATCGCGGCGGTCGCTGCCACCGATCAGTGAGTACAGGCCGTCGGCGTCCGTCCGCTCGGGCAGGACGATGTCGAGCCGCACCGTGGCCAGTGAATAGGTGTTGCGACTCTTGGGATCTGGCCCGGCACGAGGCATCGGGGCAGCTTGGCATCCTCGCCCGGCTACTGCTGCCAGTATTCGTCCCATGCCGAGCTATGTGGGAGCCCTCGACCAGGGAACGACTTCAACCCGATTCATGATCTTCGACTCCGACGGCAAGGTTGTCTCCGCCC
>Ga0255054_10000003_pt1 | contig 123787 bp, 113 predicted proteins | sample JV7_2_23_MG_FD_188634 | JGI IMG/M metagenome (GOLD analysis project Ga0255054, IMG submission 188634) | Seawater microbial communities from Jervis Inlet, British Columbia, Canada - JV7_2_23 | ecosystem: Environmental > Aquatic > Marine > Inlet | place: Canada: British Columbia | collected... | reverse complement strand
GATTCATCGACTACGTCGGCTCCTGGGGACCGATGATCCTCGGCCATGCACATCCCGAAGTCATCGACGCCGTCATCGAGACGGCCGGACGCGGGCTCAGTTTTGGCGCACCCTGTGTTCTCGAAACACAGATCGCCGCCAGGATCACGACGCTGATGCCGTCGATCAAGCGGCTGCGCATGGTTAGCTCGGGCACCGAGGCGACGATGAGCGCCATTCGGCTGGCACGCGGGCATACGGGCCGCGACAAAATCGTCAAGTTCGAAGGCTGCTATCACGGTCACTCGGACTCCTTGCTGATCAAGGCCGGCTCCGGCGCGTTGACCCTCGGGGTGCCCAGCTCACCCGGCGTGCCAGGTGAACTTGCCGCGCACACGATCACTCTGTCGTACAACGATACCGACGCAGTCACACAGGCGTTTGACGAAATGGGCAGCGAGATCGCCTGCGTCATCGTCGAACCGGTCGCCGGCAACATGAATATGGTGCCGCCCGCGCCAGGGTTCCTCGAAACGCTGCGTGAAGTGTGCACCGCTCATGGCACGGTACTGATCTTCGACGAGGTCATGACCGGGTTTCGCGTTGCCAAAGGTGGTGCGCAAGCATTGTTCGGCATCGAGCCCGACCTGACGACGCTCGGCAAAATCGTCGGCGGCGGCATGCCGGCTGCCGCATTCGGTGGTCGTGCCGAGATCATGGCGGATATTGCGCCTGACGGCCCCGTGTACCAGGCCGGTACATTGTCCGGCAATCCCGTGGCAATGGCCGCAGGTCTGGCGACGCTCGATCAGATCGATCAACCGGACTTTTACGAACGGCTGGGCGAGCGCACGCGACAGCTTGCTTCCGGGCTCTCCGAGGTGGCGGCCGGCGCCGGCATACCGCTCAGTGTCGAGTACGAGGGCGGGATGTTCGGATTCGTGTTCACAGACGCGGGACCGGTACGTAGCTTTGCCCAGGTTGCCGCCGCCGACGTCGAGCGATTCAAGTCGTTCTTCCACGGCATGCTTGACGAGGGTGTGTACTTCGCGCCGTCCGCATTCGAGGCGGGATTCGTTTCAGCCGCACACGGTGACGACGAAATCGAACAAACGCTCGATGCGGCTCGCAAGGTATTCGCGACGCTGTAGTTGATTAAGCGGTGCTGATCGGGCCCCTGACGTTTCTGAGTACCTCGTGCACGAGCCGCAGCCTTTCAGTGGGATCTGACTGCTCGAGGCACATTTGTTTTTCCTCGAGATCAACGGGCAGGATTTCCATGAAGCGGTTGGTCACCCAGCCCGCATCGTCGAGGCGGCGGTCGAGATTCTCGTAAAGCCGGCCGAGATCATCGAGGACGCCCGCGAGAATAGTCGCCATCGGAAGGTACTCCTCGGGCAGAGGCACGTCAGATTCCTCGGGCAAAATTTCGATCTCGCCGATGTGCAGCCCATCCGGTTCGCTGTGCGACGAAATCAGGCGGAAGCGTTCTTCGCCCCGCGCAGTCACGCCGAGCAGACCGTCGCTGCCCTGGTACCAGTCGACGATTTTCGCCAGCGTGCCTATGTCGAAGGTCGTCGCAAGGCCGGTCTCACCCCCTTCCCGAATCAACAGTACGCCAAACGGCGCGTCGTTCTTGATGCGCTCACTGATCATGTCGACATAGCGTGTTTCGAAAATCCGGAGTGGCAACGGACCTCCGGGAAACAACACCGTGTTGAGCGGAAATAGCGGAACCTGCACGATGCGGCCTTTTGTTCGACCTTATTCCAAGTATAGGTGTTTTATCGGAGCCCGTTGCGGCGCACCTATGAACCCCGCGTGCGCTGCAATACAGCAGTGAGCGTCTGTCGCGCGCCGCCGAAGCCACCGTTGCTCATGAATATCACCTGGTCTCCCGACAGGACCCGCGTGGACATGTCGTTGACGAGTTTGTCGTAGTCGCCGAATGAGCGCAGCTTTTTGCCGAGTGGCTGCAGTGACTCATCAAAATCTCCGCTCATGTCCGCGGGCCGATACATCCATACGAGATCGGCCTGCTCGAGAGATTTCGCCATGTCCTCGTTATGCACGCCGAGCTTCATCGTGTTCGAGCGAGGTTCGACGGCGACGACAACGCGATTACCCGGGTAACGGCGCTTCACGGCCGCGATCGTGCGCCGGATGGCTGTCGGATGGTGCGCGAAATCATCGTAAATGGCGATATCACCGACCGTCGCCGTGCGCTCCATGCGCCGTTTGACGCCTTCGAATCGCGACATTGCCGCGACGGCCGCGTCGAGTGGTACGCCGGCTGTGCGCGCCGCCGCAATTGCTGCCAGCGCGTTTTCGAGATTGTGCGCACCGCCCATTTGCCAGCGCGACTCGGCCGACTGTTCCGGGGCGTTGCTGACGCGTATGTGGCGCTCAGACACATCGGAAAATTCGGCTTGCCAGTCACCGCTGCCATCGAGCGCAAACGTTTCGACCGGCGTCCAGCAGCCCATGTCGAGCAGACGCTCGAGATTGTCATCCGCTGCGTTTGCAATGATCCGGCCGCGCCGCGGTACCGTTCTCAATAACTGGTGAAACTGCCACACGATCGCGTCGAGGTCCTTGTAGATATCTGCGTGATCGAATTCGAGATTGTTCAGAACCAGCGTGCGCGGACGGTAATGCACAAACTTCGCCCGTTTGTCGAAGAATGCAGTATCGTACTCGTCCGCCTCGACGACAAAGCAGTCGCCACCGCCGAATCGCGCCGAAACACCGAAGTTGGCCGGTATGCCGCCAATCAGGAAACCGGGTTCGAGGCCCGCATCTTCGAGAATCCACGCCAGCATACTGGCCGTTGTCGTCTTGCCGTGCGTGCCAGCCACCGCGAGCACGTGTTTACCCCGCAGCACGTGCTCGGCAAGCCATTGCGGGCCCGACTGGTAGGGCATGTCTCGGTCGAGCAGGGCTTCGACGACGTCGAAGCCACGGCTTACGACGTTGCCGACAACCACGCAGTCCGGAACGGTGTCGAATTGCCCGGCGTCATAACCTTCGTGAATCGCGATGCCGAGGCTCTTCAATTGTGTGCTCATCGGCGGATAGACGCCGGCATCGCAGCCGGAGACCTCGTGGCCGGCAGCTTTCGCCAGCGCGGCGACACCGCCCATGAAGGTGCCACAGATACCGAGGATATATATGTGCATGCGGGAACTCAGGATGCAGAAGTCACTGCCGTAGAAAACGCATACTGTAAAAGGAATACGCTAATTGCAATGATGAAGCCGATGTACCATTCGCGATTCAGCGAGCGGGCCATGATATGCCCCTTGACGTGCACCGACCAGAACAGCAACAGATAGACGACAATTTGCGCAAGCTGTTCGCCAAAAAAGGGTAACAGGAACACCAGCCCCGCTACCTGGCCCAGAAAAATCAGGGCACCGCAGCCAATGATTGCCGTCAGTGACTGCAGGAGCCTGCTGCCATGTCCCGCCAACGTTATGACCAACGCGTAGCAGACCAGGCTGATGGCCCAACTCGAGACCGATACCGCTACGACCCTCCCCTCGAAGGTCGGTATCAGTATGGTTGCCGCGAACAGCGGAAAGAACCACAACAGGACGGCTGCGTACGCCAGTATCCAGGAGTGCGGTATCGCGTCCGGCCCCTTGCGTATCATAATGATGTCGAACAGAGTTCTGATGAATGCCTGCACGGCCGGATTGTGGTCGCCGTCGATGGCGCCATGATCGCATGTTAACCTTCCGATCCGAAATCCACTCCACCGGTACTCAATGACCGATTTCACGTTTGTCGACGAACCCGACACTATCGCGTCCGACCTGCACCCTCACGAAGTGCTGGGCGTCGATACGGAGTTCATGCGCGAGAAGACTTTTTTCGCACAGCTCTGCCTCGTGCAACTAGCCACGCGCAAACGCGTTTATTGCGTCGACCCACTCGCCGGAAACGATATGCAGGCGTTTTGGATCGCCGTGTGCGACAGGACCTGGGTCGTTCACTCGGCCCGGCAGGATATCGAGGTCATCTTTCAAACGGCCGAACGCATGCCCGGGGCATTGTTCGATACTCAAATAGCCGCTGGCCTGTTGGGCCTGCAACCGCAGATGGGTTACGCCGGGCTGGTGAAGGAACTGTTCGGCGTGGAAATTTCCAAGTCCCATACCCGCGCCGATTGGACAAAACGGCCGCTGGCGGACGCATTCCTGCACTATGCGGTCGAAGACGTCGAATACCTGCTCCCGGCATACGACATTTTGAAGGGGCGCCTCCAGCAAGCCGGGCGCCTGACGTGGGCCGAACAGGATTCGACAATGCTACTTGACGATTCGTTGTACGTGGCCGACGCGTCGCAGGCCGTTAGCCGTCTGAAAGGCGCGCGGAATCTGCGTGGGCGTCGCCGCGCTGCCGCCGCACGTCTCGCGGCGTGGCGCGAGCAAGAAGCACTCGGCAGAAACCGGCCACGCCAGTGGATACTCAGGGACCGCGTGTTGCTCGATATTGCCGCAAGTCAGCCGGACTCGATGGCCGCGCTGCAGCGCGTCGAGGATCTGCCGCCAAAACTGGTGCAGCGCGCCGGTGAGGCCCTGCTCGAGATCGTCGCAAGCTCCGCCCACGACGATCACGATTATCAACCGCCATCGGCGCCCGATGAACGTCAAAAGAAGCTGCTGAAAACGATGCAATCAGCCGTCGACAACTGTGCGGCGGAACTGGGTATCAGTGCCGAGCTGGTCGCCCCGCGCAAGGAACTGTCCGCCGTCATCATATCCGGCACTCGGAGCTCGCGGGTTTTCCAGGGTTGGCGCCGGGAATTGATCGGTGAGCGTCTGCTCGAGCTTCTATAGCGATTGCGAAAACCTGTCGTAGACCTCGTCGATCGATCCTTCGGCGTCGACGGACTTCAACTTGTCGCGCTTCTCGTAAAAACTCACCACAGGCTCAGTCTGCTCGCGGTAGACATCGAGTCGGCTCTTGATGGTCTCCTCGTTGTCGTCCTCACGCTGGATGAGTTCGCCGCCTGCATTCAGGCAGTCGTCGATTTCTTCCTGCGGCGAGAAGTAGACGTTCAGGAGTTTGCCGGTGAGTGAACAGGTACGCCGCCCCGTGAGACGCTTCGTCAGGATATCGAAGTCCACGTCCATGAGTACGGCCGCGTCCAGCGGCGCGCCCAGCTGATCGAGCAGCTCCTCGAGATCACCGGCCTGTTGCCTGGTACGCGGGAACCCGTCGAGTATGAATCCGTCCGCCGCATCCGGTCGTGCGAGACGTTCACTGATGATGCCGAGCATGATGTCGTCAGGCACGAGTTGCCCAGCGTCCATGATCGTCTTCGCTCTCTCGCCGAAACGGGAACCGGCAGACGCGGCCTCACGCAGCATGTCGCCTGTCGAAATATGTGGAAAATTGCGATCGGCCATCAGTTTCTTGGCCTGCGTGCCCTTACCCGAGCCGGGTGCGCCCAACAAAACGATTCGCATTCTCAAGTGTCCGATTTCAAAGGCTGATTACGTCGTCCGGGCATTCACCCCGGCGCGGCGAAGTACGCTACCCGCAATGCAGGGCAAGGTCAATCGGACCATTCGGTGTCGTGCCCCCGGCCGCAGTTTCCGCTATGCTCATGCGCCATCGAGCGGCAGCCAGAGGAACCGGAATATGCCTGCAATGAACGCATTTTACGCACAGTCCGGCGGCGTTACCGCAGTGATCAACGCAACCGCCTGCGGTGTCATCGAGACCGCCAGGAAACATCGCAAGCACATTACAAATGTGTATGCAGGCCGTAACGGGATCATCGGCGCACTCACAGAGGACATGATCGACACGAACCGGGAGAATGCGAAAACGATCGCGGCGCTCCGACACACCCCTGGAGGAGCGTTCGGCTCCGCCCGCTACAAGCTGAAAGGCATCGAGGAAAATCGAGCCGAATACGAAAGGCTGATCGAGGTTTTCAGGGCGCACAACATCGGCTACTTCTTCTATAACGGCGGCAACGACTCCATGGACACCGCGCACAAGGTAGCCCAGATCTCGAAGAAGCTCGGGTTTCCCGTACAGTGCCTGGGCATTCCCAAGACTGTGGACAATGACCTGCCGATTACCGATAACTGCCCTGGTTTCGGTTCGGTCGCCAAGTACGTTGCCATATCGACGCTGGAAGCTGCACTCGACGTGCTGTCGATGGCGAAAACCTCGACGAAGGTCTTCGTTCTCGAAGTCATGGGCCGGCACGCAGGCTGGATCGCCGCAGCTGGCGGACTCGCCGGTACACGGCCCGAGGATCCACCGCACGTAATCCTGTTCCCGGAGGTGCCGTTCAACAAGCGCGCTTTCCTGAAACGCGTTCGTGAGTCGGTAACCAAGTACGACTACTGTGTCATCGTGGTCAGCGAGGGGGCCCGTTATTCGAACGGCAAGTTCCTGGCAGAAGCCGGCACACGAGACGCATTCGGACATGCCCAACTCGGCGGCGTGGCACCGGTGGTCGCACAGATGGTCCGTGACAACCTGGGATTCAAATATCACTACGCAGTGGCCGACTATCTGCAGCGCTCGGCCCGCCATATTGCCTCCGCCACGGATGTCGAACAGGCCTACGCCGTAGGTCGTGCTGCCGTGCGGTTCGCGTTGCAGGGCAAGACCGCGGTCATGCCGGTCATCAAGCGTGTGTCGGACAAGCCGTATCGCTGGCGTATTGACGAAGCGCCCCTGTCCAGGATCGCCAACAAGGAAAAGATGCTGCCGAAGCGCTACATATCAAAGGATGGCTTCGGCATCACTGAAGCCGCACGAAGATATCTGCAGCCACTGATTCGAGGCGAGGATTATCCTCCATATGTCAATGGCTTACCAAGATATGTGACGCTCAAGAACGTCCCTGTTGCGGCGCAGCTAAAGACGAAATTTGTGGTATGATGCGCGCCCGGTCGGGGGCTGACCTTAGCGATTTTGGGGATCGACGCCGCTGATCGGGCAATTCAAACGCCAGATCGGATACAACAACAAACGTCGGCTCGACGTGTCGTCGGCGGCAACTTTCGATCTACCTAGCTACAAGTCGGGAGACAATCAAATGACTAACGAGTTAGCCCTGTGGCTATCGATCGGCGCCGGCGCGCTTGCCGTGCTGTTCGGGGTAATTACAACACAGTGGATTCTCAAGCAGCCGGCCGGCAACGACCGGATGCAGGAAATTTCAAAGGCCATCCAGGAAGGCGCCAGTGCCTACATGAATCGCCAGTACGGCACGATCGCTATCGTCGGTGTCGTGTTATTCGTCATCCTGGGCATCGTACTGGACTGGTACACCTCGATCGGCTTCGCGATCGGCGCAATTTTTTCGGCAATGGCTGGCTACATCGGCATGTACGTTTCGGTTCGCGCCAATGTACGTACCGCCGAAGCGGCGGGCAAGGGCGTCAACCCTGCGCTGAATATCGCCTTCAAGGGCGGCGCCATTACTGGCCTGCTCGTAGTCGGCCTGGGCCTGATCGGCGTTGCCGGTTACTTTCTGCTGCTGAAGACCATGGGCGCGACGGACGAGAAAGCCATACACGCGCTCGTTGGCCTCGCCTTCGGTGGCTCGTTGATTTCGATCTTCGCGCGTCTTGGCGGCGGCATTTTCACCAAGGGCGCTGATGTCGGCGCAGACCTTGTCGGCAAAGTCGAAGCCGGCATTCCGGAGGACGACCCGCGCAATCCTGGTGTCATCGCCGACAACGTTGGTGACAATGTCGGTGATTGCGCCGGCATGGCGGCCGACCTGTTCGAGACCTACGCCGTCACGATCATTGCGACGATGCTGCTCGGCAGTATGGCCGTGGACCAGTTCGGCCCGTCCGCCATCGTGTACCCGCTGGTTCTGGGTGCGATTTCGATCGTTGCCTCGATTATCGGCACGTTCTTCGTTCGCACGTCGGATGACGGTAAGGTCATGGGCGCTTTGTACAAGGGCTTGATCGGTGCTGGCGTTCTCGCTGCTATCGCGTTCTACCCGGTTACCAACATGATGATGGGCGACAGCGGCAATGCGACCGGAATATACGGTTCTGCCCTGATTGGCCTCGCGCTCACAGCCGCCATGGTAATGATCACCGAGTACTACACCGGCACCGATTTCAAACCGGTTAAAACGATTGCCGCCGCCTCACTGACCGGCGACGCGACAAACATCATCGCGGGCCTCGGCATATCGATGAAGGCGACGGCACTACCGGTGATCGCAGTCTGCGCCAGCATCTGGGGAGCGTTCGCATTGGCGCCTGCCGGAGACGAGATTGGCGGTCTTTACAACATCGCGATCGCAGCAACAACGATGCTGTCGATGACAGGTATCGTGGTTGCGCTCGACGCATTCGGACCAATTACTGATAACGCAGGCGGCATCGCCGAGATGGCAGATCTGCCGCCCGAGATTCGCAAGATCACGGATCGACTTGATGCCGTCGGCAATACCACGAAGGCTGTCACCAAAGGCTACGCAATCGGCTCGGCTGGCCTCGCGGCTCTCGTGCTGTTTGCTGATTACACGGCAGCACTCGAGGTGCAGGGGATCGATGTCGTGTTCCACCTCGAGGATCATCTCGTCATCATCGGCTTGTTCATTGGCGGCCTCGTGCCGTTCCTGTTCGCCTCGATGGCTATGGAGGCTGTCGGTCGTGCCGCCGGTTCAGTCGTTACCGAAGTCAGGCGTCAGTTCAAGGAAATCGAGGGCATCATGGAAGGCACCGGCAAGCCGGATTACAGCCGCGCCGTCGACCTGCTGACCAAAGCCGCGATTAAGGAAATGATCGTGCCCTCATTACTACCGATCCTGGTGCCACTGGCCGTCGGCCTGCTGCTGGGCCCCAAGGCGCTCGGCGGCTTGCTGCTCGGCACGATCGTCACAGGGCTGTTCCTCGCGATCTCGATGACCGCAGGCGGTGGTGCCTGGGATAACGCCAAGAAATACATTGAAGACGGTAATTTTGGCGGCAAGGGTTCAGATGCGCACAGGGCGGCCGTTACCGGCGATACTGTTGGCGACCCGTACAAGGATACGGCGGGCCCGGCAATCAACCCGTTGATCAAGATCATCAACATCGTCGCATTGCTCATGGTTCCGCTGCTCGGCTGAGTCACCGAACACATCGACAAAAAGAAACCGCCGGGCAAGCGCCTGGCGGCTTTTTTTTGCCTGAATATCAGGGGCTACGGTCTGCAACAAAACATCAGTACTTCTTCAGCCAGTCATCAGGTCACTGCAGCTCGCGTCATTGATCATCAATGCTCGGAATTTCCGTCCTGTTTAGGAGTCAATGATGCAATTCTTCAATCTTCCGCTGGTAGCACGACTGGGCCTTGCCGTGCTTTCGGGCATCCTGACATTTCCCGCCATCCTGCTCGACTCAGCCGTCGGGCCCGACTCGTACCCGCTGGTCTTTTCGTGGTGGCTGATCCTGCACGGCGTCGTGTTCGGGCTACTGGTTATGGCGCCGTTCGTGAGCAGCAGCCAGCTTCGCGGACTGCGGGTTGCCGCGCTCGTCGTCGCGAGTATCTTTATCTACGACGCAGCTATTAAGATTCCGGACCTCATCGAGGTCGAGCGCATCGGCGATACGGGTGACTTCATCATCGCCGGCATCTCGGGTGCGTTGCTGGTGGCTACGGCCGTGAGGTTCATCGCACCGCTACGGGTCGGGCTGCCGTACTGGGGGTTCAGCTTCCTGGCCGGGCTTATCGGCGGCTACATCTTCAGCCAGACCTTCGAGGTCTGCAGCTGGGACAAGTGCACGGCGGACTGGATGATACTGCCGTACGCGTCGGGCTGGATTATCTGGCAGTCGCTGGTTTGCGCAGCAATGTTCCATGGTATGCGCCAAACTGAAACGACGCATGCCGCCTACGGGTTGAGTAGGCGGTAGGTTCCGGTCGTAATCGCGCCGAGGTTCATGGGCGATTCGACGAAGTGCCCCTGCACGAAGTCGACGCCGACATCTCGTAGCCAGTCGAAATCCTCCTGGTGCTCGACCTGCTCCGCAACGACCCGGAATTGCATTGTCCGTGCGAGTTTGATCATCGCGGCCACCATTTCCTGGTTAACCTCGTCGGTCTGCAGGCTGCGCGTGTACATGCCGTCAATCTTCAGGTAGTCGATCGGTAAATGCTTGAGACTGGCGAACGACCCCATGCCGCTACCGAAATCATCCAGGGAAAACTCACAACCAATGCCGTGCAAAACCTCGATGAAACGTTGCGCTTGCTGGATGTTGGCGAGAATCGCCTTTTCTGTGACTTCGAAACAGATCGATGAGGGCGAAACGCCGGTGCGATCCAGCGCCTCGACAACAAATCCCAGGAACGCTTCGTCCGCAATAGTCTGACCGGACAGATTGATTGCACAACTGCGCTGACCTGCCAGCTTGAGTTCGCCGCTGGATATTGCGCCTAGCGTCGCGCTCACCACCCATCGGTCTATTTGCGGCATCAGCTGATAGCGCTCGGCGGGGCGCAGAAAATCGGCTGTGTCCGGTTCGCGGCTGCGACCGTCCGGCAGGCGAATCAGAATCTCCAGGGCCGGGCCGGAATCGGCACCGCTGGCCATCGCAATAATGGGCTGCACGGCAAGCTCGAAGGCATCGTCGTGCAGCGCAGACTGCAACTCCCGCAACCATTGGATGTCGCCACGTTCGCGGGCGATGGCTTCGTCGCGCGCCGAGTAAATGTGTACCTTGCCACGACCCTCCTGCTTGGCGACATAGCAAGCCGAATCCGCCGCGCTCATGAGATCCTGAACCGTGCCACTAACGTGACTGATTTCGACGAGGCCGATGGAGATGCCAATGTTGAAGATCTTGTCCTTCCAGACGAATCGGTAATCCGCAATCGCGTTACAGATATCCATGGCGATTTGCCGTGCTTTCTCGATAGGGCAACCGATGAGCAACGCGCCGAATTCATCACCGCCCAGGCGGCCGACGAAATCGGAGTCGCGCACCTGATCCTTGATCAGTGTCGCGACCTCGCGAAGCATGTTGTCGCCGGCGAGATGACCGCAGCTGTCGTTAACCGCCTTGAAGCGGTCGAGGTCCATGTAGAAGAGCATGTGCACCGCTTCTTCCGAATGGGCCGAGTCCATCGCCTCATCGAGACGCCGCTCGAACTCGCGCCGGTTGATGAGCCCGGTCATCGGGTCATGGGTCGCCTGGTAGCTCATCTTACGCGTCAGGCCACGCAGCTCGCCGACATCGTGGAAGACCACGACCGTTCCGGAGATGCTGTCACCCGGCCCATGAATAGGTGATGCGGATAGCTCGACCGAATGCTCTTGCTCGCCGTCCTGATTTACCATGACGGCGCGCCGACCCATATTGACACGACGTCGCATCGCGAGACATCGATCGACCGGATCACCTAGCGGACGCCGGTCCATGTCGTCGACCAGCGTAAACAACTCACCCACCTTGTGCCCCGCCGCATCATCCCGGCTCGTGCCAACGAGCGTCTCCGCAGCCCGATTCATGTAATCGATGCGAGCATCGTTGTCGGTCGTGATGACTCCCTCGGCGATGGATTCCAGCGTGTATTGTGCCTGGCGCTTGCTACGTGACAGGGACACCTCGAGACTCTTGCGGTGGCTGACGTCACGCGCAACCGTGAGGATTGCCCGATGGCCATGAAATTCGATAGTGGAACTCTGTGCCTCTACCCACAATCCGGCCTGATCGCCGTTAATCAACTGGATTTCGAGGCGCCGCGGAACTTCCTCGCCAGCCAGCCGTCGCGCGATCGATTTACGAAACAGCGCCCGGTACGCGGGCTTGACGAGATCTGCAATATCGCGCCCGACGAGTTGCGCAGGCTCGAGCCCGATCAGCGACGCCGCCGATTCGTTGGCCAGCATTATCTTGTTATCGTGTATGAGGACAATCTCGGGCAGTGTGCGCGCGAAATCCCGGAACAAGCGATCGCGGCCCTGGATTTTCTGATCGCGCTCGCCGAGCGCATCAAATAGTCGATTGATCGTTATCGCAAGATCGGCCAGGTCCGGATGCTCACCGACATTGAGCCTGCGACCGACTGATGCGTCCCCCGACACCGCCACCATTTCGTCCCTGAGCGTCCGCACACGATATACGAGGCGGCGCCGGGCGGCGATAATCAGGACACCGGCAACAACGAGAACCACCAGTACTGAGGACAACGCGATGATGATGACGATTGAATCCATTCAGGAACCAATATCCGAGGTCACTCGCGCCACTGCAAGGCCCTGACCACATGCTGATGCGATCGCATCGGTACGCGTAGTCTTCGTGCTGTCGGCGTGTGCCGCAAGTGATGCCGCTCAATGATCATTTGTTATTATTGGCCGCCCGAAACTCTGCCACACATGGGGAGACTCGGGGTCGGGAAGCGCCGTAAAATAAGGCATCAGTAAGCATATCCCAGCGACTGGAGCCGACTGCCGCGATTCACCATAATTCGGCAGTCCGGGGCGACCGTTGCAGACCGTTGCCGCAGTACGTGGCGATGACAGTTCGGCATTTATCTTTATATTGAATGGCTTAGGAACAGTGGCAGGATGAATATCGATTTTGCTCGACAACAAATGATCGATCAGCAAGTTCGCGCCTGGACAATACTCGATCCGGAAGTGCTCGATGCGCTCATGACCACACCCCGGGAACAGTTCGTACCGCCGGCATTCGAGTCCCTTGCGTTTGCAGATACAGAAATTCCGCTCGGCCACGGGCAGTTCATGATGACACCGACAGTGGAAGGGCGCGTGTTGCAGGCACTCGAACTGACTCGCGACGACAGCATACTCGAGATCGGTACTGGCAGTGGCTTTCTCACCGCGTGCCTGGCAAGGCTGGGCAGTTTCGTGACAAGCATCGACATTTATGACGAATTCGTACAAGACGCGGCTGTCAGGCTCAAAGAGGCCGGTATCGAAAATACGGCACTCACGACGATGGACGCCACACAGGAGCTGCCAGCGGGCCAATACGACGCAATCGTCATAACTGCTTCGGTACAGACGCTGGATAGCCAATTCATCGAAGCACTGCAACCGGGAGGCCGGTTATTCGTGGTCGTCGGCTCTGCGCCGGTGATGGACGCGCGTCTCGCACGGCGCGCAGACGACGGCCGCTGGCACAGTGATTCCTTGTTTGAAACGGAATTGTCCGCGCTCGTCAATAGCGCATCGCCGCCGCAGTTTTCATTTTGAGCGGAAGAAAATTCGGCCGCTCATGGAAACCACTTCGACGTCTGCTGCATCTATTTATTGTTGCTCTCGTTGTATGATTCAGGCGAACTTTGACGGCTTGCGGGCGTCCGACAGCGGGGGCGATGCTTCTTTCCATAACTGGTTTAGTGATATAGTAGACCATAACACCTGATTTCCGGCCTCGGCCGTTCGACTCGTGGAATCCAAACCTATGAAAAATTTTATGACTTTCAAGGCCTTACTGGTCGCGCTCGCAATGCTTGCTGCTCCCGCCCTCGCCTCTGCCGCGACGCTGCTGGAGATTTACCAACAGGCACTGCAGAGCGACCCGAGAATCCACGAGGCCGAAGCACGCCGACTTGCCGCGCTCGAGGCGGAGCCGCAGGCGCGCGGCGTGCTGCTGCCACAGATCGACTTCGGCAGTAGCTGGACAATGAGCGAGTCATCCGGATCCGGCATCCAGAACTCCGTGGTAGAGCAGCCTGCCGGCTCGGGAAACCTGGTGGTTATTCCGTTTCCGTTTGAGGTGTCAACCGAGTCCGAGACGACAAACTGGCAGTTCAATCTGCGGCAAACGATCTTCCGCTGGGATCAAATCGTCGGGCTCAGACAAGCCGACAAGATCGTCGCCAAAGCAGAGGCGAATCGCGAAGCGGCGCAACAGGACCTGATCGTCCGGGTTACCGAATCCTACTTCAACGTGCTGGCCGCCGAAGACCGTCTGCTGGCGATCCATGCCGATCGGCTCGCGATTGCACGCCAGCTCGAGCAGGCAAAGCAGCGTTTCGAAGTTGGCCTGATCGCGATTACGGACGTGCAGGAATCGCAGGCAGCGTACGACAACTCTGTTGCCAACGAAATAGGCGCCAAGCGTGAGCTTGCCACAGCGCGTTATCTGCTCGGCGAGATCACCGGATCATTCGTCAGGGAGTTGTCAGCCCCTGCCGAGAACCTGCCTCTTCGTAATCCGGACCCGGCCAGCGAACAGGCCTGGCTCGATCTGGCCATGAGCCAGAATCTCGCGCTGGTTTCGAGCCGGCTGGATGAACGCCTCGCAAGAGACGAGATCTCGTTCCGCAAGAACGGTCATTACCCGACGATCGACCTTGTTGCCAGAACCGGTAATACGGATACGGAGTCGGACCAGGATACTTTCAACGGTTTCGGTCCGCTTCCCGCCGACAGCAACTTCGATTCCGACAGCATCGGCATACAGTTCAACTTTCCTATCTTCGCCGGTGGTGGCGTGAGTTCGCGCGTCAAGGAAGCCGTTTATCTGCACCGCGCCTCACGGGAGCAATTACAACGTGTGACGCGCGAGACCGATCGCCAGACCCGCGACTCCTATCTCGGTGTTCTCGCCGAGATCAGCCGCGTGCATGCCCTGGACCAAGCCGTTGCGTCCGCGCAAACGGCACTGGATGCAACCCAGGCGGGCTTCGACGTGGGTACGCGCACAATCGTCGACGTCTTGCGGTCACAGTTCAACCTGTACCAGTCAATAACCAATTACTACCAGGCGCGTTACGACTACATTCTGAACGTGATGCGACTGAAGCAGGCGGCCGGCACCTTGCAGATACAGGATCTCGAAACCCTCGAACCCTACCTGGTTGCGCGCAAGACGCCGGAAGTGCAGTTCGCCGAGGAAGAGTCGAAAAAAGCCGAGGCAGAAACCGAGTAGCCCGTCAGGGCACCAGCGGTTCGAGCAACGCCAGCAAGCGCGCGAGCGCGCCACGGTTTTGCTCGAGTATCTGCCGCCCTGTCTCACCGTGTGCACTCGCTTCAACCGGGTCTGACAACCACGCTGATACAGCTGCTGCGAGCTGCTCCGGGTCATCCACGACGCGACATACGCCGGTACTGACGAACATGTCAGCGATTTCCTGCGCATTGAAGACGTGTGGCCCGCTGATCAACGGTAGCCCCAGTGCGGCGGGCTCGAGCAGGTTATGACCACCGACAGGCACCAGGCTGCCGCCGACAAAGGCGACGTCACTTGCCGCGTAGAAAAGCATCATCTCGCCCATCGTGTCGCCCAGAAATACGTCGATCGATGCATCGCACGCCCGCGCCTCCGTGCGCGCGACGACACTCATCCCGTTTTCCTCGACCAACTCTCGAACGGCAGCAAATCGCTGCGGGTGACGCGGCACGAGTATCAGCAGAGCATGCGGGTGCCGTTCTTGAATCGACCGGTGCGCCGCCAACACGGCCTCGTCCTCACCATCGTGGGTACTGGCGGCGATCCATACCGGGCGAACGCCAAATAATGCCTGCCGCAACTCGCGACCATGATCCGCGTGGCCATGGGGCAATTCGATATCAAACTTGATATTGCCGGTCACACGCGTACGTACCGGACTGGCTCCCAATGATAGAAACCGTTCGGCGTCTGCCTCGCTCTGTGCCGCGATAATAATGCCGTGCGACAGGGTCTCGCGAAAAAGGGGTAGCAGGCGGCGATAGCTTCGCACTGATTTGGGCGAGATACGCGCGCTGACCAGGACCAACGGAATATCCCGCACACCACAACCCCGATACAGATTCGGCCAGATCTCCGTCTCGAGGATCAATGCCAACTCGGGCTTTACCGACGCAAAGAAATGATCGATCGCTTGCGGCATTTCGAAAGGAATGTAGGCATGGTCGACCTCATCGCCGAAGATCGCTGCGACTCGCGAGGCACCCGTGGGCGTCACGGTGGTGACGAGCAACGGCCTGTCCGGATACCGTTTCAACAAGGCCCGGATCAGCGGCACAGCAGCGACAACCTCGCCGACCGACACCGCGTGCACCCAGATGCATCGCTCGAGTTTTGGGTAGCCGGTGCCCAGACGTTGTCCGAACTTGGCCCAGTAAGTCCGGTTCGCTATGCCACGTACGAACCAGTAAGCAGCCCAGGGGAGCAGCAGGATATAGGTCAGCAGGTTATAGAGGAGTCGCACGCAGCACTCAAAACGCGCAGTGCCGGTCAGCCGCGCAGCTTGTCGATAATACGGGTCGTCGAGTGACCGTCCCGAAAATGCAGTACACGAACCTCGCCTCCGTTCTCCAATACGTCCCTGCCCCCCGCGATTTCCTCAGGCTGATAATCTCCGCCCTTTACCAGTACGTCCGGCAGAACGGCCGCGATCAGTTCGGCCGGCGTATCCTCGGAAAAAGGCACTACCCAGTCCACTGCGGCGAGCCCCGCCAGCACGAGCATTCGGTCCTCGAGAGTATTCACGGGTCTCGACTCGCCCTTCAACTGACGTACCGAGTTGTCGTCGTTGACGGCGACGATGAGGCGATCGCCGAGACTCTTGGCCTCCTCGAGATACGCAACATGGCCTGCATGCAGAATGTCGAAGCAGCCGTTGGTCATGACGATACGCTCATTGCGCTCACGCGCTTCGGCAACCAGTGCCTGCAACTCGTCGCGCGCCGCGAGTCCGCGCCCGCCCTGGCCACGCTGGTGAAGAGCGACCTGGATTTCTCCCGGCGTAACCGTTGCCACGCCGATCTTGCGAACGACCAGCCCGGCAGCCATGTTCGCGAGCGCCGCGGCAGCTGCCAGATCCTGTCCGCTGGCCAATGCGCCCGCAAGCGTCGCAATAACGGTGTCGCCCGCGCCCGTCACGTCATAGACTTCGCGCGCCTGCGTGGACAGGAACAGAGGCTCGTTGCCCGATTCGAGCAACATCATGCCCTTTTCGCTGCGCGTAACCAGGAGCGCCGTCAATTGCAGTTCCTCGAGCATGCGCCAGCCGCGTTCAACCAAATCCTCTTCAGTCTCGCAAATTCCGGCAACCGCCTCGAACTCGCCCTGGTTCGGTGTTATTAGCGATGCACCGCGGTATATCCCGAAGTCGCGCCCCTTCGGATCGACCAGCACCGCCACGGCGGCGCTGCGACATTCAGTGATCATGCGTGTGACGTCGGCCAATGCGCCCTTGCCGTAGTCTGAGAGCACAACCGCACCACAGCCACCGGCCGCAGCCGCAAGCATCTCGGTCAGAGCACTGTTCTCGAGCGCGGCAACATTTTCCTGGTCAAGCCTGATGAGCTGCTGACCGCGACTTTGCACACGCGTCTTCGTAATTGTCGGCCGGTCGCCGACGCGCGCGAAGTCGCATTCAATGCCCTGCGCGCCGAGGATTCGTTCCAGAGTATCGGCGGCCGCGTCCTCGCCCACCGCACCGATGAGCCGTGTGCTTGCGCCCAGGGACGCAAGATTGACGGCCACGTTCGCGGCTCCGCCCGGGCGATCGTCGGTTTCCTGCACGTGTACGACCGGCACCGGGGCCTCCGGCGATATCCGGCTGGTCGCGCCGAACAGGTACTGGTCCAGCATGACGTCGCCAGCGACGACGACATGTGCCTTGGAAAAATCAGGTATCGATAGGGTCACGGCCGCAATCTACCACGATGCGCCGTGGACGGCAGCCGTCAGGCTAACCGCACTTACTGTCGCCGCAGGAGAGGCAGGTCATACAGCCATCCATCATGATGACCGCCGCCGTGTTGCACTTGTTGCAGAGCTTCGCCCCTTCCGGATACTCGCTCTTGGAAAACGCGTCCTGCTGCTTCTGCGACTCCTCGAACTCGGCTCGCTTTGCGGCAATCAGCTGCTGCTGACCTTCGTCAAGCTCGTGCTTTGCGAGCAGACCGATCGCAATGAGGTGTTTCTCGACGATGTAGCCGAGCTCGGCGATGATCGACGGCATGTACTTGCCGCCGGTCTGCCAGTAGCCGCCGCGCGGATCGAATACGGCTGTCAGCTCGTCGACGAGAAATGTGACATCGCCACCTTTGCGGAATACCGCGGAGATGATGCGCGTCAGCGCGACGATCCACTGGTAATGATCGAGGTTCTTGGAATTGATGAATATTTCAAATGGCCGCCGCTTTTCGTGCTCGGTGCCCTCGTTCAGGATGATGTCGTTTATGGTGACGTACATCGCATGATCGGATACCGGCGTCTTGACCTTGTAGGTCGAGCCGATGAGCATCTCCGGCCGCTCCAGCTTTTCGTGCATGCGAATGACTTCGGCTTTACCATCGCCCCCGCCTTCACGAGGAAATTCCGTGCGTTCCACCTTTTCCTCGGTTACGGGTTGCTTTACCTCGTAGCCGACGATCTTCTTGTCAATTTTCATAATCAATGTTCCTCGGCTCGGCGTCAGAATTTGCCGTAATAGCCTTCTTTCAGGGCATCGAAAAGATTAGCGGCCGTGTGCGTTTCGCCGTCGTACTCGATCTCTTCATCACCTTTCAGCTCGACCGTCGAGCCATCGTCCAATGTAAACGTATAAACCGTGTTCTTGAGGTCCTTCTCTTTGACGAGCACGCCCTGGAACGCTTCCGGGTTGAACCGGAAGGTCGTACACCCCTTTAGCCCTTGCTCATAGGCATACAGGTAAATGCCCTTGAAGTCCTCGTAGGCATAGTCTGTCGGCACGTTGGCCGTCTTCGAAATCGACGAATCGATCCACTTCTGCGCCGCTGCCTGAATGTCGACATGCTCGGTCGGCGAAACGTCTTCCGCCGTAATGAAATAGTCGGGCAGATTGTTGCCCACCTCGCTGCCGTCCGCGCCGGTCGGCAGCGCCTCCTTGTCGACGAGCTCCCGGTACGCCAGCAGCTCGAAGGAAAACACGTCGACCTTCTCCTTGGTCTTTTTGCCCTGCCGAATGACGTTACGGAAATAGTGATGCGCGAAGCTCGGCTCGATGCCGTTCGACGCATTGTTCGCCAGTGACAAGGAAATCGTGCCGGTTGGCGCGACCGAACTATGGTGCGTGAAACGAGCACCTACGTCGGCAAGTTCGTTGACGAGTTCGGGAGCCTCGGCAGCGATGCGTTGCATATAGCGGCTGTAGCGCACATGCAATATGCGACCAGGCACCTTGTCGCCCACCTGGTAGCCGTCCGAGCGCATTTCGGGACGCTTCGCGAGCATTTCCTCGGTTACTTCGAACTGCTCGCTCATGATGGGCGCAGGGCCCTTTTCTTTTGCAAGCTCCAGCCCTTCTTCCCATCCGGCGAGCGCCAGTTCACGCGCAACGTCTTCGGTGAATTGCACGGCTTCGGCATCCCCGTATTTCATGCGCTGCATCGTAATCGCCGAGCCAAGACCGAGAAAACCCATGCCGTGGCGGCGCTTTCTCTGAATCTCATTGCGCTGCTGCGGCAATGGCAGGCCGTTGATTTCGACGACGTTATCGAGCATGCGCGTGAAAATTTTGACAACCTTGCGGAACGCCTCCCAGTCGAAGCGCACTTCGTCCGTGAACGGATCGACGACAAAACGCGTCAGATTCACAGACCCGAGCAGACAGGAACCGTACGGCGGCAGCGGCTGTTCACCGCAAGGGTTGGTCGCGCGAATGTTTTCGCAGAACCAGTTGTTATTCATTTCGTTGACCTTGTCGATCAGCACGAAGCCCGGCTCCGCGAAGTCGTAGGTCGACGCCATGATGACGTCCCAGACACGCCGTGCCGGCAATGTCTTGTAAATCTTGCACGCCACGAGGCCCTGGCTGTTCGAGACGTAGTTGCCGGCTTCCGGCCATTCGCGCCACACGAACTGGCTCTCGTCTTCGATATCGAGCTCGTCCTGCTCGGTCTCTTTTTGCGTCACCGGAAACGCGAGCTTCCAGTCATCCTCATTGATCACGGCCTGCATGAACTCGTCGCTGACCAGCAACGACAGGTTGAACTGCCGCAGGCGACCGTCTTCGCGTTTGGCGCGGATGAACTCCATGACGTCCGGGTGGCCGATGTCGAACGTACCCATCTGCGCACCGCGGCGACCACCGGCCGACGACACCGTGAAACACATCTTGTCGTAGATATCCATGAACGACAGCGGGCCCGACGTGTACGCGCCCGCACCGGTGACATACGCTCCTTTCGGCCGCAGTGTCGAGAATTCATAGCCGATGCCACACCCGGCTTTGAGCGTGAGCCCGGCTTCATGCACCTTGTTGAGGATGTTATCCATCGAATCGCCGACGGTGCCCGACACTGTGCAATTGATCGTGGACGTCGCCGGCTTGTATTCCAGTGCCCCGGCATTCGATATGATGCGCCCGGCCGGTATCGCTCCGCTCCTGAGTGCCCAGAGAAATTCGTCGAAGAAGTGCTCTTGCTGGGATTCAGGCTCGACACTCGCCAGCGCTTTCGCGACGCGCTTGTAGGTGTCGTCTATGGTTGCGTCGAGCTTCGCGCCGTCTTTGGCGGCGAGGCGATATTTGGCGTTCCATATATCGAGCGATGCTGGTTGAAACTCTATGTCCGTGACCGTGTGTGCATCCAGATGAACGGCAGACTTCATGAGTCCTTTTACTCCCCTTTACTCCCTGCGGAGATCCCGAAGTGCTGTTGTACCCCAATTTCCCGAGGGAATAGCGTCCCTCTCGCCGCTTGTCGATTTTTTAGCGGCGAGCGCCAGAGATGGCCTCGTTTCCCTCGTTGATTGGACACAAGATGTTGTGTCCGATTAGGCACAAGATTATGCCCGTAACGGGCTACTGTCAAGGCTTTCAGTGATTTTTTTCATTAGGCTTTTTTATTTTAAATACAATATGTTACGAGCTTAACCGCAAAAACTGCTTTAAAAACAATCGAAAAAAAATGACACTTTCGTGAAAATAATAATTCACTACATATAGTGGCACCAAATGAGCTGCCGAAGGTGCAAAAAAGCGCCCAAATAGAGACCAAAAAAGCCACTTTTCAGTGCCTTGAGTTGCTTTCCTAAGCCCTCAAATAAGGGCTCAGTACGTATTTCGGCCGCCCCCAGGGCGGTGGATAAACCACTCAAATCGAATGCCCGGGTGCGACGTTTCGCTGCGCCCGGGCATCTTTGGATTCAGGCCCCGCACCGAGGGAACACGATCGATCGCGACGTTTTGGAACTTCGCGGTTTTGCCAGTGTCGACCGCAATAGGCCTATAATTCTCCGTTCACCGGCGATTCAGACGCCATGCCGTAGCATTGGCCGCGGCACTCAGACTTTCGAGGCACGTAATTGATGATCAAGAAAACCCTGTTTCTCTGCGCCAGCCTGCTGTTGTTCGTGAGTTCAACGGGCTGGGCTGTACTGCCTGCAATGGTCAACGACCAGGAGATGCCGAGCCTCGCGCCGCTCGTCGAGAGAGTGTCTCCGGCTGTCGTCAATATCCGGGTCAGTCAGACGGTCAGTGCCCAGCACCCGTTCGGCGACGATGCGTTTCGTCGCTTCTTTGGAATACCGGATGGCCAGGGCGGCACGCGTGAGGTGGCTAGCGCGGGCTCCGGCGTCATAGTCGATGCTGACAACGGCTACATCATCACCAATCATCACGTCGTCGCAAACGCCGACCAGATTCAAATCTCGACAATCGACGGCGAGATTTTCGACGCCGAGATCGTCGGCTCGGATGCAGCTACCGACATCGCCGTTATCAAGGTCGACGCCAGCGGTTTGACCGACATGCCCATCGGCGACTCGGAAGGTGTCCGCGTCGGTGACTTCGTGCTGGCGATAGGCAATCCATTCGGCCTGGGTCACACGGTGACATCCGGTATCGTCAGCGCGCTCGGTCGCACGGGAATCAGCCGGGACGGTTACGAAGACTTTATCCAGACGGATGCGTCGATCAATCCCGGCAACTCGGGTGGCGCGCTGGTTAACCTGCGTGGCGAACTGGTCGGTATCAACTCGGCTATCCTCAGCCGCACGGGCGGCAACGTCGGCATCGGCTTCGCCGTGCCAACCGAGATCGCGAGTTCGATCATGCGTCAGATCCTCGATTTCGGCGAAATACGCCGCGGCCTGCTCGGAGTTTCGATTCAAACTATCGACACGGAAGTTGCGAAGGCGCTGGAAACTACGGTGTCCAGCGGCGCTCTCATCACACGCGTGGAATCCGGCTCTGCTGCAGAGCAGGCCGGCCTGCAGGTCGATGACATCATCATCGAGGTCAATGACAAGAAGATCAGCGGCGCCGCCGAACTCAGAAATACGATCGGACTGATGCGTTCGGGCGACGAAATCGGTATCAAATACGTCCGCGGCGACGAAACGCACACCGCAAGTGCCGCGCTCGGCCAGCAACAGGCGACCGCCAGCGTAGGCTCGGAAATCCATCCCGGACTCATCGGTGCGCAATTTGCCGAGAATTCGACGACCAGCGCAGGTGGCGTTCAGGTCACGGCTGTCGAAGCTGACAGTCCGGCCGCGCAGCGCGGTCTGCAGGCCGGTGACATCATCACGGCCGTCAACCGCCGACCGGTGAGATCTCTTGCCGAACTCAACGAGATTGCGGGCAGCAACCGCATCCTGTTCCTGCTCGTCGAGCGTGGCGACCGGGCATTGATGCTGCAGGTGCGTTGACAGAAATTTGACACCGTCGGTTGCGCAACTTCTTCGTGATCAGTAAGGTCTAAGCCTTACCTGAAGTGATTTCCACACAAGGGATTGCGCTCCGACGATGACGCCAAGACTGGTCTCCCTGAAGCTCATTGCCGGCACCATCGCCGCAATTTTCCTGCTGCTTCACGGCCAATCTGCGGCGAGCGCCAAAATCGATACACAGCGCGAGCTGTTTCGCCAGGTCTACGAGAACGTCGAGCGTGGCAACTGGGCCACCGTCGAGGCACTCCGCGACAAGGAGCGCCGACTGCTGCAGCACTACGTGTTATGGCCGGACCTGCGCGCCTCGTGGTTTCGGGCAAAGATCCGCACGGCAGATCACGAGGCGATAGAGACTTTCCTCGATCAGCACGGGACGCTGAAACCAGCCCGTGAACTTCGCTACCGCTACGCGCTTCATCTCGCCAAGGCCGGCGAACTCGATGCGTTCCTGGACATCTACCAGGCCTATTATCAAGGTCTCGAAATCGCCAGGCTCGATTGCATCGCACTGCATGCCGAACTCGAAAGCGATGGCGGCGATCGCATCATCAACCGCGCCCGGGTCTTGTGGTTGACCGGCAAGAGCCAGGCTGAAGAATGCGACCCTGTGTTCGAGCACTTGCGCGCCCAAAATTTGCTGGACGACGACGACTACCGTGCACGCTATGCGCTCGCGATCGAGGTGCGCGAGTTCACTCGGGCACGTTGGCTCGCCCGCTCGCTCGACCAGTCACTCGTGGACCAGGCAGGTCTGTGGCTGCAGGCACAGGCGAATCCCGAGCGATTCATCAAGAAACACGGGACCCAAGCGAGTGATGAATTCACGCGACAGCGGCTTGCTTATGCCGTCGAGCGAATCACGTTTGCCGATCCGGAGAAAGCGCTCGAACTTTGGAGGGGTCTCGAAAACACACACCCGTTTTCCGCCGAACTGAGACACTCGACGCTGCGGCATATTGCTCTCTGGACGGCGCGAGACAACCTCCCCGGCGCCTATGAGTTACTGACGAGCTTACCGCTCCCCGAGCAGGACGAAGAAGTCATGCGCTGGCGAGCGCGTACAAGCCTGCGTCTCGAGCAATGGACCGACCTGTTGAATGACGTTGCAATGATGACGGCGGACGAGCGCGACTCGGAACAATGGCAGTACTGGCGCGCAGTGGCATTGCAGCGCAGTGGAAATGCGGTCGCGGCGAACAACATTTGGCAGACATTGTCGCAAGAGCGCAGCTACTACGGCTTCCTTGCCGCAGATGAACTCGGCATCACGTATTCCTTCCAACACGACACACTCGACGCCGATACCGCGATCATTGACGCGATGGCGGAGCGCGAGGATCTGGTTCGGGCGAGGGAATTGTTTTGGGTTGGCCTTGACGGCCGTGGCCGCTCCGAATGGGACGCGATCGTTGCCTATTTTTCACCCGACGAGAAATTGCAGGCCGCTATTCTTGCCAGTCGCTGGGGTTGGCACTCGCGCGCGATATCGACGGCGGCGAGTATCGGTCATTATGACGATCTGACATTGCGTTATCCGTTGCCGTTCAGACAGTCTTTCGAGCAACACTCATCGACTGCCAGTATTCCCGCCACCTGGGCACTTGGCGTCGCACGCAGTGAAAGCCTGTTCATGCGGGACGCACGTTCGAGTGCTGGCGCCATCGGACTGATGCAACTCATGCCGTCGACGGGTCGCAAGGTGGCGCGCGAGATCAAACTGCCCTACTCCGGACTTGACACACTCACGGACCCTCACAAGAACATTCGTCTTGGTACGACGTACCTGGGCAATATGGCTGAACGCTACGACGGCAACCGCGTGCTCGCGACGGCCGCTTACAATGCCGGGCCGCATCGTGTCGATCGCTGGCTGCCCGAATCGGGTGTCGTCGATGCCCGCGTCTGGATCGAGAACATCCCGTTCAATGAAACGCGCAAGTACGTGCGGCGTGTCATGGCTGCCGAGACCATTTTCTACTGGCGCCTGACGGGTGAGGTACGACGCTTGTCCGACGAATTGCCGGTCGTGCAGTCGCCACCCGAAGATCAGCAACTCGCAAGCAGGTGACGGGGGCTCCTAAGCGATTTCCAGTGCATCGAGACGAGCATCCCGCTGCGGCTTCTTCAACCTCGATATTTTTTTCGCCTCAGCGTAAAAACAAGCGAGGTCGAAGTCACAGTCCGCAAAAAGCGCACGAAACGCCGGCACACGGCCGTCGTAGATCGTCATGGGCAACAGTCGGGCGTTGTTGAGTTCACCGCTCAACCAGTGATTGTTGCTGCGCGCGGCAGCTTCGAGCGCGGCACGCACATCCGCGGATAACTGCGCCAGCCGTAACACTTTAAGTCTGCGCATCGTCTCCGCATCGATATCCCGACTGTAGTAGTCGCCGAGATCCTCACGTGCGGCGCCGACCAGGTCGACGAGTTGTCGATGCTGCTCCTTGCGCGCGCGGTACCGGCTCATATCACCTTGCTTGCTATTCGCATCAAGCCAGCGTTCGATTCCAATCTCCTCGACAGCAGTCGCGAATGATTCGTTGAATCCAGTGTCGTCCTTTATATAGAGGACCTGGTGTGCAAGCTCGTGAAACAGGGTCGACACGAGATGCGTATCGTCCCAATGCATCATCGTGTTGAGGATCGGGTCATTGAAATTGCCGAGCGTCGAATACGCAGGCACACCGCCGACAGCGACGTCGAACCCCTTCCCCTTGAGTTTTCCTGCTTCTTTCCTGGCCGCTTGTTCCGAAAAGTAGCCGCGATAGCTGACGCAACCGACAACTGGATAACACCAGTTGCGCGCGTCCAGCGAAAACTCCGGGGCTGCGAACACGTTCCACACAACGTAGTCGCGCTCGAGGTCGGAGTAGGTTCGGTAGCTTTTGTTGTCGGGCAATGCCAGTTCGTCAACAGAAAACTGACGCGCTTCCTGCACCAGTTTCAGTCTGCGGCTTAGCTCCTCCGGCGTATCGGGGCTTTGCAGAATCTCATCGATTGGCTCTCTTTTGCTGAGAACCTCCATCTGCCCGCGTGTCGCCTGCACGTAATAGCAGCCTGACAGAATGGCGAGAATACCAACGGATATGAGAATTTTTGGTGTGCTGGATAAATTCACTGGCGGCGCACAAGGGTCCATTTGCTAGAATCGCGCGATGCAAGTGTACCTCGTTGGTGGCGCCGTTCGTGATGAGCGGCTGGGAATCCCCGTGAAAGAGCGGGATTGGTGCGTTGTGGGTGCGACGCCCGAACAACTCGGGAACGATGGTTACAAGCAGGTCGGCAAGGACTTCCCGGTGTTCCTGCACCCGGAGACCGGCGAGGAATACGCACTCGCCCGCACTGAGCGCAAAATTGCAGCCGGCTACCATGGCTTCGAATTTCATACGTCGCCTGACGTCAGGATCGAAGACGATCTTGGACGGCGTGACCTGACGATCAACGCGATCGCGAAGGATGCGGAAGGCAACATCGTTGATCCCTTCGATGGTCTTAAAGACATCGAAAACCGCGTGTTGCGCCACGTGTCCGATGCGTTTGTCGAAGATCCGGTACGCATTCTGCGGGTTGCGCGGTTCGCTGCCCGCTTTTCCGAGCTGGGCTTTCGGATCGCTGCGGAAACCCTGCAACTGATGCAAACAATGGTCGAAGACGGCGAAGTCGATGCGCTCGTGCCCGATCGCGTATGGAAAGAAGCGGAATCAGCGCTCGCCGGCGCCAATAGTCGCGTGTTCTTCGAGACACTCAGGGAGTGCGGCGCATTGCACGTCTTGTTTCCGGAGGTCGACGCCCTCTTCGGCATACCGCAACCGGAAAAATGGCACCCGGAAATCGACACCGGAGTCCACGTCATGATGGTGCTCGACCAGGCCGAGAAACTTTCAGTGGATCTCGAGGTGCGGTTCGCGGCGCTCGTGCACGATCTCGGCAAGGCGACGACCGACAAGCGCGTATTGCCGAGTCATGCCGGTCACGAGCAGCGCGGTGTCAAATTGATTCGCGGCCTCTCGAAGCGATTGCCCGTACCGAAAGCCTGCCGTGATCTGGGCGTCCTGGTGTCCGAATACCACACGCATTGTCACCGAGCGTATGAACTGCGCGCCTCGACGATCCTGCGCGTGCTCGAGTCAACCGACGCGTTTCGACGCCCGGAGAGATTCGAGCTGTTTCTAATTGCCTGCGAGGCTGACGCCCGTGGCCGCAAAGGCCTCGAAGACCGCGACTACTCACAGGTCGAGCTGTTTCGCGGCGCGTTCGAGGCGGCAAGAAATATCGATACGGCAAACATTGCAGCGCAAGAGGAAGGTGATGCGATCCCGGCAGCGATTGGCAGCGCGCGGCTAGCCGCCGTCAAAGCGTTCCGGGCAACGTTTCAGGTGCCGCCGTAGAAATACAGGTACACGGAAAACACGGTAACTTCGCCGTAAGTATCGGAATCGTCATAGCCGAGTCCGAATTCGACGTCATTGCGGTCGCCGATCGGTGTGAGGAACCGCACGGAGTATGAATTGGTCCTGGCGCCGGCGACGGCACCTTCCCACTGCGCAACATCGAATTCGAGGCGCTTAAGTCCGAAGTCGAATCCCAGTCCGATGTTGGCCCGGTAATCGACCAGCGAATTAATCAGGCTAAGACGTGATACCGAGATTATGCTGACGATGTCGCTATTGGGGTCGCGGCGCAGATTGACGCTGTAATCGTAGGCGATGCCTTTGAGGCTTACGTCAACGGTATCGGTCAGGTCGAGGCGAGCGCCGAGGCCAAAGCCGTTCGCATCGAACGCGATCTTGCGCTGCGGAAAAATATCAAAATCCGGCAGGTCCAGTTCGAAATCCCGAAACTCGTAGTCGAGACTCAAGGATCCCTTGTCGCCGCGGAAATAGAGCGATGCCCGCGCGTCCACCGAATCCAGGATCTTGTTGTCACCCCAATAGGCGATACCGATCCGAGCACCGGCCGGATCGAAGAAATGATCGATACCGACGTCCGCGTACCAGGTCTCGAGGTCTTCACGGACTGCAAGATCAACCACACTGCGGGCGATGCCGCCAGACAGCCACGTTTCATCGCCGATGGCAACGTCGCCAAATAGTGCCGCCGCCAAACCGTCCGCTGAGTCTCCTTCCAGGCCGGCCGCGACTACGAATTCGCCAGCCGCCCAGCTATTGCCCGACAGGAGCAACAGAATCAGATACCTAAACCAGGACATAGAGGATCACAGCGGCGAGAGCGAGTCGATACAGCGCAAACGGTAGCAGGCCGATGCGGCTTACGAAGCGCATGAAAAAGTCGATACTCACGTACGCGACGACAGCGGATACGAGCGCAGCTATCGTCAACTGCAGCCAGGCGACCGGCTCGTCGCCGACAATAAGCCCGCCCATCTCGTAGACCGTTGCCAGCAGAATGACCGGTACTGACAGCAGAAATGAATATCGGGCCGCGTCACGGCGGTCAAAGCCAAGGATGCGTGCGGCCGAAATCGTCACACCCGAGCGTGACGTTCCTGGCACGAGCGCCAGCGCCTGCGTGCACCCGATCACGATGGCATCACGTAACGTGACATCTGCGACATTTCTTTCACGCCGCCCGAAACGGTCCGCCAGTACCATGACAATGGCATAGCCCGCCAAAGTAAACACGATCACGGCCGGGTTCCTGAGATTCGCCTCGATCCAACCAGCAAGCGCAAGACCGGCGGCGGCAGCCGGCACCGTGCCAATGCCGATAGCAAGCGCTATACGTGACTCGGGCGTCTGCATTGAGAATGTCAGCAACTGGCCGCTGCCCCGCAACAGAGCGACGATGTCGTCGCGGAAAAAGACACAAACCGCAATCAGCGACCCGAAGTGCACGGCCACGTCGAATGCGAGGCCCTGATCGCTCCAACCAACGGCCGATGGCACCAGGACGAGATGCCCGGAACTGGATATCGGCAAGAACTCTGTCAGCCCCTGAACGATGGCGAGCACAATGACCTGCAACCAGGTCACTGCTTACACCTCTGCGTTGTCTTTCCAGTCATAGGGTGTGTGTCCTGTCGGCCGAATTGAACGCATCCAGGCCGGGAATGGTGTCACGGACCAGGCCGATACACTTGACGTTTTCGCCCATCTCTCCGGGCAGAGTCAACATTTTGATCTGCCCTGACATTTCAAGCTGTGACTTGAGTGGCAACCCGGCTATGTCGCGGAGTTCCTGATCGAGACCGCCGCCCAGCAGGAATTGTGACTGGCTGACATAGCCCGCCACTTCGAGGCCCGCATCGACCGCGGCAGATGCGACGGCCGTGAAATCCACCCATGCAGTCAGGTCCTGAACGCCTGGCAATATGAGCGGATCGCTGTGCACGCGATGCCGGAAATGGCAGCGCAGCCACCCTTCATTGCGATCGCGGGCGTAATACTCACGCCGGCTGATGCCGTAATCGAACAGCAACGCGATACCTTGCTCGAGCGTGGCGGCCATGTCACGGACCCACGCTGGTGCTGAAAGGGACACTTCCGAAATGTAGTTTTCCGGCAGCGTCGCACCGATATCCTGCTCGATGGCGTCGACCGCTTTCACCAGCACGTCGGGCGCCGGCTCGTCAACGAAGACGAATTCATCGCCTTCAATCGTTACGCGCAACTGGCGAACACCGTCGTTCTTGCGCAGAAACCGCTCTACGGGCAGCGCATCGAGCACTTCGTTGGCGATGATCACGCCACGATGATTGTCCGGCATCCTGTCGAGCCAGACGATCCGATCCACGAACTCCGGAACCTCATCGCGCAACAGGGATTGCTGCCGCTCGCGGAGGTCGGCCGACACCTCGACAATGCGGTACTCGCGCGGCAGCGCGTCGTGCCGCGATAGCGCTCGCAACAAATCCACGGCCAATTTGCCACTACCTGCGCCAAACTCGAGCAATGACGCGTCACCGATGTGTCTGACAATTCCGGCGCATTGCCTCGCCAGCACGTTGCCGAACATCGTTGAAATCTCCGGCGCCGTTACGAAATCGCCGTCGGCGCCGAATTTTCGCGCACCAGCACTGTAGTAGCCCAGGCCCGGGGCATACAACGCATAGTGCATGAACTCCGCAAAGCTGATACTGCCGCCGGCATCCAGGATGCGCTCGCGAATATAGCTGGCGCATTGTGCGCTGTGGGCTGCACTATGCGGATCGGGCTGCGGCAATGAGAATCCGTGCTCGTGTTGCATGTAGCGATCGAAGTCTTTCAGAATGTCGCCTTTATAGCCTGCCTCGCAAATAATTGCTGACTGCGGGAAATACTGTTTCGATACGACAATGACCAACACACAGAGTCTCGAAAATAACGTCGCGCTCGTTACGGGTGCAGCGCGCCGCGTAGGCGCAGCAATAGCGTCACATCTGCATGCGGCAGGCGCCCATGTAGCCGTGCACTATCGCGGCTCGGCGGAGCAAGCCGACACACTGGTCACCCGCCTCAACGACGCTCGACCTGGGTCAGCTGCTGCGTTTCAGGCTGACCTGCTCGACACGGCATCGATACCGCAATTCGTTGCCGACGTTCTGGGCTGGCAAGGGCGTCTCGATATTCTCGTCAATAATGCGTCGACGTTTTATCCAACGCCTCTGGGCGAAATCACCGAAACGCACTGGGATGACCTGCTCGGCAGCAATCTCAAGGCGCCACTGTTCCTGTCACAGGCCGCGGCGCCTGCACTCCGCGAGAGCCGTGGCGTCATTGTCAATATCGTTGACATTCACGCTCGGCGCACGCTCCGCGATCATCTCGTTTACGGAGCGGCGAAAGCCGGGCTCGCAATGCTGACGCGTTCGCTCGCGAAGGATCTCGCGCCCGAGGTCCGCGTCAATGGCGTCGCGCCGGGCGCGATCCTGTGGCCGGAAAGTGATATGAGCGAAACAACGAAATCGTCAATCTTGCGGCAGGTGCCGCTCGAACGGGCGGGCGAGCCAGACGACATCGCCGGTTGCGTGCTTTACCTGGCACGCGACGCAAGCTATGTCACGGGCCAGATTATTGCCGTCGACGGCGGTCGCTCGATCGGCTGGTAGGCCGAAGTGTACGAAATGATCAGAACGCGCGTAGGAACTCGCGTTCGGGCGGGCCGCGTCTGTCGACTTCGGGCAGGGCCTCGATGGCACCCAAAGTGGCTGCTTGTGCCGGTGGCGACGAGGCAACCGGGCAACTGCCGGTATCGAGGTACGTAAGCGACGCCACGAGATTCGGATCGTTGTCATCCCCGACGGGCAGCGAAAAGTCATCGTTGGCCGCACAATCTACGGGCAAACCATCGAAATAACGGCCTTCGTCATTGGCGTTGACCGTTTCAAATGCTACGGCGCGCAACAAGTTGCCGCAGAACTCGAGGCCAACCTGGCCGACAGGCTTGCCGAACGTATCCGACCCCACCAGAGCCACGGTTGCGTGAGGATCCATGCCATTGATGATGAGCTCGGATGCCGACGCGGTTCCGCTGGTTGTGATGGCGACGAGACGTGACAAACTGACCGAGTTTCCGAGCCGATTGAAGAATTCGATACTGTCGTTTGATGCGGCGCGATCAGCGTTGAACAGGGTCTTCGAAAACACCAGGTTCTCGGCGACGTCTCCTCCGAAGAAGTCACCCAGCAGGTTCGCTGTGCTGACAAGGCCACCGCCGTTGTAGCGCAGGTCGATGATGACGTCATTGACGCCGGCGGTGTTAAAGGCCGCGAATACCGTATCCATCGCCGGCTCTGCCGGCAAAATAAAGCTCGCGAGTTCAATGTATCCAACATTGCGCCCACCGCCCGCATCGATGATGCGCCACTGCGGCACCGCGTCGATCGTGACGGTGGCCTGCGCGATCGTGGCCGTGAACTCTGTCGTATCAAGGCGGCGCATCTCGAAATCCACTGGCGAAGTATCGAGCACGGCGAAGACGCCCTCGGCTGCCTCGATCTCGGCGATCGTTCTACCATTGAGGCTCAGAATTTGCTGCCCGCGGGAAAGGCCGCCCGAATCCGCAGGGCTACCGGTGAAAACCTTCGCCAGCCGCACATCGTCTGCCGCGACAAACTTGAGGACGAAGCCAAAGCCCTCGAATTCTCCCAGTGAAAAACGCGCCGTATCCGCTGCTGCCGTCGTAATAAAACTGAACGACTGGTCGACCGGCAGTCCATCACTGCCGTCCGGACTGAAGGTCTTCAGAAACTCCAGCACCTCCTCCGGCGTCGCATACTGGGACAGATCGACCTGTGTAGGCAGATTGGTATTCCAGAAATACCACGCACGCATGGCATCGAGCACGAATTGTTTCTGGCCCGCATTGTCGCAAGATGAAATCGGGATGCCTCCGCCCCCGCTGTCACCGGAAGAGCAGGCGGTTATGAGAGTCGTAACCAGCAAAACGAGAAACTTGCGCATAATTTTCCTAAGACCCGAGGGCCGGCCAGGCGATCCGGGTATTTTAGCCAAAAAGTCCACTTAGGAACGCGAATCCAGTGTCGCTTTTGACAGACATTCAGGTCATTTTGTTGCGTCTCTTTACAGAATAACGTCGCGGCGGGTTAACGGATGACACGTCGCATCGAATTCTGCCCAATGTTGGGAGAAGGACTTGCCCGTCTCGGGATGCAAGCGATCGGGCGCGATCTCTGCCAGTGGCTTTAACACGAAGCTGTATTCGAGAATATCGCGCCTTGGCAGATGTAGCGGCGGTTCGGAATCGACCAAATCGTCATACAGCAAGAGGTCGATATCGAGCGGTCGCGACGTGTATCGTTGCAGGCCGCGCGTACGACCTGCGAGCCCGTGAATTATCTCGAACCGTTCAAGCAGGTCACCGGGGTTCTCGTCTGTGGTCAGCCGTACGACCATATTCAGAAAATCGTCTCCGTCGAACCCCATTGCTGCACTTTGGTAAACGGGTGACATCTCAAGTTCGCCGAACTGGCTGCGCAGCTCCGAGATCGCGAGCCGCAGATTGTCCTCGGAATTCATGTTGCTGCCGAGACCCAGAAATACACAAGCCATCGGTCAGCTCCCGTCGGGCCGTTCGCCGCGTTCGATGATGACGCCGACATCTCTTGCGCCGCGGATCGCGCCGGGCTTGTTCACTTTGACCCGCACCCACGGCACCCCGAACTCGTCAACGACGATGCCTGCAATCTTTTCAGCAAGCGTTTCGACGAGCTGGTACTCCGACTCCGCGACAAATTGTTGCACGCGCTTGGCGACGAGTTTGTAATTGAGCGTATCGTCAACGCTGTCGCTCGCTGCCGCTTTGCGAATGTCCGCCGCCATATCCAGATCGATCACGACAGTCTGACGGATCTTGCGCTCCCAGTCCCAGATGCCGATGACGGCGTCGACCTTCAGATCGTGCAGAAAGATGATGTCCATGCGATGTCGTCTATCAGTCTCTGGTTCCGGGCACTGCCAATGAGGCTAGCGGCCAGCGCGCCTGTGCGCGAATCTCGCTGATCGGTGCCGCGTCTGCAAGCCGCAGCGCGCCGGCAACGGCGATCATCGCACCATTATCGGTGCAATAAGCCATGCGCGGGTAAAACACCTTACCGGGAAACTGAGCCGTGATTTCCCGGCGCAACAGCCTGTTCGCGCCGACGCCGCCCGCGACGACGATGCGCTCAAGACCAACGCTGTTCGCGGCACGTATCGCTTTCGCGACCAACGTGTCCACTGCGGCGCGTTGAAATGAGGCCGCAATATCCGCACGGCAGATCTCGATGTCACCGCGCTCGGCGGCCTTCCGCACCTCGATCATCACGGCCGTCTTCAGGCCGCTGAAGCTGAAATCGTGTCCGGGTCGATTCAGCATCGGGCGTGGAAAAGCGAACGCCCGTTCATCGCCGCTTTCAGCCAGTGCGGCCAGTGCGGGTCCGCCCGGATACCCCAGCCCGAGGAGTTTCGCGGTCTTGTCGAACGCCTCCCCAACCGCATCGTCGAGCGTTGTGCCGAGCAATTCGTAGTCACCAAGCGCGCGTACCGCGATCAGCATCGAATGCCCGCCGGAAACCAGCAATGCGAGAAACGGAAACGCGGGCGGCTCGTCTTCGAGCATGGGCGCCAGCAGGTGCCCTTCCATATGGTGCACGGCAACAACCGGGCAATTCCAGGCTAACCCGAGGCCCGCCGCCATGCCGCCGCCAACCATCAGCGCCCCGACCAGGCCGGGACCGGCCGTATAGGCAATCGCATCGGGTCGCTCGACTTCCGCCTCCGCAAGAACCTGCCGAATTAGCGGCAACAAACGGCGAATATGATCGCGGGAGGCAATTTCCGGGACCACCCCGCCATACACGGCGTGCAGGTCGACCTGGCTGTGCAAGGCCTCGGCCAGGAGCCCCCGCTCCATGGAGTAGAGCGCGACGCCGGTCTCGTCACAGCTGGTTTCGATGCCGAGAACGTTCATAGGCCGCGGATGATACCGCATCGCCGGCCACGGCCGTCCCCAACAATCACAGCACAATGGCTTGCGCGGGCTGATTTCGGGAGTTAAAATACGTGGCTCTCTCCCGGCTACACGCCGGGTTTATTTATGCCTGATGGGAAGGCCAGATTTAAATGCCAAGTGTTCGCGTAAAAGAGAACGAGTATTTCGACGCTGCCCTGCGCCGCTTCAAGCGCGCCTGTGAGAAAGCGGGAGTCCTGACGGAACTCCGTCGCCGCGAGTATTACGAGAAGCCCACCCAGGAGCGCAAGCGCAAGAAAGCGGCTGCCGTGAAGCGGCACCTGAAGCGTATTTCGCGCGAAGATGCGAAGCGCAAGCGTCTCTACTAGTTTTCCCGGCTCCGCGCCTGCGGGGCTCGTCAAATTTATCCCAGGCAATGTCTCTAAAAGACACCATCACTGAGGACATGAAGTCAGCCATGAAGGCCGGTGCCAAAGACCGGCTCAAAGTGGTGCGGCTGATTCTCGCCGCCATCAAACAAGTGGAAGTCGACACCCGCGCCGAACTCGATGACGCCGCGGTGCTCCACGTGCTGGACAAGATGGTCAAGCAGCGCCGGGACTCAGTGGAACAATTCACGAAAGGTGAGCGCATGGATCTGGCCGAGATCGAGCAGGCCGAGATCGTAGTGATCGAAGAATACCTGCCTGAACAAATGGAAGATGCCGAGATCGACGTATTGATCGACGAGATTATCGCGGCTACCGGCGCCGAAACCATTCGCGACATGGGCAAGGTCATGGGCGCAATCAAGGGTAAAGCCGCGGGAAGAGCCGATATGGGTGCGGTCGGTGCCAGGGTGAAGTCGCGACTGGGTGCCTGAAGGCGCTGCTTTCGAGACTGGCGAATCATCGAGGATTCGCTATGCTTGATCCAGAACCGGGCCGCAACCCGACTTCCAATAACAACAGGCCTTATTGAGACCCGATACCGCGGAGCTGGCGTTTAATTCACTATGGCCGGACTGATTCCCCAGGACTTCATCGACGATCTCGTCGCACGTGCCGACGTTGTCGAGGTCATAGGCCGCCGCGTGCAGCTGAAAAAAGCGGGCCGTGAGTTCAAGGCCTGTTGCCCGTTTCACGAGGAAAAGACGCCCTCATTCACCGTCAGTCCGGCAAAAGGTTTCTACCATTGCTTCGGTTGCGGCGCTCACGGCACCGCTGTCGGTTTCCTTATGGACTTTGACCACATGAGTTTCGTCGAGGCGATCGAGAGTCTCGCGAGTTCCATGGGCGTCGAAGTGCCGCGAAACGAGTCCGACCGGCCAGCACAACGTTACGACGAACTCTTCGACCTGATGTCCCGCGTCGAGCGCTTCTGGCAGCAGGGCCTCCGCGACAATCAGACCGCAGTGGACTACGTGCGCGGTCGCGGCGTTGACGGCACTACCGCAAAGCGCTTCGGCCTCGGCTTTGCCGCCGACGGCTGGAGCACGGTGCTCGACAAGTTCGGTACTTCGCCAGAGCTTGTCGAACGGCTGCTCGCCGCCGGTCTGATCATCCGCAAGGACAACGGCGGTCATTACGATCGCTTTCGCGACAGGATCGTATTCCCGATCCGCGATATTCGCGGCCGGTGTATTGGCTTCGGTGGCCGCACCATGGGTGACGGCGAGCCGAAGTACCTGAATTCGCCCGAGACCGTGCTGTTTCACAAGGGCCGTGAACTGTACGGGCTTTACGAGGCACGCCAGGCGCTGCGACAGATCGAGCGCTTTGTGGTGGTTGAAGGTTACATGGACGTCGTTGCACTGGCGCGGCATGGCATCGATTTTTCAGTGGCAACCCTGGGCACGGCTACGACTGACGATCATCTGAACCGCCTGTTCCGGCTGACGGAGAACATCGACTTTTGTTTCGACGGCGATCGCGCCGGCAAAAAGGCGGCGTGGCGCGCCCTGGAGACTGCGCTGCCCCATATTCGGGAGGGCCGCCAGGTCCGTTTCGTGTTCCTGCCCGAGGGGTACGACCCGGATTCGTACGTCAACGAGCACGGCTCCGATGCGTTTATCAAAGCGCTCGACGATGGCGTCGCGCTTTCGGACTATATGATCTCGGAACTCTCGGCAGAAATAGATCTCGACACGGTTGACGGGCGCGCGCGACTGGCCGAATCCGCCAGACCGCTGATCACCAAAATTCCGCCAGGCGTGTATCGTGAACTGCTCATCGAGTCACTCGCAAGCACAGTGGGACTCTCGGCCGGCAAGCTCGAAAAAACAATTGGACGAGCCCGCGGGGAAAGCTCGAAACGAACAGCCGGCACGCGCTTGTCGCCCGGTCGCTCGGCATCGATAGCCGCGGGCAAACCGTCAGTCGTACGACGCGCGATCACACTACTCCTGAACCACCCGGCCGCGGCCGGGCAACTCGACGTCGAGAAGATTGCCGGCGTCAGTCGCCCCGGAATCGACCTGCTGCACGACCTCATTGAAACCGTGCAAACGGAACCCAATATAACGACGGCCGGGTTGCTGGAGCGCTGGCGACATGACGATCAGGGCCGACACCTGGGTAAGCTCGCGGCCGTCGAGGTGCCCGAGGATGAAGACTTTGACCCGACGGCCGAGCTTTCCGACTGTCTCGACCAGCTGGCCATCGCGGGACGCCGGGAGAGAATCGATTTTCTCATTGAAAAACAAAGAGTTAATCCGCTGGATGAGGACGAGAAAGCCGAGTTGAGGCAACTCAGCTAACGGTGGGCAGCTGCGAAAATAACTTGATGCGCATCGTCGCCGCTAAAGTTGCTCGCATAGGAGCGAAATTTAAGATGGACATTTCTAGATTAGACAGAGTCAAACCAGTACAATTGGTCGTTTGCATTTTTTACTTGGAGGTCGTTTCGTCTTGAGCGAAAAACGAGCAGTAATTGGCGGCAGTAAACAAGCCCAACAGCTTAAGGACCTGATCGCCCGAGGCAAGGAACAAGGCTATCTGACCTACTCTGAGGTCAATGACCACTTGCCGAATGACATCGTCGATCCCGAACAGATCGAAGACATCGTCAACATGATTAATGACATGGGCATTACGGTGCATGAGAAGGCGCCCGATGCCGAGTCGTTGCTGCTGTCTGACGCCGCAGTCTCCAATGACGACGATGCTGCGGAGGAAGCGGAAGCTGCGCTGGCAAGCGTCGATGCCGAATTCGGCCGTACGACCGACCCGGTACGGATGTACATGCGAGAGATGGGCACGGTCGAGTTGTTGACGCGTCAGGGCGAGATCGAAATCGCCAAGCGTATTGAAGACGGCCTCAATCAGGTCAAGTACCACATGGCGCACTTCCCGCCCACGATCGTTCGCTTGCTGGCTGTTGCCGATGCCGTTGCGGCCGGCGATACACGCATGCAGGACTTCATTGTCGGCTTCATTGACCCGAACGCACCGGACGAGATCAAGCCACCTGCACCGAAGACGGACGACGATGACGATGACGAGGTCGTCGATACCGGTCCCGACCCTGACGAGGTCAAGGCGCGCGTCAGGGTCATTCGCCGCTTGCACAAGCGCGTGATGGTGGCGATCGACAAGTACGGGCTGAAAGACAAGAAGACCGTCAAGGTTCAGGCCAATCTCGCGGACCAACTCATGGAGTTGAAGCTGGCGCCGAAGCTCTTCGACATGCTGGTGAAGAATCTGCGTGGCATCGTTTCGGTCATTCGGACGCAGGAACGTCTGGTCATGCAGATTTGCGTGCGTGACGCGGGAATGCCACGCAAGGACTTTCTGTCCAGTTTCCCCAAGAGCGAAACAGATCTGCATTGGATCGAGAAGCACATTCGCGCCAAGCGCAAGCATTCCTCGACGCTCGCCAAACTCAGAGATGACATCCTGCGGGCTCAGCGCAAGCTATTGCTGGTGGAAGCAGACACCAAGCTGAAGATCTCCGAAATTAAGGAAATCAACCGCCAGATGTCCATCGGTGAAGCGAAGGCGCGGCGTGCGAAAAAAGAAATGGTCGAAGCGAACCTGCGTCTCGTGATCTCGATTGCGAAGAAATACACCAACCGTGGGCTGCAGTTCCTGGACCTGATCCAGGAAGGCAACATTGGCCTGATGAAGGCCGTGGACAAGTTCGAGTATCGTCGCGGCTACAAGTTCTCGACGTATGCGACCTGGTGGATTCGACAAGCAATCACGCGCTCGATCGCGGACCAGGCACGAACGATTCGTATCCCGGTGCACATGATCGAAACGATCAACAAGCTCAACCGCATTTCGCGACAAATGTTGCAGGAAATGGGTCGCGAACCGCTACCCGATGAACTGGCCGAGCGCATGGACATGCCCGAGGACAAGGTTCGCAAGGTCCTGAAAATCGCGAAGGAACCGATTTCCATGGAGACCCCGATCGGCGACGACGAGGACTCGCATCTCGGCGACTTCATCGAGGACCAGACCGTGCATTCGCCGGTCGATTCGGCGACATCCCAGGGACTCAAAGAGACCACGCACAACGTGCTCGCCGGCCTGACGCCTCGGGAAGCCAAGGTGTTGCGCATGCGGTTCGGCATCGACATGAACACCGACCACACACTCGAGGAGGTTGGCAAGCAATTCGACGTGACGCGAGAGCGTATTCGTCAGATTGAAGCCAAGGCGCTCCGCAAGCTCAGGCATCCGACTCGCTCGGACCAGCTCAGAAGTTTCCTAATAGAAGACTAGAATTTGGATATCGTGTGGGCCTGTAGCTCAGTTGGTTAGAGCAGAAGACTCATAATCTTTTGGTCCCAGGTTCGAGTCCTGGCGGGCCCACCATATCTTCCTGCCACCCGTGGCAGTCACGGTATGCCCCTGTCGGGATACGCGCGCTTACTCCTCGCGCGGCGAGCGGTTCGAGTCCTGGCGGGCCCACCAATTCCCGGCTCAGTTCGGTTCGTCGCGCTACCGGCACGATTCGTCGCACAACGGTTTGATTTCCGAAACCGGCGCCTACCTTTCCCTGTCATAATGGCACGCGCTATTCTTGCGCTGGCACATGGGGAGCGGATCCATTGATCAAATTCAGAGTTAATAACGAGGAAGTGTCATTCGAAGGCGACGACGACACGCCGCTGTTGTGGGTGATTCGAGATCACTTGCTGATGACAGGAACCAAATTCGGTTGTGGCGTCGGATTGTGCGGGGCATGCACTATCCACGTCGACGGCAACGCGCAGCGGTCCTGTATTACACCGGTATCGATGGTCGACGGCCGCTCCGTAAGGACGATCGAGGGGCTTGCCAGTAATGGCGAACTGCACCCGGTGCAGGAAGCCTGGCTCGAAATCGATGTCCCGCAGTGTGGTTACTGCCAGACCGGGCAAATCATGGCCACCGTGGACTTGCTGAATCGCCATCCGCAGCCAAGCGACGAAGACATTGACCGCAACATGACCAATCTCTGTCGCTGCGGCACCTATCCCCGAATCCGCAAGGCAATACACCGTGCGGCAGAGATCAAGGGAGCAGGGAAATGAGCGCGCGTCGTATCGACGTCGGTCGCCGGCAATTTCTCGTCTCGGGCATCACAGCCACCGGCAGCCTCGTATTCGGTTTTCCTGCCCTGAGTTTCGCTACCGATGCGCGGGCTGCAGACTCACTCAACGAGCGTCAGCTTGGATTCTTCATCGAGATCGCTGCTGACGGCAGCGTCATCATCGGCAACAATCAGCCCGAGATCGGACAAGGCGTGAGCACGGCACTGCCAATGCTCGTTGCCGAGGAACTCGACGTCGAGTGGTCAAAGGTGAGCGTTCGGCAGATGCCACTTGGCATTGTCAAAACCGCCGATGGCTTCGCGTGGAAATACGGCGGCCAGGGCGTCGGCGGCAGCACCGGACTCACCGAAAACTGGGACTTCATGCGCCAGGTCGGTGCGAGGGCACGCCAGCAACTCCTCCGCGCTGCAGCACAACGCATGCACGTCCCGGTCGAGAACTGCTCCACCAAACCCGGTATCGTTATTTGTGGCGCGCTGGGGACAGAAATACCGTATGGCGACCTCATTGCAGACGCCGCACAACTCGAGCCGATCGAAGACGACGTGCCACTCAAGGACATGCAGAACTACCGCATTGCCGGAAAAGCACAGACCAGCGTCAACACCATCGACATTGTCACGGGCAAGACCAAATTCGGTATTGATACGCAACAAAGCGACATGCGTTATGCCGTCATCGCACGCAGCCCTTACCTCAATGGTCGCCCACGCTCGTTCGACGATACCGAGGCAAGAAAGGTCAACGGCGTACTCGATGTGTTCGAAATCGAAGGGCCGGAGCCCGGCGAACCCTACATCATCATCGCCAGCGGCGTAGCGGTCGTCGCAACGTCCACGTGGGCCGCGATGAAAGGTCGCTCCGCGCTGAAAATCGATTGGGATCCGGGTCCGAACGCCGGCGACAACTCGGAGGACTTTTGGTCAGAAAACGCCGCGTTGCTCGAGACCGAAGGGCAGGTTGTTCTCGATGACGGCGATTTCGACGCAGCGATGAGCAGTGCCAGCAAGACCATAAAGTATCGTTACCAGGTCCCGTTTGTCAGTCATGCGCCGCTGGAACCGCAGAATTGCTACGCTTTCGTGCAGGACGATCAGTGTCACATCATCGCGCCAACGCAAATGCCGAGTGGCGCGAGTCGCGCGGCCGCGGCCGTATCCGGCCTGCCACGCGAGAATATCCGCGTTGACATGACACGCGTCGGCGGTGGATTCGGCCGCAGGTTGACCAACGACTACGTCGCCGAAGCGACGATGATCTCGATGAAGACCGGGTGGCCGATTAAGTTGCAATGGAGCCGCGAGGACGACGTCAAACACGATTTCTATCGTCCTGCCGGCCTCCACGAGATGCGTGCGGGGCTTGATGACGACGGCAAAGTAATTGCCTGGAGGCAGAGGCTCGCAAGCGCCAGCAAGTACTACCGGCGCCCGAATATGCCCGACGAAAACCTCTGGCAAGCAGAGCTATACCCCGACGATCTCCCACGCCGTATCGTCGATAACGTACGACTCGAATATCACCACAATGCGATCGGACTGCCGCGAGGTTCCTGGCGCGCGCCCGCGCACACGGCCAATGCCTTCGTCATTCAAAGTTTCCTCGACGAAATCGCCTTTGACACCGGGCAAGATACGCTGCAGTTCCGTCTCGACCTGCTCGGAGAGGAGCGCGAACTCGAGTACACCAATCATGGCGGACCGACATTCAATCCCGGCAGGCTGGCTCGCCTGATCAGTTTCGTCGCCGAGCGCATTGACTACGGCACGCCGCGACCCGAGGGTCGTGGTGTCGGCCTCGCAACACATTTCACGTTCGGTGGCTACGCCGCGCACGCGATAGAAGTATCGGTGACTTCGGAAGGCGAGCTTACGATCGAACGAATCGTGGCCGCGATCGACTGCGGTTTCGCCGTGAATCCGAACGCTGTCGAAGCACAATTGCAGGGCGGAACAGTGGATGGCCTCAGCACTGCGCTGGGCCTGGAGATCACAGTCAGGGACGGCCAGGTACAGCAGAGCAATTTCCACGATTATCCGCTGTTGCGAATTGCTGCGGTGCCAAGCCTGTTCGAAACGCACATACTGCCCTACGACGACATTCCGACAGGTGTCGGCGAAATGGGCTTGCCGAGTGCCGCACCTGCATTGACCAACGCCATATTCGCAGCATGCGGCAAACGCATTCGACGACTTCCGATCGGTGATCAGCTCCGTGCCTAGATGACTCCGGCAACATCGGGCAACCACGCTCGCCAGTACTCATGCTTGGCGAGTAATTCGTCGCGTGCACTCTCCGCATCACGCCGCAACAACCGCACATGATCTCCGGGCCGGAGCTGGCCAATCAGGTGCCTGTCCACACGCGCAACCTGTGCGACACGTGGGTAGCCGCCAATTGTTTGCGCGTCGACCGACAGCAGGAACGGCCGGCCGTCTTCGGGGCATTGGATCGTGCCCGGAAATACCGGCGCACTGGTCAGACGACCGCCTGATGTGACCTGAAAACCGGCGCCCTCGAACTGCAGGCCCATGCGATCGGCACGATTGCCTACCGAGAAATTGGTGTCGAACAGATCGGACCTGCTTACTTTGTCGAGCAACTCTATCTCGGCGCCGTGACAGGCTCGCAGCGCCCAGCTGTTCGTAGCAGGAGGCCGAAATTCCCTGGGCGTCTTCGCGATACCGGGCTCTGCGTGGAATGGATTCGTGGCGATAACGTCGTCGGCTTGCAGCGCCCTGCCCTCATGCCCGCCGAAGCCCGCCGGCAGGTAGGTGGATGCCGAACCCAGTACCTCGTCGACGGCGATGCCACCGGCCAGCGCGATGTAGTTTCGTGCGCCCGTCTTCGTTGCACCGAGCTCCAGCTCATCGCCCGCGCCGACAGCGATGCTCCGGTGCAATTTGACACGCTCACCGTTCAGCCACGCTTTCGCCTTCGCGCCGGTTATCGCGACAACGGTGTCGTCCTCGAAGCGCATCGCTACACCGGTCAGCGTCGTTTCGAGCGCCGCTGCCAACAACGGATTTCCGACCAGCCGATTTGCAAGTGCCAGCGACAGTGGATCCGCCGCGCCGGACGCGGGCACACCGAGATGGCGCATGCCTTGACGAGGACCGGCCTGGACCGTCGTTTGAAGTCCCGGCTTCAGGATACGAAACGTCACCCGGATTCCGTCGCGTCGAATTCTTCCGGGGTCACGGTGAAGAACCGTACCCGCATCCCTGCATGCAGCCGAAACGGGTCGCTTGCCTTGGCATCGAACAGGTGTGCCGGTGTGCGGCCGACGATCGGCCAGCCGCCCGGTCCCGACAGGGTATAAATGCCCGTACGCCCTCCGGCGATTCCGACCGAGCCCGCCTCGACACGGATACGTGGCTCCGGCCGTCGCGGCACGTTGAGGGCATCATCCAGTCCACCGATGAAGGCAAAGCCCGGCGTGAAACCGAGCATATCGACTCGATACTCGCGACCCGTATGCAAATTGATGAACTCATCGCGCGACATATCGAGCTGCTCGCAGATGTCACCAAGATCCGGACCGTGCGAACCTCCGTAGCAAACCGGAATTTCGACGAGTACGGATTCCTCCGCAAGGGCGGCGGGAACGTCCTCAATGGCTGATGCGAGGCGCTGCCGCGCTTCCGCGAGGCCGACTTTCGTATTGTCGAACTGTGCTACGCAGCTTGCGATGCCAGCGACACACTCGATCCATTCGCCAGAACTACGTAGATGATCGGCAAGCGTCTGACTCGCGCGCGTATCGTCGAGCTCGACAGCGACCAGGTCGTCACCACAACCGAATACCCGGTTGCCAGCGCCGTCCGCGTCATTTGACGGCATGAATTTCGACTCCCTGATCTTCGAGTGCTTTTCGTACAGCGCGTGCGGCGTCGGCGGCACCGGGCGTATCGCCATGAATACAAAGCGTATCCGCCCGCACCTCGACGTCGGTGCCGTCGTAGCCGCGTACACGATTTTCCACCGCGAGCGTTACCGCTTGCCGAGCAATGCTTTCGAGATCCGCGTGAACCGCACCCTCTTTTGAGCGAGGCACGAGACGGCCGTCTGCCTGGTATGCACGATCAACGAATGCCTCTGCGACGAACTCGAGTTCATGTGCAGCGGCTGCTGTCTCGAGCTCGGTACCCGGTTGGCCAACGAGTAGCGGCTCGCCGGGCATCGATGCTACCGCTCGCGCAATGATTGCGGCGAGATCGGCATCGACGACCGCGTCGGTGTACAACGCGCCATGTGGCTTGACGTGTCGCACACTCGCCCCGAGCTCGCCGGCAACCGCGGCAAATGTCTTCAGCTGCTGCTGCAGAGAGTCATAAAGATCCTGCCCTGCCATGAACCCCGTCCTGCGGCCGAAACCTTCACGATCCGGGTACGAGGGGTGCGCTCCGATCGTTACGCCGTTGGCGAGCGCATCGCGAATCGTTGCCTGCATACTGGCCTCATCGCCAGCATGGCCGCCACAAGCGACGTTGCAGCTCGACACCACGCGCAGCAACTCCGCGTCGTAGAGGTCTCCTTCGCCAAGATCGGCATTCAGATCGATTGACGCCATCTACTTCTTTCCGCCTTTCAGTTGTTGCTTGCCCGACAGAATGGATTTGTACATCTGGCCCAGAGAACGGTCGCGTGCGCGCCGTTCTGCAATGGTCTCGGTATTGCGCCGGTCCTCGGCCTGCAGCTTCCGAAAACGCTTCAGGCGTCCTGCCTCGAGGTCGCCTTCGTTGATTGCGGCCTGTACGGCACAATCGGGCTCCGCCTCATGGCTGCAGTCGGAGAAGCGACATTGTTCAGCGAATTCGGTGATGTCGCTGAACACATCGTCGAGCGCGTCACCGACGTCGACCAGCTGCAGCTCGCGCATGCCCGGTGTGTCAATCAGCCAGCCACCTTGTGGAAGACGATGCATGGATCGCCCTGTCGTCGTGTGTCGCCCGCGTTGATCGTCTTCTCGAATTTCGTGGGTATCCTGCACTGCCCCGGTCAGGGTATTGATCAGCGTCGATTTGCCGACACCGGACGAACCCAGCAACGCGACCGTCTGCCCGGGGCCGCACCATGGTCGCAGTCGCTCGACATCGTCACCGTTGCGAGCATCGAGCGCTTCGACGAGCAAGCCGGGCGAGAGACATGAGGCCCTTGTGACATAGTCATCGGCGGAGTCGACCATATCCGCTTTCGTAATCACGACTACGGGAAACGCTCCGGCATCCTGCGCTATGGCGAGGTAGCGCTCGAGTCTCGCCACATTGAAATCGCGGTTCGCGGAAGTGACGATGAAAAGCGTGTCGACGTTTGCTGCAATCAACTGGATCGCGTGCGACGTACCGGCGGCACCACGTTTGAATACGCCGAAGCGATCAAGCAATACGGTGATCCTCGGCCCATCAGTATCCACAAGAACCCAGTCACCCACTGTAATCTGCATCTCGGCGCTGTTACCTGACAGCGACACGCTGGACTCAAAATGGTCACCCGCAACATTCACTCGGCCGCGATGCGCAGCCATGACGCGTGCCGGCACTAACCGCGTGTCGGTATCGAATTGTGCTGCGAAAAAATTTCGCCAGCCGAGTGAGTCGAGGTTGACCATTGATTACATCCACGCGGCCTGGCAGCCGCAGCTATCGCTCGCGCTTCCAGAAGCGCTCCAACCAATTGTTATCTGATATACACTGCATAACACGTTACGGCGAGCGAGGGAATCACCATGAAGGTCGCACTTGTGACCGGGGCAAGTTCCGGTATTGGCGCGGCAATCGCGATCGAATTCGCCGATGCAGGGTGGTCGGTAATGGCGGCCGGTCGCGACGAAGCGAGGCTCGCCGAAATTGCGGATGCGTCCGACAACATTGCCACCTGGGAAGGCGAACTGGATACTTCCACAGATTGCGATGATCTGATCGCGGACACGATCGATGAGTTCGGCCGTCTCGACTGCCTCGTCAACTCCGCCGGAATCCTGTTCCGCGGTGACGCCACTGAAACCAGTGACGAATCCTGGCGTGACACGATGGCCATCAATCTGGATACGCCGTTCTACCTCAGCAGGGCCGCGCTGCCCCACTTGCTCGATGCGACCGGCAGCATTGCGAACCTCTCCTCGTACTGGGGCCTGAAAGCGGGCGCTGAGCACGTTGCCTACTGCACGAGCAAAGGCGGACTCATCATGCTGACCCGGGCGATGGCGAAAGACCACGCCGGTGACGGTTTGCGTGTCAATGCGATCTGCCCGGGCGGCGTCGATACGCCGATGCTTACTGCCGTCGCCGATGAACTCGACCGGGACGTCGACGAGTTCCTGGCAAAAGTCGCAGAGGACAGTCCGAATGGCCGTATCGCAGAGCCCGGCGAGATTGCGTCGCTCGTGTTGTTCCTTGCGAGCGACGCAGGTCGTCACATCACGGGAACCGCGATCCCCGTCGACGGTGGTTTAGCGGCCTAAACCCCGGAAAAGTCCACATCGGCAAACACCAGTGACGGCGCTAATGTCGTCGAGTACGGGTACGGATCGTTGCCGACGAGTTCGAGTCTCGCAAACAGATCGCGCAGATTGCCCGTCACATTCATCTCGCCCACCGGGTGGCCGATCTGACCATTTTCGATCATGTGGCCGCGCAAACCGAGCGAGAAATCACCCGTAGTGCCATCCGCATTACCACCCAGCCATGACGTCACGTAGACGCCATCGCCGACTTTCTGCAGCAATTCTGGCAATGAGTGCCCCCCGAGTTGCACGACCCTGTTCGATGGCGTCCCCGTCGTCGGCGTCATGTCGCCCTTGCGGCCGTAGTAGGTATCGACATAGATGTTCCTGACGACACCGTTTTCGACGATAGGCAGCGCCCGTGCCGAGATGCCCTCGTTGTCGTAATGACGTGACGCGAGACCACGCGCGATCAGCGGATCGTCGACAATGGTGAGTTTGCTGCCGAACGCAGCTTCGTTCATCAATGCTGCCCAGAACGATCGTCCCTGCTGCACGCTGCGTGCGTTCGCCGGCCCCAACAAGCGGCCGATTAACGACGCCGCCGCACGCGAATCGACGACCATGGATGCCTTGACGGTCGGACCCTTCTCCGAATCGAGCCGGGACAATGTCCTGTCGAGCGCGGTTTTGCCGACGGCTTCGGGATCCGGCAAATCACTTACGTGGGCACCGCCCGCGTAGAAACCGTCCTCGGCACGTTTGTCACCCTGATCCCGCAGGGTAACGGAGGCGCCGAACCAGCAATACGTGGAGTGTTGCTCGCCGAGAAATCCGTTGCTGCTCGCCGACGCCGATTTCTGTGTTCCGTCGTAGACGCCCGACGTTGCCGAGATGACCCGATCGTGTTGATGCGCCACGTCATCGAGCGCGCGGCACCATGCGACGCGTTGATCACGATCCAGCGTTTGCACATTCGCATCCACCAGGTCCAGGTCGTCGGTCGGGCGACCCGTGAACAACGTCTCGGGCGTAATCCGGCGATACTCGTCGGGTTCCAGCGCCCCCGTTATCGCGACCGCCTCGGCGATGAAGCTCTGCAGTCGATCTGGATTCAAGTCAGTCGTCGAATGACTCGAGTACCGGCCGCCGGCGTAAATACGAATGTCGAGGTTCTGCGACGTCGTATCCTTGACCTTCTCGAGATTGCCGTCACGGTACTCGAACTGCACGTCACGGCTCTTGCTTGCCGTCGACCAGGCGTCCTGCGCCCCAACTTTCTGCGCGAGTTCAACCGCCTGCGCTGCACGTTCTTTGAGTTCAACTGACATTTTCGCCTCCTACGGTCATGCTGGAGACGAGCACCGTTGGTATCCCCTGCGACACGGGCACGCTCTGCCCATTCTTGCCACAGGTCCAGCCACCCGTGTCCAGGCGCGCGTCGTTGGCGACCATCGTGATGCGTTTCAATGATTCGGGACCGTTGCCGATGATGTTGACGTCCTTGATCGGCGCCGTCACCTTACCGTTTTCGACGAGCCAGCCGTTCTTTACGTAAAACGTATAATCGCCTGCGCCGATCTGCACCTGGCCATTCGTGTAAGTCTCACAAATGATGCCGTGATCGACAGCTTCGATGATCTCGTCTTTCGTATGCGGGCCGTCCTCCATGAATGTGCAACTCATGCGTGGCATGGGAGCGTACTGGTAGGACTGACGCCGGCCCGAGCCGGTCGGCTGCAGGTCATATTGTTTGGCGCTGATGCCGTCGTGCAAGTAGGATTTCAGCGTGCCGTTCTCCACGAGCACCGTGCGGCCTGCCTTATTACCCTCGTCATCGTAGTTCAGCGCTCCGCGCTCACGCGGAATCGTCGCCTGATCGACTACCGTAACGAACGGCTCGGCGACCTTCTTGCCAATCATGTCCGAGTAGATACTCACTCCCTTGCGATTGAAGTCCGCTTCCATACCATGGCCGATCGCTTCATGGAGCAGGATTCCGCTGGCGCCTGACGCGAGAATGACCGGCATTTCGCCAGCCGGCGGGCGCCGCGCATCGAACAGGATCATCGTGCGATCGACGGCTTCCTTCACCATCGTCGCCAGACGCTCTTCCGTGTACCAGCCGAACTCTTCCCGGGCGGCGATGTTCGAGAATCCGGACTGGACTTCGTCACCCTGCTTCGCGGTTACGGTTACGGTGACACGCGTCATCGGCCGGTGGTCGGTAACCAGATGGCCATCCAGAGTTGCGATCATGACGCGCTCGTCCTGATCGGCCCAGTACACGGCAACCTTGGTGACGGCTGAATCCAGTGATTTTGCCTTCGACTCAACGAATTTCATAAGCGGAAGTTTCTGATCGATTCCAACGTCCGACCAGGGGACTGAGGTGGTGTACAGGTCGCCCATGCCTTTCGCGTTGAATGCTTGTGGCGCGACAACCTGGCTGCCGGAAGCTATCGCGGCTGCCGTTCTCGCGGCGGCAAGCATCGACGGCAAGGTCAGATCTTCACTAAACGCGTAACCCGTCTGCTCGCCGATTACGACGCGCAGGCCAACGCCTTGCCGGATGTTGGAACTCGCGCTCGAGACAATGCCGTCTTCGAGAGTCAGGAAATTCGTGCGACTGTGCTGGAAATACAGGTCGGCGGCGTCGGCGCCGTTAGCCGTCAGCTCCGACATGACCCGGGCCGTCGTTGCCTGATCCACGTCGAACCAGTCCATGAACGGATTTTCCGGCGTCTTGTCCGCTACCGCCGTGGCCTGCTGTATGCCGCAGCCCGACAGGAACGCGGGCATGCTGAGTACTGCGCCTCCTGCAGCCACGCGGCCCAGGAATTCTCTACGTTTAATTCTCACACCATTTCCCCTGACAGAGATGTCCAGTTTAGATGCCGCAAGCGGCCAAATAGTTGCAGATTACAAAGCGGGCGTTATAAGGAGTCAGAGCCCTTTTTCAAATGGATCGTCGCGATAGCGCCAGACCGATACCGGCGGCAACGAGGAAACCGCCGGTCAGGCGGTTGCGAATCCGACCGTAGCGGCCGAGTATCCTGCGCGCCGAACTCGCGAACAAGACCCACGACAGATCGCCTAGCAGCAAGACGGACAGGAACAGGCCGGCAACCAGCGCAAACCCGGCTGCCCCGGTTCCCGGCGGCAGAAATTGCGGCAGGAATGCAGCGTTGAACAACAGCGTCTTCGGGTTCATCGCCGCAATCATACAGGCGCGCCAGAAAACGGCCGGTGTCGCCTCGATCTGGCCGAGATCCTGGGCCGGCTGGCGCCAGGCGCGAACGCCGAGGTAGACGAGGTAGACGACACCTGCCCACTTGATCCACGCCAGTGTGGACGATGCGAATTCGATGACGGCCGCCATACCGAGTACGACCAGCCCGAGTTGCAGCGCGACCCCGAAGATCGTACCGAACACAGTTCGGGCGCCCTCGCGCGGCCCATAACGCAAGCTGTTGGCAACGATCAATGCGACATTGGGTCCGGGAATGGCGACGAGGATCGCCGTCGCGATACACAGTGCGATAAGGTTTTGCATCAACGGTGTCGGCGGCGCGCCCAGTACTGCAAAAGAAGATAGCCGAAGAGCATACCACCGAGGTGCGCGAAGTGGGCGATGCCCGGCGCGTAGCCGCTGACGCCGAGAAATAGCTCCAGGAGACCGTAGACAATAACGAACACCTTGGCACGCATCGGGATTGGCGGAATCAACAACACGACCATGCGGTTCGGGAACGCGAGTCCGTACGCGAGCAATATGCCGAAGAGTCCACCCGACGCGCCCAGGGTCGGATACGCCTCACCCTGAAACTGGGCAACGATGAGCTGCACAATGCCGGCGCCGATAATACAGGTCATGTAATAAGAGAGGAATCGTCGCGGACCCATCATTCGTTCGAGATCGCGTCCGAACATCCACAGGCCGAACATATTGAAAAAGATGTGCCCGAGATTCTCGTTGCTGTGCAGAAACCCGTAGGTTACGAGTTGCCACGGCATGAAGGACGGCCATCCCTGTGGCGTCTGCAAGGGCCACAACGCGAAATTCGCGAGCATGAATTCGAAACGAATCTGCTGCAGCGCGAATACGAGTCCGTTTGCGATCAGCAATACGAAGATCACGTTTGGTATGATGCTGTTATCGACGGGGCGCCGATAACCGAACGCGGGCTGGTTCAATTCGAAGTCCTTTCGTAATCAGTGCGGCCGTCGAAAATCGTCTGCAACACGGTCGCTTCATTAATGTCAGATGCCGGAATCTCCAAAAGGTTGCGATCGGCAACAACGAGACCGGCGCTCTTACCAGCCACCGCCGCCGCCTCCTCCGCCACCACCACCGGAAAAGCCACCACCACCACCGCCTGAAGACGATCCGGGCGGCGTTACGGAACTGCTGATTGCAGAGTCAAGACCGCTCGACATCGAGCTGATATTCGTTCTCATGTTCGAGTTGTCCCAGCTGCCGCTGTACCAGTCCGGCTGGTAACCGCGACCGTCGGGAGCGCGCACCGCATCCAGTACCGCTGCAAATTTTTCGGCCCATCTTTGTTCGACACCGAGCGCCAGCGCGTATGGCAGATAGGCTTCGAATAGCTGCGGCGTTTTTTCCGGCGGGTTACGCAGGTTCAGCTCGTACTTTTCGGCGACCTCCAGGTAATCCTTGAATCCGAGCATCTGATCGAGAATCTGGCGACCACGCATTGTGGGGCGTTTCATGATTATCGCGAACATGACCATTGTCAGGAACATGAGAACGACGACTGCGATGACCACAAACGACGGGCGGCCACCGATCGCCAATGCCAGGAGTGTCGCAGCGAGCACGATGAGAATCGCCGGAATGTTTAACAGACCATTGAGCCGGAAATAGTGCGATTTGTAGTCTTGCCCGAGCGATTTACGGTGCGCGCTCCTGGCGCCACCGAGCAGCTCATGGTTGTCCTCTTCCAGCACAACGCGTTTGCCGTCCTTAAAGAGTGATTCGTATAGTTCCTGCTCTCCGGCTGCCAGCGGGGGCGCGCCGAGCTCGGGGTCCAGCTTGAACAACGTGTGCTCACTACCGAGGTCATTGATGCGCAAGTATCCCTTGACCGCGAGGTTAACGACTGCAGCGGTCATCACCTTGTCATCGTAGTACATTTGCCTGATGTATCGCAGCGATGCGGGTGAGAATCCCTCGGGCGGCTCATAACGCGTTACCAGGACACCCTCTTCCGGGTCTTTGCCGTAACGCCGCCAAACTGGAATGTAGTAAGCCAGCATGCCTGCGAAACCCGCCAGTACAATTAGCAGGTTCAGATTGTCCTTCAGTATCCAGCCAGTCCTCTGGATGATGGTAGGCGCCGCTACGAAGCCTTTCGGCCACATGACCACGATCGTGAGTCCGTTGAGCTCCGACAGCGGCGAATTGGCCGCGAATTGCGCGACGCCATCGGCATCGACCTGTGACCTGTAATCGCTCCCGCTACTACCGTAGGGGCCCGTGAATGCCGTGACAGAAACGTCACTCGCTGGAACGTCGAAGTTGAAGCGGACCGTGGCGCTCGCCTCATCGATCGGGAATGCCCAATCGAAGCCCGTGACATTCCAGTAGAGCTCGTCGTGCTCTTCGAAAAAACCGAGCATGCGTGAAGCACGATAGCGAAACCGGTAGGTGTGCACGCCCTGGTCGATAAAACGATCGCTGCTACCAAAATAGGTACGCACGCCGTTGCGGTAGTTCTGTGAGTGAAAGCTCTCCGAGGCATCATTGCGAAGCACGGCGAGCGGATGAAAATCGACTTCGTAACGGTTGCCGAGCCTGTCGTAATACTCGGTGGGAAAGTCGCGATAAATGCCGCGGCGGATGCGGTTCCCTTCCGCGCGCACGCGGATGGTCTCCGTCACCTCGATCCAACTATCCTGCGAGATTACGATTTCGCTGTGAAAGCTGAGAATGCGCTCATCCGCCGGCGCAATCACTGGTAACAGGAAGAGCAGCAAACTCGCGAGTTGTTTCATTCGACGGAGCCCAACTTGACGAGCGGCACGTTGGCGGCCTCGTCAGAGGTCTTTTGGAAGAACTCTCGCGGGCCGAACCCGAATGTGCCCGCGACGATATTGCTCGGCACCGTTTCGGTCATGGTGTTGTAGTCTCGAACCGATCCGTTGTAGTAACGACGCGCAAACTGCAGATAGTTTTCGGTCTCGACGAGTTCGGCCTGCAGCTTCATGAAATTCTCGTTGGCTTTGAGGTCGGGATAACTCTCCGCCAATGCCAGCAGTTTGCTGACACCGGTGCTTAGCTCTTGTTCCGCTTTACCTCGAGCATCGACGTCGACAACACGCATCGCCTCAGCCCGAAGCTCAGTAACGGCCTCAAGCGTTGCACGCTCGTAGTTCGCATAGGCGTCGACGGCTTTTACGAGTTGCGGAATCAGGTCATGGCGTCGTTGCAGCTGGACATCTATATCGCTCCACGCCGTACTGACACGATTCCGACTGCGGATGAGACGGTTATATAACCCAGCCACCACAGCCAACACGAGTGCCACCAAAAACAGGATTAACCACATAAGCTGAATCGTAGCACCCGTTGGAGCGCTTCTTGAAGCGCGATCCGGCTAATCGCGGTCGCGCTTCGAGAAGCGCTCCAATGATCAGTACCAAAGAGAAACGAAAATCTGGTAGACGTTTGCCTTGAGCTGATACAGCGGCTCATTACCGAGCCCGGCGCCCGTTGAAATGTCCCTGAATTCATCGTAATCGATAATCAGGTGATCAAGCGAAAAATTCAGCGTACCGCGCCTGAAAATGCCCCAACCCTTGTTCGAATCAATGAAATCGTAAGTCACCTTGCCCCTGAACGTACTACTGGTCAGTGGACTCAGCTCCTTGTCGCGGCCGCGGAAGTTAGTCGCCTGCGCACGCGGGAAAATGTCCCTGAAAAACGCGGCGCCGGTCTGATCATGATAACGGAACTTGCCCTCGAAAGTGAACGGGCCCCAGGGATGCACGTACGTCAGCGAGACTGTATGCCCCTCGATTTCCCAGGTATCGGTAAAGAACCGGTACTCGGCTTCGAGCGCTGCCCGATACGGCAGGAAATACCTGGCCCTGATGCCGAGCGCGTTGGATGTGCGTGTTTCCGGATAGAGCTCCGGCTCGAAGCTGTAGCCGACCGGACTGCCCGAATCGAGGTAGCGTACCGAGCGGTATGGATTGTTCAGGAATCCTTCGTCCGTGATCGTCTCGAAATTGACCGTCGCGATCAGGTTTCGCGTCAGAATTTGCGACAGGCCTACGCCATAGTGTTGGCGTGTGTTTTCGCGTCGGAATGTCGGGTCGTCCGAACGGCCGACAATGTCCTCGCCGTAGGCATAGCTTAGTGTCAGGGTGGTCAGGTCGCCGAACATATCCTCACTGACGGAAAACACATACGTCGTCGAGTCGAAGTCCGATTCCTCGCTGCTCACATAGCCGAGCCGCATCGTTGTGTTGCCGCGCAGGTAGTCCATACCCAGCGACCACTGTGTGCGTTCCTCGGTATAGGGACTGGCGGTCGTGATCACATCAATCGACGCCGAACTCACCATATCGACGTAGTAGTTGCCGACGAATGACAGGTTCTTGCCGGCCTGCTTCCTCACCAGTACCGACGGCCCATCGATCGTCACGCCGCCACCCTCGTAACGGTGGTAGAGCACGTCGCCGCGATCTTCCGGCAAAACGCCCGCCAGCACGCTTCCCGGCCCGGCCAGGAAAAGCGTCGCGATGACGATGCCTTGTCGCAAGTTCATCAGGATCGACGTCCTAGTTACACCCGCAGCCGCCGCCGGCCGCGCCTTCGCCGCCGCGAGCACCCTCACGGGCTTCGTAGACGTGCTGAATGTAGGAGGTAGACACCGGATCGCTGTCCAGCGCCATGATGGGGTCGGCCAGCCGGTCACGTTCGTAGGGCTTGACCCACGGCTCGATACTGCAGCCGGCGAGGCCCGCAAAGACCAGCACAGGCAGCAGAATCCGCCCAAATTTCGCGGTTTTCATCGTCATGTCACCTACTTTAGCCATTGATCAGCACCTGAACCGTGAACCCTGCCTCAGAAGAAAAACGTGAAGCCGAGCGTGCCTTCGAGGTTATGCACGGTCTTTTCTTCGCCCAGGATGTCGATGTCGTACAAGTGGTCGCGAAAATCGATTCGCAAGGTCCACGAATCATTCAGCAAGAAGCGAAAGCCAGCGCCGAAATTGACCGTAAAGCGATCGTCGTCCGCGAACTCCGTCGAACCCACGCCCGCAATCAGGTACAGATTGGTGTTGTACGCGCGGCCCTCGCCGATAAAGCCCTCACCCGGCAGGATGTTGTAGCCGAGGTTGAGGTTGTAATAGGTCAATGTGCGATCTTCGAACAGCCGCGCACCGCCACTCAGCACTTCGAAACTCGTCAGGCCGGCTTCCGTCTGCCCGGCGGTGCCCTCGACGAAAAAGCCTTCCGTAAGGTGATAGGCAAGCCTGACGCCGTACACGAGGTCCGTCCCGAAATCCTCGATGCTCATGATGCCCGCGAACGCACCGACCTCGAAGTTCTCCTTGTCGATCGCGGGTTCCTTGATTTCACGACGTTCGACCTCGGGGTCGATGACCTGCCCCGGTCCTTCGGCCGAAGGCGGCGGCGCCTCCTCGGGGCCGAACCCGAACAGGTTCTTCGTAGCTGCGCAGCCCGAAAGTGCGGCCATCGCCACTATCGTCGCAATTAGAAAAAGAACGCGAACCCGACTTTCCATTCTTCTACTTCCTCGTTGTCGTTCCGGCTCGTGAATACCACGTAGCTCTTGTACTCAGCCCGGAGCAGGAACCGCCGCGTCGCATAAATGCGGAATCCGGCGCCTACGTGCCCAATCTGGTCGGTGCGATCCTCGCCCTGAATGATGGTCGACTTCGGCTCGGTGCGAATAACACCGGCGCCCAGAGTGAAGAACGGCGATACCCGCCATTGGGGCCAGGCCTCATGAACGACGTTAACACTCGCTGTCCAGCCGTTCGAAAAATTTCCCAAAATCTGTGAACCCCATGCCTCTATCGAGACATTTGGGTTGAGCGAGTACCCACCGTAGATAGAAACGATATTGGCGCCACCGAAATCACCGGCCAGGACACCGAGCTCCCATTTGGCGTTGGTGAAATCCTCGACGTCCGCCTGCTCGAAGTCGATCTCCGAGCCGTCGGCCTGCAGCGTGAGTTCCATCTGAGCGCGATCGACCCAGCCCTCGTCGCCGCCCGCATCGCGCACCAGAAACCAGTCAGTACGCTGCATGACGATCTCGACCGATTCACCACGGTCGACAACGTGAAAAACAGGGTAACCACGGCCGGGACCCGTATGCATTTGCAGATACGGGTCGGCGACCGCCACTCTTCGAAGCTCCTTGGCGGCCTGTGCTTGTCCGGGGAAAGTAGCCAGTAGCGCCAGTAGCGCCAGGCATGCAACCCAAAATAAGTTAGTTAGCCGGTGCGTCGAATGGGTTGTTGTAGTACTGGGCTCCGACATCTAACCATTCCGCTATTAAGCGTCTCTCCGCTATGGACAAGATGTTGTAATGCAAATCATTGGGGTCTTCGAACCGGTCGAAGAAATCGTCAGACGCCGCTGCCCCAGCAATAGTGGCGGGCGATGCGATTGGAATCGGCGCAAATATCGGGTTTCCATCAATATCGAAGCCGACTTGCTGCTGTGCATCAACCAGCGCACCGTTCACCACTTCCTGAAGATTATCAGTAACTAACAGCTCGCGATAGGCATGGAAGTGATCCGGCTCATCGATCGACAGGCCGTCCTGTAGTTCTAGCTGCCCTGCGGGCACACGCACTTGCGCGTTAGCTGGATCGACCGGCGTGTGGCAGTTGAGGCAATTGTTGCTCAATTGCACGCCGTTGGCGTCGAGGACCGGTACCGGAGGCGTCACGGACTCGTCAAATACGAGGCGTGGCTGGCTCCACAATGGGTGAAGGATAGACTCGTAATTAATCACCGACCGGCAGTTCGCCGACCAGTTTTGCGCGCACGCAATGCTCGTTGGCAGCGCGGTCGTCAGATCCGTGTAAATCATGTCGATGTCGACGTTGTTGGCCGCAACAACCGGGTCCGCCGTCCAGATGTCACGATAGACGACGTTCATCGACGGCTCGAGTGACGAACAAGCGCTACCGTTTGTGCACGTGATACGTGCGCGGACCTCGGCCATGGTCTCGCCGATGTCGCCGACGAACCACTGCGGCAATGTATTCGGGAACTCGACACCGGCCGTCTGGGCGCCCGCCCAGCCCGAATCGAACGCCTCGCGGCGGCCGTGTGACAGCCCGGCGTTCGGTACATGGCAACCATTGCACGTGAGTTCCTGGCCGGGGCGCAAGGAAATCCAGTTACGGTGCCGTGGCGAAATACGTTTGCCGTCAGCATCGAGCACGCTAACCTGCAGCGCCGTATTGGCTGGCACTTTGACCATGACCGAGCCGTCGGGCTCGATCATCGAATAAGCGACAATCTCGCGCATGCCGTTGACCTGGCTGATGCCGAACGCCGTATTGTCGATATCGAGCAGATCCTGGTCGGGTTGAGAAACGGCTTTCACGACGCGCAGGAATCGCGCGGGGCGATTAGCTGCCGGTGTTTGCAATGGGTCGGCGAGCACGTCGATATTGGCGACAGCAGAGCCGTCGAAGTCGTAGACACTGCGGATATTCAATATGGCCTCACCGTTGCCGGCGAGGGTCGTGTCCAGCGGGAATGCGTTCAGGCCGTCGAGCACCGTCGGCGGCGTCGGCCGTGAGTCGGCCGCGACTACTTCGCTGAACATGAAACCTTCGACGCCCGGAACGACCGGCAACTGCGTGTTGTCACGCGGGTCATACATCCAGACTCCATAGAGGGGCGGCGCCACCACGTACTCACCGATCGCCGGCGTCACCGGATTGTCCGGATCGATGACCACGACATTCGCGAGACGCTCGGGCGTGCAGGGTACGATCGTCGGCTCGACCAGGGGATTACCGAAATCGGCAGTGACCTCGATCAGCCGGCATTGGCTCCAGCTGACAAGCAACCTGCCGGTACCGTCCTGGATCGGATACGCGGATCCGTAACGACCACCCGGCGACGGTCCGGCTTGTGTTACCACCTGGTTGATCGTCGCATCAGCCTGCGCCGGGCCATTCAGTACGCCGATATTCGCTGCCGTGGGCTGCGTGTTCTCGAGATACATGGGCGTATCGATCGTGATCAGCTCACCACCGCCTTCGGAGTCCGTGAACGGTCGGATCAGCGTCATCATGCGGCCGTCTTCGAGCTGGCGTGGTTGCACGAACTGAATCGTGTCGCCATTGCTGCCCGTGTCGTGACTCTCCTTGCCGTACAGCATTTCGAGGTTGGAGCCGTCCGGATTCATTCGGTACAGATCCACACTATTGTTCGGCAGCGCGTGATCCCAGCGGCTGAAGACGATCTGGCCGTTGTCCATCACGGCCGGGTCGAGGTCGTGACTCTGGTTGAAGGTCACCTGCTTGAGGCCGGTGCCGTCGGAATTAATAACGTGCAGGTTGAACGCGAACTCGTTGCGATCTTCGTCCACGTGCGGGAACCCACCCTTACCCTCATCGAGCAGAATCGCCTGCGAGCGGGTCTGGCGCGTCGACGCAAAAATGATGCGACCGTCGGGCAGGTACTTGGGCATGATGTCATGACCGTTTTCAGCGGTCAGGCCGGACGAGATGACGCGAAGCAATTCGTCCGTATCAATGGTGTATTGCCAGATATTCCATGTGGGCTGATTTTCGTCGTCGAGGTCGAGGTTCGGATTGACAGGTCCACGCATTGCGAACAACAGTCTGCTGCCGTCGTAGTCTATTTCGACGTCGCGAACGTCACCCTGGTCCATGATCTCGCGCTCGGTAATATTGAATTCCAGCGCGCTCGGAGAGGCGCGATCACGGGAGAACAGATTCGCACCCACCTGAAACGTGATTTGCTCGCGCAGATCCTGCTGTTCGAACTCACCGTTGTCGTCAACGGGAATCGGCTGCTTGACGTACGCGATCGGAAAGTCGACCACTACGGGATCCGGATCCTGGCCAGTCCCGATCTGTACGCCCTGATTGGCGCCGTCACATGCTGCGAAGACCACTGCCACAGACAACAGCGCCGCCAGCTTCGTAGCCGAAGCGGCGCTTATATCCTTCAATTGTCGCGATTTCCTGTTCATAGCGTCTACCTCGAATGTGCGAATCAACCCACCATTCGATTAATGGGTAATAGTGACCACGAATCACGCCGTATACCGTTAACGCCATCACAAACCTCGCCAGCGCCAAACGACCGGCCGCCCAAGCCGCGAAGTTCGTAGTTGCCACCTGCGTCCCGAAAACTCCGCTTACACCGATCCGCAGGGTAACTTTGGAACGAAGTATAGAAGAGGTGCAAAGGCCAATGTAATGTCGAAAATGAGCGACAGTGCGCAATGTCAAATGCACATCGCAGCAAAATTTCGACTGCCCCTCTCGAACGAATTTCTTTTGGCCGTTACGATTCCTACACGAGAAAAGCATTTGTTCGGTTCCGACGGATTTTCTTGCGCAGGTTTTTTGCGTCCGCTTGCAGCAACATTCAGAAGCTGCATTAACATTGCGTGCTTTGTAATTGTTGTTTGGATGTGTCAACCGCGTTCACTCCTGTCTCCCTTCCGCGACAGTTGCACTGCCCTCTTGAATCAGTAGCTTAGCCACCCGGGTCCGTTTAGTTGTGCGAAAGCACCGACAATGACTTGACATAGTCGGCTCTCGGTACTCACCTGCGTGTTGTCGGTAACATACTGTTTTATAGCCTTTTTTCGGACAAAATTGCACCAAAACCCAAGACTGGCACAGCACTTGCTTATACAACTGCAGACCGATTGGTTTCGGCGCTCGAGTTTCAGGCTCAATGCCAGGGATGTGAATGCATTCACGGCAACAAGAGTCACGCTCTGGCACGATGGGTCCGGGAGTTCGTAAATATTCGGGCCCCAGACCAAGGAAGGTTGAAGTGCTTGGGCAGCGGCTTCGCAAACCAAAAAGTCTTACGACGGCGGAGTCGCCAGAAGCAGTGATCAGGGAATCGTCTCAGACGTGTTGATCAAGGTTCTGACTATCCAGTACGTCACTCAGCGTCACCTCGTTAATTGTGCAGGTTGGCGATTACGTTTTTTGGATCGAACCAGTTCGTGAGCAGAATCGTTATGAAAAACATGACATGGACGAAAGAAGAATTTGCCGATCGACTCAAGCGAGTGTTCGGTCCCTGGCAAATCGCGCTTATCGGCATACTGATGGCAAGTCTCGTGACCAGCGTGTATGCAGGACCGCGCGAACAGGCAAAACGTATTCACGACCGACTCGCGGGCGTTCCGCCGACCGACGCCGTGCTGCAGACGATGGAGAGCCAGATTTCCGGTGGCGATCCGAGTGCGGCGGCGTACACCGCGATGGACAACATGTACTTCTATAACGTCACGCTGAAAAACTTTGCGGCACCCTGGACCAATCGTGACCAGTCGGTATTCGTACCACTGAATGACTACGTTGCGACTGTCATAGGTATGATTCGCGACAACGTCGACTTCAGCACGCTGCTGTCGGCCGATCTGACGTACGTCGGCCGCTCGGGCATCGTTGCAGCAGCTCCTGCTGCGAACAATAACAATCATTATGCGCAGCTCGAGTCGAACAACATCGACTTGAGCAATGTCGCCGACTTCGTTCCGGGCGCGCAATCGACCGTAATGGGCATCCCGTCATCGGCGACGGCCGGTGTCATTACGTCTCGCGCGGCATCCGAGGCTTTTTTCATCGCCGGCACCAACCGCGCGATGTTCCGCTTCACGCTGATGAATCACATGTGTAACGACATGGAGCAGATGCACGATCCGAAACTGCCTCCGGACCGCATTCGCCAGGATGTGAGTCGCAGCCCGGGTGGCGACAGCCGGCTATTCTTGAATAACTGCATTGGTTGTCATACGGGCATGGACCCGATGGCCCAGGCGTTCGCGTACTACAACTACGATGAAGCCTCGGGGGCGCTGCAATACACGGCGGGCAACGTGCAGCCGAAGTATTTCAATAACGACCTCAATTTTCCGCAAGGCTATCGGACACCCGATGACCGCTGGGATAACTACTGGCGCAACGGGCAAAACGCCTATCTCGGTTTCGATCCGGGCCGGCCCGGCAGCGGTAACGGTGCCAAGTCACTGGGTGATGAGCTCGGCAACAGCCAGACTTTTGCCTCATGCCAGGTCAGGAAAGTTTTCCGCGCCGTCTGCCTCCGCGATCCCGAGAACAATACGGATCGTACGGCAGTCACCACCATTACCAATACGTTCCGTTCGTCTGGTTATCGCATGAAGCAAGTGTTCGCCGATACCGCCGTTCACTGCATGGGCCAGTAGGGAGACAGGACAATGAAGAAAGCAACTGAAATTGCTACGCATTTGGCCCTGGCCACTAACATGCGATTTGTAAGAGCGGCGCTTGTCAGCGTAACCGCGAGTGTTGTGCTTGCGGCTTGCGGTGGCGGTGCTGCGACGACGGAATTGCCGCTGACCCAGGCACCGCCTGCGGGCAACGCGCCTTACACGGGTCCCGTCGCGCGTGACGCAGACGTGCTTAAGTTCCAGCAGGAACTGTGGTCAAACGCGAAAACGACCGATCGTTGTGGCTCATGCCATAACGAGGTTGTGGGTCAGTTGCCGATGTTCGTGCGCAATGACGACGTCAACATGGCCTATGACGAGGCTGTTCCGGTCGTCGACACGAACCAGCCGGCACTGTCACGACTGGTCGAAAAGGTTGGCGGCGGCCACAACTGCTGGAACGCTGATCCGGCCAGTTGTGCCGCGATCATGACCACCTGGATCGAGAACTGGGTCGGCGCAGGCGCGGGTGGTGGTCGCCAGATCATCCTGTCTCCGCCGCCGTCTAACCCGCCGGGTGCGAGCAAGAACTTCCCGGATGATCCGAACACGCCCGGAACAAACGGAACGTCGTTCGCTGCGACTGTCTATCCGATACTGGTGGCGAACTGCGACGGTTGTCATAACTCCGAATCTGCGGTCGCACAGCAGCCTTACTTCGCGGATCCGGATATTACGACGGCTTACGACGCCGCGAAGCCGAAAATCAACCTCGACACGCCGGCCAATTCCCGCCTGGTTATTCGCTTGCGTAGCGAGTTCCACAATTGCTGGACAGGCAGCTGCACGGCGGACGCGCAGGTGATGGAAGACGCGATTACCCTGTTTGCTGATGGCATTGCTTTGACGACGGTCGATCCGCTACTCCTCACCAGTATGGCCCTGCGCCTCGTCGACGGCACGCTCGCTTCGGGCGGCAACCGTTACGAGGATGCGCAGATCGCCTTGTGGGAATTCAAGACGGGCAGCGGCACGGTTGCTTATGACACCAGTGGTGTCGATCCGGCAATCGACCTCAACTTCTCTGGCGACGTCACCTGGTTCGGTGGCTGGGGCATTACCATCGCTGACGGTAAGGCACAGGCCTCGACAACATCGTCGGCGAAAGTCTTCGACATCATTCAGGCGTCGGGCGAATTCTCGATCGAAGCCTGGGTAGTGCCGGCAAACGTGACGCAGGAAGATGCGCGCATCGTCAGCTACTCAGCGGGTACGGCGCAGCGCAACTTCACGTTGCAGCAGACGCTGTATGACTACAACTTCCAGCTGCGTACCACCGAGACCAGCCTGAACGGCGACCCGTCTCTGTCGACGCCGGCTGCGAACGAAGTCCTGCAGGCTACGTTGCAGCATGTCGTCGCGACCTACGACCCGATCAACGGTCGCAGCATCTACGTCAACGGCAGCCTGGTCACGCAGACTGACCCGGTTCCTGGCGGCACGCTGATTGACTGGCAGGATACGTTCGCCCTCGTCCTCGGTAACGAGGCATCCGGCGACGGTCTCTGGCAGGGCGTTATACGCCTCGCGTCGGTGCATCGTCGCGCACTGACACCTGAGCAGATTACGCAGAACTTCGATGCCGGTGTCGGTGAGCGCTTCTTCCTGCTGTTCGATATTTCGGAGAACATTGCAGCTGCGCCGCAGTCGTCGTACATCCTCTTCGAGGTAGCGCAGTACGATACCTACGCGTACCTGTTTGACAGGCCGCATTTCATCACGCTCGACGGTTCGACGCCGGAAGGCATCCCGATCCAGGGCGTGCGTGTTGCGATGAATGGCCTCGAGGCGCCGGTCGGCCAAACCTATGCGACGCTGGACGAAACCTTGAGCGCGTCGCTGTTCCAGGAACTCGGCCAGCCCCTGTCGGTACTCGGTGCAGTACTGCCTCTCGAGAAGGGACCTGCCGACGACGAGTTCTTCCTGACCTTCGACGTTCTGGCGGGTAACAGCTTCACCCGTACGGCAGACCCGACGTTAGTGGTAACCGAAAGCGACCTTGTGCCGTCGTCGCACATCGGCGTGCGCACGTTCGACGAGATCAACGCGACCTACGCTGAGGTAACCCGTGTTCCCCCGACCACGCAGTCGGTGGACATCACGTACCAGGAACTCAGGCAGTCACTGCCTGCAGTCGAAGGCATCAATACGTTCCTGTCCTCGCACCAGGTCGCCATCGCACAGCTCGCGATCCAGTACTGCGACGCAATGATCGGCACTAATGCGAATCCGGGACCAAACCTCGGCTCGATGTTCCCGGGATTCACCTGGACCAACGCCAGTGAGTTCAGCAGCAATCGTGATGCGTTCGTGAATCCGCTGATCGACCGCATCATGGGCACGAACATCGTCTCTCAGCCGGCACGTGCCGAGGTCTATCTCGAGCTGGCGTCATTCCAGGACCCGACGCCTCAGGTTGATCCGGTCACGGGTGTATCGCTGGATCGTCCGGACAACCTCGTCGACCGCCTGGTAGTCGGCGGCAGTGATACGCGTTCAATCGGCAAGGGTGTCTGCGCAGCGATGCTGGGTAATGCAGTCACGCTGGTTCAGTAAGTAAGACAGGACAAATAAGGAAACTACGGCCATGGCTAAGAAACGCAATGTAAGAGATTTTGACGCGCCGCAGCTGCATGGAGATCATCCGCGTCCTGTCACCCGCCGACAGTTTGTCGCGCAGGGATTCATGTCCGGGGCTGCCTATACCGTCGGTGGCGGGCTCATGAGCATGATCGCAGCCAACCCGCGACTCGCGGAAGCGGCCCTCTCCGGTGATCTGGCCGGGCAGCTCGGTGGTTGCAGCATTTCGACTTCCGGCGCCGGCAAAATTCCGTTCATCTGCTTCGACCTCGCCGGTGGCGCGAACATCGCGGGTTCGAACGTGTTGATCGGCCAGGAAGGCGGCCAGCAGGACTTCCTCGCAACCAACGGTTACGAGCGCCAGGGCCTGCCGGGTGACATGATCCCGGGCCTGACGGACCCCGGATTGCAGCTGCCGTACGCGAACTTCGATCTCGGGCTGGGCTTCCACCTCGACTCGGCGTTTCGGCGCGGCATCCTGCAGAGCCTGACACCGGGAACCGAAGCGAATATCAACGGGGCGGTAATACCTGCGCGCTCGGACAACGACACGGGCAACAACCCGCACAACCCGATGTACGGTATTGCGCGTGTGGGTGCAAACGGCTCGATCCTGCAGCTCGCGGGTTCCGAAAACACCGATTCGGGCGGCAATTCAGCCTTGCCGGCGATGCTCATGGATCCGGAATTGCGCCCGACGAAGGTCGACCGTCCGTCGGACGTCGTCAATCTCGTGGACACAGGTGACCTGGCGGCGATTCTGAGCCCACGTGATGCGACAGCCGTGATGGAATCCATCTACCGCCTGACGGAAAGCAAGATGACGAACCCGAACATCAACACGATGCTGACGCCGGCCGAGGACCAGGCGGCGAAGCAGCTCGTGGAGTGCGGTTACCTGAAATCGGCAGACATCGCAGACCGATTCGCCGGCGTTCCGGTCGACCCGTCCCTGGATCCGATGATTGTCGGACCTGCTGGCATCTTCACCGATGCCGAGTTCAACGGCGGCGGCCGAGACGGCTCCGAGTTCCGCAAGACCGCGGCTGTCATGAAGCTGGTCATGAACGGGTACGCGGGTGCCGGCACGGTCGAGATGGGCGGCTACGACTACCACGGTGGCGCCCGCGCCGAAGGCGAGGTCAAAGACTTCCGGGCCGGTCGCTGCATGGGCGCCTGCCTCGAATACGCTGCTCGCCTTGGCGTACCACTGATGATGTATGTCTTCAGTGATGGCTCATTGTCCTCGAACGGCACCATCGACAACTCGACCGACGGACGTGGCAAGGGCGAATGGTCGAGTGACAACTCTTCCACGGCCGGTTCGTTCTTCCTCGTCTACAACCCGGGGCGACGCCCGACCATTATCGGCGCCACGCCTGAAGAGATCGCAAACCATCAGCAACTCGGTTACATGAGCAGTGACGGTTCCGTGCAACGCGCGGCCACGCCGGGCGCAAACAACGTCAACCTGCTGGTGAATATGGTGCTCTTGAACTACATGGCCCTGCACGGCGAACAGAACCTGTTCGCGGGTCTGGGGCAGGTCCCTGGCTACGCCCCAATCCCGAACTGGAACAACGGCGGTCTGGGCACCGATCTGAATCGCTACACAGCGTTCACACCGATCGTACAAGGCACGATTGCCAACCCCGTATAGCCTTGCGGCTGTACCGCCGTGTGTGCTGCTCCCCGGCAGCCCCGGCACATGACGCGGCCAGCCGGTTCCCCGGCTGGCCGTTTTTTGTTGGAGCGCTTTTTGGTCACGACGACCGTATGCCGCGAAGCGCATGGATGCGCGGGAGCGGCCTCGAGGCGCGACTATGATTTTGCCCGATCGCGCTTCAAGAAGCGCTCCAACATGATATAAAACCGGCCATGTCCGACGTTAAGCAGCTTCAGTCCTATCTCGCCTGTCCGCGCTGCGACAAGACTCCCTTGTCTTTTGATAACGGTCGTTTTGGCTGTGACGCGTGCAAGATCGAGTTTCCGGATATCGATGGCATACCGTGGATGTTCGCGGACCCTGATGCGAGCCTCGGTGAGTGGCGCAACCGACTGCAGTTCGCATTACAGCAACTAAACGACGAAATCTCCGGGCTGGAGCGCGAACTCAAAGACAAGGAACTGCGGCCGCTCACTCGCCGTCGCGTCGAGCGCTACAAGAAATCGACCGAACAACACCGGCGGTCATTGCAAAAGCTCCTCAAGCCCGTGGACTTGCAGTCAACGAGTGCCAACTACGAGTCCTATCTCGCGCTCAGAACCCGGCTACCGTCCGACCAGGGACTCAATACCTATTACGCGAATGTTCATCGCGACTGGTGCTGGGGGGACGAGGAAAATAATGCATCGCTGAAGCAAATTCGTTCTGTCTTGCACGACCACGCCGAGCTCGGTGACGTGCTCATACTTGGCGCCGGCGCGGGACGCCTCGCGTATGACATACATCGGAAGCTTAGTTGCACTCGCGTCGTCGCAATGGATTTCAATCCATTGCTCATGCTCATCGCCAGGGCCATGGCGCGGGGTGAGCAGCTGACGATGTACGAGTTCCCGATTGCCCCTGCATCCCTCGAGGACGACGTAGTCCTGCGCAAACTGTCTGCGCCCGAAGTAGCCGGCGACGAATTTCATCTCGTACTGGCGGATGCACTGAGGGCGCCGTTCGCGGCTGAATCTTTCGATACCGTGGTCACTCCCTGGCTCATCGACATTATTAGCGAAGATCTCCCGGTGCTCGCCACACGCATCAATCGCCTGCTCAAGGACAACGGTCGTTGGGTCAACTTCGGCTCGCTCGCGTTCGCAGATCCCGCACGATCGCGCTGTTACAGCCCGGAGGAAACCAAGGCCATGGTCGCGGAAAGCGGCTTTTCAGACCCTTATGTGTCCCAGGCGACCATTCCATATATGTGTTCGCCAGCCAGCCGCCACGGGCGACAGGAAAAAGTGTTTTCGTTCTCAGCCTACAAGGAACGCGACGTCGGAAAGGTCGCCCGCCACCGCGCCCTCCCCGACTGGATCGTTACGGGCAAGGCACCGGTGCCGCTTACACAGTCGTTTCGTACTCAGGCAATGACGACGCAGATCTATTCATTCATCATGTCGCTGATCGACGGCAAGCGATCGATCGAGGACATGGCCAAGATACTCGAAAAGCAACAGTTGATGAGCAAGGAAGAGGCTGTGCCCGCCATTCGCTCATTCCTAACAAAGATGTTCGACGATTCGCAGCGACAAAACCTGTGATGACGCCTACCATTTCGATCGTGCTCCATGTCGTTGCCGCATTCCCCGGCATGTTCCTGATGGAAAAATAGAACAATGTCCATAGCTCAGGCAATGAACAGCCAGATCTTCCTGATCTATCTTGGCATCGTCGGCGGGCTGCTCGTTTTCGCGGGTAGCGTGCTCGGTATCCTGTATCTCATCGGCAAGGACGTATCAGGACCGGCCCGCACGTATCGCGGCTGGATCATGATGACACCGATCGTGCTGGGAGCGATTTTTCTCGGCAGAGAAGCCACGATCATCGGCGTGGTGTTACTGGCCATCATCGGCTTCAAGGAATTTGCTCGCGCGACCGGGCTCTACGAAGACTGGTGGATGACCGGCACCGTCTACCTGGCAATTGCCATCCTGGGCGTCGTGTCGTTCATTCCGGATCCCAGGCTCGACCAGCACGGCTGGTACGGCTTTTTCATGGCGCTGCCGGTGTTCGTGATTGCAGTGATCCTGCTGATCCCGATATTGCGCAATCGCGCGAAAGGCCAGTTGCAGAAAGTCGCACTGGCGATTCTCGGCTTCATCTATTTCGGCTGGATGTTCATGCATCTGGGCTTTCTGGCGAATACACCGAATGCCTATGGGTACTTGCTGTACCTGGCGCTTGCGGTCGAGATCAACGACATCGCGGCGTTCACGTTTGGAAAGATTTTCGGTAAGCGCAAGCTGCGTGAGGAAATCAGCCCGAACAAGACCATGGCCGGATCGGTCGGCGCCATTATAGTATCGCTGGCACTACCCTGGTTGCTGTGGTTTTCGTTTCCCCACTTCCAGCCGATACACTTGATTCTGACCGGCATCATCGTCGGCTTTGGCGGACAACTCGGTGACCTCGTTATCAGTTACATCAAGCGTGACATCGGCATTAAGGACATGGGCGCGACCATCAAAGGCCATGGCGGAATTCTCGACCGCGTGGACAGCATGATCTTCGTTGCACCGATATTTTTTCACATGGTGCGCTGGTTCCACGGCATCGGCTGATTGCTCTGAACCATGAAAGAGTGGGATTACCATCCGCCGCCCGATATCGACGCTACCCTGGCGGAGACCCTGCAAAACTTTCCGCGCGAGCCGCGCATGCTGCCCTACACACTCAGATCGATCGCTGCGATGTTGCTGCGCGGCTGGATGCGTCTCTACCACCGCCTGCAAATTGACGGTCGCGAGCACCTGCCGGAAGAGGGCTCCTACATACTGGTGTGCAACCACACCAGTCATCTCGACACGCTGTGCATGATGTGCGCCGTGCCGATGAAGAAAATCCACCGCACGTTCCCTGCCGCCGCCGCCGATTACTTCTTTTCGAGCCTGCCGCGCTCTGCCGTGTCAGCGATCCTGATCAACGCGTTGCCGTTCAATCGCAAATTCAAGGGCGCCGAGAGCCTCGTCGTTTGCTCGAAGCTCCTGGAGAACGAAGGCAATGTGCTGATCATCTTTCCGGAGGGCACGCGCACGACCACCGGTGAGATGGGCCGCTTTCGTTCCGGCATCGGACGTCTCCTGGCAGGCACCGACCTGGTCGTGCTGCCGTGCCACCTGGCCGGAGGGGTCAGAGCCTGGCCCAAGGGCAAACTTTTTGCGCGACCGAGAAAGCTTCACTTGCGTGTCGGTGCAGCACAATCGTACGGTAAATCTGAGAAAAGCGCGGCGTCCGTCAAAGCGATTTGCCAGGACCTGCAGGAACGCGTCGCCGACCTTGGGAGACACAGCGAATGACCATCTACGATCTCAAACCCGCCTTTCAAAATCTCCTGCGCCCAATTTGTAACGCGCTGGCAAAGGCCGGGGTAACGGCGAACCAGGTCACAGTCGCAGCCATGCTGTTGTCGATTGTCGTCGGTACCATGCTGGTGCAATTACGCGGTGAGCAATGGGTGATCTTCCTCGTGCCGGTCACGCTGTTCATTCGCATGGCACTGAACGCAATCGACGGAATGCTGGCGCGGGAGCACAACCAGAAGAGCGCGCTGGGCGGCATTCTCAATGAACTCGGCGACGTGATTTCGGACGCGGCGCTGTATCTTCCATTCGGCGTGCTTGCCGGAATCTCGCCGCACGCCGTGGGTGCAGTCGTGCTATTGGCCGTTCTGACCGAGATGACCGGAGTCGTCGCGGTGCAGATTGGCGCCAGCCGTCGCTACGACGGACCAATGGGCAAAAGTGACCGCGCTTTCGTCTTCGGCTTGCTCGCCGTATTGCTCGGTTTCGGCCTCGACCCGGGGTGGTGGGCGAACGCCGTTCTCAGTTTGGTCGCTTTGCTTACGGGCCTGACGGTGATCAACCGCGCGCGCAATGCGCTCAAGGAGCTAAACGAGTCGGGGTAGCTCCTGCGGCGAAGCAGCGATACTCTCGGCGCCCGCCTCGAAGAGCTCGCCAGCTGCTCCGTAGCCATAGGTAACACCGATCGCGCGCAAGCCATTGTTGACTGCACCTATAATGTCATGGTGACGGTCACCGATCATGATCGACTCCCTTCTGGTCGCACGCTCCGCTTGTGCGTACTTCAACAACTCTGTTTTGTCCGTGCGCGTGCCATCGAGTTCCGAGCCATAAACTCCACTGAAGTACTGCGCCATCTCGAAGTGTTCAACAATACGTCGGGCGAATACATGCGGCTTGGTCGTAGCCACGAAACACTGGTGCCCTGCAACGTTTAACGTCTCAAGTACATCATGAATGCCGTCGTACGGAATGTTCTCCAGCCAGCCTATGTCGCTGAATCGCTCCCGATAATATTCGAGGGCCTTCGGTGTACGCTCCTCGCCAACCAGCGGAGCGAAGGTGTCGACTAACGGCGGTCCTATGGTTGTTTGCAGAACGTCCGCTGATGGTGTTGGCTCCCCGAGCCGCTCGAGCGCATAGCAGATACACTTCGTAATTCCCTCGTAGGGGTCGGTCAGAGTCCCATCGAGATCGATATATACGGTTTTTGACATTCTGCTATCTTGGCATAGAACGCTCACCTTCTCAGAAGTCAGGACGATCCCATGAAAACAGTACGGACTCCGGATGCTCGATTTGAAAATCTGCCGGGCTACGACTTCGAACCGAACTATGTCGAGATTGACGGCTTACGCATGCACTATGTCGACGAGGGACCGGGTGACGCCGATCCGGTTTTGTTGCTGCACGGCGAACCGAGCTGGTCCTACCTGTATCGTCACATGATCCTGCCGCTCGCCGAGGCTGGATTACGCGTCATCGCACCCGATCTCATCGGTTTCGGCAGGTCGGATAAACCTGTCAAGAAAAGTGACTACAGCTACGCATCGCACGTCGACTGGATGAAACGCTTCGTCGAAGCGCTCGATTTGCACAACATCACCCTGTTTTGCCAGGACTGGGGTTCACTGATCGGTCTGCGGGTAGCTGCCGAAAACGAACATCGCTTTGCCCGGATCGCGCTCGGCAATGGGGGCATGCCCACGGGCGATCAGGACATGCCGAAAGCGTTCATGAAATGGCGCGCGTTCGCACTGCACAGCCCATACTTTCCAATTGGCAAGATCATTCAAAAGGCGACGACGACAGAGCTCAGTGATGACGTCGTCGCCGCCTATGACGCGCCGTTCCCGTCTCGAAAGTACAAGGCCGGCGCACGCATGTTTCCGGCACTGGTGCCGATCGTGCCCGACGATCCGGCGAGCGCCGCAAACCGTTCCGCCTGGGGGGCATTCGGCAAGTGGGAGAAGCCATTCCTGACTTGCTTCAGCGACAGGGACCCAATCACGCGGGGCGGCGACAAAAGCTGGCAGCAGCACGTCCCGGGCGCCAAGGACCTGCCCCACACCACAATTAAAGACGCCGGCCATTTCCTGCAGGAAGACAAAGGCCCGGAGATCGCCAGAGTGCTGATCGATTTTATCGTTGACGGATCATTGAAAAAGTAGGGTCGAACCGCACTTTTTCGAAACAATCGACCAACAGCAACCGTCATTCCGAAAAAGTGCGGTTCGACCCTACTTTTCGAGGTACTGCAGCTTGTCCTTCACTTCCCGCCACTCATCAGCGTCTTCGGGCGGGTCTTTCATCTCGGTGATAACGGGCCACTCATGCGACAACTCGGTATTGAGCTGGAGAAAATGCTCCTGACCCTCCGGCAGCTCATCTTCTGAGTAGATCGCCTCGACCGGGCACTCCGGTTCACACAGCGTGCAATCGATGCACTCGTCCGGATCAATGACCAGGAAATTCGGCCCCTCGTGAAAACAATCTACGGGGCAAACCTCGACGCAGTCGGTCAGTTTGCATTTGATACAGGCTTCGGTAACGACGAAGGTCATTGTGCTATTACTCGGTTCGGTTTCTCGGTTTTCGGAGCGCGTAAGCTAGAGGAAGTTACGCATCATATCAAGCTGCGAAACACCGCTGCACGCTCGCTGACATGAATACGCTACACTGCCCATCACACGACCTCCCCGGCCACGACTTCGATCGAAATAGCAATATATTTGTGAATAAAAACAATGAGTTAGAATCAATTGTCGTCCGTTTCGCCGGTGACTCAGGCGACGGCATACAGTTAATGGGATCGCAGTTCGCAGTCTCGACGGCGCTTGCCGGCCGGGACTTCGCGACCTTCCCGGATTACCCCGCGGAAATTCGTGCGCCGGTGGGCACGACCTTCGGTGTATCGGCATACCAGATCAACCTGGGCAGCGGTCCGATCACCACGGCCGGCGATGCGCCTGACGTGCTGGTCGCGTTCAATCCAGCCGCGCTCAGGGTCAGCCTCCCGATGCTGAAACGCGGCGCGCTGATCATCGTCAACAACGACAGCTTCACAGCAAGAAACCTCGCCAAGGCGGGCTACGAAGCGGATCCGCGGGACGGTAATACCCTTGACGAGTACCAGCTCGTCTCCGCAGACATCAGCCACCTGAATCTTGAGGCGATCAAAGCCTTCGGCCTGAGCAAATCGGAAGGCGGTCGTTGCAAGAATTTCTGGACGCTCGGCGTGCTGCTGTGGATGTTCGATCGTGAACTCGAGCCGATAGAGGCCTGGATCAACCGGCGCCTGGCCGATCACCCTACGATGCGTGATGCAAACATCACGGCATTACGTGCGGGACACGCTTATGGCGAGACCGCGGAGCTGGCCGCATCGCTGCCGCAGGTCAGCATTGAAAAAGCGAGCATGCCGCCGGGCAAATACCGCAGTGTTACGGGCGCCGAAGCACTGGCACTGGGCATTGCGGCCGCCGGCGAACTCGCCGACCGTTCCGTGCTGTTCTGCTCTTACCCGATTACGCCGTCGTCACCATTACTGCATCGGCTCACTCGATTACAGGAGCTCGGTATTGGAACGTTCCAGGCGGAAGACGAGATTGCTGCCGTATGTGCCGCGATCGGCGCATCTTGCGGCGGCATGATCGGCGTTACCTCAAGTTCGGGGCCGGGTATCGCGCTGAAGACCGAAGCCATGGGGCTCGCCGTCAGCGCTGAGTTGCCGCTCGTCATCGTCAACTGGCAACGTGGCGGCCCGTCAACGGGCCTGCCGACCAAGACCGAACAATCCGATCTGTACCAGGCGGTTTACGGGCGCAACGCAGACACGCCAATACCGGTATTGGCGGCTGCCTCGTCGGAAGACTGCTTCGACATGGCAATTGAGGCCGTGCGCATCGCGCTCCGTCACATGACGCCCGTAATTCTGCTCGCCGACGGTTATCTGTCGAACGCGGCTGAACCCTGGATGATCCCGGATCTCGAATCGATTCCACAGATCGACAGCCACGCAGCGCCCGAGGTGTCCGGGGATCTGACGCCGCAGAGAGCTGCGTATCAGCGCGACCCGGCAAGCCTCGGCCGCCCATGGATAACTCCCGGCATGCCCGGGCACGTACATCGCACCGGCGGCCTCGAGAAAGACTACGACACAGGACATATCTCCTACGATCCCGACAACCATCAGCGCATGACTGAGTTTCGCCAGGCGAAAGTCGACGCTGTTGCCGAGTTCATCAAGGGACCGAGCAACTGGGTGATCGACTGAATCCGGCAGTTCCATTTACGAAACGCGTTGAATTCCTGACCACGATCTTCGGCTGACATCGCCAGCTCCGCGTTGTTTCGGGCATACTCGCCTCCTGATTCTTTCGTCGAGACGCACAATGGTCGCCAGGCGCGTCACCAGATTTTTACTTGTAAGCGGATTTCTGATCGGTAACCCGATGATGGCTGTCGGCAATGCCGAAGTCGCGGAAATTGTAAATTACCGCGAGTACTCGGATTTGCTCTCGAGTTCTGGCCAGCCGAACGAAACACAGCTTAAGGACGTCAAAGACGCCGGCTTCGATCGCGTCATGTTTCTCGCATTCAGTGACCATCATGATTCTCTTGCCAATGAAGACAGGGTCGTGAAGGAACTCGGCATGGGCTACGCGCACATCCCGGTCGACTGGGAAGCCCCCGCTAACAGCGATTTCCATATGTTCGCAGGACTCATGCAGCGCGAGCCGCATAAGAAAACCCTGGTCCACTGCCAGGTAAACTTTCGCGCCTCGTCGTTCAGCTTCCTGTACCGAGTGCTGTACGAAAATGTTTCCATGGACCGGGCGAAGGAAGATATGAACAGCGTCTGGGTGCCCAACAAAACCTGGCGCGACTGGATCTTCTCCATCCTCGAGGAAAACGGTCGCTCGCCGCACTGTGATGCGTGCCTCTGGGATACCGACTGATCTATCGTCGGCATTCGTGCCCCTATTTCGCTGACCAGGCCTTTTGCTCGAATGCCGCGATGTCGTCTTCTTCCAGCTTGATGAGGTGCGCCAGCAATGATCGCTCCGCCAATCCGTACAGGTGTTCGGGCACGTCCTCGTATACGTGTGGCACGAGCTCGTGTAACGACAGTTTCGGGTTAGCTTGTAGCGCGGCAAGTACTTTTGCCTCACGTTCGAGGCGATGATCGATGATCCAGTTGATGATGCGGACCGGGTCGTCGATGCGTTCACCGTGGCCGGGCAGCAGGGCCTCGCATCTCATCACCTTCAAACGTCGCAATGACCCGATGTAGTCCTTCATATTGCCGTCTGGCGGATTGATAACGACCGTCGAGCCGTCGATGACCTGATCACCGGTCACGAGCCAATTCGTTTCATCGTGACGGAAACAGAGATGATTCGACGCATGACCCGGCGTATGCACGGCCGTCAGCACGAATTCGTCCGTCGCCAGGCTGTCACCATCGTCGAGTGTGCGATCGGGCTTGAACGTCATGTCCTGCTGCTCACCTTCGGGTGCTTGTCGTCCCAATAACTCCGCACCAGTGCGGGCGGCAAGTGGCTTGGCTGCAGGCGAGTGATCGGGATGCGTGTGCGTGACCAGTACCCAGCGAATCGGGGCGCCTGCGGTTTCCACGATCCGATCGATGTGCTCTTCGAGGTTCGGCCCCGGGTCGATGACCGCGATTTCTGATGAGCCGAACAGGTAGGTATTCGTTCCCGGTCCCGTCATCATTGATGGATTCGGCGCCAGCAGGCGACGCACGCCGGGCGCAAGCTCGCTGAAACGGGGCATATCCGGCCCGAATGCCCTCACTCGAGTCCCCCGGTGATATCAGTCAATGCTCGCTCGATCGGCGTCGCCCGTCTCGACGTGCGCCTTCAACCGCGCCAGTGCCTCGCCGATGACATAATCGACCGGTACCGCGATCGCGCCCAGCCCACCCGCGCGGTAACCGCCGACGGCATACGTGAACTTCACGCGCGTACCGTCGTCTGCATCGAACATCTCCCACGTCATGTTGCCATTCACTCCCATCAGTCCGAGCGGCCCGAGACCGCCGGTCAGGCGAAGAATGATGCCGGGGTTGACGAATGTGACCGTCATGTGGACCACGCCACCGCCGTTTTCGAAAGTCTCGCAAAAGCAGCCCTGGGTCCGAGGCTCGATGCTCATGCGCCCGGCATCACCATCGACGGTGTGGTCGTCGCTCCACCACTGACCGACCTCTGCGACAGCTGCCTGCCAGACACGGCTCCTCGGCGCGTCGATCGTTGCCTCGTGAGCGGTCGTGAATCCGACTTCCGCGGAGTCTGTAACTTCGGCGCGCGCAGAGGCAACAAGGGCCGTTGCGAGCAGCAGTACAGTGAGTGTCTGCCTCATCGGTTCTCCAGACGTTTGATCGAGCTGGCTACTTTAAACCAAAATGACCGTATGAATCCCGAAGCCTATGCACTCGCGCATCAGCAACGCCTGTGACTGACGATCTGCGCGTCATATACGAGAGCCGCAATCGTGCCGCGTGCGCGGATCGCGCGCTGGTGCTCGCAGCCGCCGAAATTCCTCACCAGGTCGTCCACGATGCCGGAGGGTCCGTGATTCTCGCACCGGCAGAATATTCGGCGCGTGCGATCGAGGAGATCGATCTCTACGATGAGGCAAACCCGCCGATTATTCCGAAGCCGCGCAAGATCATTCGCTACCAGAACGCGATGCCGGGCATCGTCGCGTACATACTGATTATCTTCGGGGTCGCCTGGCTCGCTGGGGATTCGGCCTTCGGTGAAAACTGGTTCCGAGCCGGACGAGTCGATGGTGTACTCGTGCGAGCCGGCGAGTGGTGGCGCACGGTGACAGCGCTGACGCTGCACTCCGGCCTGCGACACATCGCGGGGAATCTCGTATTCGGCGTACTGTTCGGACTTTTCGCCGGCCGTATACTGGGTTCGGGCGTCGCGTGGTTCGCGATCATCGTCACGGGCGCCATGGGCAATCTCCTGAACACCTTGTTGCTGGAGTCTGCACATCGCTCACTCGGTGCATCGACAGCCGTGTTCGCCGCGCTCGGAATCGTCGCTGGTTACGTCTGGCGCGCCAAGCTGATGTCGCAGGAGCGCTGGGTGTATCGCAACGGTCCGATCATCGGCGGCCTGGCATTGCTCATGTACACGGGAACCGGTGACGAGAACACTGACATCGGCGCACATCTGTTTGGTTTCGTGTCCGGTTTCGGCGGCGGCATGCTATTGACCTTTGCGAAAGACCGGATTCTCGACACCCGGTGGCAGTTGCTGGGCGGCATAGGGGCTGCGTTGCTGATCGTCGCCGCCTGGAGTATCGCACTGCTTGTCTGACCCGGCGCCTAATCATGTAGAATCCCGGCCGGGAAACAGCCACATAGGCGCGCAGGCACAAAGCCACAGCAGCCAACGATGAAAAAAATTCTGCTGTTCTTGCTAATACTGGCAGTCATTCTGGCGGCCATTGCACGTTTTCGCTATGGAGGCGGCAAGCCGTACGAGAATCTGACCGCGGCGCCTTTGTTGAGTAGCGATACGCTCGAGGAAGTTCTCGACTATCCGGAGCCAATCGGAAACGTCGCCGTCAACGACGCCGGGAGGGTGTTCTTCACCGTGCACCCGGAATCCCGCCCGAAGGGTAACAAGCTGCTCGAGTACGTCGACGGTGCTGCCGTACCCTACCCGACCATTCAACAGCAACGAGAGCTGTTCGATACCGTGCTGGGCGTCGCCATTGATCGACACAATCGTCTGTGGACCATTGATCACGGCAATCACGGAACGCGCACGGCGCGGCTGATGGCATTCGACCTCGACAACGGCAAGGTCATTCACGATCACCGTCTACCACCCGAAATTGCTCCCATAGGCTCGTTTCTGCAGGACCTGCAGGTAAGCGCCGATGGCCGCATCATCGTCATCGCCGACGCGAGCTTTTGGCGCAAGAGCCCGGCGATTATTGTTTACGACATCGAATCCGCCACGGGGCGACGAGTGCTCGAGTCGCACCCGACGGTATCCGCCGAGAACTATGTGATCAGCAACGGGGACCGCGAGATGAGTTTCTTCGGCGGGCTGGTCTCACTACGTGGCGGTATCGATGGCATCGCGCTTGGCCCCGAATGGCTGTACTTCGCAGCCTTGAGCGGTTCGGAATTGTATCGCGTCCGGCTGCGCGATCTGCGCGACGCGAGTCTGCCTGAATCGCAACTCGCTAATCGTGTCGAGAGTTACAGCATTAAGCCATTGTCGGACGGGCTGAGCATCGACATCGAAGGCAATGTGTATGTGACTGACGTCGAGCATCGGGCGATCTTCGTTGTCGGCACAGACCGCAGGCCGCAAACGCTGTTGCAGTCCAGCGATATCCGCTGGCCCGATGCGTTGTCTTTCGGTCCCGACGGTTGGTTGTACATCGCCGACAGTGCTTTGAGTGATGTGGTACTACAGCCGCAGGATCACATAAAGTCGCAAGGTCCCTACAAGATTTTCCGTTTCCAGCCTGGCACTGAAGGCACGCCCGGCCAATAACATGCAGAATATTCTGCTGTATGCGGCCGTTGTGCTCATCTGGGGTTCCACCTGGGCCGCGATCCCGTATCAACTCGGCGTCGTTGCCGAAGAGGTTTCTGTCGCTTACCGCTTCGGCCTGGCCGCGATTGTTTTGTACCTGTTCGCAATCGCCAGCCGGCGGCGCATACGGCTGCCCTTGAGCGTGTACCCGTTCGTGTTCCTGCAGGGCGCGTTGCTGTTTTGCATCAACTACTTCTTCGTGTATTACGGCACCGGCTACCTGACCTCAGGCATTGTCGCGGTGTTGTTCAGCAGCATTCTTGTCTTGAACGCAGTATTCGAGCGGCTGTTTTTCGGGCGACGAATCGATTTGCGATTCTGGTTGGCAGCGGTGATCGGCATCACTGGTATCGCGATGATCTTCTGGCCCGAGATCGCGGACTTGAGCCTGACCGATACATCGGTGTACGGCGGCATGCTGGTCTTGTTCGGTACCTTGATCGCGTCACTTGGAAACATGACTGCCGTGGTCAATACGAATCGCGGGCTGCCCGTCGTTGCGGTAAATGCGCATGCGATGGCGTTCGCCGCGGTGCTGGCATTGTTGATCGCCGCCGCCCTGGGGCGTGAATTCAACTTCTCGACGCGGGCAGACTACATCGTCTCACTCGCGTACCTCACCATCTTCGGCTCGGCAGTAGCGTTCGGCTGCTATCTTGCTTTGTTACGCCGTATTGGCGCCTCGCGGGCATCGTACAGCACGGTTCTATATCCGATCGTTGCGTTGTTGATATCGACGTATCTCGAGGGATACCGCTGGACGACGCTGGCCATAATCGGCGTGTCGCTGACGCTGATCGGCAACTGGTTGATATTGAGTCAGCGAAAAAAAGAAATAACAACATAAGGAACACGACTAATGACTACCGAGAACTGGCCAAACCTCGGCTTCGACTGGGCCGAAATCTTACTCATGATGAAGACGACAGGCGTCGACTTCGCTGTCAACGTCTTGATCGCGATCGTCATTTTCTATGTCGGCAAATGGGTCGTTAACCTGATCGTGCGCGGCCTGCTCAAAGCCATGCAGAAGGGCGACATGGACCAGACACTGCGGCGATTCGTTGCCAATCTCGCACGCATGTTGCTGATGCTATTCGTCATCATCGCGGCCATCAACCAGCTCGGTGTACAGACGGCATCACTCATCGCCCTGGTCGGCGCCGCGGGCCTCGCCGTCGGCTTGGCACTCCAGGGCTCGCTCGCTAATTTTGCGTCCGGTGTCCTGATCGTATTGTTTCGCCCCTACAAGGTCGGTGACTGGATCGAAGGCGCGGGAATCTCGGGCGCAGTCGAGGAGGTGCAAATTCTGACGACGGTCCTGAAGACCGGCGACAACAAGCAGGTTATCGTGCCGAACAGCCAGATCATGGGCGCGACTATCACCAACTATTCCGCGAACGACACGCGGCGCATCGATCTCGTCATCGGGGTTGGCTATGACGACGATATCGACCAGGTCCGAAAGGAACTCGAAGCGCTGGTTGCGGTGGAGGACCGCATTCTCGACGACCCGGCCGTCACGATAGCGGTATCCGAACTCGCGGACAGCAGTGTCAACTTCGTGCTGCGGCCGTGGGTCAGTACGGCAGATTATTGGGGCGTTCGCTTCGCTTTAACCGAAGCCATCAAGAAGCGCTTCGACGAGGTCGGAATCTCGTTCCCGTACCCGCAACAGGATGTGCACATCCATAACGCGCCGATGAGCTGAACGTCAGTCCGCGACGTCGGGCTCGATGAAGCACCATTTGAGGTTCGGTACGCGCGCCTTCAACTCGCGTTCCAACGCGTTAATGGCGCGCACGGCCGATTCGATGTTCAGATTGGGCTGCATTTTGACCTTGGCAGCAAGCATCGTGTCGGGCCCGAACTGAATCGTAATCGTATTGAGCACGCACTCGATTTGTTCGGCTTCGCAAATGATCTCATCGATCGCATGCTGAATATCCGGGTCAGCCGAGCGGCCAAGTAGCAAGGAGCGCACGCGCCAGCCAACGAAGGCCGATATCACGATCAATACGACGCCGATACAGATCGACCCCATCGCATCGTAAACAGGATCGCCAGTGACCCAGGCCATCACCAGGAACACAAGGGCGAGTATCAATCCAACCTGCGCGCCGATGTCCTCACCGAGTACAACCACGAGTTCCGAGTTGCGCGTGTGCTTGAGCCACTCGCCGAACGGCCGCGTGCCACGAATCAGCTTGATCTCCCGTAGCGCGCCAAAAAGCGACCCGGCCTCGAGCAGTATCGCCAGCGCCAGGACAATAATCGCCACCCAGATCATCGACAGCGGCTCCGGATGTTGCAGCTTGTGGACACCCTCGTAAATCGAGAACAGGCCGCCCAGGCTGAACAGCAGGATGGCGACGACGAAGCTCCAGAAATAACTGAGCTTGCCGTAGCCTAGCGGATGCTCTTCGTCGGGCGGTCGTTGCGACTGAGTCAGGCCGAGGTACAACAGCACCTGGTTGCCCGTGTCCGCGTAGGAGTGGATCGCCTCGGCCATCATGCTGCCGGAGCCCGTCAACCAGGCGGCCCAGGTTTTCGCAATTGCGATGCCGAAGTTGGCGAGGAACGCGTACAGGATCGCTCTTGCGGTGGACGAATGTGAAGCAGATGCCATGGACCGCCTTCAGTCTGTCAACGTATTCAGAGGCCGTGCGTTAGTTCTTGAGAGGCCGTGCGCAGCTTAACGTCGCACGTCACTCAAACCAAGGGACAGGGCGTGCTTGGTTAGGGCTGCGTTCAGCCGAGTGGTGCATAATATGATGAAGCCCGAGAGGAATATCGAGACCTGATGCGCATTGCCTTCCAAAAATTGGCCGCGATAGTGGCGGTGGCACTCATAGTAGCAATGATCGCGGGCTGCGCAGCGCACCCCGACCCGATCATCGACACCAAGGGTGTCGATCCCGACCTGCTCGCCGAAGACTGGGACGAGTGTGAGGTCTACACGGAAGAAATCATCATTGCCCAGGGCGTGGGCAAGGGTGCCGCCGTTGGCGCCGCTGTGGGTGCGGCCACCGGCGCCGTCAGTAATCGACGCGAAGTCGACGAGGCCACCGGACTGGGCGCTATCTATGGCGGCACACGCTCCGGCCTCGACGCCGATCGACAGAAGCAGCAAGTCTTCAAAAATTGTATGCGTGGCCGCGGCTACAGGGTTTTGAACTAGGAAAAGCCTCGTCTCGTGCTCGCCTGAGCCAATTCTTGAATTCAGTGGTGATCCGCAGTACTGTGTTTTTGTACAGTACTGGAGCCCGGCATGTCCGTGCGTCATCACAAGGGTCGCGGCGCCGTGTCGGACCGCGGGGGCCGTTTCACGACACGGCCGGTCGAGTTCGGCCCTGAAGAGACCGTTGCGCGGTCGCAATCTGCACCCGCGACCGAACTGCGCGCAATGCGCGCAGGCCGAATCATCTCGAGCAATACCTCGCCCGACGTACCCTTCGACCGCTCCATCAATCCCTACCAGGGTTGCGAACACGGTTGTATTTACTGCTACGCCCGGCCGAGCCACAGCTATCTCGACCTGTCCCCCGGTCTCGACTTCGAGACGCGTATCTTCTACAAGCCGAACGCCGCGGCGCGGCTTGCCGACGAATGGGAGAAGCCGGGCTACGTCTGCGAACCCATAACGATTGGGGCCAACACCGATCCGTATCAGCCCGCTGAACGATCGGCGCAAGTGACTCGCGAATTACTCGAATTGTTTCTGCGGCACTCGCATCCCGTCAACATCATTACCAAGAGCAATCTGATTGCACGCGACCTCGACCTCTTCGAGGCGCTTGCGCAGCGCAAGCTGTGTTCCGTTGCCATCAGCATTCCGACAGTGAATAGCTCGTTGAAACGCATCATGGAGCCGCGAGTACCATCGGCCGCGGCCCGCCTGCGGGCAATAGAGCAGCTGGCAGGCGCCGGAGTTCCTGTCAGCGTGCTATACGCGCCGGTCATACCGGCAATCAACGACGATGAGATCGAGCGTGTGCTTGAAGCTGCGTCGCGCGCCGGCGCTACGCAGGCTGCCTATATCTTCCTGCGGCTGCCACACGAGGTAAAAGAACTTTTCGTCGAGTGGCTCGGGGCCCATTTTCCGGACCGTGCGCAGCGAGTGATGAATCTCGTGCGAGAAGCGAGTGGCGGACGGGATTATGACAACCGCTTCGGCATCCGCCAGACCGGACGCGGTCCTTACGCCGACATGCTGGGTAAGCGTTTCCGTGCGGCATGCACACGCTACGGCCTCGACCGCGATCGCTACCAGAAGATGCTGGACTGCAGCCGTTTCGAACGACCAGGCCAACAGCAGCTGGGATTGACTTTCCACGATTGAACCAGGGCCGGTCCTTTTCCCTGCCCCACTTTTGTGATGAGCGCGGTATAGTTGAGACAAGAACTAAATCGCTCCGGGAGAGTCATAATTTAAATGCCTCCAACCGCAGGCTAATCCGTCAAATTCGTTGTGACAGCACAAAATATGAGCATGATTTTCAACAGGATTCTGCGATCTTCGGTACTCGTCGCCGTCGTTTTCAGCGGCACGGTACTCGCACAGGACACCGAGCCGGATGCCGTCGCTGATGACGACGGTGGTCTCATGGACCAGGTGGTACCAGTCGCCGAAGAGGATGCCGCGAGCGAAGAGGCCGAGGTTGCGGGGCCGCCGCCGCAAGCCGACATCGACCCCAAGACTGAGCTGCTACAACAATTTGAAATCTACAAGCGCCTCATGCTCGAGGGCATCTACGACGAAGCCGATAGTGTCGCGAAGAGAATCGTCACGATCGCCATCGAGATTACCGGACCGCGCTCGTCGGAAACGGCGAAGGCATTGACGAACCTCGGTATCGTGCAGCATCGCAACAAGCAATTCGATGCGGCACAACAAAATTTCGAAACGGCAATTGAAATTATCGAAGACATCGAGGACCGCCTGAACGATCGTCTCATAAATCCAATGAAAGGACTGGGTGCCGCGCAGCTGGAAGGCGGCAGACCGGACCTTGCTGCGAAAACTTTCAATCGCGCGATTCATATAACGCACGTAAACAACGGTCCGCATAATATGGGGCAGATCGAAATTCTCGAGTCACTGGCCGAAACCAGCTTGCGCCTCGGTTCGGTTGAAGATGCTCGGGAGATGCACGACAAGATTTACATGTTGCACCAGCGCCGCTACGAGGAGGACCAGCTTGGGCTGATACCGTCGCTAATGAAGCGAGCCGAGTGGCAACATAGTGCCGGTTACATCAGTGATGAACAGGCCACCTACCGCCGCGCGATTCGCATCATCGAATCGAACGCCGGAAAAACGGACATTCGCCTGATCCTCCCATTGACAAGACTCGGCCAGTCATATTTCTTCAGCGACCTGCACGGGGAGCAGACGGTCCATCACAGCCCCGTGACGGGCGAGATTTATTTCAAACGTGCGCTCAGAATCGCCGAATCGCACCCCGAGTCGAATTTGGCCGTAGCGACCAAAGCAAAGCTTACGCTTGGAGACTACTACATGATGCAAGGCACGCACTCACGCGCGCGGAGGTTGTATGCAGAACTTTGGGAGTCGCTGTCCGAAGACGAGGAAACGTTGACGCTGCGTGATGAGATGCTCGGCCATGTCACGCCACTCAACGCTCGGGCGATTCCCGAATACGCCGACGGAACCAAAGCTGAAGCTGTGAACGCAATGGATGGTGAATTCCAGCAGGGCTCCGTCACAGTCGGCTTCTCGATTTCTGAAAGGGGGCGCGTCATCGAACTGAAACAAATTGAGGCTCAGCCTGCCGAATTCACTGACATGCAGCGGCTCGTGCAACGTGAACTGAGTTCGCGAGTTTACCGGCCGGTTTACGAAGCCGCAAAACCCGTAATATCTACTGACCATGTGTTCACTCACCTGTTCTTTTACAAGCGATCGGACCTCGATAAGCGCCGCGAAGCAGAATTGGGCGACCCAGACGCCGAATCAAGCTAAGCCCCTGTTTCCACCAGGAACGCAATATGAGTGCACGGCCATTCACCGGATTTCTGATTGCGACGGCCGCACTGTTCGCCAGTTCACCGATATTCGCCGATTGCCGTGAAGAGTGGATATGTGTCGACGCCGTCGACCAGGGCGGCAATGTCGAACTGCGTGCAAAGAATCTGCGCAACTTTCCCGTAACCTATACGCTCAAGGTGCGCACACGATATTTCGACGTCACCGGCCCAAAGACCGTGACGCGCACGCTTGCACCACAGGAATCGGCGCGCATCATGATGCTCAACCAGAGCGACCAGGGACGCGAAGGGCATTACCGGTACTTTCTCGAGTGGACGATCGGCGACAAGGATGCCGTGCATGATGACGACCATCTTTATGCCCTCCCGTACGCCAGTGGCCGCTCCTACCGGGTGCTTCAGGGGTATGGCTCGCGTTTCAGCCATACGGGTCTCGAGGCCTATGCCATCGACTTCGACATGCCCGAAGGTACCCCCATACACGCGGCACGTGCGGGCGTCGTGGCCCGTGTCGAAGCGTCTCACTCGATCGGCTGCTGGCGCGATGGCTGTGGCCGCTACGCGAATTTCATTGTCGTTCTTCACGATGACGGCACGACCGGCGAGTACTACCACCTGCAACACCAGGGCGCGCTCGTCAACGTCGGTGACAGCGTCGCCCGAGGACAGAAAATCGGCCTGTCGGGCAACACCGGACACACCACGATGCCGCACCTGCATTTCGCCGTGTACCGTGCAACCGAATGGGGTAATACACAGTCGATCCCCGTGCGTTTTCAGAGTGCGGACGGCACGATCACGCGGCCGCGTCACGGCGGACGCTACCAGGCGACCTGATATGTTCGACAAAGACAAGAAACTCACCCTCCCATCCCTCGACCATGCCCTGCCCGGTCGCGACGAACCCATGGCAATAGCTGATACGCATTTCGTCAATGGCCAACCGCTCAACGAGCCGTTCGCCGAACACTTGCGCATTGCCGTGTTCGGCCTCGGCTGTTTCTGGGGCGCCGAGCGGCGCTTCTGGGAGACCGAGGGGGTCTTCAGCACGGCAGCCGGGTATGCCGGAGGCGTCACACCAAACCCGACCTACGAGGAAGTCTGCAGCGGCCTCACCGGTCACACGGAGGTTGTGCTGGTCGTCTTCGATCCGGCAGTCGTCAGTTACGAGCAATTACTGGCCGTATTCTGGGAAGCGCACGACCCGACCCAGGGAATGCGACAGGGCAACGATATCGGCACGCAGTACCGGTCTGCCATATACACCGGTGACGACGCACAGCAGAACGCCGCACGACAATCTCAGGACGCTTACCAGGCTGAGCTGACCAAATCAGGCTACGGCACAGTAACTACGGACATTCTGCCGCTCGACACGTTCTACTACGCCGAGGACTATCACCAACAATACCTGGCCAAGAACCCGGCCGGGTACTGCGGCATCGGCGGCACCGGTGTGAGCTGTCCCATAGGAATCGAGCTCGACCGGCAATCGGCGTAAGCGCAAGACGCTGTAACGTATCGTCAATCCCGGTAGTATCGGCAACTCACGAATTCAGGATCCCGCTGTGGCCGGCAAATCGAAAAAAACTGGCAAGGCTCGCAAACCTGGCCGCAAACAGGCTGAGGAAGCGGTTCGAACCTTGTTGTTGTGGGCCGGCGAGAATCCTGAGCGCGAGGGCCTGATCGACACCCCACAGCGAGTGGTCAGTGCCTTCGAGGACTGGTTCGGCGGCTACAAGGAAGACCCGGTGCTCTTCCTGAAGCGAACGTTCGAGGAAGTCGAAGGCTACGACGAGATGATCGTGCTACGTGAAATCGGCTTCGAGTCTCATTGCGAACATCACATGGCACCGATCATCGGTTGCGCGCACGTCGGTTATCTGCCGAACAACAAGGTGGTCGGTATCAGTAAGCTCGCACGCGTCGTCGAGACATTCGCCAGGCGCTTCCAGGTGCAGGAAAAAATGACAGCACAGATCGCGAATTGCATCTGGGACGTACTCAATCCGAAGGGCGTCGGCGTGGTTATCGAGGCCACTCACCAATGCATGACCACTCGTGGCATCCACAAGTCCGACGTCTCGATGGTAACGAGTCAGATGCTCGGATTGTTTCGCAAGGACGCGCGCACGCGCTCCGAGTTCCTGCAAATGATCGACACCAAACGATAGGCTTAACCAGAGCCCACTGTGGGAGCGCGCCCCGGCGCGCGACGCCCGCAAAGCGGGCGCAATACCGCAGCACTAGTCCTGGTTCGGCAATAAAGCCGTATCACCCTCGTAGTCCTCGCCCAGCATTTCCTTGCGGATCAGTGGAACCGGCGGTGAGCCGTAGTTCAGAAACTGGTCGTGGAACCGCCCCCACGCTTCGCGGCCGCCGCGGCCCGTCGTCCAATCCTCACGCAACTTGTTGATCATGAGCTTACCCAGGGTGTAGTTGAGATACCCCGGATCGTAGGTGCCCCGATAAGCCTGTTGCGACGCGTTACCGAAGTCCTGGAACGCCTGATTCTCGAACATCGCCTGGCTCTCTTCGACCGTCATGCCCTCAGCGTGCAGGCCGATTGCCGACATGTAACGCACGTTTCTCAACAAAGCGTTCAGCAACTGTCCGATGCGGACCTCGGGGTCGCCATCGCCGAAGCCCGCGTCAAGCATCATCTGCTCGGTGTAATGCGCCCACCCCTCGATATACGAATACGTGCCGAAGTGCCTGCCAACGTTATTTTCCGTGCGGTTCGCGTGCAGGAACTGCAGGAAATGGCCGGGCCAAACCTCGTGAATGGACGTTGCCAGCAGGTCCGTCTCGCCCGCCACGTAGGCCAACTGGTCCTCCTCGCTCCAGGAAGGATCCGGTGGCGCAATGTAGTACACAGATGGCAGTCCTTGTTCGAACGGCCCCGGAATCTCAATGTAAGCGAAATTGAAGCGGCGATGCGGTGGCGCCTCTCCCACCAGTGCTTCCTCGGTTCCGGGTATCGAGACGATATCGTTGTCCACAATGAACTGCTTGATGCCGGGAAGCTGTCGCGTCGCGCCGCCGACCGCGCCCTCGGGCGGCTTGCGGTTCTGTACCTTGAGTACACAATCCTCCGTGCTCTCGCCCGGCGCGAATTCCGCACAAGCCTCGAACAGTGTCGCCAGGTTGCGATCCAGATCCGCCTGCCCCGCAGCCTTGAGATCCGCCAACGAAATATCGAGACCCTGCGTCTCCCGGATCATTTGCAGGAACAAGTCCTCGCCGAGCGCGTAGTCCTGCGTCGCCGTCCCCTTGAGTCCCTCGAGCCAGTCTGCCGTTTCTCGCACCGCCACCGCCGCCGCTTCGTTGACGAATGCGAACTGGAGTTGCAGGTCTTCATCGTCTACTGACCCAAACATGCCCGGCACGGTGCCCTCCAGATATTCCGCGAACCCCGCGAGAATCCTGTGGCCCATTTCGACGTACGGGGCAGGCAACGGCGGCTGAAGGTTGCCACGCATTTGCTGCAACATTCGCGGCACGTTGGAGACGTATTCGGTGTATGCCCTCAGGCGCACATCGAGCGGCGCGTAATCACGATCGACATACACGCTAACGCCAATCCGTCTCGCGTAGGCGACGGGGTTTTTCGTCGCAAACCCCGAATCGCTTATCCAGAACAGCTGGCTGCCGAGTGCTTGTGCCAGATATTCCCGTTCGAAGGCCTCGATGCCCGCGAGGTCCGTGTACATTCGTGCATCGTCGATGGTCGACTGCAGCCAGGCCGCATACGCCTGCATCGCAGCAAGACTCCAGTCGCTCGCCCGACCATCGTATTCATGAAGGCCGGCGTCGACGGCTTGCTCGGGATTTTGTCGGTAGTATTCGTCGATCGTCGTTGCAGCAAATTCTGTCCACGGTGGCAGTTGCTCTGTAACGGCCGCCGTTTGCGCGTCGCTGTTATCGTCACCGCCACCACAAGCCGCGAGCGTCAACAGTGCAACAGATAAATATGCTCGTTTCATCGAGTCCTCCCGCCCTGGGGGTTATTCGAGCCCGAGTTCTGCGACGCCCTGTTTGAAAGTGATGTCCACGGGGATGCCGGCGCTCGTCAGGCGATCGAGGTCCGCCTGTAATTGGGTCCCGATCACGCCTTTGGTCGCGGTCAGCTCGGTCGCGCCCGCGTAGTCGCCATCGCCCTGCAGAGTCAGCAACAGTCGCGAAAGCTCGGTCATCGCCACTATCATGCGTTCGGCATCGACGCGATACGTCCCTTTTTCAGGGTCACGCACGAACGCACCGTGGTCCTTGAAGAAATTGAAGCGCACCATGTTGGCTTTGCCGTGTGCACTGCTCGCTCCGAATCGAATCGAGCGGAAAATGCTTGTCATGAAGGTAACGTAGTTATCCATGATGTCGACGTCACCGAGTTCGCCAGCCTTGTGCAGCTCGGTAACCATGTACAGGCCGAGCACGTCGGCCTTCCCTTCTTCCATGCTCGAGGAGACGTCGAGCAAAGCTTCGCGCACCGTGCCCCGGCCATCGATCGTGTTCTTGATACCAAGACCGTGAGCAACCTCGTGAAACATCGTGTTGCCAAAGAACGCGTCGAAGGTCACGTTCTGTCGCTGTGACTCGTCGATGAGTTCTTCGGCGATCGGCTCTAGAATCTTCTCGAACTTCGCCTGCATGGCATTTTTTAGCTGCAGGCGTCTTGTGCCCTTCTCGAGCTGCACCTGCTCATCGTTCGGCAGGTTGATAGCGATGGTTTTGGAACCGGCATTGCTGTGCCCGGCGTAGTAGACGACGTCGTACGCATTCAGGTCTGAGTCCGTGCCCGGCGTCTCCCACTTGTACTCGTCCGGTACTGGCAGGCCCTCTTGCAGCTCCGGAAGAAACATCGCGAAACGACTCAGCCGGTCGCTCCACTCCATGTCCTTGATCAGCACGTAGGCTTCGTAGGCTGCTCGGTAACCGAACAACCGGTCTTCATAGGTCTCGATGGGGCCGATGACGACGTCGATTTCGTTGTTTTTGACGTCCATCCAGAACAGGTCGCTGGTCTGGAAATCGTCGCTGATGAGTGCGGCGGCACGCAGTTTCAGGTAGGTCGCAAAGGCCTGGTCCTCGGCGAGGCCCGCGGCCTGACGCAGCAATCCGGCTGTATGCTTCAATTCAGCGGCATACGCGACATGATAGGGCACCAGCATGAGTTTGCCAGCGTCATCACGCCGAATCAGTGAGTAGAGACCGTTCTTGCCGGGCAGATAGACCTCGTCGAATTCCTCCTTGCTCATATCCGGTGGATAGAAATTCGCACCCAGCGGCTTTGCGCCCACGCCTTCGATAAACGGAGCCTCGTCGGCGAGCCTGTCCCACGGACCGTAGTTCAATTCGGCAAAGCGCCGCGCCTCGTCTATGCCGACCGTAGCGAGCCACTGTTCGTAGTTGTCGCCGTAGGCCTGGCGCCAGTACAGGTCGTCCATGATCTCGGACGCCTCTATCAGCACCTTGATCATCTCACGCTGGTTGTCAGTGAAGTGGCTCAGGTCCGCCGTCAGTGCGAAGTCCGCGTAGATATCAGGGCGCGGATCGGCCGTCGTCACTACCGTCGCCGTCGATTCCGGCGGCGGCTCGGCGCCGCAGGATGCCACCAGCGCGGCCACAGCAAGGAGGCGCGCCGTGCGCGCGAAGTTCGATACGGTCACGTTTTTTCCTCTCAAAAAAACGAATCGGTAATTATTGCACAGGTACTTGTCGAATTACGGTTACAAATCTACGAGCTCGATGTCCGCCGCGACGAGTCTTTCGTCGAGAAATCGTCCACCGACACGGGCGAATCGAGTCGCGCCGTCGGTGGCCAGCAGCCGCAGTCGCCCGGCGGCGGACTGGTCATTGAGCAAGCCATCTTCGTCCAGCATGTGGCGGGCGAACCCCGCCGTCGTACTGGCGGAGTCGACGATCGTAGTTCCTGCAGGAACGACCGCCTCAATGGCCGATCTCAGCAGCGGAAAATGCGTACAGCCCAGAATGATGCTGTCGGGCACGTAGGACGTTTCTGCGAGAGGTTCGAGATAGCGGCGAACAATGTCTTCGGCAATGGCGCCATCGGTCCAGCCCTCCTCCGCCAGGGAAACCAGCAGTTCGCAGGCAAGCTCGCGGACTTCGCCCCCGGCATCGCGCTGAAGAATCGCGTTTCGGTACGCGCCGAGCTGTACTGTCGCCTCCGTTGCCAGAACCAGGTGATTGCCGCCCGGACAGGCTTCCACTGCAGCCGTCGCGCCCGGCTCGACGACGCCGATGACCGGCAGCGGATGCATATGCTCGCGTAATGTGTCGAGCGCAACGGCCGACGCCGTATTACAGGCGACGACAAGCAGCTTGATACCCTGTTGTTGCAATTGCAAAGTGGCCTGGCTGGCGTAGCGGCTGATCGACTCCGGACTTTTGGTGCCGTAAGGCAGCCTTGCAGTGTCACCGAGATACACGAGGTCCTCGTTCGGCAGCAAATCCCGCATCGCCTTGAGCACGGTCAAGCCGCCGACGCCGGAGTCGAAGACTCCAATCGGCAAGCGCCTGATCTCTGGTGCATTCATACGCGCATTGTGCCAGAGTACGGCGTGCAAAAATTTCTGTATGGCGTCGGCGCGTTTATCGCGTTGCTTATTCTTGTCGGTCTTACATTACCCAGTGCCAGTCGTGTCGAAGTCAGTACCGTCATCGACGCGCAGCCGGCGACCGTGTTTGCCCTGGTCAACGACTTTCGGCGCGTGGATCTCTGGGCGCCGAGAAGTGCGACTGATCCAAATGCGCGCGTGGTGTTTTCCGGTCCATCGCGTGGTGTTGGAGCTACCGTGACGTGGGACGGTGTCATTATCGGCAGCGGTACGCAGACCATTACCGAAAGCCGGCAGTTCGAACAGGTCTCGACCGCGATCAATCCTGGCGAGTCCGGTGAGGCACGAACCTGGTTCAAGATTGGCAGCGCCGGTGACGACGCAACGGTCATCTGGGGGTTCGAGCACGACTACGGATTCAATATCGTCGGACGCTATACCTCACTATTGTTGACCGGCGTTATCAGAAGAGAGTACGAAAGCGGCGTCACCGCGCTCAAGAAACTGGCCGAGACGCTGCCGCGCACAGACTTCAGTGACCTCCAGATCGAGCATATCGTGGTCGATCCGCTGCAGATCGCCTACCTGGCGACGTCATCGACGCCGGAGCCTGCGGCTATTTCCGAGGCCATGGGCAAGGCATATTTCGAAATACTGTCGTTCATCGACGAACAGCGACTGGCTGAAGCGGGTGCACCTATCTCGATCACTCGCAGTTTCGTCGGCGCGGAACTGCGTTTTGACGCCGCCATTCCGGTACGTGGCGTCACCGGTGCGACGTCGCGTGACAGCACATTGGTCAAGCTCGGCACGACCTATGGGGGACCCGTCATTCGAGTCCAGCATATCGGCTCCTATCGGACGCTCGGAATGACACACCGCAAGATCGCCGCTTATCTGGCCGCCCTCGGTATCGAGCGCAACGGTGACGCCTGGGAAACCTACGTCAGCGACCCGACCAAAGTGGATGAATCCGAGCTCCTGACCTACGTGTATTACCCAATACGCACGCTCTAGAATTTCTGTCAGAATCGTAATCGAGCTTGTTTTCACGCTCTGTCGGCGATAATCCACACTTGCGCGCGGTTCGAAAATTCTGCTATAAGAAACGGGCGCAGGTATCTGATAGATCAGGGAGGAATGACACGAGCCCTCATTGGGCCGACGACTGCAGGATGCAGTCGACTCAGAAAGCGTAAAAAAGCCGCTGAGAGGTGAAAACAAGCGGCACAACAAAAACAGAAACGCTGGAGTGGAAATGACTTACCACGTCGACCGCTTTTATGCCGCGGTGTCGGTGCTCGCCGGCGACGGCCATATAAAACAAAGGCTTATGAAGGCCTACCAAGACAATCTGGACGAGATCGGCGAGGACGAACTGCCGCGTGATCTTAAAAAACGCTTCTCGAAACTGAAAACCCGTATGCACCGCGTGGCACCTTTGAACGGTGAAGGGCCAATCTGCGCCTCGGTACGCAAGATGTCGGTTGACGAAGCCAGCAAATGCGCAGTATCCGTCGTGTCCCTGTATGGCGAGATCATTCGCCAGGCCGAGGACCTGCAGGACCCGCTGCCACTCAACGAAGACCAGAGCACGGTCCCGCCATTCCTCGTCACATCAGCCTCTAACTAGGCTGACCGCAACAAGGCTCAGGCCTTGCGGAACTCGAGCGTCCAGTGCTCATCGCCCAGCGCACGCGTATCGGCGTAGAGCGAGTCTGGCTGCCCCACCTCCCAGCTCGTAGCCAGTGTTTCCGTCATTATGTAATCCCGGTGCTCACCAAGCGCCTTCTCGACGCCGCCAGAACCTGCGATTCCAAGCACGATACGGTCCGAAACCTCCAGGCCCGCCTGCTTGCGGGCATCCTGAATTGAGCGCACGATTTCGCGCGCCACGCCCTCGTTGACGAGCTCATCGTTCAGGGTGGTGTCCAGTGCCGTCAGGTAGCCCCCGTCCTCGGCACAGGCGTAACCTTCGGCCGAGTGGGTCTCGATCAGCACATCGCCACTCCCGAGCGTCAGCATCTCGCCACCGGTCTCGATCTCGAATGTCTCGCTACGCGCCACAGCACTGGCAATCACAGCACCATCCGCTTCCTCGAGCGCTTCGCGAATTGCCGGAATCAACTTGCCATAACGCTTCCCGAGCACGGGCAAATTCGGCTTGATTCGATAGCTGACGAGTCCCGCGTCGCGCGCGATGAATTCGATGGTCTTGACGTTGAGTTCCTCGAGGATCTGGTCCTGGTGATCGTCCAGCGCTTTTGCCGCTGAATCGTCCGGCGCGCGAACCAACAGTCGGGACAGCGGTTGCCGCGTCCTCACGCCGGATTGCCCGCGCGCCGCACGCGCGAGCCCGACGACCTTCTGCACGACGCCGATGTCATGCAGCAATTCGTCGTTCTGCCACGTCGGATCGGCCTCGGGCCAGGCAACCATGTGCACGCTGTCCGGCGCATTGGCATCGATACTCTTCACGAGATTCTGGTAAACGTGCTCAGCGAGAAACGGCACGAATGGCGCCATGAGTTCGTGCGCCGCCTTCAGGCATTCGTAAAGTGTCAGGTAGGCCTTGTGCTTGTCCTCGGGATCCGTCGACTTCCAGAAGCGGCGGCGAGTGCGGCGCACGTACCAGTTGCTGAGTTGATCGACGAAGGACTCGATAGCCTCGCCTGCGGTCTTGGCGTCGTAGTCGTCGAGTGCTTCCGTAACGACCGTGATCGTCTGATGCGTGAGCGCAAGTGCCCAGCGATCGATCTCGGGCCGATCTTCAACAGGCACATTTTTCGTCAGATCGACGTCGTCGAGCCGCGCGTACAAAACGAAGAACCCGTAGGTGTTCCAGAACGTGTTGATGAACGAACTCGCGACGTCAGCGACGATCTCTACGGATATCCGCTTCGGCATGTCGGGCGACAGCCGCGCGAGAAAATACCACCGCAACGCGTCGGCGCCGACCGTATCGAATACGTCATACGGATTGACGATGTTGCCAATTGATTTCGACATCTTCTTGCCGTCTTTGTCGACGATTAGGTTCAGACAGATGCAGTTTTTATAGGCAACGCTGTCGGAAACGAGCGTGGCGATTGCGTGCAGTGTGTAAAACCAGCCGCGTGTCTGATCGATGGCTTCGCAAATGAAATCGGCCGGGAAGTGCTGTTCAAATATGTCCTGGTTTTCGAACGGGTAATGCCATTGCGCGTACGACATCGCGCCAGAATCAAACCAGCAGTCGATAACCTCGGGAACGCGCCGCCAGGTTCTGCCGTCCTTCTCGAACGTAATCTCGTCAACGGCGGGTCGGTGAAGGTCGAGGTCCGACAGTGTATTGCCGCTTAGCTCTTCAAGCTCGGCCACCGAGCCAACACAGACATAGTCACCTTGACCGTCAGTCCAAACCGGGAAAGGAGTACCCCAGAAGCGCTCACGGGACAGTGCCCAGTCGACGTTGTTCTCCAACCATTTGCCGAAGCGGCCGTCACGGATGTGCTCCGGCACCCAGTTGATCGTCTGGTTGAGCTCGGTCATACGCTCGCGGAACTGTGAAGTGCGTATGTACCAGGCGTTCTTGGCGTAATAGAGAATCGGATCGCCCGTGCGCCAGCCGAATGGGTAGTTGTGCGTGTAACGCTCCGAGCGAAACATAATGCCGCGCTCCTTCATGATGCGGATCAGCGGCTTGTCGGCGTCCTTGAAGAACATGCCGGCGACCGGTTCGACAGCGTCAATGAAGTTCCCATCGAGCCCGACACCGTGTACGACAGGCAGATCGTACTGCTGGCCGAGTGCAAGGTCGTCGACACCGTACGCGGGCGCCGTGTGCACAATGCCCGTACCGTCCTCGGTACTAACGAAATCCGCAGCCAGCACCTGGAACGCGTTCTCAGCATCCACCTCGAGGTAATCGAACAGTTGCTCGTAGCGCAGTCCGACTAAATCCCCGCCCTTCACGGTCTTGATGACTGCGTGCTCGATGTCGCGGAACACGACCTCACGCAGTGCTTCCGCCACGATCAGCGTCTGGCTTTCGGATTCGCAATAGCTGTAGTCGATGTCCTCACCGACGGCGAGTGCCAGGTTCGACGGCAGCGTCCAGGGCGTCGTCGTCCAGACGAGGAAATAGGTGTCATCCTCGCCTTCGACCTTAAAGCGAACGGTGATTGACGGGTCCTCGGTCTCCTTGTAGCCGAGCGCGAGCTCGTGTGACGACAGGGTCGCGCCAATACGCGGGTCGTACGGCACAACTTTGTAGCCGCGATATATGAGCCCCTTGTCGTAGATGACCTTGAGCAGGTTCCAGACCGACTCGATGTAGGAATTGTTGAGCGTGTAGTAGGCCTCGTCGAGGTGCACCCAGAAGCCCATGCGCTCGGTCATCTTCTCCCAGTCGCCGATGTAGGTCATGACCGATTCGCGGCACAGTCGCGTGAACTCGCCGATGCCGACCTTGGCTTCGATCTCCTGCTTGTCGTAGCTCTCGATCTTGCCTTCTTTCTTGAGGAGCTTTTCTACCTCGTGCTCGACAGGCAGACCGTGCGTGTCCCAGCCGGCTTTGCGCGGCGCATAATAGCCACGCATGGTCTTGTAGCGAGGGAAGATGTCCTTGAACGCGCGTGCAAGCACGTGGTGAATGCCCGGCTTGCCATTCGCCGTCGGCGGGCCCTCATTGAAGCTGAACCGGGGTCGCCCTTCCGACTGCTCGACCGTCTTGTCGAAAGTGTCGTGCTCACGCCAGAACTCCAGCACCTCTTGCTCGAGGGCAGGCCCGTTGTAGCGGCTCGATACTTCCTTAAAACTCAATCTCAACCTCCAAAAACGAAAACACCCCGGACGCATCTGCGCCCGGGGCGATTGAATTCATCGCGGTACCACCCGGTTTCGTGCCCTTTGGCCGTTTGCCGGGGACACCTCATGGGCCTCCTGGCCCGACGTCCGTCTCGTGGACCACACGGCTGCGCCTACTCGGGTACGCACTGGCGTAGTACTTTCAGGCAGCGACTCCAGGGTGATATTCAGCGGATTCCGGCCCGGGGCTCACACCATCCCCCGGTCGCTCAGGCCGTCGTTTCCCGCCTGTTTGTCCCATTCAACGTCTTGGGCCGAAAAGTAGCCTTATGCCGCCTAAAACACAAGTTATGCCCACTCAGTGACGGATGGCATATGTAACCAGCTCACTAATATTCGCGGGCACATGATCGCCCGAGAAGATAACTTCACCGCCGGGCGCCACAACCGTCAGATGGGGAAAGCTCCGCGTTCCGTAATTCGACCCGTAGGCATTGCCCGCATCGAATATCACCGGGTAATCGATGCCCCTTTTGTCGCGAAACCTGACAACCCCGTCCTTGTTCGTGCTGTAGGCCGTTGCGAATGCCAGCAATCGCACGCGCGGCAGCGCTTCAAGCGCTCGAATCTGCTCGTCGAAATTGCGGCATTTTCCGGACAGCTCAGGGTACGACTCCTTTACGTACGACGTGCACCAAGTGGCGAAATGATAGCTGACGAGAACATTGTCATCGTCGGCTGACAAGTCGACGACATTGCCGTCGATGTCGCGCAGTACTGAATCTCCGGAACTGGCGCGATCGAGTAATTCGGCATCTACAGGTTCGCCGGTGTCATCGCGGACGGACACCACCGCATTGTCGAGTGCCCCAAGAAGCTCTTCGTTATGACCGTAAGAGCGAAAGGCGACGTTGCCACTCCGGTCAAGAAGCACGTATGCGGGCGTACCGAGGACGTCGAACCTGTCCCACAACTCCCCTGTATCGTCGTACGCAACCGGCACCTGCAGGCCGAACCTTTCAACGACCTCGACGACGCGTGCGATCGGATCGCTGACAGCGACGTTGACGGCGAGAAACTGCACTCGATTGCCATACGTCTCATGGAGTTCAATGTAGGCAGGCATCTCCTGCAGGCAGGCGACGCACCACGTCGCCCAGAATTTGAGCAGCACCGGTGCGCGATTCGAGTCGTGCGACGCAACTAAGTCTGCCCCGTTGACGAACGTCGTCCCCGCGACGGAAGGTGCCGGCTCCGGCACCGCCGGAGCTATGAGCCCCAAGGTTGCGACGATCAGGACGAAAATGGAAATTGCATTTTTCATGACAAGTACGCCGACATCGGATGTGTCCAACAAGACAGCCGTCCGCGGGCATTTATTACGGCGCATATTGCTCGTTGTCACTTCAGGGCAGGCGTGTGTGGCGGCAAGAATGCAGTACGATAGCGACGACCATGCAATTACTGAAAAACAAGCTCATTGAACTTCGCGAGCAACTCGAGAGTATTGCTGCGACAGGTGATGAATCCGCCGCCGTCGTCGAACTCGACCAGTCGAAAGTTGGCAGGCTTTCGCGCATGGACGCGATGCAGGCGCAGGCAATGGCACAGGCATCGGGGCAGCGGCGGATATCACAGTTGAAGGAGATCGAAGCCGCCTTGAAACGCATCGACGACGGGGACTATGGCATCTGCCAGGATTGCGACGAACCGATCAATCCCAGGCGTCTCGAGGTCGATCCGACAGCGCGACTCTGTATCGACTGCGCCACCAAAGCCGAATAATTGTCGATGAAAATTACGGAGAGCGAGCACATGTTTCCCGAACCATCGATGATCGAAACCAACGGCATCCGCATGGCAGTTTACGAGCAGGGTGAAGGCCCCGCTGTAGTCATGCTGCATGGCTTTCCGGAACTCGCTTTTTCCTGGCGGCACCAGCTACCGGCGCTCGCTGCCGCCGGATTCAGGGCCATCGCGCCCGACCAGCGCGGCTATGGTGAGACCGACGTTCCACCCGACGTCAGTGACTATCGCATCGAGGAATTGATCGCCGACGTTCACGGCCTGCTCGATGCGCTCGAACTCGAGTCCGCGACTTTCGCCGGTCACGACTGGGGTGCACTTGTCCTGTGGCAGATGGCGATGCGCAACCCGGAGCGTATCGACGGATTGATCATTCTCAACATACCGCACTACCCGCGCGCGCCCGTCGATCCGATCCGGATTATGCGCCAGCGCTTCGGCGACAACTTTTACATTGTGAATTTCCAGGACTCGGACGAGGCCGATCGGGTTTTCGCCGCAGACCCTGAGCACTTTTTCGACATGATGATGCGTCGCCAGCAGATCTCACGGCAACAGTTCGACCAGTTGCCGGCCGAGAAGAAGTCGCTGAGCCTGCTGAGGGTCATGGCTCGCGAGGAGTCAGGCGGCGCGCCGCTACTATCCCGTATGGAGCGTGACTACTTCGCGAACGCTTTTGCCAGAACGGGTTTCAGTGGCCCGATAAACTGGTACCGAAATTGGACGCACAACTGGAAAACCCTGCAGGGTGTCGACCAGCACATCGAAATTCCGACGCTCTTTATCGGGGCCATCGATGACATCATCATCGCCCCTGAACACATCGAGGCCATGAAACCGTTTGTCGCAAACCTCGAAATTCACATGCTCGAAGACTGCGGACACTGGAGCCAGCAGGAAAAGCCGGACGAAGTGAACCGTCTGATGATCGACTGGCTTGTTTCGATGAGCTAGTGCAGCACCGGTGACACAATGCTGTCGTTGCCTTCGCCGAACATGGCGCGGTCGAAGGCGCTAACCATTGCGTCTGTATCCTGAGCGCCGATCAACATCAGGCGCCGGTTGAGGAGAAACCCGGGGACTCCGCCGATGCCGCTGGAACGAACCTGTGCTTCCCTGGACAACACGACCTGTTTGGCTGTTTCGTCATCGATGATGCGTGCCACGTCCCTCGACGCGAGGCCGTGACGGCCAGCGAGTTCAACCAGGATCTCCCTGTCACCGATGTTTTCTCCACGCTCGAAAAACGCTTTCAGGAGTTCCTCGGCGAGGGCCGTCTGATCTTTGCCCTCGGTTTCCGCGAGGTACATAACCTGATGCACAGGCAGCGTGTTCGGCACACGCTCAATGCGATCGAAGCGAAAGTCGATGTCCTCTTCGCGACCTTCGGCCACCAGCTGATCGAGCCCCGGCTGAACGTTGGCCGGGCTACCGAACCGCAGCGACAGGTACTCGTCGAATGACAGCCCGTCATCCGGCATATCAGGGTTCAACTGGTAAGGGAACCAGCTGACATCGCTCGGCCCCTGCACGGCCCGCATGGCATTGGCGAGGCGGCGCTTGCCGAGATAGCAGAACGGGCAGACCAAATCGGCAATGACTTCAACGTGAAGCGTTGCCGTGGGCGCGAAATGCGCGCTCGTCCTGACGATATTTGTAAGTCTTTCGCTCATGTCGCCGTCCTCTCCATTCGCCCAGACGTGGTGTTGTCTGCCCTGTTATCAAGCTTAAACTGCCCCGATTAACAGAGCCTTAATGACTTGGATCAGCACAATCGGTGAAAATTCTGGGAACTTTAACGAAGTTAGATACTTTTCGAAGAACTTGGCACGAATTTTGGGGTCAGACCCGCATTGCCCGCGTGATAGATGAATAGCAGACGGCGGAATCCGAGGGATGATCGTTGATTCATGACCTGGTGCAATATTCCAGGCTTTGACTTGGTCTAATATGACAGAGACGACACCTGGAGAGAAACGTTGCTGATCGGAAGGCCATCGGACATCCGCCCATCGGAAATCACGAGCAAAGACAACTACATCAACCGCCGCCAGTTCATCAAAGCCGGCGCGGCAGCGGGCGGCATTGCACTGGCACCGTCCGCATTGGCTGCGGTCGTGCCGCGCAACGAGTTCGCAAAACTCCCCGACATCTCCAGCAGCAAGTTCAGTACCGATGAGGCGCCAACCAGTTTCGACGATGTCACGACCTACAATAATTACTGGGAGTTCGGAACGGCGAAGCAGGACCCCGCAATCCATACGACCGAGTTCGAGCCACTCCCGTGGCGCATCACCGTCGACGGTCACGCCGAGAAAACGGGATCGTTCGAATTCGACGATTTCATCAAACCGTTCGATCTAGAGGAACGCATTTACCGCATGCGCTGCGTAGAGGCCTGGTCCATGGTGATCCCGTGGGTCGGTATCTCGCTGGCCGACGTCGTGAAACATTATCAACCAACGTCAAAAGCAAAGTACGTCGCGTTCGAGACACTACACGACCCGCGGCGCATGCCGGGCCAACAGCGACAGGTACTCGAATGGCCCTACCGCGAGGGCCTGACTATCGAGGAAGCGACCAACCCGCTCGCAATCCTCGCCGTGGGCCTGTACGGGGAAGCGCTGCCAAACCCGAACGGTGCACCGATTCGTCTTGTCGTGCCCTGGAAATACGGCTTCAAGGGCATCAAGGGCATCGTACGTATCAGCTTTGTCGAGAAGCAGCCACCATCGAGCTGGAATATCTCACAGCCCTGGGAATATGGTTTTTACGCCAGCGTCAATCCCGAAGTCGATCACCCGCGATGGAGCCAGGCACGTGAACGCCGCATCGGCGGCGGCCGCTTCGTAGCCAAGCAACCCACGCTGATGTTCAACGGCTACGGCGAACAGGTGGCACACCTGTATAAAGGACTCGACCTCCGCAAGAATTACTGACCATTGGACACGCTCAAACAGATTCGCTTCATCTGGAAGCCGGTCGTATTCGCCTTATGCCTGCTGCCCGGCGTACTCGTTGTTACCGACACGTTCGAGATCACGGGGAGCCTGGGCGCGAATCCGATCGAGGAGATCCAGGACCGCCTTGGCAACTGGGGGCTGCGCTTCATAATGATCGCACTTGCAGTGACGCCACTGCGTCGACTGAGCGGCTGGAACTGGATGTCGCGTTTCCGGCGCATGCTCGGCTTATTCGCGTTTTTCTATGTGCTGATACATTTCTTCGCCTGGCTGATACTCGATCAGGGAATCCTGTGGTCGGCAATCGTGGAGGACATCGTCGAGCGGCCTTTCATTACGCTCGGCTTTACGGCGCTATTGATTCTGACCGCCATGGCAGCGACTTCTACGAACGCCATGCGCCGGCGCCTGGGCAAGCGCTGGCAACAATTGCACTACGGCGCCTATATCGCTGGCATACTCGGCGTCTGGCATTACTGGTGGCAGGTCAAGAAGGACATCCAGGAGCCATTGATCTACGCGGCCATCCTGAGCATCTTGCTCGGATACCGGGTTTGGGTCCGGTTCGCAAAAAAAAGCAAGACTTGAATTCGCCCGCAACGCCATCAACACTGACACTTGAATTATTTCCGGAGTCTCGACAATGATTAAACGCGTTGCCTTGTTTATTGCGACCAACCTCGCGGTCATCCTGGTTCTGAGCATCGTGCTGCGCCTTCTGGGTGTCGACTCGATCCTCGATGAGCAACAGGTCGGCATCGATTACAAGGCGCTGCTGATCCTCTCCGCCGTGATTGGCTTCGGTGGCTCGTTCATATCATTGGCCATTTCGAAGTGGATGGCGAAGCGTTCGACGGGTGCCAAAGTCATCACTCAGCCTTCGAACGAGGCAGAGTCCTGGTTGATCTCCACGGTACAGCGGCAAGCGCAGCAAGCCGGCATCGATATGCCCGAAGTCGCTATCTACGACGCCCCCGATATGAATGCCTTCGCCACCGGCGCGCGACGCAACTCGGCACTGGTCGCGGTCAGCACCGGGCTGCTCCGGGGCATGAGGAAAGAGGAAATCGAGGCCGTGCTTGCGCACGAGATTTCGCATGTCGCGAACGGCGATATGGTCACCCTGACACTGGTTCAGGGCGTCGTGAATACATTCGTAATCTTCCTGTCTCGTATCGTCGGGCATTTCGTCGATCGCGTCATCCTGCGTAACGAATCGGGCCACGGGCTCGGCTACTTCGCCGCCGTCATTGCCGCGCAACTCGTGCTGGGCATACTTGCCAGCACGATCGTGATGTGGGTATCGCGCCGACGCGAGTTCCGTGCCGATGCCGGTTCGGCGCAGATTAATGGTCGCGAGCCGATGATCAAGGCGCTCGTGCGTCTGGACAGCGGCGCACAGGGTGCGCTTCCCGAGGCACTGCAGGCATTTGGTATCTCGGGCGGCGGCAAGCGTAGCTTCTCGAAGCTGTTCATGAGCCATCCGCCGATCTCCGAGCGCATCGAGGCCTTGCGCAGCACCTAACCCCCCGCCCGACTCCGCCCAAAAAAAAGCCCGGCAGATGCCGGGCTTTTTGGTCTTGCTGGAAGCGGGATGGCTTACATCATGCCGCCCATGCCGCCCATGCCGCCCATGTCGGGCATCGCGGGACCGGCCGCCTCGTCCTGCGGCGCATCGGCAACCATTGCCTCGGTCGTGAGCAGAAGGCCTGCGACCGACGCTGCATTCTGCAGCGCGTAACGCGTGACCTTGGTCGGATCGAGAATACCGGCTTCGATCATGTCGCCATACTCGCCAGTGGCCGCGTCGTAACCGAAGTTACCCTTGCCTTCGGCAACCGCGTTCAGAATAACGCTGGCGTCTTCGCCCGCGTTGCGAACGATCTGGCGCAGCGGCTCTTCAACGGCCCGGCGCAGGATGCTGATACCAACATCCTGGTCCGCGTTATCGCCCTTAAGCTTGGTGATACCGGCAACGGCACGAATCAGCGCAACGCCACCGCCCGGTACGACACCTTCTTCGACAGCCGCGCGAGTCGCGTGCAGCGCGTCCTCGACGCGTGCTTTCTTTTCCTTCATTTCGACTTCGGTCGCAGCACCGACCTTGACGACTGCAACACCGCCGGAGAGCTTGGCAACGCGCTCCTGCAGCTTCTCTTTGTCGTAATCCGACGAAGACTCCTCGATCTCGTTGTTGATCTGCTCGACACGACCGTGGATATCTTCGCTACGGCCTGCACCGTCGATGATGGTCGTATTTTCTTTCGTGATCTGGATCTTCTTGGCTTCGCCGAGATCATCAAGCGTAGCTTTCTCGAGCGACAGGCCAACCTCCTCCGAGATCACCTGGCCGCCGGTCAGAACTGCGACGTCCTGCAGCATGGCCTTGCGGCGATCACCGAAGCCCGGTGCCTTGACAGCAGCAACCTTGACGATGCCACGAATGTTGTTGACGACCAGCGTCGCGAGCGCTTCGCCTTCGACGTCTTCCGCAACGATCAGCAGCGGACGGCCGGCCTTGGCAACGCCCTCGAGTATCGGTAACAGATCACGAATGTTCGAAATCTTCTTGTCGAACAGCAAGATCAGTGGATTCTCATGCTCGACCTGCTGGCTCGCCGGGTCGTTGATGAAGTAAGGCGACAGATAACCACGATCGAACTGCATACCTTCGACGACGTCGAGTTCATTTTCAAGGCCGGAGCCTTCTTCAACCGTGATGACGCCTTCCTTGCCAACCTTTTGCATGGCTTCGGAGATGATCTCGCCGATCTCCATGTCAGCATTGGCAGAAATAGAACCCACCTGCGCGATTGCCTTGTCATCTTCACAGGGCTTCGACTGTTTTGACAGCTCTGCGACGATGGCGGCGCTCGCCTTGTCGACGCCGCGCTTGAGGTCCATCGGGTTCATGCCGGCAGCAACCGATTTCAGACCTTCGCGCAGGATTGCCTGGGCGAGGACCGTTGCGGTCGTAGTGCCGTCACCAGCGATGTCGGACGTCTGGGAGGCAACTTCCTTCACCATCTGTGCGCCCATGTTCTCGAACTTGTCTTCGAGTTCGATCTCTTTCGCGACAGAGACGCCGTCCTTAGTAACCGTCGGTGCGCCGAAACTCTTGTCGATCACGACATTGCGACCTTTAGGACCCAGCGTCACTCTTACCGCATTGGCAAGAAGGTTCACACCTGCGAACATCTTTTGCCTAGCGTCGTCGCTAAAACGTATTTCTTTAGCAGCCATTTGTATTTCCTCTGATTAACTCGGCGCGGCTCCTGCCGTCGCCTGATTTCGAATGGATAGAGTGGTCGGGCGTTAGCCTTCGATCACCGCCATGATGTCGTCTTCCTTCATCACCAGCAGTTCTTCGCCTTCAACCTTGACCTCGGTGCCGGCGTATTTGCCGAACAGAACCCTGTCGCCGACCTTGACGTCGAGACCACGGATCTCACCGTTTTCCAGAATCTTGCCGTTGCCGGCCGCAATGATTTCACCCTTGATCGGTTTTTCGGTCGCAGCGTCGGGAATGACGATGCCGCCAGGCGATGTGCGCTCTTCTTCCATGCGCTTGACGATGACCCGATCATGAAGCGGACGAATCTTCATGTGTACTTCTCCTATAAATGATTGATTTTTAACCGACTTTTGGCGGCTTTGTTGACCGAATCTTTAGCACTCGGCCGTAAGGAGTGCTAATAATAGGCATGAGCCTCCAAATTTCAAGCGCAAGACCCGGTTTTCGGACCGAAAAACGCGACGGACATCGATGACATCGGCTCCGGCCCCCGGTATCCTGCGACGCGCTCCGGCCTGATTCGGAAACAAAAAGCACCCGATCCGGGTCTATTTCAGGATACCGTCCCGCTTGTGGTTTAAACGTATGAATGCACATTCGCTTATCGCTCGCCTGCTGCTCACCGTAGCGGCCTTCTCGGGCGCAGCCTCTTTTGCTGCGAACGATCAGCCGCCGCCCCCGCAGGACGTATTCCGTTATGTCGTGTTCGACGCGGGCGACGCGCTGGAGATCGACTGGGCCGTCGAAGATGGCTTCTATATGTATCAGAGTGCTTTCGACTTCGAGTCCGGCGACGCAGCTATCGTGCTCGGCGAGCCCGAATTGCCCGAGGGCAAGGTCTACACGGATGAATTTCTCGGCGAGCAGATTATCCACCGCGGCAACTTCTTCGTGCGCATTCCTTACACGATCGAGGGCGACAAGCCCAAATCGATACCGCTCGTCATCGACAGTCGCGGCTGCACCGACGGTGGCTTTTGCTACATGCCGCAGACCTGGATCGAAACCGTCAGTCTCAAGCCGGCTGCAGCGGCGGGCGGCGGACTCGATCTCAGCAATCCGACCGGCAAGATCGATAGCGAATTCCCGCCACCCGACGAGGTGTTCTTCCCTGACTTGTTTGCGGTTGACGGCAACACAGTTGAGGTCGGTATTCGCATCATCCCCGGTTTCTATGTCTACAAGCACAAGATCACGGCGAAGTCGCTGAGCCCGAACGCGCAAGCCGGGCAACTCGACCTGCCGAAGGGCAAGTCGAAGTACGACGAGTTCTTCGGCGAATCCCAGGTTTATTACGACGAAGTCGTCGGCCGGCTCGCGATAGCGCGCGCGACCCCTGAAGCCATGGAGCTCGAACTCGAGGTCGGCTACCAGGGGTGTGCCGACGGCGGTCTGTGCTACCTGCCACAGACGAAAGTACTCACCGTGAGCCTGCCCGCAGCGACGACCGTCTCCGACCTGACTGAACTGGCGTCGCCGGATCAACCGGTGTCAGAACAGGCTCGCCTGGCCAGGGTCATTACCGAATCGAGCATCTGGGTTGCCGTGGGTGTGTTTTTCCTGGCAGGCCTCGGACTCGCGTTTACGCCCTGCGTCTTGCCGATGGTGCCGATTCTCTCGGGAATCATCGCGGGTGAGGGCGACAACGTGTCGCCCATGCGCGGCTTCACGCTCGCGCTGAGCTACGTCATGGGCATGGCCATTATTTACACGGCCGCGGGCGTTGCTGCGGCGGCCGCGGGTATGCAATTGCAAGCCACTTTCAATCAGCCCTGGATACTGATCCTGTTTGCCGGGCTATTCGTACTGCTGGCCCTGGGTATGTTCGGTGCTTATGACCTGCAGATGCCGAGCGCAATCCAGAGCAAACTCGCGAACGTCAGCGGCCAACAGCGTAGCGGCACGATGATCGGCGCTTTCATCATGGGCGCGCTATCCGCGCTCGTTGTGACAGCCTGTGTTGCACCGGCATTGATTGCGGCACTCACCGTGATGGCGCAATCGGGCGACATGCTGCGTGGCGGTGCAGCTCTGTTCGCGATGAGCATGGGCATGGGTGCACCACTGCTGCTCGTCGGCGCGGCACAAGGCAAGCTGTTGCCGAAGTCAGGCCCGTGGATGGTCGCGATCAAGGGCGCGTTCGGTTTCATGATGCTGGGACTGGCCGTCTGGATGCTGTCGCGCATCCTGCCGGGCTCTGTGACGCTGGCGCTCTGGGCAGTACTGACGTTCATGGCGGGCGTTTTCATGGGCGGTCTGACCACATTCGGCCCCGAAGCGAGTCCCGCGCAGAAAATGGGCAAGGGATTCGGTTTCCTGGCGATGATCTACGGCTTGTTGATGATGCTCGGCGCTTTGACCGGTGGCAGCAATCCGCTGCAGCCGCTCGCAAGTGTCAGTTTCGGCGGCGCAAGCGGTGTTGCCGTCGCCGCCCACGACGAATTGCCGTTCCAGCGCGTCAAGTCCGTCGACGACCTCGACCGCGAAATCGCGGCCGCGTCTAGCCAGGGCAAGAGTGCGATGCTCGATTTCTACGCGGACTGGTGCGTATCGTGCAAGGAGATGGAAGCGTTCACGTTTACTGACGACGAGGTTCGCAGCGCGTTGTCCAATACCGTGTGGCTGCAGGCTGACGTTACGGCCAACGACGCAGAAGACAAGGCGCTGCTCGACCGCTTCGGCGTGTTCGGCCCGCCCACAATTATTTTCTTTGGCACGGATGGCCAGCAACGGCATGGCTACGAAGTCGTCGGCTACATGAAGGCAGAAGAATTTGCCGCACATGTTGGAAAGGCGTTTACTGCAACCTCGGTAACCGCCAGCACAGAACAATAGAAAGGTAAGAAAACCGTGCAAAAAATTGCCCTGATCTTCGGGATCGCGCTATTGCTGCTCGTGGCCGGTGCGCTGTTTATGGCCGCACGCCTGAAACCTCGTGTACCGCCTCCGCCCGCGCCGATGGCGACGACGATGCCAGAAGTCAATACGCACCCGTCATTTTCGCTGGCCGGCCTCGATGGCGGCATGCACGACTCCTCCGAATACGACGGCCGCCATCGCTTGCTGAACTTCTGGGCGACCTGGTGCGCACCGTGTCGCCGTGAAATCCCGCTGCTGAAAGAATTCCAGGCAGAACAGGGTGACGACGGGGTCCTCATTATCGGCATCGCCGTCGACATCATGGAGGAAGTGCAAAAGTACGCAGAGGAAGCCGAATTCAACTACCCGATTCTCGTCGGCGAGATGGATGCCATGGCCGTCGCCGAACAATCCGGGCTGCAATTCCATGCGATGCCATTCACGATGATCATTACGAGAGACGGTGAATTCCTGACTGCGCATTTCGGCGAGTTGCACCGTCCCGACCTCAACAAGATTGCTGACATCCTCGGCCGCCTCGACGCCGGCGACATCGACACCGATACCGCACGCAAAGCTCTCGACCTGTAAAAAAAGGGTCAGAGCCCTTTTTTGCTTCAAAAAACCGGAAAACAGGTTAGAATTGCCGCCATCTTCGGCAAACTGGTGGCGATTGGCGGCAAATGTCGGCTTTTCTCCTGATAAACGGTCCTAATCTGAACTTGCTCGGCTCGCGCGAGCCCGAGGTTTACGGGGCGACGAGCCTCGCCGATATAGAGAAACGCTGCGAGGCAGTCGCGGCAGGGCTCGGTCACGAGCTCGCCTGCTTCCAGAGCAATGCCGAACACGAGTTGATCGACCGGGTACAACAAGCACAACAAGACGCTGTGGATTTCATCGTTCTCAATCCCGGCGCATTCACGCATACGAGCGTCGCACTTCGCGACGCATTGCTCGCCGTCGACATTCCGTTTGTCGAGATTCACCTGAGCAATACGTTTGCGCGCGAAGAGTTTCGACACAACAGCTATTTCAGCGACATCGCCACAGCCTGCCTGTTTGGTTTCGGGGCTTACGGTTATGAACTCGCTTTGCAGGCTGGCAGCCGCCACCTGGCGAATGGTGAGGGAGAATAATGGACATCAGAAAAGTAAAAAAATTGATCGAGCTGCTGGACGAATCCGGCATCGCTGAGATCGAAATCACGGAAGGTGAGGAATCCGTGAGAATCAGCCGTTACGCTCAAGCGGCGCCAGCAGCGCCCGTCGCCGCGCACATTGCCGCGCCGGCAGCGCCTGTCGCGGCGGCGGTGGCGCCCGCGACAGAACCAGCAGCTGCGCCCCCACCCGAGGACGACGGCTTTCTCATCACGGCACCGATGGTCGGTACATTCTACTCGTCGTCGTCGCCGGGCGCTGCGCCCTATGTGCAGGTTGGCGATCGTGTCAATGAAGGTGACACGCTTTGCATCATCGAAGCAATGAAAATGATGAATCAGATCGAAGCCGAAGTATCCGGTGTCATCAAGTCGATTCGGGTGCAAAACGGCGAGCCTGTCGAATACGGCGAGACGCTATTCGCCATCGACCAGCGTCAACCTGACTAAGCGGACAGCGCCAACATGCTCGATAAAATTGTCATAGCCAATCGCGGCGAGATCGCCCTGCGTGTGTTGCGTGCGTGCCGCGAACTGGGCATCAAAACTGTCGCCGTGCACTCGAGTGCGGACAACAACCTGAAGCATGTGTTGCTCGCCGACGAGACCGTTTGCATCGGCCCGCCGCCCTCGATCGAGAGTTACCTCAATATGCCCGCGATCATCAGCGCGGCCGAGGTCACCGACGCGACCGGCGTTCACCCGTGTTACGGCTTCCTCTCGGAGAACGCCGATTTCGCAGAGCGCTGCGAGAGCTCGGGCTTTGTGTTTATCGGGCCACCCGCCGACGCTATTCGCCTGATGGGCGACAAAGTGTCGGCCATCCGGTCCATGAAAGCGGCCGGTGTGCCGTGCGTGCCCGGCTCCGATGGCCCGCTGGGCGAAGACGCCGACGAAAATCTGCGGCTCGCGCGAGACATCGGCTATCCAATCATCATCAAGGCATCCGGCGGTGGTGGCGGCCGCGGCATGCGTGTCGTGCATTCGGAAGCATCACTGATCGCCGCCATCACGGTCACCAAGGCCGAGGCGCGCGCCGCGTTCGACAACGACGTGGTGTACATGGAGAAATTTCTCGAGCAACCGCGCCACGTCGAGTTCCAGGTACTTGCGGACGGCCAGGGCAACGCCGTACATCTCGGCGAACGCGACTGCTCGATGCAGCGTCGGCACCAGAAAGTCATCGAGGAAGCGCCAGCCCCCGGCATCACCGAGGAGCAACGGCAGCGCATTGGCGCAAGATGCGTCAACGCCTGCCTCGAAATTGGCTATCGCAGTGCCGGTACCTTCGAATTTCTTTATGAGAACGGCGAGTTTTATTTCATCGAAATGAACACGCGACTACAGGTCGAACACCCAGTCACCGAGATGATCACCGGTGTCGATATCGTCCGCGAACAGCTGCGCATCGCGAGCGGTGAAAAACTCGACATCACGCAGGACGACGTCCGGATTCAAGGCCACGCGATAGAATGCCGTATCAACGCCGAGGACCCGAAGACTTTCATGCCGTCTCCGGGGCTGGTGACCTTGTGGCACTCGCCGGGTGGACCCGGCATCCGTATCGACAGCCACGTCTACAGCGGCTACAAGGTACCGCCTTTTTATGACTCGATGATTGGCAAGCTGATTGCACACGGTCACGACCGCGATGCGGCTTTCGCGCGCATGCGGAACGCGCTGACCGAAATCGTGATCGAGGGCATCAAGACCAACGTGCCCCTGCACCAGGAAATATTCCAGCACGCTGCATTCCAGGCGGGGGGCACCGATATTCACTACCTGGAGAAAAGGCTGGGGCTTGTCTAGGGAGTGGCAGCAGTTCGTCATGAATCTTGAAGCGCTGAACCCGGAACGTGTCGAGGCCGTCTTCCTGCGGCACGGCGCTCATTCTGTCACCTTCAGCGATGCCGGCGACAAACCGGTGCTGGAGCCCGCCCCCGGTGAGACGCCGCTCTGGAAAGAGACCCGCATTACCGGTTTGTTCGGGGCCGACACAGACCTCGACGCCCTGCAAAGCGACCTCAGGTCGTCACTGGCCCTCGAAAACCTGCCGCAGCATCACCTCGAAACTCTCGAAGATCGCGTATGGGAACGCGAGTGGCTCAGCGAATTCGGCGCCATGCGTTTCGGCAATCGCCTCTGGATCTGCCCGGGCGATACCACGGCGGATGACGCAGACGCGGTCGTCGTGGAACTCGATCCCGGGCTCGCATTCGGCACGGGAACGCACGCAACGACCGCGATGTGCCTCGAGTGGCTCGATGGCCAGGATCTCGACGGCCGGACGATACTCGACTACGGCTGCGGCTCCGGCGTGCTTGCAATTGCAGGATTGAAACTCGGCTGCGGCCACGCCCATGCCATGGATATTGATGTGCAGGCCGTCACAGCCACGAGACAGAATGCGGCGCAAAATAGCGTCGAGGATCGACTGACTATTACAGGTCGCGTGGATGTCATCGACGGACAATTCGATGTCGTCGTCGCGAACATATTGGCAGGGCCGCTGGTGGCCCTCGCCGGCTCGATCACAGGACATGTGAAGGTCGGCGGTCTGCTCGCGTTGTCGGGCATACTGTCGGAACAGGCAGAGGACGTGCGACAGGCATACGCTCAATGGGTCGACTTCGATGAGCCCGAGCACCGGGCGCAAAGCGGCCAGACCTGGACACGACTCACAGGCAGGAAAAGGCAAAGCTAGGCATGTACACGCAGTGTCCCGAATGTGGTACCGCATTTCGCGTCACGGCCGAGGTTCTCAAGCAGGCCGCCGGCAAGGTGCGCTGTGGCGGCTGCAGTATTGCGTTCAATGCACTGGATTACCTGTCCGAACAAAAACCGGCTGCACCTGTGCAACGGACAACGGACGGTGCCGTGCCCGAGCTGACTCCCGAGTCGGTCGAACTCGAAGCGGTCGATCCCCCCAAGACTATTTCCGCGGAACGGAGCGCGGCACTACTCAAGACCCTCGATGAGCTCGCCGGGTCCGACATCCGCATCGAAGACACCGGTGTCGAATGGCGCGTCCTCGATGAGGACGAAAAAGCCAGTGACGGTGGTGCGACCGACCAGAGCGATGACCTCGATGAGCTCAGCGACACCGGGTCGATGAAGTGGTTTATCGACGACTCGCCCACGCCGGTGGACGAACAGGTGTCAGCAGAACCCGGTACCGTCGACGCCCCCGAGATCTTCGAGGAAGAAGAGCAAGCCTCGGCAAGTGCGGTGATGCGCTTCGATGATGACACGCCACTGCCGGACGACTTCGATTTCGACCAGCAACTCGCCGTTGAACCGAAACCAGCGTTGCCGGTCGAGTCGCGCGACGACCCGTCGGAATCTGAAGCCGCACAGGTCGACCTTGCGCTCGGTGAGCCGGAAGACTGGGAGGACCTACTGGGCGAAGTCGATGAAGCGGACGAAACCGAGGACGAGGCGGAGGTCGCGCTGGCCGACGAATTCGATGCATTGTCGGAAGATGACGACGCGATGGACGACGTTGTCGAGCCGTTGCCCGATGTGGATGAGCAGTTCGCGACGCAGGCCGAAGCCATGGGCATCGACCTCAGCGGCATTCATGCACAGGCTGACGAACTCGAGGCGGAGGACGACGAGCCCAAAAATATCGAAGACACCTCGATCGACGAGGACCTGATCGCAGCTGCATTCGAAGCGGAAGCTGCAGCCAGAGCGCAAGACGACGAACAGGAAGCGCCGGAGCTGGACCTCGAGGACGAGCTTGGGTCGGATACAGATGAGATCGAGGAGGGGGACGAGGACGAACTCGAGCTGCAGACCTACGAGGCAGACGAGGCAGACGAGGAAGACGAAGACATCGAACTCGAGTTCGAAATCGAGGACGAGGATCTCGTGGAAGCCCGGGACAGGGAGCTTGTCGTCAGCACCGAGGCCGACGCAAAGCTGGCTGCAGAACTCGGACTTGAAGACGCAGCCAATGAAGATGACGCGCGGGCGCCCAAACCTTTCGTGCCGGCGCAGACCGAGGAAGAAAAAACCGTCAACATGATGATCGACCAGGACCTGCTGGCGTTCGCGGTGGAGGACGAGGAAGGCTTTGCCTCGACCATCGTTCAAAAGCAGCGAGGTGACGAGGTCAAGCCCGTACCGGAGCCCGAGGATGCGGACGACACCGAAGTTCCTGCTGACAAGATCGACAAAGACAGTCCCTCGGTCGAAACGATCATCATGGAAGGCGATTTCATTCGTGACGCCGATGAAGAAGAGGAACTCGAAGAGGCGAGAAAGAAATCCGGCGATCCCAACCTGAAGTCAGCTGCCGCGGCAGCATTGAAGCTCATGGCGAAAAGCGACGAGCCCGAGCCGAAGGAACCGATCAACTACGGCCTCGTTGCGGGCATTGCGGCGTTGCTACTGTTGTTCGCCGCGCAGGCACTGCATCAATCGCGCGAGGCACTCGCGACCAATCCCGCATTCAGCAGCATGATCGGTCCGATTTACCGCATGCTCGGCCGCCCGGTGACGCCATCCTGGGATATCTCGGGTTGGCGTTTCGAAGCCACCAAGGGCAGCACCGATGATGGCGACGAGGTCCTGACGATCTATTCGCGCGTCGGCAACAAATCCGGCGAACCACTGCCCTACCCCTTGATCAGCGTGTCGCTGACCGACCGCTTCGAGGACATCATCGGCAGCAAGGTACTGGAACCTGGCGACTACCTGGCCGAAAACCTGGATACACGCCGACCGGTCGCGCCCGGCAACACCTTCAGCGCCATCATCTCGATCGAAGCACCCGATGCCGAGGCGACCGGCTTCAAGCTCAACGTCTGCTACCGGCAGCCCGGCGGGCAACTTCGCTGCGCGATCGATGACTTCAAGTAACGCAAAGACACTCAAGATCGGCCCCTACACACTCGATAGCCCGTTCGTGCTGGCCCCCATGGCCGGCGTGACCGACAAACCGTTCCGCAAGCTCTGCCGGCGCTATGGTGCGGGCATGACGACCTCGGAAATGACGACCGCCGATACCACGCTCTGGCAGACGCCGAAGTCGAAACACCGGCTCGACCTGGACCTCGACGCCGAGCCCGTCGCGGTGCAGATCGCCGGGTCGGACCCGGACCAACTCGCCACGGCTGCGCAAGCCTGCGTCGACCGCGGCGCACAGATCATCGACATCAACATGGGTTGCCCGGCGAAGAAAGTCTGCAAAAAGCTCGCTGGCTCGGCGTTGATGAAAGACGAAAAACTCGTCGAGCGGATTCTCGGCACGGTTGTCGCTGCCGTCGACGTGCCCGTGACGCTGAAAATTCGAACCGGCTGGGACCCCGAGCATCGCAACGGTCCCGTCATTGCCCGAATCGCCGAGGACTCCGGTATCGCCTCGCTCGCCGTTCACGGCCGAACTCGCGCATGTCGATACGAAGGAGAGGCCGAATACGAGACGATTGCGCAAATTAAGGAACGACTCACGATACCTGTTATCGCCAATGGCGACCTGACCACTCCGGAGAAGTCGCTTGAAGTTTTGCGCCTAACTAATGCTGACGGCTTGATGATCGGTCGGGGTGCGCAGGGACGCCCGTGGATCTTCCGCGAACTTAACTTTTTGCTGATGAACGATGTGAAAAAAGTGCCGCTGGATAAAACTGAATTGCGTGATATGATGCTCGGCCACTTGAGCGATTTGCACCGTTTTTACGGTGAAAAGAGAGGCGTTCGGGTGGCTCGAAAGCACCTGACCTGGTATTGCGACAAGCTCGCGAATGCAGACGAGTTTCGTTACCGGGCAGTGCGCGTCGACAGTGCTTCTGAACAACTGCGCCTTATCGAGGAATACTTTGACCGCGAAGACGGGGGAGTTTCCTTGGCAGCGTAGTCGCCGGAAGCGTGGGGAGAATGGCTCGATTAGCGGCGAGCCAGTGCACCGGGATTGAGCAACGTGGCCATCAAGAAGCCGAAAATTAATGAATCACTCATCGCATCCAAAAGCAAGAAACCCCTCTGCAAGCACACCGAAGACGCACTTCATTATTACTTCGCCAGCCTGAACGGCGACCGTCCGGGTGATCTCTACGACCTCGTCATGGGCGAAGTCGAACGTCCGCTATTCAAGGCCGTCATGGATTTCACGGACGGCAATCAAAGCCAGGCAGCCGGAATCCTCGGCATCAACCGGGGCACGCTGCGCAAGAAACTTCGTACCTACTCGCTGATTCACTAGAAGCGGTCTCAATAACCAGATGTTCAACGTCCGCCGCGCGCTCGTCAGTGTCTCTGACAAGAGCGACCTGATTCCCTTTGTTAAAGGTCTTGCCAATCTCGGCGTGGAGATCCTCTCGACCGGTGGCACCGCGAAAAAATTGCGCGACGCCGGGATCGACGCCATCGAGGTATCCGACAAGACCGGCTTTCCCGAAATTATGGACGGCCGCGTCAAAACGCTGCACCCGAAGATTCACGGCGGCCTCCTCGGTCGGCGTGGAACGGATGAGGGCGTCATGGAGGAACATGGCATCGAGCCCATCGATCTTCTGTGCGTGAACCTGTATCCGTTCGAAGCGACCATCGCGCGCGAAGACGCGACGATCGACGATGCAATCGAGAACATCGATATAGGTGGTCCTGCGATGATTCGTGCAGCATCGAAGAATCACGATGGTGTAGCCGTCGTGGTGGACCCGGCCGACTATGACAAGGTACTGGCGGCACTCAATGGCGACGGCCTGAGCCTCGACGATCGCCGCCGCCTTGCAGCCAAGGCATTTGCGCACACTGCGAGCTACGACACCGCGATTGCAAATTTTTTGTCGAAGTACCTGTCGAGCGCCCTCGGCGATGAGCCGCTGGGCGAGCGCATGCTGTATGCCGGCAGTCTCGTCGACCGCATGCGCTACGGCGAGAACCCGCACCAGGGTGCGGCGTTCTACATCGACCAGCAGGCACCAATGGGGTCACTCGCGACTGCAAAGCAACTGCAAGGCAAGTCGCTCTCTTATAACAACATCGCAGACAGTGATGCTGCACTCGAGTGCGTGAAGCAATTCGCACAGCCTGCGTGTGTGATCGTGAAACATGCAAATCCCTGTGGCGTCGCGGTGGCCGAAGACATCCTCGCGGCTTACGACAAGGCGTTCAAGACAGACCCGACATCGGCGTTCGGCGGCATCGTCGCGTTCAACCGTCCGCTGGACAATGCAACGGCCGAAGCGATCATCGAGCGGCAGTTCGTCGAGGTGATCGTAGCGCCTACGATCGACGCCGATGCAGCCGCGACTTGCACCGCGAAGAAAAACGTCCGCGTGCTCGAAACCGGCGACTGGGCGAATGAGTCAGTGCCGGGTTTCGACTTCAAGAAAGTCTCCGGTGGGCTGCTCGTGCAGAACACCGACCTCGGCAAAATTACGGCCGACGACCTCAAGGTGGTAACGGAAAAGGCGCCGACGCAGGAGCAGGTCGAGGATATGTTATTCGCCTGGACCGTGGTGAAGTACGTCAAATCGAATGCCATCATCTTCTGCAAAGACGGCATGACCGTTGGCGTTGGTGCCGGCCAGATGAGCCGCGTTTACAGCACCAAAATCGCCGCCATCAAAGCCGCGGACGAAAGTCTCGAGGTCAGGGGTTCAGTGATGGCCTCGGACGCATTTTTTCCGTTCCGTGACGGCATCGATACGGCGGCCGAAACCGGTATCGCCGCAATTATCCAGCCTGGCGGCTCGATGCGGGATGAAGAGGTTATTCAGGCTGCGAACGAGCACGGGTTGGCCATGGTCTTCACGGGCATGCGCCACTTCCGCCATTGAGGTAAGTTTCCTCTATGAAAGTCCTGATCATCGGTTCCGGGGGGCGCGAGCATGCGTTAGCATGGAAATGTGCGCAGTCCGCCGATGAGGTCATCGTTGCTCCGGGAAATGCCGGTACGGCGCGGGAAGACAAAGTCCGCAACGTGTCTGTTTCGGCAGATGACATCGACGGCCTGCTCGCACTTGCCCAAGACGAGAGTATCGGTCTCACCATCGTCGGTCCGGAAGCGCCGCTCGTCGCCGGCATTGTCGACCGCTTCGTAGAGGCCGACCTGCCCTGCTTCGGCCCGAGTGCTGCCGCAGCGCAGCTCGAGGGCTCCAAGGCCTTTACCAAGGACTTCCTGGCACGGCACCACGTCCCGACGGCCGCGTACAAGAACTTCACCGACCTCGATGCAGCGCTTGCCTACATCCGGGAACAGGGCGCGCCTATTGTCATCAAGGCCGATGGCCTCGCAGCAGGCAAAGGTGTGATCGTCGCGATGACACTCGAGGAAGCGGAATGCGCGGCAACGGACATGCTCTCGGGCAACAAGTTCGGAGATGCCGGGGCGAGAATCGTCGTCGAGGAATTTCTCGATGGCGAGGAAGCCAGTTTCATCGTCATCACGGACGGCGAGACGATCCTGCCGCTCGCGACGTCGCAGGATCATAAAGCCCGCGACGAAGGCGACGTCGGCCCGAACACGGGCGGCATGGGTGCGTATTCTCCTGCCCCCGTGGTCACACCCGAAATCGAAGCACACATCATGAACGAGGTGATCGGCCCGACGCTCAAGGGCATGATGATCGACGGCGCGCCGTACCTCGGCTTTCTGTATGCCGGGCTCATGATCATGGCCGACGGCGCGCCGAAAGTTATCGAATTCAACTGCCGCATGGGCGATCCGGAGACGCAACCGATCCTGGCGCGTCTGAAATCCGACCTCGTCGCCATCTGCCTGGCGACACTCAACGGCACGTTGGGCGACATCACCGCCGAATGGGATGAGCGCGCGGCGCTCGGTGTCGTGATGGCGGCCGGTGGATACCCCGAGAGTTACGCCAAGGGCAAGCGCATCGCAGGCCTCGTTGAAGCCGATGGCGAGTCGCAGAAAGTGTTCCACGCCGGCACGGCCGAAGACGGTGACGACGTCGTCACGAGTGGTGGCCGCGTGCTGTGCGTGGTCGGGCTCGGCGACAGTGTCGCGAATGCGGCCGATCAGGCCTACGAGGCCGTCGACAAGATCTACTGGGAAGACGTCTATCTGCGCCGAGACATTGGCCATCGCGCCATCGCTCGCGAGAGGGCGTAGTCGAGCCGTGCTGACCACGGCTGAAGCGACGAACGCGATTCAGGCCGCAATGTCGGCCCTCGACACGGAAACAGTGTCGCTCGACGACGCCATCGGTCGGGTCCTGCGACAGAGCGTTCATGCCGAACGCGACCAACCACCTTTCGACCGCGTCATGATGGACGGCATCGCAATTCGGTTCGAGGATTTCCACGGCGGCACTCGCGCATTCCCGATTCAGTCGACGCAACACGCCGGCGATACTGTTCAAGCGCTGGGCGCTGGTCAGTGCATCGAGATCATGACCGGCGCCTCGCTCCCCGACAGCGCCGACTGCATCGTGCCCGTCGAGCGCATATCCGTGACGGACGACGTTGCAGAAATCGAAGCCAATTACGAAGCCGAGGTGCGACAGTTCATCCATGCCCGCGGCTCCGATCATCGCGAGGGCACCGAACTCCTGAGGCCGGGCACGCGTATATCCCCGATGGATATCGCCATCATCGCGTCGGCGGGCCTGCCCGAGATAGAGGTCAGCCAGTCTCCAACGATTCGCGTGATATCGACGGGCAACGAACTCGTCGCCGCGGGAGATAAAATCGAGCCACATCAGATTCGCATGTCTAACGGGCCGGCCGTCATAGCGATGCTCAGTCAACATGGCTACACGGATTGCAGGCACGATCACATCGTCGACGATCGCGACCTGCTCAGGGAGCACATTCAATATCACCTTGAGAGCGCCAATGTGATGATCCTGAGTGGTGGCGTTTCGATGGGCAAGGCTGACTTCGTCCCGCAGGTGCTGGCTGACCTCGGCGTCGAAGTCGTGTTTCACAAGATCAGTCAGCGGCCCGGAAAACCGATGTGGTTCGGCATCGGACCGAACAATCAGGCGGTTTTTGCGCTGCCGGGTAATCCTGTGTCGACGCTGGTCTGTTGCCGGCAGTACGTGATCCCGGCGCTCGCAAAGGCGTCCGCCGCTACACCGAAGAACCCCGATTTTGCGACGCTAACCCAGGACGTTACGTTCCACCCACAGCTAACCTGCTTCCTGCCAACCAAACTCGTATCAAACGCGGCTGGCACGACACTCGCCATGCCCGTTCATACGAACACGTCGGGCGACTTCGCATCGTTGACGGGTACCGACGGTTACCTGGAACTTGCTATGGGAGCAACCACCATCAAGACCGGCACGACCGTGCCGTTGCATCGTTGGTGAATCGCCTCTCTACTTCGCCCATTTCATTTTCAACGTCTTGAGGATACGGGTGTGAGTCTGGTATGTGTATTAGGCGACCCCGCATTCTATTGCCGCCTCGGGTTTGTGCCAGAGACTTTGGCTGAACCGCCATTCCGCCTTCCAACTGTGTGGGAGGGCGCATGGCAATCGCAGACCTTGGGGGGCACGCGGACCCCCTGCGCTGGAGGACTATCCGTACCCCAGCAATGGCTTCAGCCAGCCTTGTGGGCTCCTTGAATTGACCGCTTGTGGCTGATCTCAGCCAATTAACCGGACGCTCTCGAAATCCATTGAATGCCCGCTGTAGGCGGTAGCTGGCATTGGCATTTTTGCAGGGTGCGGTCTGACAAGTCGCTGCACTTGCACCCGAGTCGTATCTGTCACTCACCTTGCAGTGGCAACACGTGCGCCTTAAGCTGAGTGCAAGTTCGCTTGGACGTCAGGTGTCGTTTTGGATTCTCACAGAGTATGGCGAAGAGGCGTGTTTCAGACCACAACGCTCCTTGCCGTAGTCTTGATGATCCTTATTTTTTTCGTATCGGCGGCATATATTTTCCTGCTGCCTGCGCCAGAGCAGCTAGTAAATCAAGAACAGTTGCTTGATGAACTTCAGGCGAATCGCGATAAGTGGGCCAGCCAGCGTCCAGTCTCATTCCGTTATGTTGTCCATCGCACTTGCTCTTGTTCCCGGGCGGCCCTGGAGCCTTTCCTGGCCACCGAACAACGTGGCTTCAAGACCGTCAGTTTCGCTGTCCCCGTCGAGTCGGAGTCCGGCGAAACCCTTACCTCACCGCCGAATCCCATGTGGATCGAAAATCTCTTCGGGTTGCTAGATCATTCGGCACTCGACGCCAGTAAGCTTGTCGTTGCTTACGACGAATCTTTCGGTTTTCCGAGTATCATCGACATACAACACGACGCGGCAGATGACTATATCCGCTATGAAGTTCGGGACTTCGAGGTCCTGGAATACCGGTAGCCGTCAAGGCTTTGTTAACGGCTGAGTTGCTAGGCTGGGGAGCGTCAGGGGGAGATGATCGAGATTTTCTCGTCGTCGACGATCTCTAGCACCTGCAAGTCGCCTCCATAGTATCGCGACATACCGACATCGACGGCCCATACCTTCTCATTACATTTCGAAGTGATCGCGTCCTGAACCGAATGACCAACGATCATGCGTTTCGCGCCGAGAATCCTCAACGATTCTTCCAGCATTGCGCAATCGTCTTCATCCACATCCTGAGAGAAGTGTCTGCTCATCATTACGCTGTCGTCAAAGTGGCCGGGATCCATACCTCTCGCAGAAATCGGCTCGTCTGATTTGCCGGCGAACCACTTGCTGACTTCCTCATTGATTCGGGCGACACCGTAGGTTGCCCAGTGGGGCGTTACACCACCGTGAGCAAAAATTGTATCGCCCAGCTTCAAAACCGCTGGAAATTCCGCGAGTTGTGCGGCGTAAAATCCGCCGGGCATCAAAGCTGCGCTTCGTGCACGCTTGTTTGCCGGCAGATGGGCTATTCGAGGACCGTCGAGATCGAGACCTGGTATCCCATCAAACGCCGCGTAGGCGACCTCAGGAACCCAGCGCAGCTCCAGCCTTGCACCGAATACCTCGTGATTGCCGATGAGAACATGGACTTTGCCGCCGGCGATTTCCGCCCTCTTCCGTAGCGCGAGGATGAAGTCGATTACCTCACGGTCTTCATGACTTCTGCCGATAAAATCGCCAAGTTGAACGATTACCAGGTCGCGACCAATCCAGTTGTCGTCTTCATCGGTGCCACCAGCGATCCGAAAGGCCTCGCGTGCCGCACCGATGTCCGCGTGGATATCTCCAATAACAACGACACGTTGCGCTGACTGGTACGAATGTTGCGAGTCTTCGGCATTACCAGGACTACAACCAAGCAGTAACGCAAGTGCAGCGATCGCGTTGCCCCTACCGATCCTCATTGTTTGCATCCTTGTCCATCCTTGCAAAGGCGAGGCCTGCGCCAGATACTGGGCGCACGTTAGCACAGACGTCAGGCGGCAATTGCACCGATGCGAGAGCTGGTAGAAATAGGCGGCGGCTGCCATTGCGGGAACATCCGTTTCGTACTCAGTTGGCCGAGATCCGAATCCGAAATCGGTGTCCGCAAGTGCGGCTGCACTTTTTGCCAAAAGCATGCCGGGGCATGGATCTCCCATCGGAGTTCAGAGCTTGCAATAAAGCTTGGTGACAATTCCCTTGTGTCGAAATACGGTTTTGGCACGAAAACCGCGGATTTCTATGTGTGTTCCGTATGCGGCGTTAGCCCATTTGTGCTGAGCGAGATTGATGGCCAAACTTATGCTGTCGTCAATGCTCATACGCTCGAGAACGTTGGAGACTTTGAGTTTTCGAGTTCTTCGACGAATTTTGATGGTGAAGATACCGGAAGCAGGCTCGCACGCCGACAGCGTAACTGGATTCCAAAGGTTCTGATCAATGGACCCACAACCTGATACGGCCCCGCCCGTTTCATTTTGGGTGATTTCCATTGCGATGTTTATCAATAAGATCAGGCCATGTCTTCGTGCTCATGAGGACGAACGGGACCTGGACATTCGCCGATTGAGCGGCCGTTTCTGCAGAATCGAATCTGCTAGTATGCAGGCAAAGTCGTCATATTCAGCGGGGGGCTCAACATGCGATTAGGAGCATTTTCGGTCAGCCTGGCCGTCAAGGATCTCGAAGCATCGAAATCTTTCTACGAGCAACTTGGCTTCGAATCGACTGGCGGTGATCCACAACAAAACTGGTTGATCATGAAAAACGGCGATCATGTGATCGGCCTTTTCCAGGGCATGTTCGAAGGAAACATTCTGACGTTTAATCCTGGCTGGGATCAAAGCGGTAGCGAACTCGACTCATTCGCCGATGTACGCGAGCTACAACGCGAACTGAAAGAGCGAGGGATCGCCCTCATTAGTGAAGCTGACGACTCGACCGAGGGCCCGGCAAGCCTGATGCTTGCCGATCCCGATGGCAATCAGATCATGATTGATCAGCATCGGTAATCGATCGCCCGCAAGTCAGCCAGACGCTTGGTAGAAATAATGGCTAGTTTGAAACATCTGGGCATAGAAGAGCTCCAGGCGGGGCTTGATCGGATACGACAGTCACCAAAGGACCGTGGCGAAGTACTGATGATTGTCCGGCGACCTGCCACGAACGAAAGAGAAGCAATCAGTAGCGGCGAACTGGATACAAGCGAAGGTCTGGTTGGCGACAATTGGCTACAGCGGGGAAATTCCCGAACACCTGATGGCGCTGCAGATCCTGAAATGCAGCTCAACATCATGAATTCGCGCGTAATCGACCTGGTTGCGACCACAAAGGACCGGTGGCCGCTGGCAGGCGATCAAATCTACGTCGATCTCGACTTGAGCAAAGAGAACCTGCCGGCCGGAACCCAACTGCAACTGGGTACGGCGATAATTGAGGTAAGTGCGGCTCCGCACACGGGCTGCAAGAAGTTCGTCGCCCGATTCGGCCTGGAGGCCATGAAGTTCGTGAACTCGGGCCCGGGAAAAAAGATGTGCCTCCGTGGCATCAATGCGAAGGTCGTTCGGTCCGGAACATTTTCGGTCGGCGACCTCCTCTGCAAAATGGCCACTTAGGAAGATGCCGCCTTAGGGATTTACCTTTGAATTCGAATCGTGATTTTGGTTTTTGGCTTCTGCAGGTGCCCGGATGGCTGTTGCTGGCCTACCTCATTTTGACGCTGTTAGTACCTCCCCCGGTATTGGCGGGCGAAGCGGATGTATTGAGTGTTGAGGCGATTTGTCAAAGTGACTCAACATGTGACTTCAACGTCACCGTCCAGCACGCCGACGACGGCTGGGATCACTTCGCCAACCGATGGGAGGTAAGAACCCCGGATGGCAAACGTTTGGCAATTCGTGAACTCGCCCACCCGCATGTTGACGAGCAGCCGTTCACACGTTCGTTGAGGAATGTTCGAATTCCGGACGGCGTTACCGAGGTCATAGTGAGAGCGCGCGATTCCGTTCACGGTTACGGTGGCAAAGAAATCACGGTAGTGATTCGTCCATGATCTCGTCCGAGCAACGGCGCATGTGGATCGAAGCGCTGAACGCATACACTACGGACCAGGATCGCTTGTTCGCCCTCGTTGCCAGCCTGGCGAACCTGCTCGACAGGGAGCTCGTTGTCGAAACCATGGAGTCGGTCCTTGGCATCGACGCGGTCCACGAGGATGATTGCGTCATTTTCGACGATCTCGCCATTCGGTTCGGCAGCGATAATCGCGTCAAGAGTATTTTCAGGACGATTGATGGTTCGACCAAGCCCAGATGAGGCAGCAATGTCCGCACGCATTCTGAGATTCGTTGGTCCGGTCCACGTCATCGGTGGCTTGCTGCTTTTCCTTTCGGGTTTCGTACCAGCCACACATGCGCTCATGGAGCGCGCTTTTTCATCGACCCCGGAACTTGTCTGGTCGCCATTTTTTGTTGCCGTTTTGGGCCCGACGATCGCGAGCTGGGGCGTGTTGTTTACAGCCCTCGTTGCTCAATTTTTCTCGACGCCGACACGGCGGCTGTGGAAGGCGCTGATCTGGTCAGTCGCGATCTGGGCGCCGCTCGATTCGGCATTGTGTCTGTACTTTGGCGTGTACGCCGGCGCGGTTGTCAACACTGTGGTGGTCGCCGTGCTGATCGGCTTGTTGCTCGCCGTTCGGCCACTTGCCAACAAACCGGGCGCGCCCCCAAGGGACTATGCTTGAGAGTTCAGGGCAAGGGAGGCGGTCCGGTGTCGAACCATGAGTGAGTTTCTCGACGCTGCCATCGTGGAAGCCCGCAAGGGACTCGCGTCCGGTGGTATTCCCATCGGTGCGGTTCTCGTCATCGACGGCCAGATCGTCGGCCGGGGACACAACCAGCGAGTGCAGAACGGTAGCGCCGTGTTGCATGCAGAAATGGACTGTCTCGACAACGCAGGCCGACTGAAGGCGGCGGATTACGAACGCTCGGTACTCTACTCAACGCTCTCACCTTGCGACATGTGCAGCGGTGCCATGCTGCTTTACAAGATTCCGCGAGTGGTCGTCGGTGAAAACCGGACATTTCAGGGTCCGGAAGACTATTTGCGCTCGCGTGGCGTCGAAATCGAAATCGTCGATAGTCCCGAGTGTGTACAGCTGATGACGGATTTCATCCGCGACCACCCCGAGCTCTGGAACGAGGATATCGGAGAATAGAGCGGTAAAGGGGCAGAGCCCCTTTACTAGCGTTTCATTGCCTCGAAAAACTGCGCGTTGGTCTTGGTATCCTGCAGCTTGTTGAGCAGGAACTCGACTGCCGCAAGTTCGTCCATGGGGTGCAGCACCTTGCGCAATACCCACATTTTTTGCAGTTCGTCCGGTTCCGTCAGGTATTCTTCCTTGCGGGTACCGGAACGATTGATGTTGATTGCCGGGAATACGCGCTTCTCGGCGATGCGGCGATCCAGGTGGATCTCCATATTGCCCGTGCCCTTGAACTCCTCGTAAATCACCTCGTCCATCTTTGAACCGGTGTCCACGAGCGCCGTGGCAATGATCGTGAGGCTGCCGCCTTCCTCGATATTGCGCGCCGCGCCGAAGAACCGCTTCGGACGATGCAGCGCGTTAGCGTCGACACCACCCGTCAGCACCTTGCCCGATGAGGGAACAACCGTGTTGTACGCTCGTGCGAGGCGTGTGATCGAATCGAGCAGGATGACGACGTCGCGCTTGTGCTCAACGAGGCGCTTCGCTTTCTCGATGACCATGTCGGCCACCTGCACGTGACGGCTTGCCGGCTCATCGAACGTCGACGAAACAACTTCACCGCGGACGGTACGCTCCATCTCGGTTACTTCTTCCGGACGCTCATCGATGAGCAATACCATCAGATCGACGTCCGGTGCATTCGCAACGATCGCCGATGCAATATTCTGCAGCAGCATCGTCTTACCGGCCTTCGGCGGAGACACGAGCAGACCACGCTGGCCTTTGCCGATCGGCGCAACCATGTCGATGATGCGGGCCGTCAGGTCCTCGGTACTGCCGTTGCCCTGCTCCAGTATCAGACGTTCTTTCGGGAACAACGGCGTGAGGTTTTCAAACAAAACCTTGCTGCGCGCGTTCTCGGGCGCGTCGAAATTGATTTGCCCGACCTTCAGCAGCGCGAAGTAGCGCTCGCCGTCCTTCGGTGGGCGAATCAGGCCGGATACCGTGTCGCCGGTACGCAATGCAAAACGGCGAATCTGGCTCGGGCTGACGTATATGTCGTCAGGACCGGCAAGATACGAGCTGTCGGCCGAGCGCAGGAAGCCGAAGCCGTCCTGCAATATCTCGAGAACGCCCTCGCCGTAGATATTCTCACCCTGCTGCGCATGCGCCTTCAGGATCGAGAAAATAATGTCCTGCTTGCGCGATCGCGCCAGATTCTCGAGGCCGAGATTTTCGCCCAGCTCGACGAGTTCTGCAGCCGGGCGTGTCTTGAGCTCGGACAGGTTCATCGTGTCCTTACTCTGCTCGAGCTGATCCGGTGGAATTACCTCCAGGCTACCTTCATCGTCGGGATATTCCGACTGCGGTGGACGCCGACGGCGGCGACGATTCTGATTGCCCTTGCTTTTGTTGCCAGTCGATTTTGGCCGGCTTTTCGTTGAATTACCCAAGTACCCTCTCACAGATTGCTGTCCAGAAATTCGGTTAGTTGTGATTTCGACATTGCTCCCAGTTTCTGCGCTTGAACCGCGCCATCCTTGAACAGCATCAAAGTCGGAATGCTGCGGATGCCGAACTTCTGGGGCGTGTTCGGATTTTCATCGATATTGAGTTTGACGACCGCCAGTTTGTCAGCATATTCGTCGGCCGCTTCATGCAGCAACGGCGCTATCATTTTGCAGGGACCGCACCATTCGGCCCAGAAATCCAGCAGAACCGGTTTTTCGGACTGCAGCACGTCCACGTCAAAATTACTGTCATTGGTGTGCACGATGTTGTCGCTCACCGCTTACTTCCTCCACACGAAGAATTGAAATCGGTTGGTTTGGCGGGCTCGTTATCAGCTCCCCCGATAAACAAGCTCTGAAAAATGGATGACGCTGCCCAAACTATCAGGCAAACTATCGCAGCTTTGTCGCCGACTTATTCCGGCTTCTTTCTGGAATCGATGATTGCGAAAACGGCGGGTGCGACGGTTGTCGCGTCGAATTAACGCCAATTTGACCGCTTCGCGAGCCATTTTGCAAGCCTTTAACGCACATTTTCTGACCTAAATCCTATGAGTCAAAACCATCTGAGCGACCTCAGATTCGACGCTCTGGTAATCCACGAGCATATTCAGGCCGGCATCCGGATG